>Ga0137388_10000162_pt1 | contig 35061 bp, 27 predicted proteins | sample 15con2h14AmetaG_FD_104644 | JGI IMG/M metagenome (GOLD analysis project Ga0137388, IMG submission 104644) | Vadose zone soil microbial communities from Angelo Coast Range Reserve, California, USA - 15con2h1.4A metaG | ecosystem: Environmental > Terrestrial > Soil > Vadose zone > Saprolite...
AGAGGGCCAGGCGGTGGAGGGGGAGGGGGAGGGGGGGCTCATTGAGCGGCGTCCGTGTCGGCGACCTCGCGCCGGACTTCACGCTCCCGGACCAACTGGGCGAGCTAGTCCGGCTGGGAGATCTCGTCGGGAAGAAGAACGTCGTCCTCTACTTCTATCCGAAGGACGCGACGCCGGGGTGTACGGCCGAGGCGCGCGCGTTCCGCGACGCCTACGACACGTTCACGGCCGCGGATACCGAAGTGGTCGGCGTGAGCTCTGACTCCGTGAAGTCGCATCGGCGGTTCGCGGCGAAGCACCAGCTGCCATTCAGGCTGCTCAGCGACCCTGACGGTGCGGTGCGGGCGCTGTACGGTGTGGAGCGGACTCTGGGAATTCTGCCGGGGCGCGTGACGTACGTGATCGACCGGCAGTGCGTCGTGCAGCACGTGTATTCATCGCAGTTCGCCGCCCGCAAGCACGTCCGCGAAGCACGCCAGGCTGTGAGGTGCATGGATCGATGACCGCGCGTCAGATGTTGACACGGCTCGGGATCGTAGGGGGTCTCTGGACCCTCCTGAACGTCTATGTCGGCAGTCACGTGCTCAGCCCAGCCGGGCTGAGCGGGTTGCCGCGGATTCTCGCATGGGGGGCAGTGTTGCTCGTGGCGTGGCTGCCGCTCGTCGCGATGGTGACCGCACGGAGCGGCGGTCGCGGCCCGCTGATGCGGGTGCTCGACTGGGCGGCCTACTCGGCGCTGGGGCTGTCGTCGTTGCTCATCGTGTCCTTCTTCGTCACCGACCTCCTCCGCCTGCCCGCCACCGCCAGGCTGGTCCTGGTCGTTGTGAGCGCAGCCGTGTTGCTGACGCTCGTCGGCATTGTGCTCGCGCGGCGGCCTCGCGTGGTACGCGTGACCGTCCCCATCGCCGATCTCCCCAACGATCTCGCCGGCTTCCGGATTCTGCAGCTGAGCGACCTGCACATTGGGCCAACGATCCGGCGTCCTTTCGTGGACGCCGTCGTGAATCGTGCCAATTCGCTGCGGCCGGATCTCGTCGCGGTGACCGGCGACGTGGCCGATGGGCTCGTGCCGGAGCTGCGCGAGCACGTCGCGCCGCTGGGCCGTATGCGGGCGCCGTATGGCGCGTACTTCGTGACGGGGAACCACGAGTACTACTGGGACGTGCGCGGTTGGACCCACGAGCTCGAGCGGCTCGGCATTGCGGTGTTGTCGAACGAGCATCGCGTGGTGGAGCGGGGATCGGGCCGGCTCGTGATCGCAGGCGTCACGGATCTCTCCGCCTCCTCCGATCCGGCCGCCGCTGTGGCCGGCGCGCCCGCGAGTGACGTGCGCGTGCTGCTGGCGCACCAGCCCCGCAGCGCCTTTGCCGCGCAGGCGCTCGGGTACGACCTGCAGCTCTCCGGGCACACCCATGGCGGACAGTACTTCCCGTTCAATTTGCTCGTGCGGCTGTTCCAGCCGTTCGTCGCCGGGCTGCACCGCCTCGAGTCCATGTGGTTGTATGTCAGCCGAGGCACTGGGTACTGGGGTCCACCACTCAGGCTCTGGGCGCCGGCCGAAATTACGGTGTTGGAGCTGGTCCCCGCCTAAGCACCGCCGGCCATCGCCGCGGTGACCAGGAGGGCGCGCACGATACCGAGCGCGCCCTTCTCGTTTTCGTACCACTCCGTCGGCAGGTGCGCGTCACCGGCGCGGCCGCCCGCGCCTAAGGCCACCGCGGGGACGCCAAGGGCGATGGGGACGTTGGCATCGGTCGAGGCGCAGGCAAGCTGGTGGTCGTGGCCGACGGCCCGCGTGGCGGCGACGGCGGCCTGCACCAGGGGATGCGTCCGGGGTGTGAGACCCGAGGGCCGGTCGCCCACGAGTCGCACGTCTATCGTGAGCGGTGCGGTACCGTGCATGCGATGGCGATTCTCCTCATCGAGCGCCTGGGTCAGGATGATCTGAACCGCGGTGTCGAGCTTCTCGAGCGCGCGCGGCTCCTCGCTGCGCAGATCCAAATCGAACCAGGCCTCCTGCGGAATGGAATTGAGGCTGGTGCCCCCTCCAATGCGAACCACTGAGTGCGCCGTGCGCGGTGCGCCGTGCGCCGGAACGCTCGCGATGCGATCGATCGCTCGACCAACCGCGTTCGCAGGGTTCGCGACGCCGAAGGCGGCCCACGAATGTCCGCCCGGTCCCTGATAGGTGACGCGGTAGCGTCGGGCGCCCAGCGCGCGATGCACGATGCGCTCGATGCCGGCGCCGTCCAGGGCGATGAAGGCGTGGGGGCGTGTTGCTCCGTCCAGCAGGTGTCGTACGCCGCGCAAATCGCCCGAGCCTTCCTCGCCCACCGTCGCGGCGAACAAGACCGGTCGCCGCGTTTCAACCCCCGCCCGGACGAGCGCCTCGCCGATCGCGACGAGTGCAGCCAGACCGCGCGCGTTGTCGGCGATGCCGGGACCCTCGAGTCGCGGGCCGTGGCGCGACACGGAAACATCGAGCTCGGGTCCGAAAACCGTATCGAGATGCGCGCTGAGCACAACCCAATCGTTTCGCGATTCCCGTTTGCCGCACCAGCCACGCACGTTGCCGACAGCGTCAATCGTGATCTCGTCCAGCCCGGCCTCACCGAACAGTTCCGCCACCCGCGCGCCGCGCGCCCCTTCCGCCCCGGTTGGCGCGGGAATCGCGGACAGCGCAGCCTGCCGGGCGAGCGTCGCTTCGTCGGAGCGCTCGATGTGCGCGCGCGCGGTGCGCACGCGTTCGTTGAGGAGGACGGCGTCGATCATGTCAGCAAACTATGACTTTTGGGGCGGGTTCCTGCAACAGCTTGACCTAGGGTAGCGTGCGCGCGACACTAATCGCATGGAGGAGCGGGAGCTTATCTACGACTGGAACGGCGCGGGCGTAAACGGCAGCTTCGATTGGACCCGCGCCCGGGTTGATCTGAACGACGAGACGCTGCGCGATGGCCTGCAGTCCCCGTCGGTCACGGACCCGTCGCTCGACGTCAAGAAGCGGCTGTTGCACCTGATGGCGGACCTCGGCATCGTGGCCGCCGATATCGGCCTGCCGGGGGCCGGTCCGCGCGTCGTCGATCAGGTGCGCGCACTCGCCAAGGAGATCCGCGACCACAAGCTCCCCATCGCCCCCAATTGCGCCGCCCGGACCGTCATCGCCGATATCGAGCCGATCGTCCGCATTTCCGACGAGGTCGGGATCAAGATCGAAGCCGCCACCTTCATCGGCTCCTCCCCGATCCGGCAGTACACAGAGGACTGGACGTTGGAACGCATCGTTGCCGCGACCCAAGAGGCCGTCACCTACGCGGTGAAGCACGGCCTGCCGGTCATGTACGTCACGGAGGACACAACCCGGGCCCGGCCCGAGACGATCAAGGCGCTGTATGGTGCGGCGATTGAGTGCGGAGCAAAGCGGATCTGCCTGGCGGATACGGTCGGTCACGCGACCCCCGATGGGGTTCGCGCCCTCGTCAACTTCGTCAAAAAGGAAATCGTCAAAAAGAACGACGTGAAAATTGACTGGCACGGTCACCGCGATCGCGGCATGGGGCTGATCAACTGTCTCGCCGCGATCGAGGCGGGCGTGGATCGGGTGCATGCGACGGCGCTCGGGGTCGGCGAACGGGTCGGTAATGCCGAAATGGATCTGCTGATCGTAAATCTCAAGCTGCTCGGCGCGCACCAGGGGGACATTCGCAAGCTGCCCGAGTATTGCCGGCTCGTCGCGGACGCAGTCGGTGTGCCGATTCCCGTGAACTATCCCGTGGTGGGCACAGACGCGTTCCGGACCGGCACGGGCGTGCATGCCGCCGCGATCATCAAGGCGAAGAAGAAGGGCCACAACTGGCTGGCCGATCGGGTGTATAGCTCGGTACCCGCGGAGGAGTTTGGTTTCGAGCAGCGGATCGAGATCTCCCCGGTGTCGGGTCTGTCCAACGTGAAATACTGGCTGGAACGTCACGGCTACGATCCGGAGGACGACGAGGCTTGCCGCACACTCTTCGATGCGGCGAAGCGCACTGACCGGGTACTGTCCGACGAAGAGTGCCATCGGTTGCTGAGCGCATGAGCTTCCGCGATGTCGAGAAGTCGTTCTTCCATCTCCATTGGCATCTGGATCCTGTGGCTGCCACCCAGGCCGGTGTGCCGGGCTACGACGACCGCTACGGCCGATTCAGTCCCGCTGCGCTCGCGCCCCATCTCGCGGCGCTCAAATCGATCGCCACCGCGCTGGAAGGAGCCAATGCCGCCGATCTCGAGGAGGAGATCGACCGCACGGCGTTGCTGAACGAAATCCGCGTCATGCTGCGCCGCTTCGAGAAGCTGAAACCGCAGGCCAAGAACCCTGAATTCTGGCTCTCGCATTTGCTCGGTGGGCTGCATCACCTGCTGCTTTCCGCCGATCGCACGCCTGCCGAGAAGGCGGCCGCGGCGATCGGGCGACTCGAGGACATCCCGGAATTCCTCGAGGATCTCAAGGCCTCCCTGGACGAGCCGGTACGCGTCTTCGTCGAGACGGCGCTGCGCATGACCGAGGGCGGCCGCCTGCTCGTCAAGGAGCTTGCCGCCGCGCTCGGCGCGCAGGCGCCGATGCACGCCGCGCGACTGACCGCCGCGGCGGAGCAGGCGAGCGCGGCGCTGCTCGCGTTCGAGGGGAATCTCGAGCGCTGGCTGGAAATGGGGACGGAGCACTTCGCGATCGGCGAGGAAGCGTTCAATTTCCTGCTGCACTATCAGCACGCGCTCCGCGACACGGCGCCTGAGCTCTGGCGCTACGGCTTGCGGTTGAAAGAGGAGATCGAAGCGGATCTCGTGCGTCTCGCCAAGCGGCTGGACGGCGGCAAGCTGTGGCCGGAGCTCGTCGATAAGCTGCGTGGCGATCACCCGGCGCCGAGCGAGCTGGTGGACGCGTACGCCAGAGAAATGGCCCGCGCTCGCGATTTTGTGGAGCAACGAAAGCTCGCGCCCATTCCCAAAGCACCGCTGGGAGTGATTCCCACACCGGCGTTCATGCGCCCGGTGATTCCGTACGCCGCATACGACAGTCCCGGCGCCTACAGCCGTGACCGCACCGGCTGGTTCTATGTCACCGTCCCCGATTCGCGGCTGCCGAGAGAGCAACAGGAACGGATTCTGCGCGATCACTGCCGCTACGAGCTGGCCGCTACAGCGCTGCACGAAGGGTATCCCGGCCATCATTTGCAGCTGGTCATCGCGAAAGAACTGCCTTCGCATGTGCGCAAGAATCTCTGGACGCCGCTCACGGTCGAAGGATGGGCACTCTACTGCGAAGACATGATGGGCGAGGAAGGGTTCTACGCCTCGGACCAGGAGCTCTTCTTCCAGCGCGTGCATCTGCTGTGGCGCGCCATGCGCATCCTGCTTGACGTGGGCCTGCACACGCGCGGCATGACGCGCGAGCAGGCGGTCGATCAGATGGTGAACGAGCTCCATGTCGAGCGCGGCAACGCCGAGGCCGAAGTGCGGCGCTACTGCGCGTGGCCGGCGTACCAGCTGTGCTACGCAGTAGGACGGCGCGAGCTGCTCCGGTTGCGCGACGACTTCCGCAAGGCGAAGGGCAACAGCTTCACGCTGCGCGCCTTCCACGACGCCGTGCTGCCGTACGGCGGCCTGCCCGTCGCTTTGATCCGCTGGGGACTCGGCCTGGGTGAGTGATCGCCAGCAGCTCCCCAGGCAGGTCAAGCTGTTCGGTGCCGTTTCCCTTCTCAACGATTTCGCGAGTGAGATGGTGTACCCACTGCTGCCGGCATTCATCACCGGCGTGCTGGGCGGCGGGGCAGTGGCGTTGGGCGCGCTGGACGGGGCCGCCGATGCCGCCGCGGCACTCGTTAAGCTCGTCTCCGGTCGGCTGGCCGACCGGGCGTCGCGCCGCGGGCCGCTGATCGTCGGCGGCTATTTCCTCGCGGCCGCGGTGCGACCGATCATTGCGCTGACCGCAGCAGCGTGGCAGGTGGTCGTCCTGCGGGTTGTGGACCGGCTGGGCAAGGGTCTGCGGACGCCGCCGCGCGACGCGTTGATCGCGGACGTGACGCCGGCACCGATGGTCGGTCGTGCGTTCGGGTTGCAGCGCGGGCTGGACCACGTGGGGGCGGTCATCGGGCCGCTGGTTGCGTGGCTCCTTTTGTCGCGGCACGCCGACGTCCGAACGGTGATCCTCGCGAGCATCATACCGGGTGTCTTGGTGCTGGTGCTTGCAACTTGGGCGGTGCGGGACCGTGAGGGGCGGCAAGGGGCGGCGAAAGAGGCGGCAGAGACTTTGCCGCCCCCCGCCGCCCTTCGCCGCCTTCCGCCGCCCGTTATCGCAATCGCCTTCTTCTACCTCCTCCGTATGCCCGAGACGTTGATGATCCTCCGGGCGCAGGATCTTGGGATCGCGGTCGCGCTCGTTCCGCTGCTCTGGGCGGCGCTCCACGTCGTTCGGTCCTCGACATCGTTCGTGGGCGGAGCGTTATCTGATCGAATCGGTCCGTCGCGGACGATGTGGATCGGGTGGCTCAGCTACGTCGCGCTCGCCGCGGGGATGGCGTTCGCCGCGAGTCGGCTCGCCGCGTGGGTGGTGTTTCTCGCCCTCGGCGTCGTCGCGGGACTGACGGAGAGTCCCGAACGCGCGCTCGTGTCGGCGGCGACGGGTGGGCGGCATGGCAGCGGGTTTGGCGTCTATCACGCGCTCACGGGAGTCGCCGCGCTGGTTGGGGGCGTCGCCCTTGGCCTTGTTTTTCAGCGCGTGAGTGGGGCGACGGCGTTCACCGTAAGTGCCATTGGCGCTTTGGGTTTGGTGATCCTCTGGCCTTTCTGGATGAGGTTGCATAGGGTTCCCCCGCCATGAGCGCCCCTGCTGCACCCCAGACCCCCAATCCGACCGCCAAAGCCCGCCCGCAGGGGCGCTATCTCGCCCGTCTCTCGCTGCTGGCGCTCGGCGTCGTCTACGGCGACATCGGGACGAGCCCGCTGTACGCCCTGCGCGAGGCGTTTCACGGCCAGCACGGGATTCCGGTAACCCAGGGGAACGTGCTGGGCGTGCTATCCCTCATCTTCTGGTCGCTGATTCTGATCGTCACCGTCAAGTACCATGTCGTCATCATCCGTGCCGATAACAAGGGTGAAGGCGGCGTGCTTGCCCTCATGGCACTCGTGAACGGCAGCCGGGTCGCGCGCGGCTTGACGCCGCGGCGCCTGATGATCGTACTCGGGATCTTTGGCGCGGCCTTGCTCTACGCCGACGGCGCACTGACTCCCGCGATCTCGGTGCTCTCCGCGGTCGAGGGTCTCGAGATCGTCACGCCGCAGCTGCAGCACTGGGTGATCTGGATCACGCTCGCGATCCTGGTCGGTCTGTTCATGTTCCAGAGCCGAGGGACCGCTGGAGTAGGCGCGGTGTTCGGGCCGGTCATGCTGGTCTGGTTCCTCACGATCGCGGTGCTGGGGCTGAACGGGATCCTGCGCCATCCCGCCGTCGTCGGCGCCGTGCTGCCGACCCACGCCGTTCGCTTCCTGGCGGAGGATCCGGGTCGCGGGTTGCTCGTGTTGGGCGCGGTCTTCCTGGTCGTCACGGGCGGTGAAGCGCTCTATGCAGATCTCGGGCATTTCGGTCACACCGCGATTCAGCTCGCGTGGTTCACGATTCCGCTGCCCGCCCTGATGCTCAACTACTTCGGCCAGGGCGCCTTGCTGCTGACGAATCCGGAGGCTGCCGCCAATCCCTTCTATCTTCTGGCGCCGGCGAAGCTGCTGATTCCGCTCATTCCGCTCGCTACGGCTGCTGCGATCATCGCGTCCCAAGCCGTGATCTCGGGCGCGTTTTCGCTCACCCGGCAGGCGGTGCAGCTCGGCTATATCCCGCGCATGGAGATCGAGCACACATCGTCGCGCGAGATCGGCCAGATCTACGTTCCGTCGGTCAACAAGATGTTGGCGGTTCTGACGATTGCGCTCGTGCTCTACTTCCAGACCTCGAGCAACCTCGCGGGCGCCTATGGCGTCGCGCTCTCGACGCTGATGGCACTGACGACGGTGATGTTCTACGTCATGAGCCGCGAAGTCTGGGGCTGGAGCTTGGCAAAAGCCGCTGCGGTCTCGGGGTCATTCCTGATCGTCGATCTGACATTCCTGGTGGCGAACTCGCTCAAGATCTGGCATGGCGGGTGGGTGCCGCTGGCGATCGCGATCGTGCTGTACTTCGTGATGATCACCTGGAAGAAGGGCCGAGAGATTCTCGCCAAGCGGATGATGGAGAAGACCGTCCCGCTCAAGCTGCTGCTCGCCGATCTCGCGGCCGAGCCTCCGGTGCGCGTGCCGGGAACCGCGGTGTTCATGTACGGCAGCTCGGATGGCACGCCGCCGGCGCTGGTGCTCAATCTCACGCACAACAAAGTGCTGCACGAGAAAATCGTGTTCTTGACGGTGATGACCGAGGACGTCCCGCACGTGGGTGGTGAGCAGCGCGTGATGGTGAGGCGCAGCGGGAAAGGGTTCCACAGCGTCGTGGCGCGCTATGGATTCATGCAGGATCCCGACATCAACGAGATTCTCGCGGCGTGCAAAGAGAACGGCCTGAGTATTCCTCTCGAGGGAACGACCTTTTTTCTCGGTCGCGAGACCCTCATCGCCTCGGACCGTCCCGGCATGGCGATCTGGCGAGAGCGGCTCTTCGCATTCATGTCGCGCAATGCGATGAGGGCTACTGCGTTCTTCAAGATCCCGCCCAATCAGGTGTTTGAGGTGGGGGCCTACGTAGAGCTCTGATGTCGCTCGGTCCCGGCGAGGGCGACCGTGTCCTTCGCCTCGTCGTACACAAACAGGTCCCCGAACGTCGCCCACCCCACCAGCGTCTGAAACACCTGCTCGTAGTTTTCCTGCGGCAGTCGTATCACGATCGTCTCGAGGATAAAGTCCCGATCGATCCGGTGCTTGCGCTGGCGCCGCAGCACATCATGGATCTCCCTGAACAGCGAAAGCGTGAGGAGCTGTTCGCGCCAGATCGCCTTGCGGCCTTCGGCTGAGGCCTGTGCGAATCGCTTGCCCAGGGGCTCCAGAATCACCGTGCTCTTCGGCGTGTCGACGAAGTTGAGCATCTCCGCCGCCTTCACGACGGCAATGAGATGGCCGAATTCCTTGTTGGCGGCAACCGCGATGCGGAAGACATCCTCCTGTCCGCCGCGGGTCGCGAGGAGTTCCAGCAATCCGACGATCTCTACGGCGGACACCGGGGGGATCGGCTCCAGGAATCCAGGCTCGCGCGGCGCCGGACCCGCCGGAACGTCCGGCAGCTCGCTCCCGGTGATGATATCGTGCAGCTGATCGACGAGCTGCAAGAACTCGGGCGCACGGTAGTCGCGGGGCCGCGGCAAGTCGTTCTGGACGACCTTGCGCACCTGCGCCGGATGTGCGCCGCCGAGCACGATGATCCGGTCGGCCATGAAGACGACCTCCTTGATGTCATGGCTGACCATGAGAATCGACGAGAGGCTCTGCTCCTTCGCCGACCAGATGTCCAGGACCTCCGTCCGCAGCGTCTCCGCCGTGAGGGCGTCCACCTGGCTGAACGGCTCGTCCATGAACAGGATCTCGGGCTCGACCGCGAGGGCCCGCGCCATGCCGACCCGTTGCTTCATGCCGCCCGAAAGCTCGCGCGGATAGGCCTTCTCGAACCCTCCCAGCCCCACGCGGGTGATGCCGCGCTCCGCGCGTTCGGCGATCTCATGCGGGGAGAGCCGCAGGATCTCGAGGACCACTTTCACGTTTTCAGTGACTGTCATCCACGGGAACAGCGCGAAACTCTGGAATACGATCGCGACGCCGGGATTCAGACCGTGCAGCAGGTGGCCATGGTAGAACACCTCGCCCCGCGTGGGGGTGATGAGCCCCGCGAGCATCCGCAGGATCGTCGACTTACCGCTGCCGGACGGGCCCAGCAGCGCGACGACCTCGCTCGCGCCGACCGTCACGCTGACATGCTCCAGCACCCGCAGCTGCTGGCCGTTCGGCAGGGTGAAGTCTTGCGAGATGTTGCGTGCCTCGCAGAGGACGCGAGTCACCTCAGCTACGGCAGACGTTGCCATTGTGTGCCCTGATCGTCACCGGTTGAGTGAGAAGCGCTGCTCGGCGAGGCGGTAGAACTGCCGCCACACCGTGCGATTGAAGGCTACCACGATCGCCGACATGACGAGAATACTGGCTGCGAGCCGGGGAAGGTCCGCGGCCGCGGCGGCTGCGCTGATCTGCGCACCCAGCCCATGGGCCTGCAGCGTCTGGCCTTTGAACGTCACGTACTCGGCCACGATGCTGGCATTCCACGCGCCTCCCGCCGCGGTGACCCAGCCGGTCACGAGATAGGGAAAGACACCCGGAAGGTAGAGCGCCCGGAACCGGCGCCAGCCTTTCAGCCGGTAGCTGCGCGCGGCCTCCTGGAGATCCGTGGGAATTGCCATCGCTCCCGCGATGACGTTGAAGAGGATGTACCACTGCGTCCCGAGGAGCATGAGTACGATGCTCCCCCAGCCAAGCGATACGCCGGCCGCCGCGAGCCCCGCGATGACGATGGGAAACAGCATCGGCGCGGGAAACGACGCGACGATCTGCACCACCGGCTGCAGCAGGCGGGACAGCCGGGGCGAGAGGCCGATCGCGATTCCAGCCGGCAGCGCCCACAGCGTCCCGAGCGCGGTCGCGAGCAGGACTCGGCCGAGCGTCCACCCGGCGGCGCCACCCAGTGTGCCCCATTCCGCCGCGGGAACGCGCCGCAAGACATGAGTCAACTTCCAGGCACCGAAGGCAAGCGCGGCGAGGAGCAGTGCAAGCAGGATCACGCCGAGCCACGGGGCGGGCCGGCGGACGGCAACCTCCACGGTCGGGCCGGGGCCGGGCCGAGGGACTCGTGGGCGTGCGAGGCGGGTCCGCAGGCGTCGCCACAGCCGCCGGAGCACAGCGATGAGCCGCGAGCGCCGCAGCAAGTTCAGGAACCACGACGTCGCCCTCTCCTGTGTGCCGCCCTCATCGACGCGGAATTTCTGCGCCCACACCACGATGGGGCGCCATAAAACCTGATCGACCGCGACGATCATCAGCGTCATCGCGCCAATCGCATAAAGCATGGCGTCGGTGCGTCCCTGATCCACCGCCACGCTCATGTAGGACCCGATCCCTGGCAGGCGGAAGTCCCGGTCGCCCAGACGGAACGCCTCATTGATCATCAGGAAAAACCAGCCGCCCGCCATGCTCAACATGCTGTTCCAGACCAGCCCCAGTGTGGCGTACGGCAGCTCCAGCCATTTGAGACGCTGCCACCAGGAGAAGCGATAGACCGCCCCGACCTCGCTCAGGTCGTCGGGCACGGAGCGCAAGGAGTGGTAGTAGCTGAACGTCATGTTCCACGCCTGCCCCGTGAAGATCATGATCACGGCGGCGAGCTCGAGGCCAATGTTGCTGTGGGGGAACAATGACACGAGCGCCAGGATCAAGCCCGGCATGAACCCCAGCACCGGAACGCTTTGCAGGATGTCGAGGAGGGGCACGAGCACGCGCTCGGCAAGCCGGTCCTTGGCGGCCCAGTAGCCGTAGGTCAACGTGAAGGCGAGCGAGAGAACGTAGGCCAGCAGTCCGCGGGAGAGCGAGTAAAACGTGTAGCGGGGGAGAGCCCAGGGAGACAGGTCGATGACGATGGCCGGCCGCGAGGCTCCGCTCCACTCCCGACCGAGTTGCAGCACGCCGAAGAGCAGGCCCGCGAGCGCGACGACGATGGCCAGATCCACCAGGCCGAAGCGCCGGGCGCGGTGGAGCTGTGGAGCCGAGGTCACGGGCATTGCATCTCAACCAGTTCGACCGCGCGACGCACCAGCCGGTCACGGGAGCGAGCGCTACCGCAGCACAATAACAAGGACATGTAGCCGGGGACTTGCGTCCCGGTTATACGTCTTGTTACCTAGTGGCCGCAAGCCGAGTCCCGCCACCGAAGCGGGAACGGGGGACCCGAGTAGTCGGGGCGCAGCGCCGCAAGGCGTAGGGCAGTCAGTCTCTTCCGCCCGAGCCCGTCAGCTAACCCCGTAGGCTACGAGGAGAGACCGATGTCGTCCCCCACCGCGGGACTCCCTGATCTCAGGGAGCCGTGGACCGATCGCATGAAGCGCGTCCTGCTTGGCAGGAAGCGCGAGCTCCATCCGAACGTCTTCCACAAAGTCTCCCTCATCGCGCTGCTCGCGTGGGTCGGCCTCGGCGCGGACGGACTCTCGTCGTCCGCCTACGGGCCGGAGGAGGCATTCAAGACACTCGGCCCCCATACGTACTTGGCGGTCGGCCTGGCGCTGGCGACGGCGTTCACCGTGCTCGTCATCTCGTACGCGTACAGCCGGATCATCGAGCAATTTCCGCTCGGGGGCGGCGGCTACGTGGTGGCGTCGCGGCTCCTAGGCCAGAAGGCCGGCGTCGTGTCGGGGTCGGCGTTGGTCGTGGACTACGTGCTCACGATCTCCATTTCGATTGCGGCGGCTGGCGATGCGATTTTCAGTTTCCTACCGCCGGCCTGGACCGGTGCCGTGCTCCTTGGCGTGCTCCCGGTCAAGCTGCTCGTCGAGCTCGCGGCCATCGGCTTCCTCATCCTTCTGAATCTTCGGGGCGTGAAGGAATCGGTGATCGCGCTCGCCCCGCTCTTCATGATTTTTCTGATCAGTCACGCGATCCTCATCGGCGGCGTGATCATCGGCCGCCTCGGCGACATCCCGGTTGTTTTCAATGAGGTGCATCGGGGATTTGCGCAGGGTCTCCAGGCGCCTCCCATCGGGCTCGGTCTCGCCGGCATGATGGCGCTGTTCGTCCGAGCCTACGCCCTGGGTGGTGGGACGTACACCGGCATCGAAGCCGTGTCCAACGGTCTCTCGATCATGCGCGAGCCGAAGGTCCAGACGGGAAAGCGGACGATGGCGTTGATGGCCGTCTCGCTGGCTGTGACTGCCGGAGGACTCATCCTGGCCTATTTGCTCGTTCATGCGACGCCGGCTCCCGGCCGGACGATGAATGCCGTGCTCGCCAATCAGTTTGCGGGTGGTTGGGCCGGAATCGGCGCCGGGTTCGTCCTGGTGACGCTGCTGTCGGAAGCGCTGCTCCTCATCGTCGCGGGCCAGACAGGATTCATCGACGGCCCGCGCGTGATGGCCAACATGGCCGTCGACTCGTATATGCCGCACCGCTTCAGCCAGCTCTCCGATCGTCTGACGATGTCGTATGGCGTGCTCTTGATCGGTGGCGCTTCGCTGCTCGCGCTCGTCTATACGGGCGGAAACGTGACGCACCTGGTGGTGCTGTACTCGATCAACGTCTTCCTGACATTCTCGCTCTCAGAGCTGGCGATGTGCCGGTTCTGGCTCCGGGAGCGCAAGAAGCATCCCGACTGGCGGAAGCATATCTCCGTGCATCTGGTCGGTCTCACGCTGTGTGTATTCATCCTCACCGTGACGGTCTACGAGAAGTTCGGGGAGGGGGGATGGGTCACGCTCGCGCTGACCGGCGGACTGATTGCGGGTTGTTTCCTGATTCGCCGCCACTATCGCAAGGTTCACGACAAGCTCCGCAGGCTCGATGGGATCCTTACGGCGCTGCCGGCCGGCGTCGCACCGCCACCGGCCCTGTCGCTCGATCCCGCCGCGTCGACCGCTGTGCTACTGGTCGGTGGATATAGCGGTTTAGGCATCCATTCACTGCTCGCGGTGCAGCGCCTGTTCCCAGGGTACTTCAAGAATTTCGTGTTCGTCTCGGTGGGGGTGATCGATTCGGCGAGCTTCGTGAACGTCGAGGCGGTCGACGAGGTCCGCGACCGTACTGCCGCCGATTTGCGGCGCTACCTCGAGCTCGCGACGGGCCTCGGGCTCGCCGCGGATTCGCGCATGGCGGTGGGCACCGAGGCTGTCGCGACCGCGGCCGACTTGTGCGTAAGGATCGCCGCAGAATTTCCGCAGTCCATCTTTTTCGCCGGCAAGCTGATCTTCGAACGGGAACGCTGGTACCAGCGGCTGCTGCACAACGAGACCGCGTATCAGCTGCAGCGCCGGCTGCAATTTGCCGGTCTCAACGCCATGGTCCTCCCCGTTCGCGTCACGGAGGCTGCATGAATGCTCGGACGATTTCGTTGTATGTGATGAGCCTCGCCGCCGTCAGCAGCTACCTGCTGTGCCAGGGGCATGAGCGCCGCCGGATCGTCGAGGATTTGCGCGGAGCCGATCGGCAAGTCGTCTACGAGAGTACGATCACGGGCTTCAAGAAGCTCTGCGTGGATCGGGGTGGTGAGGGCTTCGAGAAGTACTGTGACGCCCAGCGGGACTTCCTGGAGCTCTTTCCGGAGTGCGACACCGGTTGCATCCGGCTTCTCGCGAAGGTGGAACGGGTCCCGACGCGCTAGAAGAGGATCCTGTGACGACGGTTGAACAGGTTACCGACCCTGCTCGTGTTCGTCACGCACCTGCACGCTCGAGAATGATCGGTACAGCCAGACATCGTAGATGATCTTCAGCAGTCCGGCGATGAAAAAGGGCGCGTTGATTAGTGCAGGGCGCGAGAAGAGCACACCCGCGAACATTGGCGCGAGCGCTGCGCCGGTCGTCCTCGCCACCCCCGTGACTCCCGCCGCCGCCGAGCGTTCTTCCGGCCGCACTACGGCCATCACGTAGGACTGTCTGGTCGGCACGTCCATCTGGCTGATGCTGAAGCGCGCAAAGAGCACCAGGACCGCGAGTGGCAGGGTGGGCATCAGCGGGACAAGAATCAGTAAGAGGTTGGACGGCAGGTGCGTGAACACCATGGTGTTGACGAGGCCGAACCGCGCGGCGAGCCGGCTAGCGAGCAGCGCGGAGATGCCGGCGAGGATATTTGCGCCGAAGAAGATGGCGCCGAGGGTTTCCGGCGTCACGCCGAAGCGCAGGAAGAACCAGTAAGCGGCGAAGCTCTGGACGACAAATCCTCCCCCAAAGGAGTCGAGCGCAAACAGCGCCGAGAGCTTGAGCACGATGCTCCGCGACTTGCCGATCCCCAGGAGCGACTTCTCCTTCACGGCTGTCACCTCGGCCGCCGGCGACAGCTGGGTGAAAAAGAAGAACAGGACCGCACCCAACGCCGCATACAGCAATACCACCGCGCGGTAGTGAAAGCGGTGTGAGATGAGTCCGCCCGCCAACGAGCCGGCGGCCGTCGCGAGAGCGCCGGTCAACGTGTACCATGCAAACACGGACGTCCGGAGGCGCGCTGGAACAACGTGCGCCAGGGCTGACTGTTCGATCGGCAGGAAGGGACCGACTTCGTTGCCGCTGGGACTGATCACACCGATCGTTGCCACGACGACCAGCAGTGGGAAGTTGCGCGTCAGTGCGAACAACACGCCCGCCGCGATCATCAGCACCGCGCCCAGAAGCAGCATCCGACGGCGCCCGATGCGATCGGCCCGGGTCGTGAGGAAAAGTGAGACGATCGTGTCGCCGATAAGCGTCAGCGTCAGCAGCAGCCCCACCTGCGAGGTGTCGAACCCGAGGTCGGTGAGATAGAAGACGAGAACGACCGACAGCGCGCCATACGCGAACAGGCGCGTGAATCGCGTCAGCAACAACAGCCATCCGTCGCGCGTGAGCGCGGATAGCGGGCCGCCGCTCAGGGCACGATCCGGTGGACGACTTTGACGATAAAAGCGCCGTTGAGCTGTCGGCTGAGCGATCGCGCCGCAGGAAACCGATACTTTGCTGTCGGATCGGTCGTGTAGCCCGAGTTCCAGACGACGAACACATCGTCGCCGATCGTCGGTATCCAGTGGAAACGCAGGTTAACGTCCACCCGCCGGTCTTCATTGGTGTACTGGACAAATCCCAGGACGCTCGTGCGGGTACCCAGATCGTACTCGATGCGGGTGGACGTCTGGACCGCTGTGAAGCCCCCATCCGGCAATCGTGCTGCCGTGCGCGCGAGATCGGCACCCAGGATCATCCGCCCGCCACCGCGCCATGTTGCCGAGAGCTCCACGTCGGCGCTGCGGCCGCCGTAGAACGGACCCCAATTCACGAACGCCGCGATGCTGAGCGGGCGATTGGCGGACATGGCGTACTGTAGCTCAGAGCGCGACCACCAGTAGCGGCCGGGTGGAATCGTCACTCCCCGAAAGATCGGAAAGGAGTCCGTCGGTGCGTCCATCTGCCGCTGGAAGTTGACTTCGAAGTGATCGCCGTTCTCGCGGTCGCCTCCGAACACGCGCCACTCGAACCATGCCGTCTGCCAATCGGCCGTTCGGCCCAACGATCCGAATTCATTCGCGATGACGTCCCAGCTGGGAATGGGAAACGTGAAGTCGAGCTGGCGGATGCCGAGGCCATGTGGCCGCGGCATGAAGTCGACGTGACCCGTGGTCTCCCAGATGCCGGTGCGGCGGACGAATCCAAGCGCTGGCGCAAATCCGCGATCGATGCGGTACAGCGAGACGAAGTTGTCGAACAAGTCGTTCGGGTAGTCCGTGGAAAGCCGCCATGCGAGCGGAACACCCGCAACCCTGGGTGTGCGGGTTCCCATTATCCAGAATTTTGGCTCGATGTTTTTTCGCTGGACCACCAGCGGTAGGTCCACGTCGAGCCCTCCGGTCGCCTCGGCGCCCGCATTGGACACGGCGCGCAGACTGCCGATCGCCCCAATGTAGGAACGTGCGAACAGGTCGTGTTGTATTCGCACCACGGCATCGGCCGCCTGGTCCGCGCCTCCGGTGCGCGTGCCCAGGATTCCGAGGCGCCAGGTGCCCATTCTCCCATAGACACGAGCTCCGGCCACGATGGGCACGGGATTCCCGCTCGTGTCGAGCCCGATTCTGCGTGAATAGAACGCCTGGGTCCGGCCCGGCGTACCGAAGTCGAACAGACCGCTCGACTCGAGGAAGAACGCCCGTTTCTCGGGGAAGAAGAACGGAAAGCGCGTGAGATTCACCACCTGCTGATCGGCCTCGACCTGGGCAAAGTCGGTGCTTGCCGTAAGGTCGGCCGTCAGGGTAGGGGAAACGGCAAGCTTCGCGTCCATTCCGGCCTTGCCACCTGGGTAGCCGCTCGATATGCGCGTGCCGCTGCTATCGTGCTCCGGTTCGACGAGACGGCCGAGAGCATAGGGAGAGACCTCGAGCTCGTGCGACCGCCACAGGCTCCCGATGTCGATCAGCTCACCCGCGTTGAGAAGCTGGTACAATCCCTCGGCGCGTCCCCAGGAGCGCCACAGATCCTGCTCGTTGTTGCGGCGGATGAAGCGACGAACGTTGAAGCCGAACCGCAGGTCGCTTCCTGGATGGAAGCGGAGCGTGCGAAAAGGAATGCGGAACTCGGCGGTCCATCCCTGGGGGTCACGCGTCACCGCGACATCCCAGATCCCATTCCAGTCCGAGTTGAGGTTGTCGAGATCGGTGAGCTGACCGTCCCAGCGTGCGCCGTTGGGGTTGGTCCCGAACACGAAGGCGCCGCGGCGATCATGGAAGCTGTCGATCAGAATCTGAACGTTATCATCGCTGGACAGGTCGGCATCGCGTCGCAGCTGGCGGGCACGGACGCGCGACGGCTCTGTGTCGTAAGCGCGCACGCCGATGTACAACGCCTCGCCATCGCGGATCGCCTTGACGACCGTGCGTTGGCTCGCGGGCACACCCACCAACGGCTCGCGTTGCCGGAAATCGGTGATGGAGTCTGCGGTCGACCATTCCGGCCCTTCCAGCCGTCCGTCGAAGGGAATTGACGCGCGAGCGGCTGTGACGCGAAGCTGTGCTGCTAGAGTTGTGGGGAACGCGATTGTTAGAAGTAGAAGACATCCCTTCGAAATGTTCAGATGATCCCTAGTCGCCCGCGACGAGCGTGGTCCGTACGAACGGCGCCTCGTGCACTAACGCCGGCTTGCGACGCGAGAGCACAAGCCACCATTCGCGCGCCGACGTAAACACGAGCATCGCGACGACGGACATGAAAAACAACGCAATCACCGCATTGAGCCGGTCATTAAAAATCAGTCGCGCCGCAGTCGGATCCGTGGATGTTGCGAGCGACGCCGCGTGGGCGAGGAAGCCGAGCTTGGGGTCCGCAGAGAAAACCTTCTGATAGCCGGCGGTCATCGTCACCACGATGAGCCAGGCGAGCGGCCCCAGCGTGACCCAGGCGTAGCGCTGGCGGCCCATCTTGATCAGGATCGTCGTGGCTACGCACAACGCGACCGCGGCAAGGAGCTGGTTCGAGATCCCAAAGAGCGGCCACAGCGAGTTGATCCCTCCGAGCGGATCCACGACTCCCTGCCACAGGAAGTAGCCCCACGCCGCGCACACCGCGCCGCTCGAGATCAGTACGCTCGGCAGCCACGATGTCTCGCCGAACTTCGGCCAGACGTGGCCGACGATCTCCTGGAGCATGAAGCGCCCCACGCGCGTGCCGGTGTCGATCGTGGTGAGGATGAAGAGTGCCTCGAACATGATGGCGAAGTGATACCAGAGCGCGGTCAGGGTCTTGCCACCCAGGGCGGTGGTGAGCCCCGAGAAGATGTGCGCGATGCCCACCGCGAGAGACGGCGCGCCGCCCGTCCGCGCGATCAGCGTCTGTTCCCCCATCTGTGCGGCCAGCGCCTGCATGTACTGCGGCGTGACCACGAACCCCGCCTGGTTCAAGACATCTGCGGCGCCCGCCAGCGCCGTGGGCGTCGTATTCATCGCGAAGTAGACGCCCGGATCGAGCGTGCAGGCGGCGATGATCGCCATGATCCCGACGAACGATTCCATGATCATCCCGCCGTACCCGATCATGCGCGCGTCGGTCTCGCGCGAGATCATCTTCGGAGTCGTACCGGACGCGACGAGCGAGTGGAAACCGGAAATCGCCCCACACGCGATCGTGATGAACGCGAAGGGGAACAGTTTGCCGGCAAACACGGGGCCTTCGCCCGCCGTAGCAAACGGCGTCAGCGCCGGCATTCGGAGCGGCGGCAGGATGATCAAGATCGCGAGGCCCAGTACCACCACCGTGGTGATCTTCAGGAAGGTCGAGAGGTAGTCGCGCGGGCAGAGCAGCATCCAGACGGGCAGGACCGATGCGATAAAACCGTATGCGATCATCATCACCGTGATCGACGTGCCGCTCTGCGTGAAGGCCGCCGCGAGCCCGGGATGGCTCGCGACGCGGCCCCCGCCGACCAGCGCGATCAGCAACAACAGCGCGCCGATGATCGATGCCTCGCCGACTTTCCCCGGGCGCCAGCGCTTCATCCACCAACCCATCAGCAACGCGATGGGAATCGTGCAGGCGATCGTGAACAGCCCCCACGGCGAGGCGCGCAGCGCATTCACAACGATCAGCGCCAGCACGGCGAGCAGGATGATCATGATGGCCAGGACCGCGATCATCGCCGTCACGCCGGTGACGTTGCTGACTTCCTCCTTCGCCATCTGGCCGAGCGACTTGCCGTCGCGCCGCAGCGAGCAGAACAGGATCGTGAAGTCCTGCACGGCTCCCCCCAGCACAACGCCGATGACCAGCCACAGCGTCCCGGGCAGGAAGCCGAACTGCGCCGCCAGCACCGGACCCACCAACGGACCCGCGCCCGCGATGGCGGCAAAGTGGTGGCCGAACAGCACCCAGCGGTTCGTCGGCACGAAGTCGTGACCGTTGTTGAAGCGCTCGGCCGGCGTTGCGCGGCGGGGATCGAGACCAAAGACGCGAGTCGCGAGGAATTTCGAATAGAAGCGGTAGCCAACGGCGTAGGTGCAGACTGCGGCGATCAGGAGCCAGGCGGCGCTAATCGTCTCGCCGCGGGCCAGCGCTAGCACCCCGAATGCCGCGGCGCCGAGGATAGAGACGAGAGTCCAGCCGAGAATCGACAGCGGTCGCACGGGGCGTAAGTTGCGACGCCGCTTGCCGATGTTCAAGTTCGAACATAGGTTCGAACCCCTTGAGCCCCTCTGGTCCGTATCCCTGGTCGTCGAGCGGGGGGGGGCGCGCCGCCTCCGCGCCCGCGGTACAGGAGCGACCCCAACCCCAGCGCACGCCTGAGTCGTTCAAAGGCCGCGTCGTCATCGTAACGGGCGGCGCGACGGGACTGGGCCGCGCCGTCGCGATGGAATTCGCGCAGCACGGCTGCGGCGTCGCATTCAATTACGTCGAGATGCCGGGACGCGAGGTCGGCCCGCAAGCGTTGCTCACCGAGACGGCGATCAAGGCGTTGGGCGTGCCGTGCTACTCCGCATTATGCGACGTGAGGGAGATGGAGCTCGTCGAGCATTTCGTCAGCGAGGTGCGCGGTCACCTCGGCGGCGTGCACTACCTCGTGAACAACGCCGGCATCACTCATGACGGCGCGCTCTGGCGCCTGACACCAGAGGCGTGGTCTGAGGTCATCGACACGAACCTGACCGGCGCGTTCAACTGTGTCAACGTCGTGTCCCCGCACATGCGCGCCCAGCGCTTCGGCAAGATCGTCAACGTCGCGAGCCATCAGGCCTTCCGGCCGGGATTCGGTATCGCCAACTACGCCGCGAGCAAAGCGGCGCTCATCGGTCTCACCAAGGCTGCGGCAGTGGACCTCGGCTCGGCGGGGATCAACGTCAACGCCGTGGCGCCCGGGTTCGTGAAGACGGAGTTGCTGACGCAGCTGCCACGCGAGGTGCTCGAGCGCGCCGAGCACGAGTCGGTGCTCGGCCGGGTGGCGGAGCCCGAGGACGTCTCGCGCGTGATCCTTTTTTTGTGCAGCGAAGCGGCTCGGCACATTACCGGACAGGTAATCGTGGTGGACGGCGGCCTCACGCTCGCTTAGATTCGGGCCGTGACGCGCCGCTCTACTAAGCTCTTACAAGCCAACTACTTCCTTATTCTTCTCGCCTCGCTGAGCTGCGGGGGGAGAAAGTCCGAGCAGCAGCCCAAGCCTGCGCCCACAGCCCCGTTGCCTACGGCGGGCCTCGCGGGACAGCGCGTCGCTGTAACCCCGCTGGCGTTGGTCGCCGCGGAAGAAGCGCTGCATTGGGATTCGTTGATCGGCAACCGGCGTACTACGCTGAACAAGAGCGACAGCATCATCGCAACGCTGCTTGGGGCCCGGGCTCCGGAAGTCACCTGGGTTGGCCCAGCCGAGCTGCGGCACGTCGCCCGTCGCGCACCCGGCATCGCCGCCGATCCCGACCAGATGGGCACCCCCTTTCTGCGGGCATCGAACATCATCGATGTCCCGGATCCGCTGCGGTCTCAACTGCGTACGCTGATGGGGCTCGCGGGCGGCCGCTACGTGCTCGTGCCGGCGGGTCTCGTATTCCGGGTGGCGAGCCCCGGGGCCGCGCCCCGGGGATCACCGGCCGCCGCATCAGCCGAACTTTCGGTCGTTCTCATCGACTCGCGTGTCGGCAAGGTCGGGTGGCGCACGATCGCGTACGGTGAGGGCGATGATCCCTGGATCGCCCTCACGCGAGCGCTGAAAAGCCTGACGCCGGGCCTGCCGTGAGCCCATCCGTCCGCGAAGCCACTCTGATCCGGGGCGATGGCATCGGCCCCGAGATCACCGAGGCAACGCTCCAGGTGCTCGACGCCTTGGGGACGAAGTTCGACTGGGACGAGCAGTACGGCGGGATGGCGGCGGTGGAGAAAGCCGGCACGCCGCTCCCCAACGCGACGCTCGATTCGATCCGGCGCACCAGGCTCTGCCTCAAGGGGCCGCTCACGACGCCCGTCGGTGGCGGGTATCGATCGGTCAATGTCGCGCTGCGGCAGGAGTTCGACCTCTACGCCAACGTGCGGCCGACCAAGACGATCGTTCCCGGCGGCCGCTACGAACACGTCGATCTCGTCATCATCCGCGAGAACACGGAAGGGTTGTACGTGGGGCTCGACCACACGTTCAAGATCGGCGGCGACCGGCGCGCGATGGCGCAGGCGATGTCGATCGTGACCCGCGAAGGCAGCGAGCGCATCGCGAAGTACGCGTTCGAGTACGCCAAGACGCACGGCCGCAAGAAGGTGACGATCGTGCATAAGGCGAACATCCTGAAGGCCACCTCGGGGCTGTTTCTCGAGGTCGCGCGGCGCGTCGCCGAGCAGTACGCGGGAACGATCGCGTCGGACGACAAGATCGTCGACAACACCGCAATGCAGCTGGTGATCAAGCCGGAGCAGTTCGACGTCATCGTCACGACCAACCTGTTCGGCGACATCCTCTCCGACGAAGCGGCCGGACTGATCGGCGGCCTGGGGCTCGCGCCCGGGGCCAACATCGGCACCCACGCCGCGATCTTCGAGCCGGTGCACGGCTCGGCGCCGGACATCGCGGGGAAGGGGATCGCCAATCCGTCGGCACAGCTGCTCGCCGCCGCGATGATGCTCGATCACGTCGGTGAGCTCGAGGCCGGCAAGCGGCTGCGTTGCGCCCTCGAGGCAACCATCGTACAGGACAAGATCCGCACACCGGATTTGGGGGGACGTGCTGCTACGGCCGAATTCGCCCGCGCCGTGGTTAAGCGGGTTAGGGCCTAGCCACCCGTGCGCCAAATGCGGCACGGAGACGCCGGGCATCGCGATCGGTGGCCTGTGCGCCAACTGCGCGCGGCTGCTCGCGCGCCGGGCGACAAGGGTCGCGCGATTCGTGGCCATCGGCACGACCGTGCCGCTTGCGGTGTATGTGGCCTTGGCACTGCCTGTGGAGCGGACGGCCCGGCTGGTGGGCGCCGTGAGCGTGCTCCTGTGGTACGTGTTGACGTTTCTCATAGCAAAACGCGTAACACTGGAGTGGATAAAATGACACTCTTCGCTATTCGGTATCCGTTATCCGCACTGCTCGTCCTGTTTGGGACTCCGCTTGCGGCCCAGACATCACTTTCCATTTATAGAGACGGTCGAGTGGTCGTGCGGCGTACCTTGCCGCAGGCGCTGCAGCAGGGACGGAACTCGCTCACGCTGCGGCTCGAGGCACTCGATCCGGCGACGCTGTTCTCTCCCGATAGTTCCGTCTCTGTGAGTTCAGCGACAGTCCGCTACCCGAGCACGCCGACCGATGCCCTGGCTAACGCCGTCGGGCAGACGCTCTCATTCGTGCGCTCAAAGGGCGACACGATTCGCGCGACAGTCGTACGAGCGAACCCGCCGCAGTTCAAACTGTCAGACGGTCGATTGCTGCTCGGCTTGCCCGGTGAACCGTTGTTCCCTACCGAGCTTGTCAGAACGAGCCCCGAAGGGCAGGTCGTGCTCGACGCCTCGCGGGCGCGGCAGCGCACTGACATCGCCTACGTAGCGCAAGGCGCGACGTGGGAGGCCCTTTACCAGGTGATTCTAACAGGAGCGCGGGCGCAGGTGACGGGAACAGCAACCGTAACCTCGCAGTCCCTTCGTGCCGATAGTGCGGAGGTCCAACTTGTCGCAGGGGCTATACGGCGCACGCGCACGCCCGCCGCGCCGACGGAAGAAGGGGGGGTGCGATGGATTGCGAGAGGACAGCTGGCAGCTGCACAGGACAGGCTCGAAGTAGCGGAAGAGGGTGTCGGTGAGACCCACGTCTATCAGCTTCCCGGTCGTCTGACAATCGAACCCAACGTCCCCGTGACCACCGCGCTCTTCCCGCGCAGCTCCGCGCCAGTGGTTCAGGAGCTCATCGTTCCTGGCGTCTTGCCGTGGCGCGGATGGATGCCGCAGAACCCCGAGCCCAACCGCGCGCCGGTGCAGGTCTGGTACACGATCAAACGCGCCGCCAAGACGTCGTTCGGCGATCGCCCGCTGCCCGCCGGTACCGTCCAGCTCTATCAGGCCGACTCGAGCGGGCGGGTGCAGCTCATCGGCGAAGCGTCGAACGACCACACCGCACCGGGACGGGATTTGCGGCTGCAATCCGGCGATGCGTTCGACATTACCGCCGAGCGAGTGCAGACCGACTGGAATCAAGAGCAGCTGCCGCCGATTCGCCGCGGCATGCCGAATCGCCAGCGCGTCACCGCAGCGTATCGCGTGACGATCACGAACGCGAAGGCCGAGGCGGTCAACGTGGACGTGCGCGAGGCGCACTTCGGCAGCTGGAAGATCATTGAAAGCAGTGTTCCCCCGGAGAAGCTGTCGTCGACCGAGTCCCGCTTCCGCGTTGCGGTGCCCGCGGGTGGCGAAGCGACGTTGACCTACACGGTGCAGATCGAGCAATGACGATTCAGATCGCTCATATCGGGGATATGCATTTCGGCGGGCTGGCCAACGTGCTGGTGGTCGAGGCGCTGGAGCGTTTGCTGCCCGATCTGCGGCCCGACGCCATCGTCATCGGCGGCGATCTCTCGCAGCGCGCGCGCCACGGCGAATTCCAGCGCGGCCGCGCCTTTGCGAACCTATGCCGGGAGACGGCGCCCGTGCTGGTGATTCCCGGCAACCACGACGTGCAATGGTGGCACCGGCCGTTCATTCCGTTCGGCAAGGACGCGGTCTACCAGAAGTATCGCAGCTACTTCGGTGCCGACCTGACGCCGACGCTCACGATCCCCGGCGGCGCCGTAATCGCGTCCGTGCTGACGGCCCACGGCGTCGCGTGGGGTTCGCTCACCGCTCGGGTGCGCGACATCGGCGTGAAGGGTCACCTTCCCAAGAGCGAGATGCAGCGGGTTCAGTCGGTCTTCGCCATGGCCGATCCGGGACTCCCGCGCGTGCTCGTGATGCATCACAACCTGCTGCGCGGCGAGCTGTCGCAGCGCATGGGCCTGGCGCGCTGGCGCCGCGCGCAGCGCCGCATCGTCGAGGCGGGCGCCGACGTCGTGCCCTGCGGGCACGACCACGAGGAAGGCGCCGAGCAGCTCGACGGCCGCGTCGCGGTGTCGACCGCCGGCACCCTCTCGACGCGGGCGCGCGGTGGGCGGCCCGTCTCCTTCAACTTCGTCACGATTGATCCCGCAGCCGTTCAGGTGACCTTCTTCCGATGGGATTCGGCCAAGCAACGGTTCCAGCCGTCGGATACGGCGGCTTTTGCCCGGTCTCAAAGCAAGCCCGCAGCTTCGGAAGAAAAGCCGGTCCCCGTAGCTCACTCCTAGGGTTAGTTTTGGTAGCCCCGGGCCATGGCCCGGGCTCACCACCCCATACCGAGGACTGCATGCCCCCGAAGTTTAGCGGCGTTGATTTCTACAACATCGACGGCCTCCTCAGCGAAGAGGAAAGGGCGATTCGTGACACGGTTCGCCAATGGGTGGACGAGCATCTGATGCCCGTCATCGGCGAAGCCTACGTCGCCGGAAAATTTCCCAAGCAGCTGATCCCCGGTATGGCCGAGCTCGGTCTGTTCGGCGCGAACCTCCCCGAAGAGTATGGCTGTGCCGGTCTGAACAACGTCGCCTACGGGCTCATCATGCAGGAGCTGGAGCGCGGCGACTCCGGGGTCCGGTCCTTCGCCTCGGTGCAGGGCGCGCTCGTGATGTATCCGATCTACGCGTTCGGATCAGAAGCACAGAAGAAGGAATGGCTGCCGCGGATGGCGAGCGGCAAAGTGATCGGCTGTTTCGGCCTGACGGAGCCCGACTACGGCTCGAATCCGGCCGGCATGATCACCGTCGCGAAGGAAACAAAGGACGGCTGGGTCCTCAACGGCGCCAAGATGTGGATCACGAACGGCTCAACGGCACAGGCCGCGATCATCTGGGCCAAGACGGGCAAGATCGACGATGCTGACTCCATCCGCGGCTTCATCGTGCCGACCGACACGAAAGGGTTCTCGGCCAAGGACCAGAAGGGGAAGCTCTCGCTGCGGGCAAGCGACACGAGCGAGCTGGTGCTTCAGGACGTGCATGTGCCGAAGGACGCGATCCTTCCCAAGTCGGGCGGGCTCAAGTCACCGCTCATGTGCCTCACGGCGGCACGGTACGGCATCGCCTGGGGCGCCGTGGGCGCTGCGATGGCGTGCTACGACGAAGCGGTGAGTTACGCCAAGCAGCGCGTGATGTTCGGCAAGCCGATCGGCGGATTCCAGCTGCAGCAGGCGCGCCTGGCCGATATGCTCACGGAAATCACCAAAGCCCAACTGCTCTGCCTTCAGCTGGGCCGCCTGAAAGACGATGGCAAGTCCACGCCCCAGCAAGTCTCACTCGCCAAGCGTAACAACGTGAACATGGCGACCGATATCGCGCGCGAAGCCCGGCGCCTCCTCGGGGCGAACGGCATCCTGGCCGAGTATCAAGCGATGCGGCACCTCGCAAACCTCGAATCGGTGTACACCTACGAGGGGACGCATGACGTCCACACCCTGATTCTGGGACAGGAGATCACCGGCCTGAGCGCTTTCAACTAGAAACCCCCTCAGGCCGCGTCTCGTCATATCAGCCATGCATCTCGCGCTGTTACTCATCCTCGCGCAAACGCAATTGGTGGACATTCAGAACCTCACCCCCCGCGACCATCGGGTGAGCGTGTTCGTGCTTGCGGCGCCGCAGGACCTCAAGGTGTCCGCCGTCGGCGCCGAGCCGTGGCCGGACCGGCTGCGCAGCCGCGACGACGACAATTGGCAGGACGACGAACAGACGACGTGGCCGGCCGCTGCCTGGATCCTCGATGCGCGCACCCGCGCGGTCGTCTGGGACATACGCGCGGTGGACACGCGGCGCGAATCCAACGGCCTGCGCCGGTTCTCCGGCACCGTGCACCTCCCGGCCGGCACGTACCAGGCGCACTACGCATCGTATCCCGCTTCGTCCGTCTCGTGGAACGGCAACATCAATATCAGCCTGAAGGAGATCATCCGGCTGGGCCGGCGCGTGAAGTATGGCGGTCCCTACGTCGAGACTGAGCTGTACAAGCAGTTCGGTCTCACCATCGAAGGTGCGGGCCGGATTGCTTCTCAAGACGAGATCACCGCCGGGCATGCGGCGTTCACCGCATCCGCGATCGCGACGCTCGTCCCCGATCGCAACAGCTCCATCCGGAAGGGTTTCGAGCTCACCCGACCCACCAGCGTCGAGATTTACGCCATCGGTGAGCTGCGGCGCGACGGCGACTTCGATTACGGCTGGATCATGAGCGCCGACACGCGTAAGCGCGTCTGGACGATGACCTACGCCGGAACCGATCCGGCCGGGGGCGCGGCGAAGAATCGCACGGCGCACGAGACCCTCCAGCTCAAGCCGGGCCACTACGTCGCCTACTTCGTGTGCGACGACACCCACGGTCCCGATGAGTGGAACAACGTGCCGGCGACCGACCCCGAGTTCTGGGGAATGACGCTGCGCGTCGCCGATCGTGCCGCGCGCGCGTCCGTCAAACCATTCGAGTACGAACCCGTGCCGCAGGGCCAGACCATCGTCTCGATGGTGGGGATCCATGACGACGAGATGCGGTCGTCAGGCTTCGCGCTGCGGCGTCCGATGGATGTGCACATCTACGCGCTGGGCGAGGGTGGCAGCGACAAGATGCACGACTACGCGTGGATCGTCGACGAGGAGCAGCACAAGCGGGTCTGGGTGATGCGCTACGAGGATACGGAGCACGCCGGCGGTGCCGAGAAGAACCGTCTGTTCGACGGAACGATCCATCTCGATGCCGGCAACTACCTCGTCTACTACCACAGCGATGACTCGCACTCCTACAACGACTGGAACGGCGCCCCACCGGCCGAAGAACGCTACTGGGGCGTCAGCATCTTCCCGGCGAGCGGTCGGCTGAATCCCGCCGATATCGGACCGTTCATGCGGACCCGGGGCGGGGGGACCAACACGACCCTGGCGCAGCTCACGCACATGGGCGACGACGAAGACGCGCGTACGCCCCTGCGTCTCACCGAGGCGACGCGCCTGCGCGTCCTGGTGATCGGTGAAGGCCGCGACGGCGAGATGTACGACTACGGCTGGATCGAGGACGCAGCCGGCCAGACCGTGTGGAAAATGAAGTACGACGAAACCGAGCCCGCCGGCGGCTCGGAAAAGAACCGCGTCTTCGACGGCGTGATCAGCCTGCCCGCGGGCAACTACGTCCTGCGCTATCGCTCCGACGGCTCCCACTCGTACGACGACTGGAACGCCGACCCCCCCGACGATCCCGAAAGTTGGGGCATCTCTGTGTTCCGAATGGCGCGGCGCTAGCGTAGCTTTCCGTCCTCATGAAAATCGCTGTGTGCATCAAACGCGTGCCCGATTCGGAAACGCGCGTCAAAATTGCTGCCGACGGCAAAAGCCTCGACGAAGCGGGGGTCAAGTTTGTCTTGAACCCCTACGACGAGTTCGCAGTCGAGGAGGCGCTGCGCCGCAAGGAAAAAGCGGGGGCCGGCGAAGTCGCTGTCATCTGTCTCGGTCCTGCCACAGCCCAGGAAACGATTCGGACCGCCCTGGCGATGGGCGCCGATCGCGGCGTCCTGTTGCAAGCAGACAAGATCCCTGCCGACGCATTCGAGACGGCCAAGGTCATCGCGGCCGAGCTGAAAAGCACGACGTGGGACCTGATCCTGTTTGGCCGCATGGCGATCGACGACTACAACACCCAAGTCGGGTCGCTCGTCGCCGAGCTGCTCGGCCTCCCGTGTGTCACCGCCGTATCGCATCTCGACATCGAGGGGACGAAGGGTGTCGCCGAGCGCGAGATCGAAGGCGGCATCGAAGTCGTGGATTTTCCGCTTCCCGCCGTGCTCACCGCGGACAAAGGACTCAACGAACCGCGCTATCCCGCGCTCAAGGGCATCATGGCGGCGAAGAAGAAGCCGCTCGAGGTGAAACCGGTGCAGCCGGCAGCGGGCTCTCTCGAGGTCGTCGCGCTCACTCCGCCGCCCGATCGCAAAGCAGGCAAGATCGTGGGTGAGGGAGCCGGCGCCGTCGGCGAGCTGGTGCGGCTGCTCCGCGAAGAGGCGAAGGTCCTGTGACGACACTCGCCGTGCTGGAACAGCGCGATGGCGTGCTGCGCAAGATTTCCCATGAGGTGGTGACGGCCGCGCAGCGGCTCGGTGACGGTGTCGAAGCCGTGGTATGCGCGGCAGGAGCGGTGCAGGGCGCCGACCAGGTCGGCAAGTACGGCGCCGACAGGATCGTCACTCTGACGAACCCAGCCTTCGCCAAGTATGCCCCTGAGGCCTGCGCGCAGGCGCTCGCCGACCGTGCGAAGCAGGGCAGGTATCGCACCATCGTCTTCGCGGCGAGTGCCACCGGCAAGGACCTCGCCCCGCGCGTCGCGGCGAAGCTCGGCGTAGCCGTGGCCGCAGATCTCACAGATCTCGCGGCGGATGGCGGCGGCGTGGTCGTAACGCGGCCGGTGTATGCGGGCAAGGCGCTGCTCAAGGTAAAAGTTGCGTCGCAGCCCGCTGTGCTCTCGCTGCGGCCCAACGTCTTCACGCCGGTGGAGCGCCCTAAGGCGGGCGCCGCGGAAACGGTCGCCGTCACTATCCCCGCAGGTCGCGTGGTCGTGCGAGAGATCAAAGCCGCGCCCGCGGGTACGCTTGACGTCGCCGAGGCGCAGGTGATCATCTCTGGCGGCCGCGGCCTCAAGGAGCCGGCCAACTTCAAGGTGCTCGAGGAGCTCGCGCGCGCGTTTGGGGGCCAGGCCGCGGTCGGCGCGTCGCGCGCGGTCGTGGATGCGGGGTGGCGGGCGCACGCCGATCAGGTGGGGCAAACGGGGAAGACCGTGAGTCCGTCGCTCTACATCGCCGTCGGGATTTCCGGGGCGATCCAGCATCTCGCCGGCATGCGGACGTCGAAGGTGATCGTCGCCATCAACAAGGACAAAGACGCGCCGATCTTCAAAGTGGCCGACTACGGCGTTGTGGGCGATCTGTTCGAGATCGTCCCCAAGCTCACCGAAGAGATCCGCAAGCTGCATGGATAAGATCGTCCCGGCTCAGTATCAGCCCGCGTTACCACTCGACAAACTGATTCTCCAGGAGGGCGCTGAGGGCGCCGGCGATCGCACGGAACTCGACGTGCTCATCGTCGGCGCGGGGCCTGCCGGACTCACGTGCGCGATCGAGCTCGCCAAGCTCGCCAAGGTCGACGGCACTGAGCTCAACATCGGAGTCCTGGACAAGGCGGAAGCCCTCGGGGAGCACTCGCTCTCCGGCGCCGTAGTCAACCCACGCGCATTGCGCGAGCTCTTCCCCGATCTCAAGGACAGCGATTTCCCCTTCCGTGGACCGGTGACGAAGGAAGCGGTCTACCTCCTCACGAGGGGCGGCAAGCTGCGCCTGCCGACGCCGCCGACGATGCACAATCGCGGCTACTACGTCGCGTCGCTGTGCGAGATCGTGCGTTGGCTCGGCGCCAAGGCCGAAGAGCTCGGCGTCAATCTGTTCACGGGCTTCCCGGCGGCGCAGCTACTCGTGCGCGACGCGACAGTCGCGGGTGTCCGCACCGCGGCCGCGGGACTCGATCGCGACGGCAAGCCGACGTCCGGTGGTACGCCGCCCAACGATCTTGTCGCCAGAGTCACGGCGCTCGCCGAGGGGACGAGGGGCCTGCTGGCGCAGGCGTGGTGCCAGTGGCAGCGCGTCCCGTCGGAGAATCCGCAGATCTTTGCCCTCGGCGTGAAGGAGCTGTGGGAGACGAAGCAGCCGCTCGATCGTGTGATCCACACGCTGGGATGGCCGCTACCGAGCGATGCATTCGGCGGCAGCTTCGTGTACCCGCTCGAACCGAATCTCGTCGCGCTGGGGCTCGTGGTCGGGCTCGATTATCGCGACGCCGCGCTCGACGTGCATGTCCTGCTGCAGCGCTTGAAGCAACATCCGCTGCTCCGCGAGCTGCTGACCGGCGGCGAGATGATCGAGTGGGGGGCGAAAACGATTCCCGAAGGCGGTTTCTACTCTCTCCCCGAGCGGCGCGCGGGCGCCGGTGTCGTGCTGCTGGGCGACGCGGCGGGGTTTGTGGATGTGCCGTCGCTCAAAGGGATTCATTACGCGATGCAATCGGGGATGTTCGCCGCCCGGGCCATCTTCCAGAATCTCAAGAGCGGCGCTGCGCTATCGGAGTACGATCGCCTCGTGAACGCGTCCTACATCGCTGCTGATCTCTACCGCACGCGGAACATGCGGCTCGCGTTCCGCGACGGCTTCTATCTCGGCGGAATCCAGGCGGCGCTTATGGCGCTGACGGGCGGCCGGTTTCCCAACGGGAAATATCGGATGCACGCGGACGCAGAGGTCGTGCGCCGGTCTTCCCCGGGTCCGCGCCCGGGGTCAGACGAGTCGCCGCTCGGGGTCAGCAAGGTCGATGCCGTATTCAAGTCGGGAAACTCCACGCGAGACACGATCCCGAGCCATCTGGTTGCTCCTCCCGATGTCCCGGTGGAGGTCGCCCGGTTTTACTCGCACGTCTGTCCGGCGGGCGTCTACGAAGCGGGGGAGGGCGGTCTCCGTATCAACGCCCCGAACTGCGTGGACTGTAAGGCGACGGACGTACTTGGACCGCGGTGGACGCCACGGGAGGGCGGCAGCGGACCGAAGTACAAGCGCATGTAGCGCTACGGGTGGTTGTCCCTGAAGTAGTGGCGCGCGCGCTCGGCAAGCTGCGCGGTTGACATCGGCAGATTGCGTTTGACCCAGAGCATCGTCCGCAGCCCGCTCGGAAACCGCCGAGCTCCGTCCTGCTTGGATACGCCAGTCATCTGTGTGAGTGAGATTCCGAAGATCTCCTTGCTGGCCTGATCGAGCGCGATGCCAAATTGCTCGTCTTCCGGCGTGCCCAGGATGTCGGAGTGGGTACGGCCTAGCTCCTCGAGCGGGCCGGCATACGAATGCTCGGACTGCGTGTCCATCGTGTAGGCGCAGTAGAGGGAAAACGAGTAGGTGATCGCCAACACATTCCAGAAGTCCTCGACGCGGATCGCGGCACCCGTGTTCCCAGCTTGCCACAATGCATTCGCCATCTCGGTATAGACCCGAGTACCGTGGCCGTTGGGCTGCAAGCGCGACAGGATTGGCGCCAGCGCCTTCCGAAACGGTTCCCATTCCGGCAAGCCATCCGCAACGAATTGGGCCGTGATCTGCTCGCCGTCCACTACGGTCAGCTGTCTCGGATTGCGCAGCGATTGTGGACGGAATTTGCCCGTGGCCAGGCGTTCGAACAGCCGGTCCCGCTGATCGGACCCCGCGATCACCACCACGCTGTCCCCGCGTCGCAAGCCCGCTTCGACGAATACGAGCGCCGACTCGGTGAGCGTGTCGCGACGACGATCTTGACCTTCGGTATAGCGGTGAAACTGGGCGAAATGCCGGCCGGTCGGGGCGTCAGTCAAAAGGGTGCTACTGGCGGGGGCGGTCACGCGTTACAGCGACTGGGCAAAGCTCATGGGGGCGAAGAGTAGGAATCCATCTTCCGCGACACAATCAACCGGTTGGACTAGCCCATCGGATGGAAATCCCGAAAACTCAGCTTGATGCCGTCGATGATGAACTGGACGGCGATCGCGGCGAGGACCAAGCCCATGAGGCGGGTCAGGATCCGCATCCCCGTCTGGCCGAGCCGCCGCTCCACGATCGAGGCCGCCGACAGCACCAAAAAGGTGATCAGCGCCGTCAGCACGATCGAGACGTAGACGGTCACCATCGCGGCGGTCGATTTCGTCCCGAGGGCGAGCACCATGACGGTCGAGATCGCGCCGGGCCCCGCGAGCATCGGCACACCGAGCGGCATGATGCCGATGTCGTCTTTCTGGATGCCCTCGGCGGTCTCGATCGGCGTCTCGCGCTGCTGGCTGCGCCGCGCCTGGACCATGTCGAGGGCGTTCAGGCCGATGAGCACGCCGCCCGCGATCTTGAACGCGCCGATCGTGATTCCGAAGATCTTGAAGATCAGGCTGCCGCCGAGCGCGAACGCGATGAGCGTGATCGCACAGGTCCACGCCCCGCGCCGCGCCAGCACGCGCCGCTGCACCGGCGAGTCGCGCGCCGTCATTGCCAGGAACGTGGGGATGACCGCGAACGGATCCACGATGAACAGGATCGACGTGAAGATCAGAACCAGCTCGATCGCCCGCTCGGTCAACGCGCGAGCCCTCCAACCAGGCCGGCGCGAATACGCCGCATCCTCGCCGTGGGCGCCGGCACATCCCGGAGCTGCGCGCGCACGCGACGGTACGTCCCGGCGGAGAAGCGAATCATGAATGGCCGGCCGTCACGCACGACCTCGACGACCACCTCCGCACCCGGGCCGACCGCCCGCACCGCGGTGCTGACATCGGTCCCGTCGATGATGGGACGGCCGTTGATCCGCACCAGCTCGTCCCCGGTCCGGACGCCTGCAGCCTCCGCGGCACTGCCCGGTGTGGCGACCGCACGCCAGCGGCCGCCCTGCACGGCCGGCGGGATCGAGCCGATGCGCGCGTCGATGTCGGGTGTCTCGCTGAACACCACCTTCCATCCGGCGGTGCGGAGGTAGTCGTCCCACGGAATCTCGGTCGCGCCGCTCACGTACAGCCGCCAGAACTCCTCGAAGTTGCGCCCGGTCGCGCTGCGGACCGCCGCCACCAGCTCGTCGCGTGTGAAGCCGCGCTCGCCCGCGTAATGGTCGAGCAGGTAGCGCATCACATCGTCGAGCGATTTCGCGTTGTCGGTCGAGTCGCGGATCGCAAGATCGAGCAGGAAGCCGAGCAACTCGCCCTGCAGGTAATAGGAGATGACGTGGCTGTTGTTCACGACTGGTGAGTCCCACACTGTCCACGACGACCGCTCGGGCGAGACCAGCAGGCGTGCGGGATTGCTGCGGTAATTCCCGATGGAAGTGGCGAGGCCCTGGACGAAATCGTCCGGACTGTCGAGGCCGGCCCGCGCCAGAATCACGTCGGCGTAATAGTCGGTGACGCCCTCGCTCCACCAGAGATTCACCGTGCGCACCTCGTGCTCGTAGTCAAACGGACCGAGCTCGACCGGCCGGATGCGCTTGACGTTCCAGGCATGGAAGAACTCGTGCGCGCTCACGGCTTCGGCGCCGCGCGGATTGCGGGCGAGCGTCTCGGTGGTCACGCCAATCGTGGTCGAGTTGAGATGCTCGAGGCCGCCGCCGCGGCCGCCGACAAAGATGTACGTGTAGTCGGCGTAGGGGGCCGAGCCGAAGATGCCGATCGCCGTCGTCGAGATGCGCTGCAACATGTCGACGAAGATCCCCGGGGCGTACGCACGGCCGCCGCCCAGATCGACGACGGCGCGATGCGGAGTGCCGGCCGCGCTGAACCGATACGTGAGGAACTTGCCCAGCAGGACCGGAGCATCGATGAGCACGTCGTAGTTTGGCGCCGCGAACGTCGTGCTGTCGACGGTCGTCGGAACCAGGCCCGTGGCGACGCGCCACCCGGCAGGCACTTGGAACGTGACGCGGGCCGGCGCCTGCTTCCACCCGTCGAGATACATGAACGTGCGCGGACCATCCACGACTCCCGAGCTCGACCGCAAGAACCAGCGGTTGTTGGGCCGTCGCCATTGATCCGTATCCCGCAGTCCGGCGGCGTAGCGCACCGTGATCCGGGCAGCGCCCTTGGGGTCGATGACCCAGGAGATCGGCGAATCGTGCTGAATGGGCAGGGAATCGCCCGCGGCACTCACGGCGACGACCTCACGGATGTTTTGCCACGAATCCATGAGTCGATACGCGCCGGGCGCCCAGTTCGGAATGACGAGCCGGCTGCGACTCGGCGGATTGGTGATTTGGAGCTCGACGAGATACGCTGACCGGTCCGTGGGGACGGTCACGCGGTAGGAGAGCTGTGGACTGGAGTCTTGCGCGCTGAGGAGCGCGACGAGCAGCAGGATCAAATCGCGACCTGCACAACCCGATCTTTGCCCGACTTCTTCGCATCGTACATCGCCTGATCGGCGCGCCGCAGGAGATCGTCGGTACTGGCTTCCGTTGCCGTGCAGGAAACCAGGCCGATGCTCGCCGTCACATTCGGCGTTCCCTTGAACACGTTGCGCAAGCCGACGATGAGGCGCTTGGCCGCGGCGTCCGCCAGGTGCGCATCGGTCTCCGGCATGATGACGGCAAATTCGTCGCCGCCCAGTCGTCCGACGATATCGGCCTGCCGCACCGATGTGCGCATAGCGTCGGCGACGAGCTTCAGCACGGCATCACCCGTTTGATGGCCATGGGTGTCGTTGATGACCTTGAAGTTGTCGAGATCCATG
>Ga0137388_10000164_pt1 | contig 35006 bp, 28 predicted proteins | sample 15con2h14AmetaG_FD_104644 | JGI IMG/M metagenome (GOLD analysis project Ga0137388, IMG submission 104644) | Vadose zone soil microbial communities from Angelo Coast Range Reserve, California, USA - 15con2h1.4A metaG | ecosystem: Environmental > Terrestrial > Soil > Vadose zone > Saprolite...
CCCACTGTGACCGAGTAACGGTCTGCCTGCCTGACGGTAAGACGGTCGCTTGTGACGTCGTCCGCACTGCGGATATGACAATAGCATCGGTGCCGTGGCGGCCTCTCCTATTCGGTGCGATCTCTGATAGTGGCGTAGAGAACCCATGACCGATATCCTAACGGTAAGGCCTCTCAGCAAGCGCAAGACTCGCGTACTGTTTTGCGAAGCGGGCCATCGTGGGGGCTCCGTTATGCAGCTACATCACCTCATCAGCTGTCTCGATCACTCTCAGCTGGACATGGGCTTCGTCTCTTTCCATAAGGACGCGATGGCGGCAAAGCTTTTCGAACTGCCGGGCCTCTTCTGCCGCCAACGCCTTCCACTGACACCATCACCAGCTCCGGATACCATGAAACCGCTCGGGGCATTTTGGGTTCCGACACCGTTCGCCTTGCTCTACTGTCTCGTTGCTATGCATCTAGTTGCAAGATATCGGCCGCATGTCATCTACCTCAATAATTCTCCTCGCAACCATCTCCCTATGCTGTGGGTCGCTGCCCGAACTGGGTTGCCAGTGATCTGTCACCTCAGAGAAGCCATTCCTCTTCACGGAATCGACAGACTCGGCCTCAAGTATATCTCCTCATACATTGCCCTCAGCCAGTCCCTAGCCCAACACTACATAGGCGAAGGTCTGGACCCGTCGCTGATCCACGTCGCCTATGACACATTCATCTTATCTGAGTTCGACCGTGAGGCGCTTCAGCCTCCCGCCTCCCTTCTTCCACCCGGGCCCCTATACGCGGTCCAGGTCGGCACCTTGAACGAGAACAAGCGACCACTGCTAGCCGTGCAGGCGTTCGCCATCGCGAAGGAAACTTGCCCTGATCTAAAACTTGTTTTGATCGGCGAAGGTTCGGCACGGAAACGCGTGGAAGACATGATCCGTAAGTACAACCTTCAAGGCGACGTGATCCTGATGGGGCAGCGATCGGATGTGCCCTCACTTCTGACTCAGTGCCAGATTGGAATGCTTCTCTCGAAGAGAGAGGGCTTCCCTAACGCGGTACTCGAATACATGGCGTCCTGCCTTCCCGTAGTGGTCTCCCAAACTGCCTCCATTTACGAGATGGTCATACCGAATATGACCGCCTTTGTACTCAACGACCCCACTCCAGCTAAGGTCGCGACGACGTTGTCGCGCCTGTACCATGACGCCGCTCTTCGCTTCCAAATGGGGCACGCCGCTCGACAGCATCTCGAGCACTCCCCCTCGGTGACCGACGGAGCGACACCAACTGTCCAATTCCTAATCCAGCGGATTGGCCGCCGCTCATGAGTCGCGTACGTACAGACCTCCTTTGGGTCGCCGTCGCTCGCTATGGCAGTCGAGCGATTGGTTTGGTTGCAACGATAATTTTGGCTGATCTCTTGGGGCCTGAAGACTTCGGACTCATGGCTGGCGCCATGATCGTGATTGGCATTCTCGATCTTCTTTATGACTTTGGCATCTCGAAGGAAATCGTCTACCGTCGGGACCATGTGGAGGAGGCCTGCCACACGGCCTTTCTTATGAACGTCGTTCTGGCAATCGTACTGTTTCTCGTTATCGTTGTGCTCGCTCCACTGGCCGAGCGATGGCTCAAACTCAATGGATTGGCCGGCGTCTTGATTGTCACCGGTGTGGCCCTCATTCTGAGCAGCGTGGGGAAGGTTCCGGCCGCCATTTTGCAGAAAGAACTGCGCTTCAAAGCTCTCATCCTTCCGCGGGTTGTCCCCGCGATCCTCGCAACTGTTGTAGCGGTCGCCCTGGCCTCCAAAGGCGCCGGTGCCTATAGCCTCGCGATCCGGGAGGTGGTTGGAAGTGGGGTGGAGTCTCTCTTGCTTGTCAAACTAAGCGGCTATCGCCCCAAGCTGATATACCGCCAAGCTTTGGGGAAGGAGATACTCCACTATTCCGCACCGTTGCTCGGCGCCTTCGCCCTTGAGACGGTCACAAGACAGCTCCTCCCACTCTTCACTGCCCGTTTCTTCGGGCCAATCACCCTCGGGGCCTACAGCTTCGCACAGCGACTCGCGACGATCCCATCTACTGAACTTGCCGCCATACTGAACCGTGTATTATTTCCCGCGTTTGCGGCCCGCCGTCACACGACCCATGACATGCAAGATCTGCTTGTCCGGGCGACCAAATTACTCTTGCTAGTCGGCCTACCAATTTCGCTCGCCATCGCCATGCTCTCGCCACCACTACTGCGTCTTGCCTATGGCAGCAAATGGGACGCGGCAATCCCATTCTTCCAAGTCTTGCCACTGTATGCACTATTTGCCAGCGTCGTCGGGCCGGCAGACGAGGCGTGCAAAGCCATCGGCAAGACGCACTGCCAACTTGAATACAACGTCCTCGTACTCTTCGTTCTCTTGGCGGCGGTGCTTCCCGCTTCCTCCATTCTTGGCGCGGTGGGCATTGCCTGGGCTGCCACGGCAGCCGCGGCTGCCGGCTTTTGCTGGCTTGCTTTCAGGGCAGTCGGTTATCTCGGAATACCGCTCGGCTCCCTGGCGAGGTCTTTCCGCGGACTCATTCTCTCGACGCTAGTCACAGTCGCGGCAGTCGTGTTCCTGCTTCAGTCAACATTCCTTTCGCAGGAGCCCTTCCAACTCTTCCCCTTCCAGGCGACAGCAACCGTTGCCCTGTTCTCACTAACCCTATTTCTTCTCGAGTATCCGTTCATAGTCTCTTTGGTCGCTCCAAACGGAATCGCGGCCGCTGAGTCCACAAGGTCCCGGTCAGGCATTGCCCAGATTTCGGAGTCACTCAAGGGCCCCCTGCGACCGTTGTACTGGGGAATCAAACGAACTGTCTGGTCGACTCGCGTGCAAGCTTACGCTCGTCTGGGACAATATCCACGCATGCGAAGTAGGCAGGCCGGTGGAGTCCGTCTTCTCACCTATCACGGCGTCTGCCGCGCCGCCCACCAAGCCTGGCCTTGGATTCCTCCTTATTTCGTCACGGAGGAAACGCTCGACCGCCATCTCGCCTGGCTTCGCCCCGCTGGAGCCATCGTCTCTCTCCCAGAAGCCGTCGAAGTCCTGACTCGCAAACGGACTGTCCGCCACCTCCTCTACGTCATCACGCTAGACGATGGCTATTACAACAACCTATCCTTGGGTCTGCCGATCCTTTCTTCCCATCGCGTACCGGCTACTGTGTTCCTCTCCACGGCGCTAATCGACGCCGGCGGTGCTGTCCCAAAGGCCGCTCGACGTTTGCTCCTAGCAAAGTTATTGGAGGAGAAGCCCGGACTCAGAAGCTGCGTGACGATACTTGCATCCGACGACACTCTCCATAAGCCCTTGTACGAATTCGATGCCTGCGTATCGCCAGCGTGGGAATGGGCGTCCCAGCAAATCGATCCAACCATGCTCGACAGCATCCGCTTCATGACATCAGATGAGGTCTCGCAGATGCATCGCAATGGTATTGAATTGGGAGCACACACCGTGAATCATGCGATTTTGTCAAACCTCGATAGTTCAGCCCGCCGGGACGAGATTGCAGAGAGCGTCGGGCGGGTGCGCGATTGGTCAGGCACCGAGGCGGTTCCGTTTGCCTATCCTAATGGGAGGCTCGTAGACTTCAGCGACTACGATACCCATATTCTTCAGATGCTAAACGTCCCGGTTGCCGTCACGACCGTTCCAGGCCTCAACGAGGCGGGCGAACGACTCGATCTCTATCGGCTATTTCGACTTGCCATATCCCGGCGTGTAAAACGGAGTGACTTTGAGGCAATGGTTTCTGGACTCTATGACAAGGGTCGGCGGTGGCAGGCGCCGTGATGATGCGGACTGCCCGCCTCCTAGCTGGATCAATTCTCGGTGTCCGGTTGGACATAGTTCGGGCACACCGCGCTTCCCGCGCAGTCTACTCACGAGCTTGACCAGTGCTCGCGAACTTGCTTCCACGCACATGCCTCGTATGACAGGCGTTCGATCCGTATGCTTCGTTGCACCGCGGGCCTATGCGGCGCTGTCCGGACGTCCTGACGTAGCTCATGTTGGAGGCGCGGAGCGACAACAGGTCCTCCTCGCAGACGCGCTGATTCGGCGGGGACTCTCGGTCAGCTTCGTTGTGCTTGATCACGGTCAGCCGGACGGACAGGACATCAGAGGAATTCGACTCTTCAAGTGCTACGAAAGCGGTCGTGGCCCGCGAGGATTCCGCTTCTTTCATCCTCGGCTGACGGGTCTCTGGGGCGCCATGAACCGTGCTGGAGCAGACGTCTACTACCAGCGTGGGGCGGACTCGGACACCGGTGTCGTCGCAAACTGGTGCCGCCGGCATCATCGCGGCTTCATTTTCGCCATTTCACATGATGTCCGCCAAATGGCCCGTCCCACATTCTGGCCAAATTCACTAGAATATTTGCTGTTTCGGTACGGACTGCGTAACGCTGATGTGGTCCTCGCGCAAACGCTTCAACAACAAAGCGCTCTTCTTGACATGTTTGGGCTGCCCTCTACTGTGGTTAGAAGTTGTTGTTCTTTGCCGCCGGCTGCTGCAGATTCTTCGACTGAAGACATTCGAGTGGATGGCTTCGGAGTGGTCCTGTGGGCCGGTCGATTCAGCGAGGAAAAGCGGCCTGACTGGGTCGCGCGCCTAGCCCGCGAGCTGCCCGAACATCAGTTCGAAGTCGTTGGGCACTCCAACGTCGACTCAACGTATGCGCGAGATGTGGTCCGGCAATTTCAGTCTTTGCCGAATGTTCGCTGGCCCGGTTACGTTGCGCACACCAACATGAGTCCTTTTTATCAGCGGGCCCAGTTGCTCTTGTCCACCTCCAAAGCAGAGGGCTTTCCCAACGTGTTCCTGGAAGCATGGTCCCACGGAAAAGCTGTGCTCAGCACTGTCGACCCCGGCGGCGTCGTCACCAACTTTCGGCTCGGAAAGGTTGTTGCGGAGTACCAGCAAATGAAGCAGATTCTGCAGGAACGACAACTCTACCCATCACTATGGGAAGGCGCCGGGCAGAGGGGAAGGCGGTACGTGGGACTACATCATAGTCCAGCGGCCGTCGGCGCTGCTTTGGAGACTGTGGTCCAGCAATGCCACGAATTGGCTCGCTCGAAGACGTTACGGAAATGGCGCTCTCAGCGCGGTGAGCGTGATACTGCCGCCCCCCGGAGACGCCAACGATGAAACAGATCGCGCAGTATCAAGATGGGCGTCTCGAGTTGCAGGATGTGCCAATGCCTACGCCACCGCCAGGTGGAGTGCTAGTACAGACTACGCACTCGGTAATCAGTGTCGGCACTGAGAGGATGAAACTCGAACAAGCCCGAATGAATCTCCTCCAGAAGGCGAGGGCGCGGCCGGACCAGGTTCGGAAGGTATTGGAAACGGCGAGAAACCTGGGCTGGCGCAGCGCCCTGGAGAAAGTGCGGAATCGCCTTGAAACCCCGACCCCCCTCGGCTATAGCGCTGCCGGCGTCGTGGTGCAAGTTCATCCGGGGAACACGCGCTTCCGCGTCGGGGACCGTGTGGCCTGTGCCGGCGCCGAGTGCGCCTTTCACGCGGAATATCTGGCCTTGCCTGACCTTCTCGTTGCGCGCGTTCCTGAAGGCGTCCAGAACTGGCAGGCGGCTTACACGACCCTGTCCGCCATTGCACTACATGCCGTTCATCAGACTGAGCCGAGTCTGGGGGCTCAGGTGCTGGTCATCGGCCAGGGACTGATTGGCCTGCTTATCACACATATGCTGTCCCTCGCCGGTGCGCGAGTGCTGGCAGTGGACGTGCAGGCGTCGCGCGCACCGTTTTCGAAAGCGATGGGTGCCGAGAGAGTGGTCATTCTCGGCGAGCAAGATCTGTCCACGGAGGTGCGCGTTTGGACGGACGCATCCGGCGTGGACGTCGCCGTCATCTGCGCGGCGTCGTCGGACAACACCCCGGTAAAACAGGCGGCCGAATCGCTACGCGACCGCGGTCGCTTAGTCGGCGTGGGAATTACACGGATGGACCTGCCCTGGAATACCTTCTACGAGAAGGAACTGGATGTGCGTTGTTCACGGTCCTACGGTCCCGGGCGTTACGATCCGGCGTACGAATGGGCAGGCTCTGACTACCCGATCGGGTACGTGCGCTGGACCGAACAGCGAAACTTCCAGGCGTGTCTGCACTTGATGGCTACCGGACGACTCAAGTTGGATGCAATCACGACGCGCCGAGTTCCATTTACTGACGCCCCCAAGGTATACCACGATCTGCTGACCCAAGATGGAACAGACGTTGGCGTGGTGCTGGAGTACGGAACGGAAGAGAAGCATACCGTGGCATCCGGCATCTCCAGACACATTCCGCTAGAGCCACCAAGTGCCGCACCGTTCTCCCGGCTGGCGAAACCGGTCACCCGCCTCGACGTCATCGGTGCGGGCAATTTCGCCCGCACGATGCTCCTGCCTCACCTCAAGGGAAGGATTGCCTTCGGCACGGTGGTAAACCAGACCGCTCTCAGCGCGAACCATGTGCAGAGTAAGTTTGCATTTCGGCATGCCGCGACTGACTATACCCAGGTCTTGTCGGGAGAAGAGGCGGCGGCGGTCCTGATCGCTACGCGCCATCACTTGCACGGCCCCTTGGTGAAGGCAGCACTGTTCGCGAACCGCCACGTGTTTGTCGAGAAGCCCCTGTGCCTCACGAGGGAGGAACTCGAAGACATCGATGCGGCCCTCGCCGGGAGCCAGGGCAGTCTCCAGGTTGGCTTCAACCGCCGATTCGCTCCGGCGACCGTCGAACTCAAAAGGCGCATCGCCCGCTCGCCAGGGCCCAAGACGGCAACGTACCGCGTCCTTGCGGGGCGCCTCGATCCGCAGCACTGGTATGCCAACTATGCTGAAAGTGGCGGCCGGATTCTTGGAGAAGCGTGCCACTTTTTCGACCTTCTCAGCTTTCTTTTCGATGCCGTGCCGGTACGCGTAACCGCTGAGATGATCTCACCCGCCACCGATCGCCTTCCTTTCCCGGACGGCGTCGCAGCGCAAGTGGCCTTCGCGGACGGGTCCTGCGCTCATCTCATCTACACTGCCGACGGCGACCCGGGCGTACCCAAAGAGACCTTGACTGTAATTGCTGCAGATATAGTGGCTGAACTCACGAATTTCCAGAAGCTGCTTTTGTACTCGGGGCGCCGGCGAAAGTCGTTCTCCTATACATCCAAGGGCCATGCAGAGCAGATGAAGGCTTGGGCTGCCTTCCTCAAGGGCGAGGCCGAGCATCCGCTGCGATATGAACAATCGCGAACTAGTATGCTCTTGACCTTCGCCGCGCTGGAATCCATTCACCAGCGCGCCACCGTGCAGTTCGATTACTTCTCCCAGCGTGTATCGACTCAATCTATTGTACAAAACATTAAGTGGTCATGAGTTCCCACGGCGGGGCCGAGCCAAAAGGGCAGATTGGGCCCTGGAAGCGGAAGCCGAGGCCCAAGTGATTAATACACGAATGATCATCGTTAGACCACCAAGGTCCTAATCCGTGTGTGGAATCGCGGGCATTGCCCTCTCGTCAGGCAATCGCGTGGATAAAGATCTCCTCTATGCCATGATACGCACTCTCACGCACCGTGGGCCCGATGGAGTCGGATCTTTCATCAATCCCGGCATCGGGCTGGGGAGCTGTCGCCTGAGTATCATCGATGTGGAGGGCGGTGGACAACCGATGTTCAACGAAGATCGCTCCGTCGTTGTCGTCTTCAACGGTGAGATTTACAACTACCTTGAGCTGCGCGAGCGCCTTGCGGCAAGCGGGCATGCTCTCACGACCTCCTCGGATACCGAAGTGCTGGTGCATCTTTATGAGGATCTCGGAACGAGTTGTGTCTCGGTGCTCAATGGCATGTTCAGCTTCGCGATCTGGGACACCAAGCGTCGGCAACTCTTCATTGCGCGAGATCGCCTCGGGGAGAAGCCGCTCTACTACTGTCACGTCGATGGTCAACTTGTGTTCGCAAGCGAACTCAGGGCTCTTCTCAAGCATCCGGCGATCATCCGGCGCATAGATCTCAAGTCGTTGGACGATTACCTCACCTATGGATATGTGCCCGGTTCTCAATCTATCGTTAGCGGCGTCTGTAAGTTGCTACCCGGACACCACCTTGTCTGGCGTAGCGACTCCCTCGCCGTTGAACAATACTGGGGCGTTTCTCTCTCTGGCGCCAACTCGGAGTCAGACGCTGATCGTGTTGTGCATCTCCGGCATCTCCTTCGCGAGTCGGTGCGCATGCGTCTGCGATCAGACGTGCCGCTAGGTGTGTTCCTGAGTGGTGGCGTGGACTCCAGCACTGTGGCAGCCCTCGCTGCCGAGGTGTCGGCAAAACCCGTCAAGACGTTCACTGTCGGCTTCGACGAGGCCGATTGGGACGAGCTCGCCTTTGCTCGAGAGGTCGCCCAGAAGGTCGGCTCCGATCACTACGAGATCAGGACCCGTGTCGCTGATGCCACTTTGCTGCCGGAATTAGCCTCCTCGATGGACGAGCCGCTCGCCGACCCATCCGCGCTGCCGACTTACTACCTCTGTCGGGAGGCACGGAAACACGTCAAAGTCTGCCTGTCGGGTGATGGGGGAGACGAACTCTTCGCAGGCTATTCGCGTTACAGAGAGGCCGCTGCCTATCGCTGGATCGATTTCATACCAGGGTCGGCTCGCCGCCTCATTTTCGGCACCGCGTCAGCCGCGTTGCCGGCACACGTCTTCGGCAAGGGCCTTCTTCACCGTCTCGCCACCGATGAGGCAGAACGCTACCATAGCCTCGTGGCTCTCTTTGGCGCCGACGAGCGTGCTGCTCTCTTTCGGCCCGAATATCGTTGGCTCGTGTCCGAGCGGCCATGGCTCGTGGAGGCCCATCTCCGGGCCAGTGACGGACGCGACCTGGTGGCGAGACTGCAGCATACAGATCAACAGACCTATCTTCCGGATGACATCCTCGTCAAGGCGGACCGGATGTCAATGCGCCACAGCCTGGAACTCCGTCTGCCATTCCTCGACCACCACGTCGTCGAGTATGTCAACGCCTGGCCGACGTCGGCGAAGCTTCGTCATGGAAACCCGAAGCGCCTGCTCAAACAGATGATCAAGAATCTAGTGCCCGACACCACCATAGACCGTCCGAAGAAGGGGTTTGGTATCCCGATCGAGCGCTGGTTCCGTGATCATCTCTCCTACTACCCTCGCGAGGTGCTCTCTTCCTCGTCTTGTCGAATCTTTACGTGGCTTGATTCGGAAGCCGTGCAGGCCGTCGCTCAGGTGCATCAACGAGGGATGCGAGACTTCAGCGACAAGATCTGGGCCTTGCTCGTACTCGAATTCTGGTGCCGGGCACACAACGTCTCGTAGGCCGTGACCAATGGGCGAACTTGCAGCAAAAGTCTGGGCTTGGAAGTGTCCGATCTACCACAAGTTGAGAGAGCGCCCTAGGACTGGTAGCGTCGATACGACCGCATCCTCCGATGCCGATCGAGGAGCTAACATGCCTTGGGCTCTCCTTCGCCCTCCGCCACCGCAGAGATTCCAACCCCTCTTGCGCAACTGGCGACCCAATTCTCGGTATACTGGGCCGCCCAGGACTGCTGACTTTTCGAATCACTCCACACGTTGCCGTAGGGGACAATCATGAGCTTCCTTGAGTCGTGCACCTAGGCCGTGGACTTCCTTCTCACGCGACTCCCATTTCTCGGGCTTTGGCCCCGGGTTGCCGCTCTCGATAACGTTCTCGTGCCAATCCGAGCCTCGCCGCTGTCCTCGCGGATGCGTCGCCATCTGATGCGTGGCGGCTACGAAAGTGCGGAGCGGCGTCTCGTGGCGGGCCTGATCAAGGAAGGCGACCACGTGTTGGAACTTGGGGCATCCATCGGGATCCTGTCCTCCATCCTATGGAAGACAGTCGGCCCACGCGGACGCGTCTTGAGCGTCGAAGCGAATGCTGAACTGCGCCCGTATTTTGAACGGCAGATGAAAGTGAACAATCTCGAGGGGGAATGGATCGAGGTCCTGGGCTGCCCGATCTGGCGTGACGAGGTTCCGGACGCCGTGCGCCATCAACGCTTCGCGCCCAGCCAAAACAATCTGGGGGGCATGGCGAGCGCGAGCCACAGCGAGAACCGCGTTGAGGCCCGCTGGTGCACGGCTCGTGAAATCTGCGATCAGCATCGAATGGAGCCAACCGCGATGGTGATCGACGTTGAGGGTTCTGAAGCCGTATTGTCAACCACGTCGCCCACCTTTCCACCGTCGTTGAACACGATAATCATTGAGATTCATCCTCTCCTGATCGGCCAGGAGATTGCCGCAGCCTGTGTTCAAGCCGTGGTCGATGATGGTTTCAGGCTTGCGGCATTTTTCGGTAGCGTCTTTGGATTCCGACGGCGTTGACCATTCTTCGGGAACGATATGGTGAACTCCCTGCCTAACGTTCTTCCCCTCACCAGAGCAATGCGTGGAAAACTGACTTCCCAGACCGACGTGTACTGACTGACACTCGTATATCGCCCCTGTCAAGGCCCGCTCGATCAACGCCACGTAGGGCCGCCCGTGGGGGCCAGTGTGGCGACCTGAACCAGTTTCGCGCCTTGAGGTTCAGTCTCTTGGGTTAATCGTCAGGTCGGTCATCAATGTTACGAGAGCAATGCCGGACCCAACTTCGCGGTTGAGGCAGACGACCGGCGCGCTTGTGAGGTCGCGCCGGTCCTGAGTGGTTCGTTGACTGCCCGACGCTAACTGTCGGCCAAGCTCAGCAACGTACCTCGGTCAAACGATCGTGCCGGCGCACCGTGGGCCGCGAGCGTTGAAATCCGCGTCTAATCCACACCACAGAGCGCGGCGGTAATTGCTTGCCCTCACCAACCGCGGCTACTTGACCGTCAGGCCCGCCGGGGCGGCTGGTGGCCCGGTGGTCGGAGATCCGCCCGTGGTCGAGAATCGTCGGTCCGGATTTCCGGTGATCCCGAACTCAAACGGCCCGATGTCCGGGGCCGAGCCCATCCAGTGTCGGCAGGCTGCCTTGACGTCCTGGCCTTTGTCGTCGGCGAGAGGGCAGTGATAGCCGGGCACGACAGTCCCAGCGTTCACGACGGCGGACGTGCCACTCGCTGGCTTGAAGGCGCCCTCGATCTGATTCCAGAGACTCTGCCACCGCGATTGAATCGTGGTCGCCGGGAAGCCCGCGTCGTTCTCGACCGCGCTGTAGGCCAGCGCGACCGCCCGGTTCACGAGCCCCGGGTCGGTGTTCAGATTGCCGACGACGGTGGGAATGCTCGCCCAGTCGTAGTCCAGCCCGTTACTGAAGGAGATGTTGTTCGCGGCCACCGAGGTCCGCAGGGCATTGAGGGGCGATACACGAAAGCCATAGCCCGGCGTCGAGATCGCCGCGTTGTTGATGTACGTGATCGGGTCGAGGGCCTGGGGATCAAAACACGTATCCTGCGACAGATAACAGAGATTGCCGGAATAGACGACCCCCGGCGCCTGGAAGAACAGCTTGAAGCCCCGATTCCCTTCGGGCCCGCAGTCACTCACAAAATTGCCGATGACCCAGGAATTGCTAGCGGACATATCGAGACAATCGTCGGTGTTCTTCCAGATAAGATTTTCTAGGAACACCGTGCCTTGACACGCGTTCGTCGATTTGGGGAGCGCCCCCGCGTCGGCGCAGCCCTTGTCCGTCCCCATGCCATCGGAGTTGCCCCCACCTGGATCGCTCCCTGGATCGCTCCCTTCTCCCCCAGGACCCGGATAGTTCAGGACCTTGACGTCCGCTCCATCTCGTCCATTCTTGTACGCGAGATTCCGCTCGAAGCGATTCCCCGTCGCGGTCCCGGTCTCGTCACTTGCGACCGTGACCTCAAGTCCGGAGCCGTGCCGCGTGTGGTGCGCGGCCACGTACCGGAACGTGTTGTTGTGCCCACCAGTGACGACCTGACACCCCGTCGCCCAGTTGTGGCGCACGACCAGCTCGGTGAGGAGATTATTCGACCCGCCAACTTCGCAGCCGTACCATCCGCCGTTTTCGAGGATGAGCTTGGTGATGGTCCAGTAATTCCCCGTGACGTGGAGCAGCTTAGCGCGATCGCTGGGATCGACGGGGCCGATGGCCTGCCCCCGACCGTTGTTCGCATCGGCGGCCGGGTAGCCCACCGGCCCCCGGATCGTCACGACTTCGTTCTGATAGCCTGAGAGCACGCACGGCGCGCCGCGCGTACACAGGGTCGCGAGCAGAATCTCTTGGCGCGAGGCCAGATTGTATATGCCCCCGCGTACATAGACGACGTCGCCTGGATTAACGGCCGTGACGGCTTGCTGAATCGTCGGGTATGCGTTGCCATCCATCCCAGAGCAACTTCGCGATTGCACGGAATAGGTACTACACGGCGCCGAGAGAGAACCGTCAACATATCGAACCGCGGCCTGTGCCTCGACGGCGCCACCCACCGAGAGGCACAGCGCGATGCCACAGGTGATCGCGCTCACGAGGAGCAGGCTCAATCCGCTGGCCTTCAATTCCACGTTCGCTCCTCTTCGATTCGGCCGTTCTTCGCGCGCAAGACCCATTGTCTTCCTCCAAGCGGAACGGCTTGATATCTGAGATGCCGGTCTCATTTCTTCCCCCTTGTTGAATCTTGCCGTCACGAAAATCACCCTGTTCAAATGCTGAACCGTTGCGGACCGTGACCAACCAAATTCTGCGATGAAATGTTTCGGGGCTAGGGCACCGTCGTCGCGGCCGTCGCCGTCGAGCCATCCGCAAAAGTCGCCGTCAGGGTCAGCGTCCTGCCCGGCTGGAACTCCCTGCCCTGATAGTCCGACGCGAACACGACGAAGCTCCCCCCGTCGGCCACCGGGAAGTTCACGGCCATCGTCCCGGGTGCGTTTAGCACCGCCCCGTCCACCGTCGGCGCCACCGCCAAAACCCAGTACTCGGTCGCGCTGGTCGTGTCCCAGACCCCCTGCGCATTGCTGTCCAGTCGCAGGCCCGTCACGGTCCGTCCCCCGCTCGCGCGCAGCGTTGCAGTCAGCGTCCCGTCCAACGCCCCGTCATGACCTAGCGCCGTATTGCCTTGCCCCACCCGGTCTCGCAACTTGCCGTTGTAGGCCAGCGTCAGCGTCGCCGGCGTCGCGCTCATCACCGTGAATCCCCCAGGCAGCGTCCCAGAGCCGCCACCCGAGTTCGTCACTGTCACATTGTGGGTCCCGTGCGCCGCTCCGCTGGCGACTGTCAGGGTCGCCGTTAGTTGCGTCGTCGACCTGACCGTGACGCGGCTCGACGTGACCCCAGTCCCGCTGATGCTCACGGTCGCGCCCGTCGCGAATCCTGACCCATTGATCGTTACTGGTACCGCGGCTCTTGGTGTCCCCTGATTCGGTGTCACGGTGTTGACCATCACGGGGACCCCCGCAGCAGCAAACGTCGCCGTCACGGTCACTGACCCGTTTCCGGCTATGGTACACGACTCTGTCCCGCTGCAGCCGCCACCTGACCAGCCGCTGAACGTCGCTCCGGACGCGGGGGTGCCCGTCAGGGTGACCACCTTGCCAGGTGGATAGGTGAAGGAACAGGCCGTGCCACAGTCGATCCCCGCAGGGCTGCTTGCTACGGTCCCCGCTCCGCTGCCGGCCTTCGCCGCCGTGAGGGTGAACCCTCCGCTTGGGCTGCCGCAGGCGACGTTGGAAAAGGCGGACATCCCCGTACTGTTGACTGCCGCCACTTGGTAGCAGTAAGTCGTTCCGAGCGAGACTGTCGTGTCCGTGTACGATACAACTCCGACCGGGACCTGGGCGATCTGCGTATATGTTCCGGTAGTACCCGGTGCTCTCTGGATAATGAAACTCGCCTGGCCGTCCCCATTATCGACCCAACTCAGATTGAGTTGCTGGGCAAGGGCAATCGACGGCCCCACAACGACGCCGAGGGTGACGAGACCGTACAAGAGGAGCGGGCGCGCTCGCCCGACCCAGAGCCGCGCGAATGTGTCGAGGACATGCCTTGCTGGGAACACAGTGCTCCTCCCGTGTTGCGGAAGACCACCGCTTTCCCGGCGAGCCAGTTCGCCTTCCTTCGGTAGCCCGGCCGTCAAGCCCATCGCCTGACCCGTGGCGTTGCGTCCCCACCTCGCGGTGAGTTTGCCCTTATCGGGAAGGTCTCCGCGCTAAGGCACCTCTATGCGAAACCCGCGCCTGCGCTTCCCTGCATGAGGTCTATCGCCCCCTACCTTCAAAAAAACACGCAGTTAGCGGAGCCCGACATGGCGTCCGTCCAACGAAAATCCCCTCCGACCCGTCACTGGGCCGCCACTTCGACACGCCGTGTCCATCCTCTGACATGTTTCCTCCGCCTGCCTCCGCGCGGGCGATCCTCCTCGCAGCCTAATGGACGCTGGCCGTGGTACACGGGCCGGTCCCCCTACAGCCGCCGTCTCAGATGAAAGCCCAACCAGATGAGCGGGTAGTCGTAACGGTGACCATGATGCTGCTCGAGGATGATGCCGAACAGACAATGCCGGCGGGGCTGCTGCCTACGGTCTCGATGCCGGCTCCGGTTTTAAAGGGGAATCCGTGTTTCAGTCACGACCACATTGTCGCTATCTTACTCGGCACGTTGAAGAGCACTTGCCCCTCAAGAACACGACGCGACTAAAACATGCAGTTCCCACAACCCCGACGATCCACAACCACTCGGCCGCTGAGAAGTGGCCGGGGCCGACCATCGGCAGCCGGGCGCGCCCCTTAGCACTGACACTGTGTATCCATCGCTGGGCATTGCCGCCACGGGATACCCCAAGGCGTCGCGCATCCCCATCGCACGTATCAGCCCCGCGACACCGAGCACTCTGTCCTCCACGCCGTCATCCGCAAACATCTGGAGCCCTTCCTGCGGGAAGCCTCCGACCGGGGCGACGGACACGGCCTGCCCCGCTTCGTCGAGCAGGAGTTCCGCGAGCTCCTCACGTGCGGAGCCCTGGTCCATGGCTTCACGCGGCTTAGGTGCGAACGCGCCGTCGCTCTCGTCGGCGACCTGACGACCTGCTGTCCCGGGTGCCGGTGACAAGTGAGCGAGCAGGGAGAGCTCGCGGTCTAGACTCGTCAACGACCGTTGACTCGACGACGTCCCGTGGTGCAGCCATAAGCGGACCGTACATCCTGCCCAACAATCAGGGTCAAAATGAATCTTGCAGCATTGGATGGTTATCCCTAAGCATCGAGCATCGCGGCCTGGCTTGCGGAAGGCAGGTGGCGTGGGAACCTTGCCGCTCATTGGGCGCGCGTCGGCGACATCAGGCTTGACGGACGCTCGCTGCGTGCCGAACCGCACCGGACACGGACCCCGCACGCGAACGACGACCGTCCCTCCAAGAAGTTTGGCGAGGTACTCGCCGTCGCAAGGGTCCTGGCCTTCACTCAACAGTCAGGTGACTTGCGACTCTCCGAACGGCCGGACGTCATAGCATCCACCGCGCTGGACGGGGTTGTTGGCGTGGAAGTCGCAGAGATTACGGATAGCGCGCCCCAGTCGGCGGTCCTCGATGAGATCCGTTCTGAGATCAGCGCCCGGATCGAACTCCAAGGCATCGTGCCTCGGACACGTGTGTGGTTTTCATTCGACCTTGATGTAGCCGCACGGAACGGTGTCGGGGCCGATTATCCAGCATCGGACCCGGCTCGTTTCTTGCCGCGAGGGCAGGATCGGCAGCGGGTACTCGATGCGAAAGGGGTTATTCGGCACGCTCTACGTCCCCGGCGAGCCGGGCCCGAAGAATCTTCCCGGATGGGCTCAGAGGAAGGGCATCTCTGAACTCGATGTGGTAGGGAACCTTGAATTCTCCAAGACGATCGCGGCAGTGGAACCGGATCTCCTCCGCGGAGCATGGCCCGGCTGGCACGATGACACACGAGACCACATCGTCACCGTGGCCGGACGGCGAGCCGAAGACCGCCACCTCGAGAACTTTCGGGTGCTCCCTGATCGCCTGCTCCACCTCATAGGGGTTGACCTTGAACCCGCCGCAATTGATCAGGATGCTCTTCCGTCCGGTGATCGTGAGGGCTCCGCCGCGGTCCTTTCGTCCGATATCCCCCGACAGGTAGAAGCCGCCTCGAAAGCTCTCACTGGTCGCGGCCGGGTTGTCGAGATAGCCCGCCGTCGCGAAGGGGCTCCGGATAGCGAACTCTCCTTCCTCGCCCTGGGGAAGGGGGCGTCCCTGGTCGTCCACAACCTCGACATGCACGCCTTCCAGCGGCGCCCCGACCGAATCAAGCGAGGACTCGAGGGCCGAGGCCCTATTGAAGCTGATGGTTCCCGTCTCGGTCGACCCGTAGAGCTGCCGGACGTAGACTCCGTAACGTGACTGAAAGCGCCGGTTATCCACCGGAAGCAGCGGAGCGCTCGCCGAGAACAGGACACGGACGGACGAGAAATCGACCGCGCCGCGTAAGGGGGTTTGACCGAGGACCACGAACATCCGGGGAACGCCGCCGACGAACGTAACCCGAGCCCGGGTCACCAGATCTACGAGTTCCCGGCGCCGAAATTCGGCCATCGGATACAACGTTCCGCCGACGCTCATCGACGTGAGCATCGTGCGGACCAGGCCGTTGACGTGCGAGAAGGGAGCCACGCCGAGAAACCTGTCGCTCTCGGCCACCTGAAACGTGTCCCTGAGCGCGTCCAGCTCGGCCAGAAGAGCGCTGTGTGTCCGAACGACTGCTTTGGGAACGCCCGTCGACCCCGACGTGTGGAGCTGGAGGAGGGCCGCCGACACCCCTGTCGGCACGCGCCGGGACCCCGGGTGGCCCCGTAGAACCACGCGCACCTCCGCGGGTTCTGAGACGTCGAGGAGGGCCGGGGCGCTCTCGAGGGTCGACACGATCTCCAGCGCTTTCTGGACGAAAGCTGGTCCGGTCACCAGGGCCGCGGCATCTACAGCGCGCAGGTGGTACGCGATCTCTCGCGAGGTCGCGTGCGCGGCCAGCGGGGCCACCACGCCGCCGAGGCGCGCGATGGCGAAGAAGGCGGCGACGAAAGCTGCCGAGTTGGCAAGCATCAGACCAACCCGCTGCCCGGGCTCGTGAACGGCCGGCGCGAGCGTGCGCGAGATCTCCTCGGACCAGCGGAGCAGATCGCGGTACGTCAGCGAGCGGCCGCTCTCCTGAATCGCGATTCGACTCGCCTCGCGGCTCCAGACGCCGTCGAAGACATCCGAGAGGGCACGATTACCGATCATCCACCGAGCCTCTCCTGAACGACGGTCACCAGAGATCCCAGCGTCTCGAAGTCAGGCAGCTGCACCTCCTCGTCGTCGATCGTCAGGCTGAACTCCTCCTCGATGGCCCCGATCAGAATCAGCAAGCGGAGGGAATCCAGGTCCATCCCCCCGCCTAGCAGCACCGTCGCCTCACTGAGATCTTCCCCCGACCCTTTCATGCTGGCCGGAAGCAGCGGCACCAATCGCCTCAGTATCGCGACCCGCGAACCGTCTACTGGAAGTTGCGTGGCTCGAGCGCGCGTGCGTTCGACCGAGGCTGGTGCACGCCTGATCATCCTGGTAGGGGACGCTGCGACCGTCACGTCGTCCGGCAGGGAGGTGACCACGACAGCGTTGGGCCCGACGGTGACACGGTTCCCAATCTGAATGTCCCCCAAAACCTTCGCCCCGGTTCCAGCGAAGAAATGATGCCCGATATGTGGTCTGTCCTCGCTTCCGCGAAGCTCGCCGATCAGGTTTCCGTGGTACAGGGTGCAGTACTCCCCGATGACTCTCGCGGCTATCGCCATTCCTTGAGGATGAGGGATCCGCAAGCCCTTCCCGATCGCCGTGTGGGGGGAGATGTCAGCGCCGGTCAGGATCGAGTTCAGGTACCTCACGAAAACCCCGAGTGGTTGCATGTGATGAACGAAGAACCACCGGCTTACCCTGTAGAGCAGAACGGCGTGAAGCCCTTGATTGAACAGCAGTCGGCCGATCTTCCTCGGAGTCGTCTCGTCGCGAGTCGCCCCCTGAATGTCAGCTCTCACACAGTCAAACATGATCTCGCTCGAGATCTAGGGGGCGCCAGCACGCGGGGAAGGGCCAGAGCGGCCAACAAGAACGCGGCCGCGGCGATCAGAGCCCAGCCGCGCACCGACGGGCCCCACATCAGGGGCCAGGGGGCAACAATCGTGAAACCGATCGCAAAAGTAAACCCGAAGGACCGGTTCGACGAGCCACTCACCACCTCGTCGACGACAAGCCGCTCATGAGTTTCCCCCGCCTGCGCTTTCAAGTCACCTGCCTCGCGGCCTCCGAATTGGCGTGAGAGCAAAAGACCAAATCGCGGCGGGACAGGGGGACTCATATTGGCGATCTGGATGTTTAGACTATCAGCAAAATGGAAGTAGCAAGTAGCTTCTTTTTCCGCACTCTCAGCCCTCTAGCTCCACCCACTCACTGGCAAGAAAGCAAGGGGACTAACCTCCTCGCCTTGTCGCATGAACCCATCTGCCAGGCGTTGTTTTTCAGGATCTGCCGTGTGGAAGTAGAATCTCTCGAGAAAGTCGTAAATCTAAAGACACCCCGATTGCACGAAAGTGCGGCAGGTCCCTTCACCGACATCCCTGTTCTGAGGCCTCGTCGCATGCGAATACTGCGGCATCTCGGCTTCCCTTGAATGGGCTCAGGCTAAGGCGCGTAATCCCCGCCGTGCCCGGGCCACTGGACGATCTGGATCGTACCAACGAGCTTCGAGAGAGTCCAGGGTTAAGCCCGTTGGTCAGGACTCACTGGCCATGCCCTTCCTGGCGCGGAGGTCACGAATCAGCCCAAGGTAGCGGTCCAAGTGAACCTCCTCCGTCCACCGCGATCGATACGAATGATAGCCAGCTTCACCAAGCGCATCGCGCAGAGCCGGGTCGGTTCGCAGTCGCTCCATCGCACCTCGCAGACTCGCGTCGTCCCGGAACAGGAGGCCACCGCCACTCTCCGCCACGATTTCCGGCATCGGGCCGAGGTCCCGCACAATGACGGGGGTCCGAGCCGCGTACGCCTCGATGATAACCTGCCCAAACGTCTCGAAGGTGATGGAAGGGACAATGAGGGCGATAGCCCGCGAATAGAGGCCCCGCAGCTTGGTAGGCGACATCCACCCCAGGAAGTGAATGCGATCGCAACCTGCCGCGATACGCCTGAGTTCGGTCGCGTACTCTCCGTCACCCACAACAACGAGGTCGGCTTCGCCGCTCTTCTGGAACAGCGGGATTACGGTCTGCAACCCCTTGAGTTTTTCGAGGCGGCCCGCGAACAGGAAAAAAGGGCGGGACGGGAGTGGGACGCCATCCAGGTCGTCAAACCGAGATGGCTCCTCGGCCTCACGCCCCGCGAAGTTCGGGATGGAGACGATAGGGATGTCGAGCCCCGCCGCATGATGGCGTTGAAGTGTGAAGTCGCTCGGCGAAATAAAGGCGTCAACGTGCCGCAGCGCCGCTCTGAGCATGCCCGTATAGCGCCAGAGTTGGGGGGGACGCCGGTAGATCAGCTGACAGCGGAAGCAGCTCCGCTTTAGGCAGGCCTCCTGCTTGAACTTGAAGAGAACGTGGGTTGGGCAGATGAGCCAGTGCTCGTGCATGGTGTACAGCTTGATCCCGTTCCCGTAACGAAGGATCATCGGGCCGCCGACTAGCGAGATGTTGTGGAAGTGGATCACGTCGAAGCGCTTCGCGTCCAGGATCTGCCGGATCTTTCGACTCTTGAAGAGCGGGAAGCCCGTTTGCTGCGTCGCAAGAGATGAGAGGGCGCCCACCCGACTGACAAGGCCGTGACAGGTGACACCCGGCTCGTTGGAATACCCCGACGACACCGGGCCCCGGGCCAGCGCCCGGTAGCTATCCATACAGTGGATGACGTCGACTTCGTGCCCGCGTCGCGCAAGCATATTGCTCAGCCGGTGGATGAAGACGGCATCCCCGCCGAAGGCATACGGGGGATAGAACGTGGTGATCATGCAGAAGCGCAGCGCCATGGTCTCAGCGGCGGTAGAGCTCGTGGAACATGGCGTGAGCCTGCCCAGCGGCCCGCTCCCAGGTGAATGTGGCGGCCCGGCGAATCCCCTCCGCGCCCATTGCCTGACGGCGGGCTGGCTCTCGCAGGAGCGTGCGGAGGGCATCGGTGAGGGCGTCGGCGTCGGAAGGCGGGAAGGTCCACGCGGCTGGACCGAGTAGGGAGCCCGCGGGCCCCACGGTGCTCGCCACGACTGGTGTCCCGCACGCCGCGGCCTCGAACGCCGGGAGGCCGAACCCCTCCTCGAGAGACGGGAGAACCAGGACCTCGGCGCGGTTGTAGAGGTCCACCAGCGCTTCGTCCGGTACGAAGCCCGTAAAGCACACGGAGCCTTCGAGGCCTTGGCGGGCCACGAGGGCGCGAAGGTGCTCATAGCCAGAATAGAAGACGTCTCGGGCATAGTCGCCGACCAGTAGCAGCCGCAGCTGAGGAAAGTCGCCCCCGGCGAGCAGTCGACGATAGGCTTCCACGAGCAGCGGCAGGTTTTTGTGCGGGCTGATCCCTCCAACGTACAGGAGGAACTGACTATTCCGCGGCAGGTCACAGGCCGGCAGCAGATCAGCCGGATCGCGCGGAGTCGGCACGGGCCGGAAGATCGCGTCAGGAGCTTCGAGGATGACCCGGACGCGATTCGAGGGAAGCCCGAACTGCTCCATGATTCCGGCCTGCGCATGATCGGAGACTGTGAGGATGAGATGCGCCTGACGCACCGCGATGGCGAGTTTGGCTTTCCAGAAGAGCTGGAGGCGTCGGTGGGCGAACACCTGGCGTGGGTGGCGCTCGGCGATGACATCATGGATGGCCACGATGGATGTGACCGGCCGAAGGAGCGGAAAGAACGTATAGACAGACGGAAAGAAAAATACGTCAGGCGGATGCCGAGCCACGGCCCATCCCATCCGCCAGAGGTCCGTCAGGTCGCGCCGCCCCGAGGAGGAAGCAGCTTGTGCCGGCGGGTGGCGAGTGGGGACGACTACCGTCTCGAAGGACAGCGGAAGGTCCGGGTCACGCGCGGTTTCGGGGTCGACGAACAAGATGTACTCGTCCCCGTCGTTGCGATCGGCCAGCGCCTTCAGCAGGCTTCTGGCATAGCGCCCATAGCCGCGCCGGTTGAGCCAGCATCCTCCATCCACCCCTATCCGCACGCGCGCCTTCTCACCGTGAAGTGGCGGCTGGATCGCACCGTCCCCTGTTTACGCCGGAGCCGCGTCACTGGCCTTGGTCGGTCACGCGTCGAAGAGTCTGCCGGGCGGACGATCAGCTCGTCGCCGATGAGACGGCGGGTCGTGGTGAGATCAAGCACGCGCAGTTGCACTTCCTCGAACCCCTTCCGCGGGGGCGCCTTCTGGTAGCAAATCACGTGATCTGGGTGCCGCCTCCCGTAGTCGTCTTCATGCGCCGACACCCACTCGTAGATGGGCTCGGATACCGTTTGCCGGCATCCTATCAGACGGGCCTGGAGGCCTTCATGCCACTTTTCGTCACCACTATGCAAATAGTTGCAAGGTTTAGCGGAATTCGATCTTCGAGCACCCAGAAGCCTATCAATTGTCCTATAATCCTGGCCACTCTCGGAACCGCACTCACGAACTGGCCGGGTGTCTTTCGAGGTCTAAGCGATGCGTGCATCAATCATCATACCGGTCTACAACAATACGAGAGATCTACCTGAGTGCCTCTCGGCGGCGAAGGCCTCTGCGAAAAGTTCCGACACGGAGATCATCGTCGTCGACGATGGATCCACCGACGACACTCCTGCGGTCGCGGCCAGCATGGGCGTGCGCGTCGTGAGGCTCGAGAAAAACTCGGGGCCCGCAGCCGCCCGGAACATCGGCGCGCACCATGCCGCCGGCGAGATTCTGTTCTTCGTCGATGCTGACGTCGTTCTCGCGCCGGGCGCGCTCGACCGCGCCGTTCGTATTCTCGAAACCCGGCCGGAGTTCGTCGCAGTGTTTGGCTCGTACGACGCCAGCCCTCGTGCTCGCGGACTGGTCTCTCAGTATCGCAACCTCCTGCACCACTTCGTGCACCAGCACGGAAATCCAGAGGCGTCGACGTTCTGGGCCGGGTGCGGCGGCATTCGTCGTGAGATCTTCTTGGCGGTCGGAGGCTTCGACGCTGCACGCTTCCCCCGTCCGTCCATCGAGGATATCGAGCTGGGGCTCCGGCTTCGGCAAGCTGGGTATCGGATTCTCCTCGACCGGGAGATCCAGGGAACTCATCTGAAGCGCTGGAAACTGGGGACGGTCATCCGGACAGATATCACCTGCCGGGCGATCCCATGGTCCCGTCTCATTCTCAATTCGCGGGAAGCCCCGAACGACTTGAACCTCAAGCGTAGCCAACGCGTGAGCGCGGCTCTGGTGGCGCTGGCGGCCGCGGCCCTGCCGCTGGCCCTGTGGCGGGTGGGTCTGCTGGTCCTTCCCGTGACCGCGCTCCTCACGGTTGTCCTCCTGAATCGCAACCTCTTCGCGTTTTTCCGGAGGCAGCGTGGTCTGGGCTTCGCCATCGCCTGTATCCCCCTGCATCTGCTCTACTTCCTTTACAGCGGATTGAGCTATCTGTTCGTGCGAGTGGACGTGCGGCTCAGAGGCGTCATGCCGAACCGCGCAGCCTGCTCCGGAGAAGCTAGATGATACAAGAGGAAGCGGCCGAAAAACAGGTGGTGGTGATCGGGGGCGGGCCGGCCGGTCTCACGGCCGGGTACGAACTGACAAAGTTCGACCTGCGCCCGATCATTCTCGAAAAGCAGAGCCTTGTCGGCGGGCTGGCTCGTACCGAGAGCTATAAGGGCTTCCTCTTCGACATGGGAGGCCACCGCTTCTTTACCAAGGTAGAAGAAGTTCAGAAGATGTGGCACGAGCTCCTCGGCGGCGAGTTCCTCCGCCGGCCTCGCCTCTCCCGGATCTACTATAACGGCAAGTTCTTCTTCTATCCGCTCAAGCCGCTCAACGCGCTGTTGGGCCTGGGCTTTTGGCAAAGCGTCCTCATTGTGTTCAGTTACATTCGTTGGCAGCTCTTCCCATATCAGCGCGAGGACACGTTCGAACAATGGGTGACCAATCGGTTTGGGCGGCGTCTTTTCCTGACCTTCTTCAAGACATACACCGAGAAAGTCTGGGGTATTTCGTGTTCTGAGTTGAAAGCTGAATGGGCGGCCCAGCGGATCAAGGATCTGTCTTTGAAGACCGCCTTGCTGAGTATGTTCATCAAGCCGAAGACCACCATCAAGACGCTCATCGAGGAGTTCGATTACCCTCGCTGCGGCCCGGGAATGATGTGGAACGCGGTCAAGGCCGAGATCGAACGGCGCCACGGCGTGGTCCGTGTGGACAGCGACGTCGTCCGGATCAATCGGACGGATAATCGCATCGAGGGTGTGATCGTCCAGCACGACCATGGCGAGGAGCTGATCCGCGGGACGGACTTCATCTCCAGCATGCCGGTCACCGAGTTCGTCAAAGCGCTCGACCCCCCGGCGCCCCCGGCGGTGCTGAGCGCGGCGGCGCGGCTAACCTACCGCGACTTCCTGACCGTCGTCCTCATTGTCGACAAGCCGCACATCTTCGATGACAACTGGGTATACATCCACGACCCGAGCGTCCATGTCGGACGTATCCAGAACTTCAAGAACTGGAGCCCCGACATGGTCCCCGATCCCGCCAAGACTAGCCTCGGCCTCGAGTATTTCTGCACCGAGGGCGACGCGGTGTGGACGATGGCCGACGCTGACCTCATCGAGATGGGCCGCCAGGAAATCGACCGGATCGGCCTCGCCCGCTCCGAGGACGTCGTGGACGGGTGTGTGGTGCGCGTGGAGAAGGCCTACCCAGTCTACGACTCTGACTACCGCGAGTATCTGGGCGTGGTGCGGCAATTCATCGACGGGCTGGAGAACTGCCAGACTATCGGCCGCAACGGGCTACATCGGTACAATAACCAGGACCACGCGATGCTCACGGGGATGCTGGCCGTCCGCAATTTGGCTCTCGGCCAACAGAACGACCTGTGGAGCGTCAACACCGACCAGGAGTACCATGAGGAGGTCCGCGCGGAGGCGGGGGTGGAGGGCCACGACCTGGACGAGGTGCTCGAGGCGGCGCTGGCGCGTGTGTTCCTCAGGCTCGACCGACTAGCCTTCGGCGTGTCGGTGGGCGCGCCCGCCGGCCTACTCCTGTTCCTGGCCACCGTCTTCCTGGCCCTCAAAGGGGGGGAGGTCGTCGGCCCCAACCTGGTGTTGCTCGGCCAGTACTTCCCCGGATACACGGTGACTCTCTCGGGAAGTTTCCTGGGACTGGTCTATGGCTCGCTGTCGGGCTTCCTGGCGGCGTGGACCTTTGCCTTCCTCCGGAACACCCTGCTCTTCCTCTACATGGTAACCGTCCAGCGCCGCGCCGAGCGGCAGCTCCTGAGGAAGCTTTTCCACTATGTCTGATTGCGGGCGCACGGGGGGCATGGACACCAACCTGGCGGTGCTGAACGTCGTGGAGCCGGGCTCCCACCTGCATGTTTGGGGATGCACAAGGCACGCTTCAAGCTCGACACGATCGTTCTCGCGCGGCCTCCCTACCCCGAACCCCGTTTCCGACCCTACGGCCCCGGCCCGGATTGGGCTCGCGGTCCAGGCGGTGGCACAGTGGCCACTGCTGGTGGTGGTCGCCGCCAGTAAGCCGACCCTGCTCGCCCCCGTGCGCGAGCACTATCAGCTGGTTCGGGTCCTGGCCGGGACCGCGCGCGATGGGGCCACGCGGATCTACGTCCGGGAGGCGGGCTCTCGGGCGTTGCGGGAAGGGAGCGATGGCTAGATCCCGCGTGGCCCATCGAGACCTTAGCGTCCGGGCCGGAGGCTCGGTGCCGTACTTCGACTCGGTCGCGGACGCCTACTTCGACCGGTACAGGGAAGATTCCATCGGGGGACATGCCCTCCGGGAGCGGAAGGCCAGGGTTCTGGAGCTCCTCGAGGGCGTCCGGGGGCGGGTGCTGGACGTCGGCTGCGGTCCCGGCGTGATGGTTCAGGACCTGCTCGATCGAGGCCTGGAGGTGTGGGGGCTGGATGCCGCCCCCGGGATGATCGAACAGTGCCGCGAGCGTTTCGGGAAGACCAGTCGCGCCCACTTCGTGCTGGGCGAGGCTACGAAGCTGTCGTTCCCCGACGGTTTCTTCGACGCATTGATCTCCATCGGAGTACTGGATCGGATTCAGAGCTGTGACTTGGCGCTCGCGGAGATGGCGCGAGTTGTGAAACGCGGGGGAACCTTTCTCGTCTCCTTTCCGAACCTTCTGAGCCCGTACGCGGTCTGGAAGAACTTCGTCTTCTATCCGATTGTGGGCCTGCTGCGTCATGCCTATTACGGCCTCGCGCGGCGCCCCATACCTCAAGGGCCGCCTTTGTCCTTCGCCAGCCTCCGAACGAGGCGCGCCGCGGCCAGGTTGATGGCAGGCCACAAGGTGCAGGTCGCCGAGGCTGTCTATTTCCACTTCAACCTGTTCCTGTCGCCGCTGGATGACCTGATCCGCCCTCTGGCGGTCAAGGTGACAGGCAGATTCGAAGGACTCCGCTTCGGACGGATGCGCTGGCTCGGAGTCGGATTCCTCCTCAAAGCGAGGAAACACTGAAGACGTCAATGAATGGGGGTACTCGTTCTGTCCAGAAATTGGACGTCCCGCCAAGCCGGCGCCAGCGCGCGCGCCCGCATGGTTGTCCCCGCTGCTTCCCGGATTCGACGTCCCCTCGACCCTGCCAACACCTGGCCAGGCTGAGCCGCCCTCGCCGTGGCCCGTCTTCGGCCCAGCCCCAGCCAAGGCGCAGTGCGCGAGGCTCTTCAGAGGCGTGGGCGGCGACAGCGCTCTTTTGTTCGCGATCGAGGAACTGCCGTATGAGCTTCAATTCTTCATCGATGAGAGATAGATCATGCGTCTAGGCATCAACGCCATGCGCCTTTCGGGGCAGAGGTTGGGAGTCGGTCGCTATATCGAGTACATGCTGCGATATTGGGAACGCTTCCTCCAACCGTCCGATTCGGTGACGATCTATGTCCGGGAGCCCTTCGACAAACGTACTCTCAATTTGTCGGACGCCTACACGGTGAAGCTATTGGAGTCCAGCCTCGGCGGTGTTCTTTGGGAACACTTGGCACTCGCGCCGAGGCACCGAGAGATGGATGTTCTGTTCTGCCCTAGTTACACCATGCCCCTCCACTACCGGGGCCGGTGTGTGGTCGCGACCCATAGCGTAAACGAAGTCCAGCTAGGCGCGCATCCTTGGTGGTACAACCTGACCTACAGTCAGCGCAATCGTCTGAGCGCCCGCCGGGCGGACCGCGTGATCGTGCCGTCGGAATCGACCCGGCATCACGTTGAGCGGATCTACGGGGTTGCTCCGGGAAAGATCGATCTGGTGGTGGAGGGGGTGCCGGAAACATTCCACCCGCTCAAGGATTCGGCGCAATTGCAGGCGGTTCGCCGGAAGTACCTCGGCGACGACCGGCCCTACGTCGCCTTTGTGGGCAAGCTGTCACAGCGCCGGAACATCCCCGCGCTGATCGAAGCCTTCGCTATGTTGAAGAGGCGGGACAACATTCCGCACTCGCTGCTGCTGTTTGGGCCAAACATTCTGGGACTTCGGCTGAATGAACTGACGGACCGCTTCGGTGTCACGGGTAGCGTCGTCCAGAACGATGGAATCCTGGAGAAGCACGACGACATTGTGCCGGTCTTCTGCGCCGCCGACCTCTTCGTCCACCCCTCGGCCTACGAGGGGTTCTCGATCACTACCGTTGAGGCGATGGCGTGCGGTGTCCCGGTGATCACCGTCAATCGAGGCGCGGCAAAGGAAATCACCGATGGCGACGCGGCCATCCGGGTCGACGAACCGGCGGCGGCAAGTATCGCGGCGGCGATGCGCCGAGGACTTTTCGACCAGGGGCTGCGAGCGTCAGTTCGAGCAAACGCGCTTGAACGAGTCCGAGCGTATTCTTACGTGGAGACCGCCCGCCAGACACTCGACGTCTGCCGGCGAGCCGCTCACGTTTGACCCCGAGGGCCTCGGTGTCCATCAACGGCGTTCGGCTCGTCCCCCTATGGCAGGGTCGAGATGGCCGTGGCGCGGTGTTCCACATGCTGAAGGCAACGGACCCGCACTTTGCGGGGTTCGGTGAAATCTACTTCTCGCTGGTGAATCCGGGAGTCGTCAAAGCGTGGAAGAATCACCGGCGCATCACAGCAAATTACGCGTGCGTCCACGGTCGTGTGAAGGTGGTCCTGTACGACGACCGACCGGAGTCGCCGACATGCGGCGCAATGATGAATGTCTGCCTCAGCCCCGAGGAGTACGCTCTGCTGGTGATCCCTCCGTCGATTTGGCACGGGTTCCGCGGTCTTGGCACGCCTCTTTCCATCCTTGCCAACTGCGCGACGGAGGCAAACGATCCGGCAGAGCTGGACCGGCTGGACCCGTCGAGTGACCGGATTCCCTACCGCTGGAACGCGGAGGAACCGGCATGAGCGATGTCGTGCTCGTCACCGGCGCCGGGGGATTCATCGGATCCGCGATCCTACGTCGGATGGTTCGCGCGGTCGAAAGCTCGGAAGCACGGTTCTGGGACGGAACTCCGGTTAGGCATATCGTGGCCATGATTCGCCCGGGTGGATCTTTGGAACGCCTGGAAGACTTACGGCCTTCGACAGCGTGGTCTATCGCGCACGCTGACCTCGCGAACTCGGCTGAGTTGCGAACCGCCATCCGGCAGATTCAGCCCCGCGCAATTCTGCACGCAGCGCTCGAGGCGTCAGCCTACCAGGAACGCTCGACAGGCCTCAACAAACATGTCGCGCCGATCGAAACGCTTTTCGAGGCACTGTCCCAAATCCCCGGTGCGCGGTTCGTACACACCGGCAGTGCGTGGATTCTGAAACCGGGCGATCAACTTGATGAAAGCTCGCCGATCGACCCGCACTCCCCGTACGCACGAGTGAAGGCAGAGATCGAGTTTTCGCTCTCGCACCTGCACCGCCGGACGGGCGTTCCGTGGATCAATCTCCGGTTGTTCAATGTGTTCGGCAAACATGAGGCCAGGACGCGTCTGCTGCCGTACGTCACCGATCGGCTAACCGCAGGCGCCGTCGCCGAGCTCTCTCCTGGCGACCAGGTGCGCGACTTTAACGACGTGGATGACATGGCGACGGTGTATCTGCAGGCGTTGCAGTCTTACCGCAAAGCTTGGAACCGGACTTTCCACATCGGGTCCGGCGTCGGCACGACGGTACGGGATTTTGCTAGGTCCATTGCCGAAATCACTGGAAACGATCATCTGCTTCGATTCGGGGCCAGCGCGACCTCCGATTTCCGGATGCCGTGCCTGGTCGCGAATCCGTCACTTGCCGTACGCTTGCTCAACTGGAACCCAAGCGCCGCGAGCCTCCGCGAGCGCATCAGCGAAAATGTCCGCTGGTGGCGTCCGCGGAATCCCGTGGCCCGCGCGGGATCTCTCACGTGACTGCCTGCCGAACCTGCAAAGGGACGAACCTCTATCTCTTCCTGCCCCTCGGAGACCACCCGCTGGCCAACGGATTTCTGCGCTACGATCAGCTTGGCGCGGCGGAGCCGAAGTTCGCACTCGACACCCATGTTTGCCTGGACTGCGGCCTGATCCAGGTTCGCGACAACGTGCCCGCCGAGTATTTTCGCAACTACGTCTACCTGCCATCCGCCTCACCTCAGATGCACCGGCACTTCGACACCTATGCCAGTGCGGTGTTTGAGCGCTTCCTTGGTCGCCCAAACGCTCTGTCCGTCGACATTGGTTGCAATGACGGTTTGTTCCTGGGATCGCTGAAGAAGCGCGGGGCCCGGACGCTCGGCATTGATCCCGCGGACAACATCACTCAGATCGCCCGGGATTGCGGGATCGAGGTGATCGGAGAGTACTTCCATCCGTCCATTGCGACTGCAGTCCGCGAGCGCTACGGACGCGCGAAGGTGATCGTCACCAACAACACGTTTCATCACGTCGACGACCTACACTCTTTCATGGAAGGCGTCCGCTTACTGCTCGACGATGACGGCGTGTTCATAGTCGAAGTCCCGCACGCGCTCGAACTGGTCGAGAAGAACGAGTTCGACGGCGTCTACCACGAGCACGTTTCGCAGATGACAGTAAAGAGTTTCGTCGCGCTATTCAAACACTTCGGAATGAAAGTGTTCGACGTAACGCACCTGGAAGTGCACGGTGGATCGATTCGAGTTCATGCGTGCCTCCAGGGCTCGGCGATCGGGGGCAGCACCGACGTGACACGCTGGCTGGAGGAGGAAGAGCGGCGGCAACTTTTCTCGAAGGCGACGTACCACGCCTTTCGAGAGCGCGTCGAGACGAACCGCGCTGCGACAATGGATCTGCTCCGAGCGTTGAAAGCACAAGGGAAGAGGATCGCGGGCTATGGCGCGTCGGCGCGAGGCAACACTCTCCTGAACTACTACGGCATCGGCACGGGGACCCTCGATTACATTGCTGACCGGAACCACTTGAAGCAGGGCCTGTACTCGCCCGGCATGCATATTCCGGTCGTGCCCCCTGAGCGCATTCAAAGCGACCCGCCCGACTACCTATTCGTCCTCGCCTGGAACTTCAGCGACGAGATCATCGAACAGGAGTCCGCGTTCCGAAAAGGTGGCGGAGCCTTCATTCTTCCGCTGCCGGAGCCGGTCATCGTCTAGTGGGAGACCACCGGCCCAAGATCCTCGTACTGTCGCGCAATTATCCAAATCGCGCGGTGCCACTGTTGGGCGTGTGGGTGGAAGGGCTCGTGAAACATTGTCTTGATCGCTGCGATCTGAAAGTGATCTCGGTGGTTCCTTACTGCCCGCCGCTGCCCGGGTTGGGGACGCAGTTCACTCGCTTCCGTCAGGTGGAGTACGCGCGATCTGCCGACGGGATCGAGATCCTGCATCCGCGTTTTCTCCTTGCACCGGGCTATCGGTTTCATCGCTTCGAAGCGGCGAGCTACTACGGGAGCGTCTCGCGTCTGGTGGACCGTCTGCGCGAACGTTTTCCATTCGAGATCATTCACGCGCACTTCAGCTATCCCGACGGGTGCGTCGCCGCGAAACTCGGCGCACGCTATGGCGTTCCGGTAGTGGTAACGGAGCACGCCCCTTGGCGCCCCTGGATGGACGAGCATCCGGCCGTGCTTCGCCAGGCATTAGCGGCGTATGAACACTGGTCGTTCCTCGTCGGCGTTGGCACGAACGTGCGCGAGGAAGTCCGTCACTTTGCGGGCGATTCGCCGAAGCTTCGCGTCATTCCGCTGGGTGTCGATGGTTCAGTGTTCACCCTCGGCAATGGCGGAATGTCCTTCCGCCCCCGGCAGATTCTATTTGCCGGAGTCATCCGGCACGTGAAGGGTCTGGACATCTTGCTCAAGGCGATGCGGCTGCTCGCGGACCGAAACGATCCGGCGACCTTAGTGGTAGTGGGTGAAAGCTTCTACCCAAAGTATCAGCGGGCCTTCCAGGACGCACGCCTCCTGAGCGAGGAACTCAAGCTGCAAGATCGCGTCGAATTCGCCGGCAAGAAGACCCAAGCCGAACTGGCGCGCACCATGCGGGACAGCGCAGTCCTGGTCATGCCAAGCCGCAAGGAGAGTCTGGGACTCGTGTTGGTGGAGGCCCTGGCGTGCGGGACACCCGTCGTCGCGACGCGTTGCGGCGGGCCCGAAGACATCGTCACCGAAGAGACCGGCCTGCTGGTCCCACCGGACGATCCGGAGGCGCTCGCCACCGCAGTCCAACAGGTGCTCGATCATCGCGATGAATACTCTCCCGCTACGCTGCGCGAATACGCCCTCGGCAAGTTCGCCTGGCAACACGTGGCCGCACAGTACATCGAGCTGTACCAAGACGCACTCGCGTTGGGCGTGCGGCAATGAAAGTCGTGATCCTCGCCGGAGGGCTGGGCTCCCGGCTGGCGGAAGAGACGTTACTCCGGCCGAAGCCGATGGTCGAAATCGGAGGCCGACCGATGCTCTGGCACATTCTGAATATCTTCGGCGCGCATGGGCTGAACGATTTCGTCATCGCCCTCGGCTACAAGGCGGCAGTCATCAAAGAATACTTTCTGAACTTCGTCGCCTTCAATAACGACCTGACAATCGACCTGGCCACGGGAAAGACAACGGTTCACGATGGGCGGCTGCCGGATTGGAAGATCCAGCTTGTCGACACGGGGCTTACCACGCAGACGGGCGGGCGCATCCGGCGGTTGCGCGAGTGGCTTCGTGAAGAAGAGACATTCATGCTGACTTACGGCGACGGCGTGGCGGATGTGAATATCGAACACCTGCTCGCTTTCCACCGGTCGCATGGAAAGCTGGCGACGGTGACGGTGGTTCCTCCCCCGGGGCGCTTTGGTAGCGTGACGCTCGACGGCGAGCGGGTGGCGGAGTTCGTGGAAAAACCGCCCTCCGCCGATGGACTCATTAACGGAGGCTTCTTCGTGCTGAATCGCAAGGTCATCGACTTCATTGATGGTGACAGTACACGCTGGGAGCGCGAGCCGCTGGAACGGTTGGCGCAAGCGGGTGAACTGATGGCCCATCGTCACCATGGGTTCTGGCAGCCGATGGACACGTTGCGGGAGAAGGAACTTCTCGAGCAGTTGTGGAATTCCGGCCAGGCGCCCTGGAAGGTGTGGAGCTAATGGGCGACTGGAGTCGGCGCCGGGTGCTGGTCACCGGGGCGACGGGGATCGTGGGCTCGTGGTTCGTAAAGCGCCTTCTGGCCGAGGGAGCCTACGTAGTGGCGCTGGTGCGCGACTGGGATCCCCAGAGCGAATTGATCCGCAGCGGGGACATTCGCAAGACCAGCGTGATCTCCGGACACCTGGAAGATTACGGAACCGTCAGTCGCGCCATTAACGACCACGAAACGGACTGCGTGTTCCACCTCGGCGCGCAGACGATCGTCGGAACTGCGCATCGCAATCCGCTGCCGACGTTTGAAGCGAACATCCGCGGCACCTACAATGTTCTCGAGGCTTGCCGTGTTCATAGCGGTCTGGTGAAGAGCGTCGTCATCGCGAGCTCCGACAAGGCATACGGCGATGGCGACGTGCAGCCCTATACCGAGGTCATGCCTCCCCTCGGGCGGCATCCTTACGATGTGAGCAAGAGCTGCACGGATCTCCTGGCGCAGTCCTATGGGCACACCTACGAACTGCCGGTCTTGATCGCCCGCTGCGGGAACATCTACGGCGGCGGCGACCTGAACTGGAGCCGGATCGTACCAGGCACGATCCGCAGCCTGATCGAGGGTCAGCACCCTGTGCTCCGCAGCGACGGTAGTCTGGTTCGCGATTACCTCTACGTCAAGGACGCCGCCGCGGCATATCTGCGACTGGGAGACGCAGCGAGCAACGGGCTGAGGGGCGAGGCGTTTAATTTTGGCCTCGAGAGGCAGGTCACAGTCCTCGACATCACGCGCATGATCCAGCGGCTGATGAACCGCGCGGACCTGGACCCGATAATTCTGAACAACGCCGCAGGAGAGATCCGCCACCAATCGCTCAACTCCGGCAAGGCCCGCCGCATGCTCGACTGGCAACCTCAGTTCACGCTGGAGCAGGGTCTGGCCGAAACGATTGATTGGTACCGGAGCTTCTACGGTCGCGCAAGCCAATGAGTACAACGGCCGCGGAACTCCGCAAGCGGATTCTGGCTCTCACGCGCGAGTTCTACGAGGCCCAATGGCCGCTGGGGCCATTTGTCCCCGGTGAGACGCTGGTTCCCGTCAGCGGCAAAGTTTTTGACGCCGATGAAGTGGAGCAGTTGGTCGATTCGTCGCTCGATTTCTGGCTCACAACGGGTCGCCATGCAAGAGACTTTGAGCGGACGTTCGCTCGGTGGTTTGGAATCCGCGAGGCCATGCTAGTGAATTCGGGATCGAGCGCGAACCTGCTAGCCGTGACCGCACTCACCTCGCCGCTTCTGAAAAACCGAAGGCTTCTGCCGGGCGACGAAGTGATCACCGCCGCGGGTGGGTTTCCGACCACGGTGAATCCGATTCTGCAAAACAATCTTGTGCCGGTCTTCCTTGACGCCCATATCCCGACTTACAACATCGACGTAACCCGCCTCGAAGAAGCAGTCGGCCCTCGAACGCGCGCGATCATCGTCGCCCACACGCTCGGCAACCCGTTCAATCTTGACGCCATCATGGAAGTCGCGCGGAAGCACAATCTCTGGCTGATCGAAGACACCTGCGACGCCGTCGGCGCCGAGTACCGTGGCCAGAAAGTGGGAACGTTCGGTAATCTGGCGACGGTCAGTTTCTACCCAGCCCATCACATCACGATGGGCGAGGGCGGCGCGGTACTCACAGCCGAACCGCTGCTCCGCAGAATCCTTGAGTCGCTCCGCGACTGGGGCCGCGACTGCTGGTGCGAGCCCGGAGTATCGAATACTTGTGGAAAACGATTCGAGTGGCAGTGCGGCGAGTTACCGTTCGGCTACGACCACAAGTACACCTACAGCCATGTCGGCTACAACATGAAGCTGACCGATATGCAGGCCGCCGTTGGCGTGGCGCAACTCGCGAAGCTCCCGAGCTTTATCGCGAGGCGGCGCGACAATTTCCGTTATTTGTACTCGGCGCTTCGAGAGCTCGAAGACTTTCTCATTTTGCCGCAGGCAACGCCGCACAGCAATCCGAGCTGGTTCGGCTTCCCCATCACGGTTCGCGACTCGTCGCCCGTTTCGCGACAACAGATCGTCCGCCACCTCGCCAGCCGGAAGGTCGATACACGGTTGCTCTTTGGTGGGAACCTGCTGCGCCAACCAGCCTACCATGGCATTCCGCATCGCGCGGTCGGCGACATGACGCAGGCGGACCGCATGATGAATCACACGTTCTGGGTGGGTATCTATCCAGCACTCGATCATCGCCACCTGGACCATATCGCCGACTGTCTGCGCTCCGCATTTCGCTTGTCGTGACGCTGAGATTGCATTTGGATCTGCGGCTGATCGCTCGCACGGTTCGTGATGCTCGGCAGCGCGCGATTGGGGCGAGCCGATTGAGGGAGGCGGGAGACGTGGGAGAGAGTGGGTCAGGGATTCCCCTGGTGTCGATCGTCATACCCGTGTTCAACGGCGAGCGGTATCTGCGCGAGAGCCTCGACTCCATCCTCGGACAGACCTACCCGCGAATCGAGGTGCTCGTGATCGACGATGCCTCGACGGATGGCACCGCCGCGATCATCGCCTCGTACGGCGACCGTGTCCGGAGCTACCGGCAGTCGAAGAACCGGGGGATCTACGGCAACTCAAACGACGGCATTGCCTGGGCGAGCGGCGCATACATCGCGACATATCACGCGGATGACGTGTACGAGCCGACGATCGTCGAGCAGGAGGTTGCTTTCCTCGAGCGCCACCCGGAAGCCGGAGCGGTCTTCTGTCAAGATATCTTCATCGATCCTCTGGGCCGGGCGGTCGGGCGCCTCGAGCTGCCCCGTGAAGTGCGGGGGGGGTGCCCACTTGACTACCCAACCGTCCTCAACGCCCTCCTCAAGCACAAGAACCGGTTCCTCCGCTGTCCGAGCAGCATGGTGCGCGCGCGAATCTATCGGGACGTGGGTGGGTACCGGGATGAGGAGTACCGGAACAACGCAGACCTCGAGATGTGGCTACGGATCGCACGGAAATACTCCATCGGCATCCTCGAAGAGCATCTGTTTCGATACCGTTATGGCCACGGCAACTCTGCGCAGCGATACCGCCACCTCCGCACGGATCCGGAGCGCCACTTCCTGATCATGGATCGGTACCTCGACGACGGCGGCCGGGCGTTGGCCGCAGCCGAGGCCCTTGCGGCTCACGAGGCCCACCGCGCGGAGGACACAGTGATGCGGGCCATGAACCTCTACATTCTAGGCCGGCGCGAGGCCGCGCGCGTC
>Ga0137388_10000168_pt1 | contig 34343 bp, 24 predicted proteins | sample 15con2h14AmetaG_FD_104644 | JGI IMG/M metagenome (GOLD analysis project Ga0137388, IMG submission 104644) | Vadose zone soil microbial communities from Angelo Coast Range Reserve, California, USA - 15con2h1.4A metaG | ecosystem: Environmental > Terrestrial > Soil > Vadose zone > Saprolite...
GAGCGATCCGGCGCGCGAGCCGCGCACGGCACGGCAGATCGCGCAGGAGCTACACACGCTGCTCAATGCAACAGGTGTGCGCGGGCCATACGTTCTCGTTGGACACTCGTTCGGCGGATATGTGAACCGGGCGTTCGCGAACAAGTATTGCAATGAGGTCGTTGGCATGGTGTTGGTGGATTCGCTTCACCCTGCCGAGTGGGAGAATCCAACCTCAGAGCAGCTGCGCATGATTGAAGTGGGCCTGCGATACGCTTGGATTGCAGCGTGGCTCGCACGATTGGGTTTTGTTCGGTTTTGCCTAGCGCGGCTGGCGCGGGGTTCGCCCAGGCTGGGATGGGCAGCGGCGAGCGCGTTCGGGATCGGCACGGCCGCTGCGATACAACGGATTGCAGGTGAGATTCGTAAGTTACCCGCACCGATCCTGCCAATTGTCCGCGCGTTGTGGTCGCAGCCGAAGAATTTCATAAGCCTGGGACTGTACGTTGCCGCACTACCGGTCAGCGCTGCGCAAGCGGCTGCGGTGAGCTCGCTTGGGGATTTGCCGCTGGTCGTCCTTTCGGGAGACCATCATGCGGCACCGTACACCGACTGGCAACGCGACCTAGCGCAGCTCTCTTCGTGTGGGCGGCATGTCGTGGCGGGCGACAGCGGACACTGGATCCATCTTGATCACCCGGAACTGGTCACTGAGGCTATCCGCGAAGTAGTCGCCACTGCACGTTCACTGAGGTATCCCTCGTCAAACCTAACTGGGGCGCCTCGCTGACGGCAAGCTGCTATCGAAGCTCTACCTTCTTCCGGACTAAGCCCTTCGACGAGGCTCAGGAACTTCACGCCTTGCGGAATAATCGAAGGCGGTGCATCCTCGCTGGTTGCAAGTACAATCGCTTGGTCGAGTTTGCTGTTCAGCAGCAAGCTAGTCAGCGTTTTCCTTTTCTCTTTATCGAGCAAGTCAGCCCGGTCAATTACAACGAATCGCGAGCCCGTTACCATGGCCAGAGATATTTGGAGTGCGACGCCAAATCGAAACTGCTCTGATTCAGAGAGGTGCCTCAAAGGTAGGCTGAAATGGTTGTCCTTTGATCCGCTGACACGGATCTCAAACGGATCGAGTGCAAGATTGTACGTGTAACCGAAAACTGTGAGATGCCGATTCAGCTCCTCGGTAAATGATCCCATCCGGTCCTGCGCTTGTCCCATCATGGCGCCATTCGGTCCGAAGAATTCAGTCAGCCTGTCCAGCAGACCGATCTTCGTCTCCAAACCGGACTTCTCTCTGACGGACGCTTCCCACCTGTCCTTAGCATTCTCAATCTGAAGTACTTTCTCCAGCACCCGTTCTCCTTTGCTGATCCTTTCCGCGAGGATTGTTATTCGGGACTCGAGGTCTCCAGCATTTGGTTTCTGTACCGCCTGAAGCTTTGATTGTTCCTCTATCAACTTTGCGCGCCGGGCCAGAGCTTTGCGGTGGACTTCGAGACGCGACGTAGCCGCTTCCATTTCGGCGTACTCATTGAGTTCCTCCCGTGTTCCGTGAATCAGACCCTCAAGGTCGGATAAGCGTTCCCGCAATGCCTCGACTTCTCTCGTTTTTACTCCCTCGGCGATTGGCTGTCCGCAGGTGGGGCACTTGTCCTTCAATCCTTGTGCGGTCGCAAGCGATGCCTCCACGGCCTTCTGCTGGGCCATCAAATCCGTCAACTCCTGACGGAGTTTCTCAGCATGGTCTCGTTGGGATTCCAGCTGGAGCAACTCTTGCTCTTGGCTCGCGCTCAGGATTTCCGACGATAGTTCGTCGATTTCCGGTTGCAACTGCCTCAATCGAGCCTTTGCACTCTCCCACGTGGCATCCGCCTCGGCCTTCTGCGCGACGAGTCGCTCTTTCTGCTGCCGCAAATCTTCGAGTTTCTTCTTTACCTCTTGCACAGGCGGCAGGTCCGATGGGATATCGGGCTTTTCCATCTGCCCCAGGGACTTAAGAGTGCGGCCCGCCTCCGTCCGTAATTCGTAGAGTCGTTTGTAGGCAGCCTCGACATCACCGACACACGTCAGTCTTGGCTGCTCTTCTTCGATGGTCCGCAGTGCGTTACTGATTTCGGCAGGTATGTCGACCTTTCCCGAGTCGAGGACCTGGGCTAGGAACTTCTTCTGCTCGGTCTCGGACATTTCGATGAATCGGTCGGCGTTCAGCAAGGCCGACAAAACGTCTGCCGAGCCAAACCGTTTCTCCAATGACGCCTCGGCAGCGTCCACCGGCACCCGCTTTCCATTCAGCTCAACGATGTGTGATCTCGGCGTCCTCCGTCGGCAGACGGACTCACCGTTTTCAAGAGTCGCCGAAACCTCGAGTTCCTTTGCGCCAGCGCGAATTAGGGCTTCGGCTCCTCGGCCGGCAGCATCCGTCATCTGGCATTGGCCTGTGAACAGGTACTCTAGTGCCATTTGGACGGAGCTCTTTCCACAGCCGTTTGGCCCTCGCACGAAGTTAAATCGATCGAGCTCTAAAACCGTCTCCTGGTGCGATCGAAAGTTCTTCAAAGTCAGAGTCACAATCCTCATGGTCCTCGCTCCTTACTCTCTTGTCCTCGGCTGGGCAATGCGTGATTGGCGACCGGCCACTCTAAAATTCATGCCAGCCTCGCCTTGGAACGCGAAAATGGAGGAATACAAGTGCTGCAACCGGTTTCTGGCTCGGGATGAGAACGGCATGGAAGAGACTTCGCCGAAAGGCACGAGGAAAACTCTCCTCAAATTGCTTGGGGTAGCAGTCTCGTTGGCCGCCGTCTCCGCCGGGGGCTGGTTCTACTATTATTCCCGCCTCCAGGATCTGCCACCGCCGCCGGAAATGAGGCCGCAACGCGTTCGAGCGGAAGCTCGGATCCAACTCACGCTGCAGGCTTCCAACACACCAAACGCGGGCACGCCGAGTGAACCGCCGACGCCGCCAAACCAGGCACCTGAAAGCCCACGGTTTTACACGACGCTAAACCCAATGGAGGAGTACCATCTGGATTTGAACAAGGCAGTTCTCAACGAACTACGATCGGCGTTTCCCGAGCTTCAGACCGTTCTAGGTGTTCAGACGACGAAGAGCAATGACCCCACGTATCGCCGCGCCGTTTTTCAACTTCTCGATGCGGCAGAGAAAATGCCAGCTGATCAGCGACCTGTGATCTTTCTTGCGGCAGACCTGGTGGGCCAGGAAATTTGGTGCGCCATGGAAGACAAGGCAGAGTGCGATCAGCTTCGCAACGACCTGGCGCGATATCAACTTAATTTGCGAGATGCCGAGCTAGGCGGAGTTTTCGTCTATTCACACGATCTTCTTTGGCGGGTCTGGCGAGACTACTCGGCAACAGATTGGGGAGAGCGAGCGTTTGTTCTTCTTCTGGACCACGGATGGGACACCAGCCCCACATGCGCGAGAGGCGCAGAGCAATTCCGGGAGGTGATCCATCAAGGTGAAACCTTCCTCCAGCAACGGCCCAGCAGCGCCCAGCGAGGAGTCGTCACCCTAGTTGTGGCGGAGGCGTATGCCACGTGGTGGTCCTTGAGCAAGGAAACAAGAGTGGTCATGTCCGATTACGTCGACGCAAAGCAGTATCAGAATGGAGCCGAGGATGCTCGAATTAAAGCGGTCGCCTACTTCGAACAAGTTTTGCAACTGGCACCGGAGACAAAACTCGGTGAGTACGCGCGCCAAGTCCTGCCCGCCCTGCGTGACCGGGAAGCCCTCGATACCTACAGGTTTTACTGCATTTATGACTAAAGACGAAAGAATGACCCACGTAGGGTGAGAGATTTCTCGATCTGATGCTCAGATACACGTGAATCAGGATCGACGTTGTGCTTTATTGCCATTCTTTCCTTCTCTCCCGTTCTTGAGTTCTGCTTCAACAAGCACGTCGCCCATGCGACATCTGTGGCGGGAACGATCTCACTGAACGCAAACGGTCGTGCGCCCCCTCCCTTTCCGACTTCGACGCATTCGATGAAAACAGCCTTCATCATGGGAAAAGCGTTCTCGAATTCTCAACGAGGTTAAGCCCGCTCTGCCTCATCGCGCCGCCGTTTACGCCTTCGGCGAACGCCAGAATGTTCGTGTCGAGTGCCACCCTCACGGCTTATCCTCGTAAAGCTCATCCCGGCTCCAGCGGCCGATTGTAACGACCGGCTCGGAACGCAGTCGCTTCACGAGGGCGGTTCGGGCGCCACGTGCGACCCCGCCATTCTTCTCCACGGGTACAATCTTGGCGACCGCTTTGCCGTGCGACGTTACGACATGGGTGTGCGTCTTGCGGACTGCGCGGAGGAGCTTCGAGAACTTGCGGTTTGCATCGGCGGCAGAAACAGGCTTTTCCATAATCATTCTACAATGTAGTCAATATTACGTTGTCATAGGGGCGAGCCAATGGCAATAGACTCCGCAGCGCCCTTTCAAATGCACGTCCGCGACGGTTGACAGCTTCTCCGCGAGGCCGCGCAACCGACGGCCTTTTCGAGATCTTTTTAAGCCAATCCACACCGAGTCATCATGCTTTCCACGGATTCAACACCTGTACTCTTGTGTCCACAAAGTCGCTGACATTGCGCGAAACGACCGTCAGATTGTTGTGGAGCGCTGTCGCCGCTAGCAGGCCGTCGATAGTCGACAGCGTTTTCCCCTCCCTTTTTGCCGCGGCTGCGAGCAGGCCCCACCTATCCGCGATAGGGACATCAATCGGGAGAATTCTTCCGGCAAAACGAGCCCGCAGTTCTATCTCTAGCCATGTTTCCAGATGCGTTCGGCGCTTGCCCTGAGGCAGGCCTGCTAAACCCTTTCGAATCTCTCCAAGGGTAAGAACGCTCAGGTAGAGCAAGGCTTCTTCCGCCGCTTGCATCCAGGCCATCACGCTTGGCTCGGGTTTGAGGCGCACAAGCTCGGAGATGCAGTTGGTGTCCAGCAAATATCCACTCATAGTTCGATTTCCCGCCCCTCATCCTTCTCGCGCTCCAAGTTCAGATCGACTCCGACAAGCGGTGATTCTCGGAAGAACTGCACAATACTCTTCGGCTGATGGGACTTGCCGACAAGCTGCTCGTATTGCACGTCAGAAATCATCACCACACCTTCTTTGCCCTGCCGCGTGATGAGCTGGGGACCTTCGGTCCGAGCCCGCCGAAACACCTCGCTAAACCGGGCCTTTGCCGTTTGAATCTGCCAGGAAGGCTCGACGGGCTTCAGGCTACGTGTCTTTCGTGCTCCAACCCCTTGACCGTGTTTCTTGGAAGTCTTGGGCATATTCTCCTCGCTACACTAACTAGTCTGACTAGACATAGAATCGCGCCCAATCGCTGGTTTGTCAAGCGTGAATCAGGGCTGCGAAAAGTTGCTCCTCATCTGCCTTGCGCCCTTCCCATTCCTTTTTTCTTTTCGCCCGATTCTGAGTTCGGTTTCAACATGCACGTCGGCGACGCCTACCAGCTTCTGCGCCAGTTCGGCGCGCTTCTCTGCCTTGAGCGCGGAAGAGAGCCCCGAAATTGTCAGCTTGCCCCGCAGACCCCGCTCTTCGGGATGTATTCTGAACCATTCATCAAGGATCGAAACAGCATCGCGATATGGGTAGAACTTCTTCTCCGTCGGCACGAAGTCAGCAAGGTACTCACTGTAGTTTTCGTCTCGATAGCGAATCGGCCCGCGCTCCACCATGAGATCCTTCAGCACTCTCGTATTTTGCTTTTCCGCTTCCTGCAGCCAGAGCGCAAACCGCAGCCGTTCTTCAGCTGTCATCTGGCCGTAGGGATTCGTCTCTGCCACCGGGCAGCCTTTCAACAGAAGCGGACACCAAGTGCAGTGCCTCCCCGGCGATGCTTTTAACTCCCGCTCTCCGACAGAAACCCACTCATGGAGCTTTCTTTGGCGTGCCCGTTCCCTTTGGGCCAATTCCTTAAGCCAGGGCAGGTCCTTCCGTGTGTATTCGACACAGCGAGAAACACCGTAGCGGACAAACTCAAGAACGAACTTCACGCGTTCTAGGGATGGGTTGAGACACATCAGCAGGAGCGGATAGAACTTCGATTGGAATGTGTCCGCGTCGACGATCTGGAAGTAGCTCTTCCAATCGTCAATCTCAGCCTCCGCGAGGGAATGCAACATCACCAGGTCGAGTGTCCCCTCGTATTCGGCGGTTCGTTCGCCATCATCCGAATCCTCGATCGGATGGAAGTCTTGATCGAGTGTGATGTGGAGTTCCGTCGCAAGGATCTTCTCCGGGTCAAATGAGTGGTTCTCCCGAAACTTGTCTAGAACTTCGCGTGCTTCGGCGCAGGCGCTTCTAGTCAGGGCGGCGAATACTTCGAGATCCGTCGCACGTCTTGTTCTGACCAGGTGGTTAATGTAGGTGGCTAAGATCTGATGAATCTCTATTCCCCGCGTTGCCGCTTCCGACTCGGCAATCCTCTCGCACCGAACATGCTTGTGCACATAGAGCGTTTCGCATGCCATGTCCCCATGACGCGATTGGCTCAAGGGCGGGAGCGATTTCTTTACGTATTCAACTTCACGCATCGCTGACACCTCCATTCTCTCGGTGTGTGACCGGTTTTTCCTATTCCGTGTCGAGGAGCTTGCCCTCTGACTGAATCGCCAGGAGGCAGGGGTTGGGAAAAAGCCGCGGCGGGCGTAGTATTCGCTTCATCCGGGGTCAATGAAACGTCACGGGAGGTGCTATGCCGTTTACGGTGAAAAACATTTCGCTTTGGCGGAGGGAGGTTGAGAACCAGGTTGGGACTCTCGCGAATACGCTTGAGCCGGTTACAAAAGCCGGGGCAAACTTGCATGTCCTGATGGGGTATCGCTATCCCGGCGAGGGAACAAAGGCCGCAATTGAGCTTTATCCCATCGCAGGCAAGAAAGTGACTGCTGCGGCTTCAGAAGCGGGGCTATCGGCGTCTTCAATTTCGACACCGCTTGTGGAAGGGGACGATAAGCCCGGGTTGGGGCTCGCCATGGCCCGGGCCATCGCAGGGGCTGGGATCAACATGACTTTCTTTGTGGCCCAGGCGGTTGGTCGAAGGTTCTCGGCCGTGCTCGGGTTCGAGTCAGAAGCCGACGCCAAGACAGCGGCACCGCTAATCAAGAAGGCGGCGATCAAGAAGAAGTGAAGGGAGACGAGGCGAAGAAGATCAGTAATTGACGTAAGGCTCTGCGCGGCCCATACACCAAACTCGCGCCGTGCTCGCCTCCGCGCCCTTCGGCTCCGCTGCGCTCCGGGAATTGACAGCGCCTCTCTTCGCTCAACTTTCGCCAAATGTGAAACGAATGTTTTTTATTCGCCTGCAAAGGCCAAATTCTTCACAACAAAGGAGACACACGAACCATGCCGAAGCCCGCCGACGCATTCCAACAGACCGCGCCACTAGTTCAGATAGAGATACTGACGCCTCAGCAACTCGCAGAGCGACTACAGGTCAAGCCGAGTTGGATTTACGAACAAACTCGTAACCGCTCAGGTGTTCGCAACCCCGATCCGCTGCCCCATATCAAAATGGGGTTGTACCTACGGTTTGATTGGCGAGATGTACTGGCGTGGTTAGAGCGGCAAAAGAAATGCGGCGCATTCACCAAACCCGTGCCGTGCTCACTTCCGCGCCCGTCGGCTCCCCGACGCTCCGGGGATTGACGGCGCCTCCCTTCGCTCAACTTTGGCCAACTGTGAAACGATGTTTTTTATTGGCCTGCAAGGGCCAAATTCTTCACAACGAAGGAGACAACCATGCCGACAACGGGCCAGAGCCGTACACCGCTACGTCTCACGCGCCAAGGCACACCGAAATTTAAGACCAGGGATACGTGTGTCGAAAATGTTGGTGCCTTATGGGTCTAAAGAATAAGAAAGCGGTTGTTCAACCTGCAGGTTCTATCCAGAGTTCGGAACCAATTCTTACCATTGAACAGGTTGCTGAGCGCCTGCAACTCAAGCCTTCAACAGTCTACGAACTGACTCGCCGTCGCAATAGGCGCCCGCTCCCGGTTCTCCGTGCCGGAAAATTCCTTCGTTTTCGTTGGTCGGAAATTGAAGCCTGGCTCGTTCAACGAAAGTAGATCACGATCATTTCCTCTCGCAGTCATGCCCTATTTCGTAGTCCTTTGGTTGGCAATCTCAAAGGAAAGGCGCATAAGTTCGATTGCTCGGTCCACGTCAGCCGCTTGCCTCAAGTAAATACTGACCCAGCCACTGTCGGGAAGGATGTGGTGGGGTGAGGCGCGACCAGCTTTAACCAACTCATTGCGGACTGTCTTCGGAAAGGGAATGTCCACCAAGCTGTCGCCATGCACGTGGCCGATTTCGCGCCTCCCCGGGCAGTATTCCGTACCTCCAAAGCGGTGCGGTTTGGATGTGATCCCTGGCCAGTCCTGCAAGGCGGCATCGATTTTTTCTTTCGCTCCAGAGACAGCCATGCATTCCTCGCGCTAGACCATCAGTTGGACGTGAATCGTCAGATGGCAGTTACAAACCCCAGGGACGCGCGGAGGAAGGGTTTGAGGGTGGTTTCGTTCTTGAAGAAAGCGCCTTGAGCGATAGGTCTGTTTGGGGATGACAACCTCGGGCTTCAAGGCGTAGCGAGAGATGATGAAGAGCGTTTCTCTTAAGGGCCTCAGGCGTCAACCACGACATCGATCTTGCCTAGGTCGGCCAAGTATGGCGAAGCGCTGGCTCGCTCATCTCGACGTGACCGACACGCCAGCGATCCACCAGCGCCAGTGGGCGACAAGAGCTACTGACGTGTTCTATGAAGCGTTGATTTAACCAGTACAATCGCGACCGCAATGACGATAACGGCACATAAAACTGCCGCGATGATGTACCCGAGAATCACTGCCACAATCAGAAGTGTGATGATTATCGCGGCTAGGGCTAGACCGGCCAGCAGCCTTTTGAAGCGGCCGAAACGCGTTAGTCGCGAACTGGCAGCTGGATCATTTTCGCCGGCCCGCCCCGCTATGACGATTTGCAATCGACCTTTCATGACGCTGACATCCATTATAGAGTGATTGTCGCGGCGGCGTCGCAAGTTAACCGTTTTCTGCAACGCAATCACCGACGCATGAAGGCAACTTTCCTGACTTAAGCCGGCTGGGCCATGTCGCGGACAATATCGAAGCGCAACCCGGACCAACCTGGGCCGCGTCCTTGCGTGGACCTGCGTGCCATCCAAACAAATGTGCTGCCGTCTGCCGACCGAGTTCCCCGGAAATAACGATCTACTAGCACCCCTGATCGAGACACCACACGATCAGCGATAAAATAAGGATGCTGTGGCTCCAGGATCAGAGCATGTGCCTTTAAGAACACGAAGCCGCTGCCTTTGGCGATCTCCATCGTTCCACGTCGTAAAAAGAGTTCGTTTTGCGGCGACTGAACGGGGACCATAGGGATCCAGTTGTCGGGAACAGAGGTTTCCAGGGTGTAGTAGATTTTCGGACCGCCGGGTGTGGCTTTGGGCGGCGACGGAAGAGGGTCGGCTTTGATCCGCCGCAGATAAATCTCGTAGGCGTCGACGGGAGCGTCGAGATCACTTTGGAGTTTATGCTCAACTGCCCAGGCCATTGCCGCCATGTCATCGCGCAGGAATAGGACTTCTTCCAGTGCTTCGGCATCATTTACGACTCCCAGGGTTGGCGCCATCATGATGAAATCAGAACGGCGGCCTTGGCCGGACAGCTTGAACATCGACCACGGTTTCTCGCCAGGATTGACCTGGGTTTGTTCAGACGGCCGGATCAAGGTTCTTACGCCGAACGTGTCAGTGACCACAAGCGTGGTCACGCGCGCCAAAGCGCCAACTGGCGTCGGCACGGGGATAGAGAACCAATCGTTGCCGTATACCAAGGCAAACTCCGTCACTAGCAGCTTAGCCAAATCCACATGATCGGCATCGAGCTGGCCGAAGTCGGTGACCGCATCCTCAAAATTCCACCATCGCGGATCGGGCATTCCTCGGAACACGACGTGATTCGGCAGGAAATTGAAGGTCACGGGAGCGATGGTCGCAGGATTGGCTGACGCTACTTGGTTCGACTGAGCGGTTTCGAGGTTGAAAGAATACCAGTCAAGGTGTCCGCCAGGAAAACCCGAGGCACTCAACAAGAGATTGTCATTGGGCGCAGGAGATCCGAGAGCAAAATCGTAGTCAAGCCGCTGGGATTGCCAAGCAGTGTCCTGCGTCGGTTCGCTGAAAAGCGATTTGCGATAAGCGGCGAAATCCGCGAGCACCTGAGGCATGCCCGGATTGGAGGCTTCCGGCGGTAACGGTATGGGCGGCGGCTGTCCATTGGCTTGCGCGTTTACAGACTGGTAGAGGGCTTCGCCGTCCGTGACACGGCCCCCAGCGATAGAGCGAAACCGCAGACAGTCGCTGTTGGCATACGTCGGATCTGGAGGCGCGCTGCTGATCGGGAATGCCAAACGGAACGCCCCGATCGCAGTGTCCGGATTGGGGACTCCTTCTTGAACGACGAGGGCTTCAAAGTAAAGCCCAAGCTGAATTGAACCGCGCATCCGCAAGAGTACAGTCTCGCGTTCCACATGAGTCTCAATGGGAAGCTTCGAATCAATCGCTGTCGTTTTGGAATCGTCCGCGCCCGGTCGATACGTCGTAATACTGCGTTGTTCCACTCCCATCGTCGCCTGGACTGGGGAACCGCCGTCATCTCCCAAAAACTCTCCCATCTGCCATTGCCGTGCTAAGAACCACAGCGGATCACGCACCTGGGCCTGCAGACTGCGCTGCATGGAACTTTCCCGGGGCCGTGGCTCGAGCCTGGTCCACGTGGTGATGGAAGGAATTCGAATGACCGACCTAGCGAACGACTGCAGCGGCACGGGCGACCTCCACGTTGACGAAATTGGTTGAGATGGTGGCGCCTTGTAAGTTAAGGGCGAAATAGAGGGCCGGCAGAATCTGACCCACCTGTTGAACGCTGTCCAGGTCCACAGTTCGAATCTTGGCTAGCTCCAATGTCTCCTGAAGAATTCCCGTGACGAGATCATCGTCCCAGAAGCGTCGGCCATCAGGGCAGATACCCAGCAGCAACGCCTCTGGGGCTCGCGCTTTGGGTTCCTCATAATGAAAAGCTACGGCGGCATTTTCTGACGTGGAAGGAATTCTTTCCGGCCACTCATCAATCAGCAGTCCTGCGTAGTTATTTTGGTTGACAGGGTCCCCCTGAGTCACGCAGGCAAACGCAACGCGGCCCTTGTCCGGTGGATGTGCAGCGTCGATGCCGAGGCCAAGCCACTTGTCGTCGGCAACTGCCGGGAGTTGTCCCAGGAGCAACGGCAGCGGCGATCTCCCTTGTGCACCGAGCAGCTGTGCCAAAGTGAATGCCGCATCGAGCCGCGAGATACCCGGTCGCAAATGTGCCAACTGCAAAAGCCATCGGGATGGTGCCTGCGAATCGGCTGCGACGAGCGCTGATGACTGGGCGAAAGCCATCTGCAGAGATGCGAAGTCCGGCGGAATGAACCGCGGCAGCACTATAAAATCGTCACCAAAGATGGCGCCCAGAACAGACAGCACATCGGGCGCTTGCGCGCTCGCGATATTGACTGCTGACGCCTGGTCCAGGCGATCTTGCATAATCTTGGCGACTGAAGCTGCTTGGTCTGCCAGATTGGCATCCGGACCGGTACTTGTAAGTGGTACAGAACCCGGGACGCTATAGAAACTGCAACCCCGGAGCGCCATTCGTACGGGATCTGGGGTGCCGGGCAGTCCGGGGATCGCGTCAGTCAACGCCTTCAGATCTTTGGCAAGGCTGGTCACCGCGGCGGCGGCTCTCCCGCGAAGGTCGCCAAGATCCACTGTGCCTCCTTCGTCAGCAGCCTTCACCTCCGGAACCGTGAGGTCCTGCGGAGTCAGTGCTCGTGCGGAACTGATCAGGGTGCGCAGGGATTTCGCCAAAAAGAAAGCGTCGGGGAATGAAATGGTTCCGGGCGGGGGCGCAGCAGGCTCGAAATCGATTTTCACGGCTGTGGCGTCAGCAGGCAGGTCGGCCGCGAACAAGATACGCCGTTCGAGTTCACCTTTTTGGGGAGTCTGGCTCACATCAGCCATCGCCAGCACGTCCAGTGGACCCACGTCTAAATCACTCAGCGAAATCGATTGCACGACGGCACCGCCACCACCCTGGTGGTTCACATTGCAAAGCACGCGATCAGGATTGGGAAGCAACTGGGTGAGCCAAGCGTCAAGCCACGGCTCCGCGGCAGCTCTCGGATGTCTAGTGATGTTGTTCCATGTCGCGTTTATTGTAGGATTTCCGGCGAACAACACGCTCACGCGATGCGTTAGATCGAGACCGCCGCGCGGAGTGTTGACCACATCGGGATTGGGCGGACGCGCTCCCTTCGAGATCGCGTCCATAAGCGTGCCTGCCTGACCAAAATTTCCGCGGATGATTTGAAACACAGCTTCAGAAGTAGAAAGGTCGCCGAGCGCATCGGCGTAATCGTCAATGGTCTGCAACAGTCCGATAACCGCATTTTGATCGGATCCCGGGCCGGGCAGTCCTACTCCCCAGTTCTGACCGCCAGCAAGCTGTCCATTGTCCCACGCAGTTCGCAAGGCCAAACCATCCACAACGTTAGAGGCGGCAACGGACTCGCTGGGATCGCTTGAGGGAGTGAGCTTGTTGGCGATAATTGGGAAGCGATCACGGAATGGCTGCGCATACTTATCCAGCTGTAATGTGTGAAGTCCGGCTTCAAACAGATATCCCAGCAACGCATTCAGACTTTGACCTTGCTGCACACCTTCGAGCAGCACGAGCGCATTGCGCACGCGCTCTGATGACAGATCAATCGAAAGCAATCCTTCATCGCTGGTCCCCTTGTGCGTCATGTAACCGTTGCGAAGCACTGCTGCCATGGATGCCTGGGCGAGCGAAGGAGCAAAGATGTAGCCGCCATTGTCTTCAAGCGGCTGAACAGGAACAGGTAAGGCTAGTTGACGCTTCACTATGCTGGCACGGCGAGCGTCGAGTAAGCGCACCGCCTCTAGCTCCGTGCCCTGTAGTGGGGGACGCGGGGCAGCAGGCCGCACCTCTTCCACCCACCCATAGGCGCCCAAATGGACCGCGCTGTTCTTGGCCTTGCGCGTCCGCGCCAACATCGCCGTTGTCACCGCAGTTACCCAAACGTCCAACCGATGACTGCAGGCGTCGAGAGTTTCCGTCACCAAGCGATCCAACTCCGCCGTAGGCAACGTAGCCAGACGGCCGAGACTGGCGCGTAGGTCGGCTAGCTGCGCAAATGGCGACTCAGGTGGAGGATCCAAGTTCACCAGGTATTCAGCCCACGTGAGCTGCGGGTTCGGAATGGACGGCCTTGCCAGCACTTCCCACACGCTTACTTTGGGCGGTTCCTGTCCGGGAGGCGGTGCCGAATCCCGAGGCTGCGGCTGTACGCCGATGATTTCCTGTTCCCGCACTTGTGACAATTCGAGACGCGCAGCGCTGATTTCGGCAAGACTGGCCAGGACGGCATACTCGAGCAGTACGGACTGACGCAGGATCTTATAAAGGAGAGCGGTAGGCTTGGGCCCTGGATAGTTCTCGGCTTGGAGATCGCTAACGGAAGCCTGCTGCAACCATTGAATGTAATTTCCTTTGCTGCCTCCTCCGAGATTGGCGTCCGGTTTCAGCGGATCGGTTTCCGAAAGCGGACCGCTTTGTACCGTTGGGAAAGGCACGGGGAAGGAACTGTCGGGCATACCGAGATGGATCACACGCGGATCCCACTGTTGATAATTGAAACTGTCAAGTAACTGTCGGCCTCGCACAAGGTGGGCAGCCCACCACGTGTTCAATACCGGAATCTCAATCCCCTGGAAGACGGCGTAGTTCCAGAGAAAATCGTCTCCCAAGACTTCGCGGCCGCGAAACGTCATCGAACTGGCATCCATGCCTAGCACCTGAACAAGTTGTGCATCCGGGTCGCCCGTAAGTTGCATGTGAGGAGCGGCCGCTGAACTAGTCAGCCAGCTAGGCCAGAGTCGCATCGAGAAATCGACAAGCGCCGGCTCGACGGAGCCTGCGAGGATCTGTTCCTTCGGGTAGCGCCGAAGCGAGGTAACCGGCAAGACTCCGTATGGCGTCTTGCCGACGCGGCATGCCGGGATAGGACCGCGTGGAGCGGCATTGGCGATCACATATTGTCGCGCGGTCTCAATCTGTGCTGGCGTGAACACATTCGCCATCATTTGGCTCAAGAAGTATCCGAGGGTTGAAGGCCAAAGCGCCGTCATCATGTCTTTGGCATTGCGCTCGCCCGTCCCATCAGCACCGCGGACGTGCGCCAAATGAGCGGGGTCAATGCCGATCAAGTTGGCGAACGCATTGCCATCCGCAGCCGCGTCGACTGTGAGTGACGTCTGCCGCTCGACGGCAAAGCTGATTTCAAAGTCTTGATCTTTCCGAGAATAGCCGGAATCGGCCTCAGGAGTGTTATTCGTTGGCGCGCCTTGGGGAACGAGCGAGAAGCCATCAGTGTAGTGGTGGGCATCCAGGAGGTTCGCAAAAACGGAGCTGCCTTGCCCTCCTTCCGTACGCAACCCATAGACAAAGATGCGATCAAATCCAGCGGCACGTTGCTGCTGAGTGAGAGGGATCTTCAGGGCCATGCCGGCCTGAACTGCGGCATCGAAGTCCACCAGCCATTGCATACTCACGTCAACTGGAGAACCGGGAGGAAACGCCCCAGCGCCCGGCGTCATGCCTAGAGCCAAGGGAGACGTAATCCGGGCTCCCCGGAACTGGAAAGTTTGGGTTCCTGAAACGGCAACAAGGGTCCAGGCATCGGGCAGTGCATCCGCAATTGCAGGCTTGTTCCAGGAACTCGGGCGCTTGGCCGGCTCGGGGTATATGGGGGCTGGGTTGGGATTGGCTCCATCCGCCGTAGGTGCCGCCGGCTGCTGGGCGAGATTGGTTGGAGTTATCTGCAGCGCGATCCACGCCGCGCGCGGCGCTCCGTACAGCGAAGCCAGTCCTCGCCAGGGCGCTTTCACTGCATCGAGCGAAGGCGGCGGATTTCCTGCGCGCCAGACCGCATCCCAGTACGTCTGCCCGTCGGCGATCTCCTGATCCGTCAACTCCGATTCATGGCTGTTGATCGCAATCTGATCGGGATAGATGCGAACCCAAAGCTGCGATACGCCGTCGCCTATATCCATGAAGCGGGTCTCGATGTTTACAGGCAAGAACAGCACGGGCGTGGCCGCATCCAAGAAGCGTGGCTCCGGCCTGACGACGACCGGCGGAGGCGGCCCAGGAGCGGCGGGCGGGACATTCGGATTGGGTTGTGTACTCATGATGGCAGCATCAAATCGGCATGAATAAGGATGCGGAACGGCAAGCGCAGAAGAATGTACGCAGTCTCGGCGCTACTGACACCCCAGCTGTTGTTTGTATCATCCGGGCTGTAGTCCGGATCGGCCGGATTTCCTCCTCCCGGTGGAATCGCTACTCTCACTGGATTCAGAGTCGGAGACAGGAAGTCAGGAAGTTGTACGTTAGCGCCCACGATCGAAAACACCTGCGAAGCAAGGCGCCAGGGGCTGAAGGCCATCATCTTTCCACGAGTTGTGTTGCCGAGGTTTGGAAGTTTGAAGACTTGGTCGCCGCCTCCATTACCGCCCTCCTGGGCAAAATTCGTCCAAGCGAGTTCCGCCCAATGAGTAATTGGGGTGGCATCTTCGTTCGGTTCCAGCCCAAAGCGCGGTTCGGAGGGCTGTTGTTGAAAGACGAAGAAGAAGCCTTCCCGAGACTGCAGCGTTCCACCGCGAGCATCGTCCAGGCTGAGGTTGAACCCTAGGAAAGTCATATCTGTGGGCAGCGTGCCGCGAAAGATTGGATAGCGCTCGTCGGTCTCGTCCAAAATACGTTGACCCTGCGCGTCGCGCTTGGCTTTGCCTGCGTAGACGATGGCGTTGGGATAACGCTTGAAGAGTTCCCCGCGAACCAGCAGCACGACGTTGTTCTCAACAATGTCGGTCCGGTTCGGATGTTCACCCAACGGTGCTGGTTTGGGCCAGGTGTGGATGAGGGGAATGTCCTTAAGCAGTTCGCGCAATTTCGCTGGATCTGTAGGATCTCCCTTCTGCGGCACATATGCGCTGACGTCCCAGAACTGGCGGAAATAGCTGCCTCGCTGGTCGGTCGGATAGTCGTTCCACAGAAGTTGCCGCGCCATCTCGTGGTTGAGCCCAACCATGTAACCCTCAATGAATGCATGATTGCTGAGCAGCAGACCCAGCGTATCGGGAGGAATGAGTTCGACACCCGGCAGGACGTAATCGGACGACAGATCACGGAGCGGCGCATACATCGGCTGCGGGAACTCAGGAGCCGCCATGATCGGCTCAAGAGCGTCAGTTGCTTGCCATGTGAACCGCGGTGAGAACGCTACCAAGTACTGAAGGCGGCGGGGCACTGTAACAGCGGGATTCAACCGTGTCAGAAGTGTAGTCTTGAGTGCGGCCAGGTCCAGGGCGGCAGACTGAGGCGGGTCGGCGGGCAGCATTTGAAACGAAGTGAATAGGTCCATGGTAGCGCCACGGAAGGCTTGAGCTTGAGCTGAGTCAGCGCCACTGGATGATCCACCAGAAGGTGGGGTGCCTGCCGGAGTCACCACAAAACCGGGGTTGGGTGGCACGAGGGCGACGGTTTGCGGCGTAAATCCTGCCATCGTTAACACCGTGGCATTTTTTGCCTTTTGCAAAAGCTTCTTGAGCACAGGCCACAGTGCGGCTGCGGCAATCACTCCCACTCCGATGACGGCTGCGATGGCCACAATTCCGCCGATAACGCCAGCGATCACAACCGCAAGCAGGAATGACAACAGCAAGCCCAGCGCGATCCATTTCCAGTTTTTAGCAAGAGTTTGCAGCCAACCCGGCACAATGTTTGTCGAAAGCTGTTCGAGCGGGACCAATCCGGCAGGTGGTTTGGGAAGCGGTAGGGCTGCGACCTCGCCTGAATTGACGCGGCTAAGCAGCGCTGCTCGCGTCTTGGGGGAACCACCAATGCGGCGCCTCGGTCTGGTTGCTCGCCGGAAGGTACCGGAAAGCATGCGCTCTGGAACACGACTCGACCGGAGTGTAGCCAGAATCGTCTTCGGGCTGGCCATCAACTTGGCGTGCAACGGCGCGGTCAAAGTCATGACTGTCTCCGGTCGCATCGGCTGCAGCTGCCGACGATATATCTGCTGCAATGCGGCGCGGGCAAGCTGTGCTTGGCGCAACAAATCGTTCGCTTGGCGTACGCCGTCAACCTGCTGCCATGCGGATGCCATCAGTTGCGTGCGTTCTTCCTGTACGACCTGGGTGCCCATGCCGGCACCACTGCGATTGCGAGGGTCCAGATTGAGATCGTTGACCCATCCTGCAGCAGTGCGGTCCACGCTTTGAACGGCCGCGTGCCAACGCCCATAGATGGGAGGCGCGATTACCGGGTCGTTGGGACTGGGATTTGCTGGATCATCGACCGCAGCCTGCGTGTGGTTGATGAAGGTCTGGACATCCGACTGGAAATTGGTCTTGCCCGGATCATTCCAAGGCGTCGGTTGCGTGAGCACGCTGTGCAGCGCGCCTTCCAGTCCCAACGGGCCTCCCGCTGAAGCAATGTGAGGGGCGGGTTGGGAGACGTTCATCGGGCGCTCGCCCACTTCTGCAGGGAGAACGCGCGGGGTCAGTCGCCGGACCAGCGATTCAAAGTCACCTTCATCGCTAGTGTTGAACTCGAATTGATAGTAGAACGGCAGCCGTAGCGGCATCGCCGTTTGCTTGCTCCAGGCAGGGTCGGCCGTTTTAATGCGGGAAATATCTTGACCTAGTCCGGCTTGCCTGCCGATTTCAAATGCGGGAACCAAAAAAAGCGTGTAGTGGGTTTCGGGATCCAAGCGACGAGGACAAAGAAGCCGCGAGATTACGTTCCCCGGAGCGGAAGCCATGGCATCCGTGAGAGACGAATCGCCGCTCACTTGCACGTGGGCCCAGTTCCACGAATCACTTAGATCAGAGAGTGCTTTCAGTTTCACAACGTCCACAGCAGGAAGAGGATTCGGAGCGTCAGAAGGAAGATTGAACTCGTCCGGCTTCAACGCGAGCAGCGCCAGCCAGGGACGCAGATGATCTCCGTTGGGCGCCGCAGGAGTGAACAGCCAAGGCAGATCCGGCGTGTCGAATTCTATTCCGCAGAGATAGTTCGGCTCGAAGTTGACTGTGAAATTCCGCGGCTCCGTCCGAATGATGTGACGAGGATCGATGCCGATCACGTCTCCCGGCCCGAACATCTCCACGGTTCTGGGAGTTGGCTGTATCACATTCGTCGCGTTTCCCTGTTGCACGCTCAAGGAAAGCTGCACATTCACGCTGGCGCGGCGAGGCAGGGAACCGTTGTTATCCGGATTGCTGACACTGGCGCCGATACCGCGGCGCGCCCAAGCCAAGAAATGATAGCGGCCAATTGGCGGATCGCTCATCGTGCCACCTCGTGTACGGGAAGAATCTGCAAGCTGCTTGCCTCCTCAGGGTGGAGAGACACATAAGACGCAAGCGCGGCGCGAGCCTGAAAGTACGTGCTCCCGGACGAAGAAACAATGTCGCTGCGCACGGAAAGGTCCTCAACATGGGTAACGACGTAGCCGGGCTCCTGGGTTTGGACCGCAGGTCCAGAAGCTCCGGTTCCGTATTTGAAGAGCCCGGTGTTCTTCAGCGGTGAGGCGAAGCCCGCACCCTGGCGCGTGAGAGCAAGATGAACGTCGGCCAGCATGGCGTAGCGCCTCGAAAAGCGGGAAAAACCAGCCGGCGTGTCGATGTAACGTTCTTCATAGAAAACGTTGCGCGGCGAATCCTCGCCCGAAAGAATCTCGGAAGAGCCGATGATTACCCCGGCATCGTACTTCTCAAAGCTCGGACGGCTGATCTTATCGGCATCGCTCAGCGCGAGGAACTGGCCCGCGGCAAAGTAATCCTGGAACGATTGCTTGTTTTCTTCGTGTGCGTCAATCTGAACATCACTGATGGCGAAGTACGTTCCATCAGAGGGAGTTGCGTTCCCATACCGCGTAATGGGCAGATCGAGCGGCACAACATTCTCGCGCACGATGAGAGTGCCCATGGGATGAACGCGGAGAGTCTTATCGTCCGGTTTTGGCGTGGAAAGAGTCACCGCCTGGGTAGTGCTACCCGGCAACGAGGTGCTCCAGTTGCGCGGGTCCTGCAACGCTGCGGTCAAATCCGGCAGCACTGGCTTTTGCGGCAGAATCGCCGGCGTGCTGTCACCCCAGGTGATGTCGAGGGAAACGCTGATGGAGAAGAACAGAATATCGATGCTGGCGTCGCCGTGCAGGTGCCACGGACGCGGCCCGGAGAGCATACCGTCAACATTGAGTGACAGCAGCGTCAAACCTTCGAAAGACACACCGAAGCCAGCGGCGAAATCAATCTCGAAGGAAAATGGCGAATAAATGATAAGAACGTCGAAGCCCAGGTAGCCGTGAATAGCAAATCCCGCTGCCGAAGCGTACGCTTCCACGTTGGCACCGAATTGCAGCGAATTTGAAGTAATGGCGAAATAGCTGTTGGCGCTGATCCGGGGATTGTCACCGTTGCCGATGCTCAGGGTGAGCCGGTGCATCTTGGGCACATCCAGACCGTTGGTGTTGAAATGCGGATTGAACCCGCCGAGCGAGAAGAGGAAGTTGGGATTGTTTCCCCAGGAAAGTCGCAAGGCCAAGTCGCCGGCCAGCGAAAAGATCAAGACGCGTGAATCGTAAAGCGAACCGTCGATCGAGAGCGTTTTCGCACCGAAGTCGAGTATGCCAAGAATGTCGAGATGTAATTCGATCAACGCAGCTTCCGTGGTCGGGAGGCCGGCGTCGATTAACCCCAGCAGGGCGAGACGCACCGGGTCGGGAACCTCCAAGATCACGCCCACCGCTAACGTAATCAAAGTCGGCGTTCCCCAGCCGATCTCCAGCATAGGACCGAAGAGGTAGCGTCCCTCTGCAGGCGGAAAAAAATTCTCGATATTGCTGATGATCTGCGGTGCATTGGCGATCGGATCGGGCGGAAACAGCACGGTGCTCAGCGTGTGCGCTCGGAAGCCTGCATGGAGCGCGTCCGTGTTCATGGTGCGATTCACGCCGCCCAGCCCGCCGACTCCGTTCAGCGTGAACCCGAATCCCAGCTGAATGGGAGGAAAGTCAAACGTGATGATCAGCAGAAAGGAAAACCCGTGAGAGCCATCGGGGAGGATGGTATCCAGTACGCCAATAATCTTGACCTGGATGATTTCGGCCAACGCTAAGTCAAAAACGCCCGCGTACTGCCCTTTGTCCGGGTTGAACGAAATGTAACCGCCACCAGCGACGACTCCGGCATCGATGGCGATCCCCAGCCCGTTCGGCGGCTTGAAGCCTATGGAAAGATTTGCCGGACCGAGATTGCCCCCGTGATCTGGAAAAGTGATCAGCGCCTTGACGCCGACCCGGTCTACTGCAGCCTGAATCGGACCAAGCGTTACGCCAAGAGCAGCCGAAATCTCGATCGGGATGCCGCTGGTGTCGGCGCCCGCCACCAGATACAAGGTAGGCAAAGAGACTGGACCGAGACTGAGGTGCAACGGCAGATCAATCTCAAGTTGTGCGCCGCCTGTAATATGAATACCTGTGTCCGGTGCCCAGCTAACCGTGAGATCAAACCCCGCCTCGACATGGATTCCGGAAAGCACCGAGCCCAGGAAGCCATCGGCATTGGACATGTCGATAACTACTTTTCCACCCTGAATCTGTACTTTCACCAAGGGCTCAGCGGTGGCTGTGCCCGAATTGGAATCCCAGGTGATGGTCAGTCCCATGCCGAAGGTGAACGAATCGGTTTGCAGGCGGCTGCCGCCTGTCTCGCCAAGAATAATGATGGGGTGAGAAGCATCGGCGCCTTTGGCGAGGAGATCACTCTCCAGTTGGGCGTTGAGTGCGGCCAATGGATGAAAAGTTACGCCGGCGATTGGAACCACCGTGGCCTCCAAGCCGCCGGTAAGCGTTCCATTCGCCAGGATGTGGACCGACCAAACTCCGCCTAGAGGGAAAGTGAGGTCAAAACCGCCAGGCAGAGTTTCCTCAAGCGTTGCCGTGATGCCGGGAGGATTGCTTGCCGGATTGACTTGAATTGACACCAGAGAAGAATTCAGAGAAGGTGGAGGACCGGGCGTGATTAGCGCCGAAGACATACCCAGAAGCTGCAGCGAAGTGCCGAGGCGCGGTATCAAAGCTGTCCCGTCAAACCCTGGAGCGCCCCATTGATAAAGCGTCTTGAGCAGTTGATCGGGCTTGGTAAACATGTCGCCCAATCGAGATAGCTGCAATTGGCGGGTGATATAAGGAGGATGCGTCGGGTCCCCGGTCACACCGGGATTGGGAATGTAATCGAGAATCCCCAGTAGGTTGCCTACGCCGACCACACCCGGTTGAATGTTCTCCAGATAAGCGATGAGCAGGTAGCTGAGCAGATTGGAACCCAGATTCTGGGCGAAAGTACTTACTTCCGCCGCGTTCATGCCCAGGCTTCCTGAAATGTTGTTCAACTCCGATCCAACCGTCTCCAGGGCAGCAATGACGACGCCGATCTCCTCGATCAGCTGTATCCCGTCCTGCAGAATTCCCGCCTCATTGTCACTGTCAATGTCGGCAGAAAGTTGCGTGATGGTGGCTGGCAGCTTGCCCGCCGCCGTGGCCGCGGCGTTGAGCGCATTGATAAAACTCGGCTGGAGAAGTTGCGCCGGAAACTGGAGACCCAACTCGGCAAAAAACTGGATGACGTTGCCGGAGGCGAGTTTATCCTCCAGGGGCTGGAGGGCCAGTCCGATCTGCCGTGCGATCGTTTCGAGGGTGCCAGCTTGTCCCGGCATTGTCTCCGATCTCCAGAACTAGATAAGGGCCCGGATGTTTGGCAGCTAGGTAATGTTTGCCGACCAGAACAACTCCGTCATCTTGACGGTGGCAGCGGCTGCCCCAAATCTCACGTTGCCACTTGCACGCTCCATGCAGCGAGCGTCTCATCGTACGAGCGCCCCGCCAAAGCGCGGAGTTCGGGCACGAACGCTTTCAAATCATCCAAGAGGCTTTCACTGCCGTAGCGATGCAGGACTGCGGCAAGCTGGTTTAGGCAATCGCTCAAACTCCGTCCCTCGAGCTGTGCAGGGAACCGTCTCCCTCGATCGAGGAGGCACTGGAAAACCTCACCGATCCAGGCGGGGCCGCCAATTCGCCGCCAGACCGCGGCGGTTCGCTTGTTGGCGTTAACCAGGTAGCGAATTTCGCCGAAGTGACGGTGGAGCGCACTGTCCAGCTGGCGACCCAACTCGGTGTTCCCAAGTTCAGTGCGAGCCGTTTCGATCCGCTGGCGAATGGTTGCTCGTTCTGCTGGGAGGTCCGCGAATGCGTGGGGCGCTGCGACCGGCTTTGGAACAGTCTGCACTCCAGGGAAAGTCGCGCTATCGGCAACGAGTACGCCGAGCAGTGTCTGCACCTCGGCGATGGGACAGGCCACCGCGTGGGTGCTCGGCGGGTCCGTATCCTGGGGCACGCCGTAGAGCAGGCCGATGACTTGGTGGCTGCTGTTCAGCACCGCCGATCCGGAGTCACCCTCCAGGGCAAAGAACTTCGTGGAATCCTGCGGTTGGATTTCAAGTTGGTTAGCAAACGCCAGCTTCTTGGTGACGGTCCCGTCCAGCGACTTGTACGGCAAAAGCGACGTTGTGTTGATCGCCACGAGCCATCCCTTGGTGTCTTCCGTTCGTGCTCCTCGTTTGTGAACGGCATAGATGGGTACTGCGGAACCGCTGGAAAGGTGAAAGAGCGCTTCGGTTCCGCCTACCGGGTGCGGCCCGGCGACCCCCTCTGTCGTGATCGAGTCTCCCTCACCACTGGCGATTACTTCGGCGGACCACTGCACCCCCGGGTCGAGGGTCACGAATCCCGCATCTATGCCGGTTGGCGGTGGCTGGGGATTCGTGGACGGGTCAAATCCGGTCAACTGCACGTCGTGGTCGATGTGGCCGATGGTGTGATCCAAGCTCTTGCAGCACAACGAAGACGTATCCGGTTGCCCCACCGCCGCTCCATCGTGAGTCGTCGAAATGGCAACGTCCAGCAACACGTGCGCATTGGTCAGCGCGACCGCCTTCTTGCTCGGATCGGTTACCGCCTGATTGATCGCGACACACCCCAGCGTGCCTTTGGCCCAACTACTCGTGGACTGGCCAGGGTTGGCCCCGGCTGTCGTCCGCCTCATACTGTCCGAAACGATCTCAGCACCGCCGAGCACGTGAGGATAGTGGTTGTCATCCGTCGTTGTCGATGGTCCTGCCGACGCGATCGGAGCAGCGGACTCTACAACATCAGTTCTCACGCCCTCGATGACGGGCGGAACCACTTCGCTACGTTTGAGATCGCCTGGACTTTTCTTCCTGACAACGTGTACAACGATGGCGAACTCCGTGGTTCGCATGCCTTTCGTCGTTTTGGGCTGAACACTGACCCCATGCACGCCTGGAAGTTTGAGGAGTTCATGCTCATGGGCGGCTTTGACCTGCAAGACTCTGGCCAGCGCTTTCTGTACCTCGGGACTGTAGTGCTTCATCTCCGCTTGTCCCTAGTCTGATTAGGGCCCAGCCTTCATCGTGTGCAACGATGCCAGTCGCGAACTGGTTGGCCTCAGCGAATACGTTTGCTCCCTGTAAACTTGCCCTTGCACTCTTGCTCCAAACTTGGCGGGGCACGTTCTGGTTACGTGAACAGACAATACCCTGAACCAGATAAATGTCAACCCGCTTAGTAAGTGAGGCCAAGCCGGTAATCGTTACAGTAAGAGTACAGAAAGTGCGGAAATCCGACCGATCACTTCATCCGCCGAAATTCAGCATCGTCGCGTGCGAAGGCACGGCTCTCAGCCATTTCCGCCGGGCGATGGTTTCCAGAGTGCCGACCTGTCCTGCCAAGTTTTGTACGCTCCTTCTTTAAGCCTTTTCCGTCACAGCGCTTCAGCCATCGCGTCGCGGCTTCCCCGGCTGATCCCAGCGCGCAAACGGGCAAGGATCTGGGCGTACGTTTGTCCGCCCAGTTGTCCCAAAGGGGCGCCGTATTCCGCAATATCACGGGCCAGGGCTGCGCTTCCGTATTTCTTGAAAGCCTGACTAATTCTGTTTATGCGTTCCATGAAGGGAAGCCCTTCGATTTCTGTGGGCAACGATTGTTCGGGAGATTGGACTACTTGGATTGCTTCCCTCAGCAACGACGGGCCGCCATTTCGATGCCAGACGGTCGCGACGCGTTTGTTGGTGTCGATCAGCGTCCGGACCTCGTCTTGATGCCGCCGAAAAAGTCCGACATAACGCTGGCCTTCATCAGTCTGCAGCAACTCATCGTGAACTTTTTGGAACAATCGGGTCTCCACCACAGAAGTTTGAGCGGACGTCTCATCTTGGGCGGCATCAACCATATAAGCATTAGCCTGGACATCTGTGTCGGGTACCGTTTGTTTGGCGTTCAGACTGCCGGAAATGAGGATTTCGATCGGCAAATTAATGCCTGACAACTGGGTCTTAACCACATCAATGTCGAAGGCGTACCCAAATCCGCTGTTGGTCGGATCCTTGGCAAAGAGCAAGCCAATAATTTTTCCTTCCGTGTTAAGGACCGCGGAACCTGAATCACCGGTGTCGTTAAATAGCCCAGAATCAGGCCTAATCGAAATTACATCTATATGGGTGACTATCATATTACTTCTGTAGGTGGCGTGGATCGAGTCAATCGTGCCTTTAGTAGGCCCGGTCGCTGCGCCGCGTTTCTTAACGTGATAAGGAGAAGCAGGGATCCCCAACTGTTGAAGAGAATATTCGCCTGTAATTAGGTAATTTTGGGGGGTATCCTGCACCTGATTGTAGTAATCCAATTTGCGGTTCAGCCTTATAAGCGCGACATCCACAACCATGGTGTTCATTCCATCCAAGACAACGCCGATGATTTCAGAGCAACACTTGGAACAGATGGAGTACTCCTTAGGTGATGTTTGTCCTACAGCTTGTCCTCTTGTGAAGGCGCCCGTGCCGGCGAGAACGTGATGATTTGTTACGCCCACGATGATTGATGGATTTGTGGTGGTCCGTGCAATAAATCCCAATGTGCCGTTAGAGGTGACTGTATGGAAGCCGTCTGGCAACACTTCGAGGACCGCGATGGGAGTTCCACCTCGCACCGGACGATACTTTCTTGTGTCTGGATCGCCGCTTAATTGAGGTGGTCCCGTTTCGACTACATCCGTATTCACTCCCTCGAACTCGACGGGAATGATCTCAGCGGAGGAAATCTCACCGAGAGGTTTTTTCCGGATCACGTAAACCTTAATGGAGAGTTTGCTGGTGTATTCGCCCTTCGTGTGCTTATGGCCGATGCCGATACCATGCACACCCGGAATCCGGAAGAGTGTCTGTTCAGCCCTCTCCTTAATGACTCGAATTCGATCTTGCTCATTCATCATGGTTCCGGCCGCTCGTGGCCAACGGCGAAGACATGTGCACGCAGCCCCGGCGACTAGTGTTGCGTTACCGAAGAAGGTGACACACGAATACGTTTTCTTGGGTTGCGGTACGTCCAGTGGAACGGCTGGGCGTTGCGGTTATAGAGCCGGATGTAGGTCATGATCTTGTGCGCCAAGTCCGACACCGAATGGAACACGCCGCGGCGGATGCAATCTCGTGTGATCATCCCCAGCCAGATCTCGATCTGGTTGAGCCAGGAGGCATAGGTGGGGGTGAAATGAAACGTCACCTTGGGGTGCTGTTTCGCCCAGGCTTGAACGGTGGGAGCTTTGTGAACTGCGAGGTTATCCAGGATCACATGGATGGTCTTGCGTCGATGAGCGGCTACGGCTTCATTCAAGAAGCTTACGAACTCCTCGCTGGTGTGGCGTGGCACGCACCGTCCTACCACCTTCCCGCTGTGCACCTCCAAAGCGGCAAACAGCGAGACGGTTCCGTGCCGCACGTACTCGACGGTCTGCCGTTCCGGCCGCTGGGGTCGCAGCGGCAACGCCGGTTGTGTGCGGTCCAGTGCCTGGATCGCGGTCTTCTCGTCGATGCAGAAAACTGCCGTGTTCTCCGGAGGATGCAAGTACAAACCCAGGATGTCCTTGGCCTTAGCTTCAAAGTTCGGGTCCGGGCTGGCCATGTACCGCCGCAGCCGGTGAGGTTGCAACCCGGCCTTGTGCCACACGCGCATGACCGTGACGTTGCTCAAGCCCATGCGTCGCGCCAGCCGGCGCGTGGACCAATGGGTGGTCGATCCAGGGGGATGCTCTTCGGTGGCCGCCAAGATGGCAGCCTCCTTCGCCACCGTCAGCTTCTTCGGTCGCCCCGCACGAGGGGCATCCAGCAGACCGTCCAGCCCCTGCTTCAGCCAACTCTTCTTCCAATGCTGCGTGCGGCGCGGGCTCATCCCGGTCTGCGCTTGGATCTGTCGCAGAGAGACTCCCTCAGCCAACAGCAACAGCACGCGTGCTCGCCGGACGAGTCCGGCAGAGAGCGTGGTGGTTCGCACGATCTGTTGCAGGCGATCCCGTTCCTGGGGTGGCAGTTGAAAGGGTTCGTGGGCAGTGAACATGAGCCCGTATAACATAAATCAGTCTATGTGTCATTTATTTATGTAACACTACACTAGCGGTCCTGTACGTCGCTCACCTTGCTCATACGAGGCACTGGCAGAATCCGTGGACCATGGGCAAAAACAGCCCGGCGCAACCCGCATGGAGTGTCAATGAAACAAATAATGAAACAAATGAGGCCGTCGGACATCTTCGGGTGTAGACGTGAATCTTGGGCCGCGGCAAGGCACGGGCCCGGTGGGCGCAGTGAGGATTGTCGCTCCCTGTAAACTTGCCCTTGCACTCTTGCTCCAACCTTGGCGGGGCACGTTCTGGTTACGTGAACAGACAATACTCCGAACCGGATAAATGTCAACTCGCTTACTAAGTTAGGCCATGCCGGTAATCGTTACAGTAGAAATTCAAAAAGTGTGCAAACCTGGCCGATCACTTCATCTGCAGAATTTCGACATTGCCGCGCGCGAAAGCGGAATCGTTCATCGAGCGGTGGTTTCCAGCCAATGCGAGGGCGCGGTTCGCAGCCATTCGAGGATCTCGACGTATGACCTAGAGGTTAGCTCCGCCGCCAGGGCTGAGACTGATTCCAGATCGGCTACCAGTCTCTGGCTTCCATACCGCATCAGCACACGGCTCATCGCGGAAATGCGTTCGGAAAGGGGCATGCCCGGGATAAACTCCGCGAACGGTTTTTCCGGCGAGCGGAGCGCTCCTACTGTTGCTTGTAGAACGTCGGCCGCCGCAATCCTCTGCCAGACAGCCGCAATCCGTTTCTTCGTGCGGATCAGTCCCTGGATCTCCGGTACATGCTGCGCGATCATCTGACTGAGCCGTTGTCCCAGGGGACTCGCTAGCACTTCGTCGTGTGCTCGGCCAAGGAGTTGCATGTCTTCCTCCGTTGGCTGGAAACCTTCAATGCCAGCCTGTGGCGGTTCAATGGCGGCAAACGCATGCGGCGCCGGGGCAGGGGACGTACTCGCAGCGGCAGCGACGGCCGGGCTTGATGAAGACAGGATCTCCAGGTCCCACCGGGCTTGAAACGTGCTCAATACACGGTCGATTCGGCACGCAGCCGGAGTGGACACGCCATTTACCATCTGCAGCGCAAAGAACAAGCCTACCAGCCGGTCGTTCATGTCCAGTACAGCAGAGCCGGAATCTCCTTTTTGTCCAAATTGACTGTTGGGCGGGTCGGGGTGGATCAGAATCCCGCGATGATAGTTCCAGATATTCGAAAGATCTCCCGGTTCGGTCCCTTCCGAGCAAGCAATGAAGTCATCGTGCGAAATGTCCGCAACAATTCCCTGCCGCATCTCCCCGGTCTTAAATCCGCGTATTTTCACGGATTGCCCGGAAAAAACATCGAGCTCGGCTGTGGTGAGCACGCCTTTCACTAGGCCTATGTCCTGCACTCGGGGGTCGGCGTCCACGCATTTGTCGATTTCGATGATTGCCGCATCAGGATCTTTGCTCCCATCTATGACCGTTCCGAAGACTGTTGCCCAGCACTTCGAACAGCATGAGTAGTCTGAGTCATCATTTGGCTGCCCGATTCTTCTGCCTGCGCTGATCGCTGTGCTGGGGTCTGCGCATCCCGCGACAACGTGGGCAGCCGTCAGGGCGACCTTTTTGCCGGTTGTTCTTGATCTCGCAAGGCACCCGAGCGTCCCATCAAATTGCTTGCTCCGGGTCGAGTTCGGCGTAGGGTGATCAACTTTTGTCCACTCGATCTTGATGCCGCCCACCAGCGGCCTGTACCTAGCAGTGTCATCGCAACACTCGCCCAGGTCGGCCTGCCGTACGTCGGTCTTGATTCCTTCGATTTCGGATGGAATGATTTCCTGTACGGAGAGTTGTGCCACCGGTCGTTTCTTGTGGACATAAACCAGGACGGCCAGTTCGTTGGTACGTTGCCCGTCGACAAATTTGCAGCCGACGCCAGTACCGTGGACACCCGGTATGGCCATCAGACTTTCGCGCACCCTCTCCTTCAGATCGAGAGCACGGGAAACCGCTTCCGCGTCAGAGACATGCATCTTCGGCCTCCGTTTATTGGGTAGGCGGATTTCTACAAGCTATAGTAGCAATGGATCATAAATACAATCGAAGTTTCAATCTTGCCAGAACGATATACCAAGATTGACAGGCTCTTGCTGCTCAGCGTGTTGACTCTGGCCTGTCGCCCTTCACAAGCCGTCCTGCGCATGTCGTTACGTAAAATTAACACCTCCGTGAAGAAGCACAACGAATGAGTCCCTCATGTTTATATAGGTTGCCATTCCAATAAACTAATCAACTTGTGGACATGGCAGTCTTGCCCAAACGAAATAAAGAGGACTCAGTCCAGCCAGACGGAGCCGAACGGCATTTATGACGTGGCTTAGTACTGACTGCAAGCACGTTCCTGAACCACGCGACACAACCGCGGTTGGGATCCAAACGTTCACGTAGTGATACGGGTTGGCCAATCATTACACGTGATCTGAACAAAGTGTCAGGTTGCTCTTGTTGTGGTGGATGATCGCGCTATTTCTCCCTGCCTGAATCGCCCGGGAGGTCTGCTTGGTGCTCGGGGCCCTCCCGAAACTCTCTTGAAGCGGGATCATGACCTAAGCGTTAGGGGCGTCGAAGCCGACTCCAAATGTGAGTGTGACATTGTGCGAAAAGAATCGAGTCAACCCGGGGCTGAAGCAAGAAATAGTCTGTTTGTGGATAAGCCAGAATTCCTGAAGGGAAACATGTGTAACGATTCCGGCATCGGCATCACCATCTCACAAAGAGGACTCGCTATCCCAGTTTCCGGTAATACCCGGCCCCTGTTGAAAAGATGAACGGAGGTGCATGATGTCGACCAGGAACGCTTTCCCGTTTCGCATGACGGGCCTAGTGGCTGCACTGCTTTTTGCTGCGAATTTGTCCGTAGAGCTCTCGCCCACAACAGCGCAAACGCCTCAAATTCAGTTTACGGTCGAAGTCCCTCGCGCGCCGGAGGAGATGCAGGTCTTTAAACTTGCACCCACGCGGCCCCCGGTCGAATTTTTCAACGAGAAACTGCGTATCGCCAAATTGCCGGCTTTGAAACTCGAGCAAAGGGCGTGTATCGTGCGTGGGGCCACCGGGCGGGAAGAGCGCGATCGTGTGCGCGCGTTTGTTGACCCTGAAAACGGCGATGCGCATTTCACACCAAACTTCGCCGAGCTCATACATCCACGCATGCCGGAGAAGCCACTTCTTTTCGGGCGCGCTGAAAGCATCGCGCGGTCAGCCCTCTCTGACGAACGGTTCATACCGCGAGACGGAACCGAATTGCGTATCGCCGAACCGATCGCTGTTACGGGCGGTGCGACGGCGCACGCAAAGCCATCTACAGCGACGCAGACTCAACCCAGAGCCGTTCTGACCATCGTCCCCGCCTTCCGCTACGCCTCCGGATTTCGGGTATATGGCCGCGGTTCGCACGCTGTCGTGTCGCTCGCGAATGACGGCTCGATCGTAGGCGCCTTGCGGCGCTGGCGGACTGCGTCACCGGGTGAACGCATTCGAGTCAGCATAACGACCGAACACGTGCGCGAAGAAATCGAACGCCAGCTTCGCCCTGTGGTTGAGGCGGAGGGCACCCGCGCCACTGTCGATAAAATCGCTGTCGCGTACTACGATGCCAACGCGAACTATTTGCAACCAGTTTACTATTTCGAGGCTACGGTCAAGCCTGGCAACGAGCGCATTTCGAACATTAAGATTTCCGGCTACGTGCCGATCGCAAAAGAGCTCGAACCGATCCCGGATTTGGCCGCACGGCCCAAGGGCCCGACTCCGGAAACGCCCAAACAGGTCTCGCTGGCAGCGCCGCCTCCGGATGGCACCGCTGGAGATCCGTCGGACATTTCTCTCGGCGAATATGCGAACCGGAACTGGCCCAACGATGGCGGCTATGTGAGCATGTCGAACTCGTTCCTGTCCGGCCTTACCTTTCTAAACAGCATCTTCCCGGGATTCACCCCGCCGGTCGTGCGTACGCCATGGTACGTGGCATATCCATGGGAAGTCGTGGGGCCCTCATCCAGGTATTTTATGAACGCCGTGAATGTCGCCTATACCGTCCCGCACGTAAACTGGTTGATCAATACCACCCTGTGGAACAACGCGGATGCGTGGTACGTGCCCAACATCGGTACAGGAGGTAATCCAGGTTACGGAGCCGCCGGAGGCGGCGTGCTCGCAACGTGGGTCATCATGTCTTGCGAGGTCATTCCCTCGATGTATGATCGCCAGAACGAAGCTGGCAGCACCGGCAATCCGTACACGGCGTTTGACGCCTGGTGGCCAGTCTTCCAGGGTCTGCACAATGTGATCGGATTTCGCACCATAATGTTCTATCCGGATGACGACCTGCAATGGGGTTTCGGCTTCGATGCGTCCGTGGACGGAGACCTCAACGCGGCGTGGTTCCAGGAGGTCGCGGCATACGATGGCGACGACGGCACATACGCCAGCCGGCATCTCAAGGGGGGACCTCAGGTTCAGTACGACCGCGCATCGACAATGATCGACGCCCGCGACCTCGGGCAGTCGATCTACAATGTAAGTCCTCAGACGGCATCCACGACGCTTTGGAACTTCTGGATGAACAACTGACACTCGCGATGTGCGCGCCGTCGGTCAAGCATTGACGACCCGCAGGCAAAAGTTCTGGTGGAGAGAGAGAGAATCAGGAGTACCTCTACTATCTATCAAGGTCGCTCGAAAGAGTGAGCCATGAGACCCAACCACGGCTTCCAGCAACGTTGCGTTGATTATTTACGCGTCCATGCGGCCGCTTTGGTTCTCGCGTGCGCGTGGGCATCTCCTTCGCTGACGCAACAGGCTCCGCAAAACCATCCGCCAATGAGCGCGCTGGTCAATGTGCCACGCGTGGTCGTCCCTGATGTACGCGGACGCCAGTTGACAGAAGCTCGAGAGATCCTTCAACGCGCTGGCCTTAAGCCCGGAACTATGTCCGCCGACTCAGGTCCCGGAATCGTAGGCACGGTGCTGCGACAGGAGCCGCAACAGAACTCGGTCGTCTTACGCGGAACGGTTTTCAACCTCGTTTTAGTCGCACCCTCGAAACAGCAAGAGCCCGGCGACGGTGATCAGGAGTTTTCCCGGCAGGTGCCAAAGCTGACCGGACTTAGTCTCAATCAAGCGAGCAATTTGCTTGAACGTTCGCGACTCGAACTTGGAAATGTCTCTGCCGGACCAGGAAAAGGTGCACCAGGAACGGTCTATGCCCAGAGACCACAGGCGGGAACTTGGGTGAAGACTATGTCAAGAATAGATGTTGAAATTGTGGAACTGCCGAAATCGCCTCCAGCGCCTGCGAAAGTGCCAATACTTGTGTTCGTGCCGAATCTTTTTGGACAGACATCGAAGGGTGCCGAACAAGTCCTTATTGAGCATGGGCTTAGCCTTGGCAGTGTTTCCTCCGGCAGCGCGTCGGTCACGCCCGGCACGATTTTCAGGCAAGAGCCGGTGGCAAATTCAAGGGTTGCCCAGGGAACGCAAGTCCACATTGAGGTTGCGCGTCCGCCGCAAAAGACAACGGTGGCAGTGCCAGAACTTGTTCACCTGGACGTGCAAATGGGCAAGGCGCTTCTTGCGCAAGTCGGGTTGCAATTGGGTGCAGTCACAAATGAGGAGAGCGAGTCTCCCCGGAATTCCATTACTGCGCAATCGCCCAACGCAGGCACGCAAGTCGAACGGGGAGCTTCCGTTGACCTGATTGTCGCGCAGGGGATCCCGGCCGTCGAAGTTCCAAGTCTGGCTGGACGCGAGGAGGCGGACGCCCAGGCCGTTCTCCAGACTGTGGGCCTTCAGATGGGCACGGTAAGCGAGCATGAAGCAGCGGCAAGCTCGGGAACGGTGCTGTCGCAAAGGCCCTCGGCGGGCGAACACGTGCGTAAGGGGACTGCCGTTGATTTGGTCGTGAGCCGCCAGATTCCGAGCGAGTTGACGGTAATGATAGATCACTCGAATCCACAAAAGGACAAGATCCTGACATTCCATTCGCATCTGGAACCATTACAGCGTGGAGTGAAATACCGATTCACGTTTGGTGATGGGCAGGCGACTAATTGGCTGACCGATTCGAAAGCACAGCACACTTACAAGAAAGCCGGGGACTTCCAGGTGCAGGCGTTCGCGCAAAAAGGGGATACGACGGTCAGCAGCGAAATGGTGATGGTGACGATCCCAGGATCAGGCTGGGCGAGTGCTGCGGGACTCACGGTTGGCGTTCTCGCCCTAGGTGGGGGAGCCTATTTCTATCATGGGCGGAGGCTGTTTCAGAAATGGATCAGAGCGGTCCCAAAACCTGATTTGGGCACGCCGCACTTGTTCATGGATAACGAAAGTCTCGGGAACGAGACCGTCTGCATTCGCGTAGCATACGACATTGGTGAACAGTCAGTTTCATTAACACCAGAATCCAGACCGGAAAAAGAAGGAACGAAATGAGCGAAACGATGTTCACCCTCCGCGAGTTGTTCGAAGTCGACGTGAAAGATATATCAGTTCGTGCGGAGCCCGGGTTGGATATTTACCAGGGTGCGAAAAAGGCTCGCGAGGAGATCACCAGGGAGTCGCGAGCGATTCGATGGCCGTGGGTCCGCCAAGCGGTCGCCGAAGAGACTCAGGACCTGCTCAACCTAAATGTGGTGGAAGTACTTGCGCGCGCGTGGAAGCAGTTCATGAAACTCGAGGAATGCGCGGATCCGAACAAGCATGGTCGCGGCGAAAAGATCCTCGTACCTTTGGCCGAGCACACTTTGAATTCGGTACATCATCCTTCTGTGCAAATCCTGCTGAAGGGGCGGGAAGTGGGAAGCGTAAAGTGCGACCTACAATTTAGCCTGATTCTGGAAGGGTTCGTTTTGCTGATACAGGATGGAAGGATTCTGGAAATTCAGGCGGGAAGCGCCAGTGGCGAAGGGTCACTGTCCCTTGCAGAGATTTCACTCTGGAAGAGTGAAATGAAACCGGTGCATTTTCCTGGTCGCATCTCCCTTGGAAAGGGGATTCCGCTCCGAAATGCTGGCGACTCGCATTGATCAAGGAGCATAGACTTTTTCCCCATTAAACGGCCGCCGAAGATTTGTAGACCCAGAGGTTATATGAGCGACGACGAAGCGTCCCGTTCTTCCCATATGGGAGGGAAATTGTGAGCGCGTCGGATTGAATCCAATATTTCAGAAGAGAAAGCCTTTCAAGGGGGCTGGTTCCTCGCGAGGAAGAGTCGCAGAGGGAGAATTTGGAGCCCCTATTTCGCCTGCCTGGCTCTTAGTTTCTCGACAGGCTCTCTTTTGATCCGCGTCTTCAGCGACACGAACCGGCTTGTCGGGTAGGGCCTCTAGTTCGTCCAACAGAGAGCGCTCAAGGCTGACAAGATATCGCGCCCACTGCCCCAACAACATTTTGGTCTTCGCCTGGTTGTATCCAAGCCGGTGAGTAAGCTCGCAGATTCTTGCGATAACCTCATCCTGTTCATTGGATGGACTCGATGCCTCGGCAAGTTCGCTGCATGCCGCTTCGCCATTCGGATAAAACTCGCCCGCGATCTCTGGTGCGCGTTCTGCCTCTGCTTCGCGAACGACGTACTCTGTTCC
>Ga0137388_10000170_pt1 | contig 33973 bp, 26 predicted proteins | sample 15con2h14AmetaG_FD_104644 | JGI IMG/M metagenome (GOLD analysis project Ga0137388, IMG submission 104644) | Vadose zone soil microbial communities from Angelo Coast Range Reserve, California, USA - 15con2h1.4A metaG | ecosystem: Environmental > Terrestrial > Soil > Vadose zone > Saprolite...
AAGAATGAGGAAGATGATTTGAATCAGGATCGTCGTGCTTCGTAACGTCGAGAACTAGACACTGTTGGGACCGTCCGAAATGGAACGGTCCCATTTTCTTTCACCGATTCAGAAGTTGTACCCGAATATCAGGCGCATAGTGGGAGCTGGTCGTGAATACAGGCTGGTCTTCAACTCGACAATGTACCCCGCCGGAATTGCAGTCCGGTGAGGACGTTGAAGCTAGGATCAAAATCAAAGTTGCCGGAGTCAATATTCCTTCCCTGGCCTTGCTGGCGCTCGAAATTCTGGTGGAGGAAAGTAAATCCCGGCCCTGCGCCAACATATGCCAACCAGTTGCCGCGGCGTGCTGAAATCGGCAATCTGTAGATCGCTTCAAGGTTTAGAGCAATGAGGTCTGTGACCTCCCCAAATGCAAACTCGGCATTCGGCCGAAAAGAAACGTCGCGGTGAAAGATGGGTCCGAACTGAGAATGCACACCGAATAGAAGGAGTTCAGGATCGAGGGCGGCACCTGCGCGCTGCTTCACCATCTTGTTGTACACCCCCATAATTAAGAATGCGGGTGCCCACTGTCCGACAAAGAGCGCCCAATCATCTTTTCCAAGAATCTTGAACAAACCCGAAGCGCCCATCGCACCTATGGCTGCTGCAAGATACCCGGATGAGGGGATCTTCGCCGTCTGCGTCTCTATAACAGAGGTAACGCGATCTTCACGTTCGCCGAAACTACGTGTTGCTTCATTACTCTCCGGCACCGATAACACCACGGTCACTCTAACTGGCCCGTCACGGCTCATGCATTCTCGGTGCAGGGAACGTTCCAGGGCCAGAGCGTCTACTACTACGGCTACTATGAGTTGATCTTCGATTCCGTCACTCAAACCAGCATTCCCTCCCTGTACTTTGTAAATGCAACGAACCCATCCCTCCCGGTGTATGCAGGGACTCTCAGCCAGCCGACTCCGTAAGAGCTCGAGATGATTCTTGAGGTGGCGCTGGGAGTGCGTTTATCTCGACGATTGCTCTTGCGACAATTCTAGCGGTTGGTGCGGGGCCTCAGTGACCTGCTCCCCCATCCCGGCTCAAACCCGAGATGGAAGCGAACCAGTTTGTCGTATTCTTACGTGAACGAAAGTAGGGGGCAGGTCACATATGTAGCCGTCCATGCGGCCAGCTACATCTCGCGCTGGGTCATGAGGCCAACAGCGTAAACGACAGCAATGCATTTCCACGACTTGACGGCTCCGGGAACGACAGCCTGCTCTTTACTGGATTTTGGGATTACTGTGTGCCTGCCGTCTGCGACGCAGCGGCCCTTGCGCGAAAACCTGGAACAATTCCAGCGCGATTCGTTGCCAAGAGCTTCGAGATCGTCTCTTGGTCAGCAGGTTTGGAGAATAGGTAGCCTTGCGCCCGCTCGCAGCCGATATCGCGCAGTATGTCCAGTTGGACTTCAGTTTCAACCCCCTCGGCCACCACTTTCATGCCGAGGTTGTGGGCAAGCATCACAATAATACGGACGATTCCGTGAGTTTCGGGATCGCTATCCATGCGCGAAACAAACGCGCGATCGATCTTCAATGTATCGACACGAAAGGCCTGCAGGCGGCTGAGCGAGGAGTAGCCTGTGCCAAAGTCGTCAATATCTAAACCAACGCCCAGCGCCTTTAACTGCGAAAGCACCGCAGCAGATCTTTCGGCATCAGCCATGGCGATGGTTTCTGTGATCTCCAGGTCTATGCAGCGGGGATCCATACCGCCTTGCTGAAGAAGCTGGCCAATCTGGGAAGGCAAGTCGACTTGGGCAAACTGTTTGGGGCTGATGTTCACGCTGAGCGAAAGAGGCGGGTCCGAGGGAAAGAGTTTCTGCCAGACACGAAGGTCCCGACAGGCCTCGAGCAGCATTTTCTGGTTGATGGACAGGATGATGCCGGTTTCGTTGGCGACCGGGATGAAATCGTTTGGCATCACCATTCCTTCCGGGCGTTGCCAGCGCGATAGAGCCTCGAATCCCACAATCCTTCCGTCGCGCAAAGAGACGATCGGCTGGTAGTAGACAAGGAACTCTCCCCGTTCAACCCCCTTACGCAAGTCTGTCTCGAGCTGCAAACGCTTGAGGGCGCCGGCGTGCATCGCGTTATCGAACACCTCGCAGCGAGCTTTGCCGGTGCTCTTGGCGCGGTACATGGCGATCTCTGCGTCGCGAAGCACGCCCTGCGCCTCGGTACTCGTATCGCTGCTGAAAGCAATACCAATGCTCGCAGTAACCACGATCTCGTGGCCATCAACATCGAAGGGAATGATCAACTTCTCCCGAATCCGCTCGGCGACGCGAATGGCATCGCTCGGGTCGCGCAACTCTTCGGCGAGAACCACAAACTCGTCTCCTCCGGGCCGGGCCAGCGTGCTGTCGCCGAAGGTGGTCTCATCGTCATTGCCCGGCTGCGGGCGAGAAACGGTGTCGGCGCGGCGCAGGCAACTCATCAAGCGCAGGGCGATTTGGATCAACAGGGCATCACCCGCGTCGTGTCCCAGACTGTCATTGACTACCTTGAATCCATCGATGTCGATGAACAGGAGTGCGAACTTGAAGTCTGCATGCCGACGAGAGATGGCGAGAGCCCGCCCAAGACGATCGAGGAGGAGCGTGCGATTGGCCAGGTTGGTCAAGCCATCGTGGAAGGCGTTATGCGCCAACGCCTCCTCGGCCCGCTTCCGTTCGGTGATGTCGCGATTCACGACGACCAGTCCTTCGGTCTCGCCACCAGCGTCACGGATGACACTCGCAGTAGATTCCAACACTCGCCACGAGCCATCCTTGTGCAGGATTCGATATTCGAGGCGTTCTCCGCGACCGGTGAGCCGGGCTTTCTCAGCCGCTCCCAGCACTAGAGCGCGGTCCTCGGGATGAATCTGCTCCAGTGGTGACGTCGTATTCAGTTCGTCCTGGCTGTAGCCCAGGATCTTTTGATAGGCAGGGCTGTTGTAGATCCGATGCCCCTCCCTGTCGATCACGGCGATCATGTCCGCAGCGTTTTCACTGATTAGCTGAAAGAGTCGATCGCGCTCAGCCAGTTGCCGACGGACACGCTGCAGCTGAAAGTGCTGATACATCGTGTAAATGTCAAACAGAAAGACCAGCGCAGCAAGTCCACGAACCCACTCGCGAAGGTTCAGAGCATAGACCTTGTCGGTGAGCAAATGAGAACCGGGAAAGGTCAAAGAAAGAATGGCAAACGTCAGAACCAGCGTGACGGCTACGGCGAAACCCCAAAGCCACCACTCGCGACCCTCGACTTGGCGAAGAGGGGGCAGTACGGCGTTAGTACTATTTGCCAATTCAGTGTGAGAGTTCACGTCTTCGCCGCCCTATCTGATCCGTGCGACACGCCGGAAAGGACCGGGGTGCACTCGAAGGGCCACACTGGCTCGCGTAAGTAGTGTCTTTTGTTGGGCCTGCTCGCCGCCTTCAGGCGATCTGTGTCCTAGATCAGGAAGTGTCTCCCATTGGAACAGTTTGGGAACAGTCGCGAGATGGTGGCTGCGGATATTGGGACTGGATTCCGAACCAAGGACGGCTAACTCGCATGATGACTGCAGGCTATGCGCTCAGGTTGCGTTCCTCGAGCTTGAGCCTTGAAAGCATCTTATAAATTGTGTTGCGGCCGATTCCGAGGATCCTGGCAGCCTTCAACTTATTACCTCCAACACGTTCGAGCACGCGGAGGATATGACGCCTTTGGGCCTCCTCTAGCGAAACGAGCGCTTCGTCCGTGCGGGGGTAGTCACGTGGCAACTCACGCAATCTTTCGGGAAGGTCATTGATGTCAATAAACCTTCCATCTGCCATCATGCAGGCATTGCCGAGCGCATTTTCGAGCTCGCGGATGTTCCCCGGCCATGGATATGTTGCAATACGACTCTGTGCGCGCCGCGTCAATCCGGCAATCTGTCTCTTGTACTCCGCAGCAAATCTATCGACGAAATATCTTTGGAGGAGCGGTAGGTCTTCCCGCCGATCCTCCAGTCGAGGAAGGCCGATCTCAACCGTAGCCAGCCGATAGTAGAGGTCTTCACGGAACGTGCCCTCGCGGATCATGGTGCGCAGGTCACGATTTGTGGCGGCAATGACCCGCAGGTCTACTTTGCGCCGCGCGGATGATCCGACTCTTCGGACATGGTGATCTTGCAAGACACGAAGCAATTTTGCCTGTGTTCCTGGCGAAAGGTCCCCGATTTCATCAAGGAACAACGTCCCGCCATCTGCGCTTTCAAAAAGACCTGCCCTGTCCTGGTTTGCTCCCGTGAACGCACCTTTCACGTAACCGAATAATTCGCTCTCGGCCAGACTTTCCACAAGAGCCGAACAATTGCACGCCACAAAGCGGTCTCTAGAGGCAGGACTTAGTCTGTGAAGTGCCCGCGCAACCAACTCCTTCCCCGTACCTGTGGCTCCGGTCACGAGGGCAGTCCTGAAGTGCGGAGCCACCCGGCGAATCCTCGCGAACACGTCCAACATGAGCGGACTTCGACTCACGATACCCTCGAACTGGCAGGCTTCCAGCAACTTCTGGTCCAGACTCAATGTCCTGCGTCGGGTCTCCGCTTCCGCTCTGAGTCCTGCAACTCGCTCGCGAAGTCTTTCAATATCGAGCGGCTTTGTCAGATAGTCACATGCTCCCTTCTGAATCGCCTCCACCGCGGACTCCGCAGAATAGTGGTCTGAGGTCAGGATCACGTTCGCCCCGGGGTCTGCGTGAATCATAAGCTCCAACAGCTCCATGCTGCGCGCAGCAGTAGCCCCCATCGCTAGATCGAGCAACACGATCCTAGGTCGAACCCGCAAAAACGTTTTGAACCCTGCTTCCGCCTCCCCGTCCGTCAGGATCTCTAATCCGTCCTGGCCGAGCGCGGCGGAAATCAGCATCAGCGTGTGGGGATCCTCGTCAATCGCTAGCAGTTGTTGCATATTCGACATGTTCATTGCCGCGGAACGGGCATTGATCTCTTGTTATGAGTTGGGCAATCTTAGGCAACAAGGAGGCAGGATACCAGGGGGGGAACATCGCGACTGCAACGGCGTAAATATATCTACTGCGCATAACCCCGCACCCGTCACCGTCGCTGTTTCAGACGACCCAAGAACAAAGAACCAAGCTCAAGCCAGTTGGGGAAAGCGCTAACACAGTCCTTATCTCAAGAAGTGAGATTGCAAGTCAATAGCAATCGAGCGTAGTTACGAAAGCCGAACACGTCGTTACAAAAACCGAACTAGAAGGGGAAGCGGAGAAGCCACGGAAGAAGATGTTTCTGTTTTTCTTCCCAAGCAACTCCTTAGTAGTGTCCTCTCTGGAGACACCTATCGTATCGCCAGAGTACTTATCTAGCTTGTTGTGACAACCCGGCCCTTCATAACACGCACACAAGAAATGGGTTAGACGCTGCATTCAGTTGGTGATGAACGTGCCTAGGTGACCAGCGTATGAGATCCCAAGTTCGGCTCGATGGCTTACTGTTCAGCAATGACACGCAGGTTCTCTGCGTCATGAACCCGATCCTCAACAATTTTGCCATTGAGACGGAGGTTTGTAACGAACTATGCTCAGCTCTGGACGCAGTGACTCACCGAAGGCTTGATGCCGTTATTGTGGACTGGGACGATGCGTCCGATCCCACCCGCATCGTGCGCGCGGCCCGCAAGTCGTCCCCCAACAGTAACTCGACCATTGTGGCCTTGGTGAACGCAGGCTCAGAAACACATGCGCTCCTGGTCGGGGCAAATTTTATGATCCATAAGCCCGCGAATATTGACCAAGCCGGGCGCTGTATGCGCGCCGCGTACGGAACGATGTTGCAGAACCGGAGGCGCGCGGCTCGCGTCCCCATGGACATTCGAGTAATAGCGAGGGTTGCCGAGATCGGAGCCATAGAGGCCAGAATCAGCGATCTCAGCGTGGGTGGCCTGGCCATGCACTGCCAGCATCCTCTCCAGGTGAATCGAGAAGTACTGGCGCACTTCACACTTCCAGGGTGCACCGATTTGATCCACGTAACAGGCAGGGTTGTGAACGCCAACGGTACGGGGCGGGCGGGGATTCGCTTCTCGTTTGTTCCCGAGGAGGACCTTGCCAATCTTGAGAGTTGGCTGGCAGTTGAGCTGGCTAAACTGGAGAAAGCTGAAATGCCCACCGACTATGCACAGAACTACAGTGATTGACCGAAGCATTGGCACCTCCGCGCAACCGGCTGTCAAAATCCTGCTGGCTGAAGACTCCGCGATCTATCGTCGCCTGATCGAAACCCACCTTAAGGAGTGGGGCTTTGACTTTGTCTACGCAAAGGACGGCAAAGAGGCGTGGAAACTGCTGGGGCAGCAGGATGCGGCGAGGTTGGCCTTGCTCGACTGGGTACTCCCTGAGGTTGACGGGGTCGAACTCTGCCGCCGGCTTCGTGGCCGGCCGGAAGGCGCGCCATACACGTATACGATCTTATTGACGGCAATGAGTCGGAAGCAGGAAATGCTAGAGGCCATGGACGCTGGGGCCGATGACTTTCTCGCGAAACCCTTCGACCCACACGAACTGAAGGCACGCCTGCTGGTCGGCAAGAGAATCGTTGAGTTGCAGCAGAAACTTATTTCCGCAAATGATGCTTTGCATTTTGCGGCCTGCCATGACTTCCTGACCGGCGTGTGGAATCGTGCTGAGATTCTTGGCTTTCTGCAACGCGAGCTCGCACGCGCCCGACGTGACGTCACCAATGTGGGGATTGTGCTGGTCGACGTCGACCACTTCAAGAAGGTGAATGACCAGTTCGGGCATGACGCAGGAGATTGTGTCCTCAAGGAGATTGCAAAGCGGCTGGTCAACGCTCTGCGCGAGTACGACGGTGTCGGGCGCTATGGCGGAGAAGAGTTTCTGTTGGTTATACCGGGTTGCGATCTGGCAACCACAGTCCGGCGGGCCGATCAGATCAGGGAACTAATTTCGAGCAGACCGATCCCCACCGCTACCGGGGCGACGACCGTTACCTTAAGCATGGGGGCCACGGTGGCGGAGTCGTCCACAAACTCGGAGCAACTGGTGAGCCGTGCCGACACAGCACTGTATCAGGCCAAGCACAACGGAAGAAATCGAGTCGAACGTGCCGCTGCCGTCCCGGTTGCGTTAGCCGCGGGGCAGCCTTGATTTTCCCCCTGATGAGGTACAGTGCGGCGGACTGGTGTGAGGGCGGCGCAAGCAACGCACTGGTAATAGGTGTATCGGGTCCAGTAGCCATATTCGTTGGTTGTGATTCGTCCGCTGCTAGGCAGTGACGTAAGAAGGTCCCATTATCAAATGCGGACTTTGATCGGCGTGCATGGTCCCGTGCGCAGGCGTAGAAGGATGTTGAAGAGTTGGTGTTTGGCGTGCGAGTCGAGGTCGTCTCAACTGGCGGAACATCCAACGAGCCGAGCAAGGAGCGCAACACATGAAGAATTACTCGACGCGCTCCTAGAGCATATCTCTGACCACGTTTACTTCAAAGATCGTGACAGTCGGTTCGTGCGGTTGAATCGCGTGGAGCACGGGTTGCGCAACACCAGGGTGAGCACTAAAGGCCGGGGGTGTTCAACTATGGGACACTTTCCCGAATAGAGACAGCCTCGGCGCAACAGCGGGCCAGCCACTATCCACGCATCGCCTCGCTAAGTCATACCCTCACCTGATCTTGCAGGATGTTCTCGCGGATCAAGCGGTTCGGAACAGAGCGTGCAATGTCTCCTCCGCGGCGAGTCTTGTTGCCCTAACTCTCCCCAGACACCGCGACGGCGCTCTCGTGGCTTGTCCATGGCGATCAGCGCACACGTATAGCTAGACAAATGTCTGTCTCGGACCAATCCGGGGCAAGTGTGAGGACGTAAGAATGCGACCGAGCAGTGTTCCAAAGATTCTTTTGTCGCTTGCATTGGCAGCAGTGGCGTGCCAGGCGCAGAAGGCGATCCCCCAAGGGACACAGTCCGGCTCAAACTATGGGCGGTTGCCGTTAACGTTCGAAGCCAACAAGGGTCAAACCGATCCTCAAGTCCAGTTTCTGGCGCGCGGTAAGGGATACACCGCATTCCTTACTACGGGTGGCATGGTCCTTTCCTTGCGACCAACCGAGATATTGCGGAACGCACGCGCCGGCAACGTAAGTGCTGCGAACAAGGCTCAATCTCCAGCTGCAACACTTCAGCTCACATTAGTGGGAGGAAATCAGAACCCGGTCACTGTGGGCGAGGATCCGCAACCCGGAAGAGTGAACTACTTCATCGGAAACAATCCTGCGAAATGGCATACCAACGTGCCCACTTACGCGAGAGTACGCGGGAAGAATATTTATCCCGGCATCGATCTGGTGTACTACGGCAATCATCACCAGCTCGAATACGATTTTGAAGTCTCGCCTGGCTCCGATCCCAACCGGATTCAATTCCAGGTCAAGGGTGCCCGCGAGATCCATGTTGACCCTGACGGTGACCTCGTTGTGGAAACAAGTAGCGGCGACCTTCGTTTCAAGAGTCCCGCTATCTACCAGACGTCCAATGGCCAGCGCATTCCTGTTCGCGGCCAGTACGTCCTCCGCGATTCCACCCACATCGCCTTTCAGCTGTCCCAATACGAACGAAGTAAACCTCTGGTGATCGACCCCGAATTGATCTACTCGACGTACCTCGGCGGAGGTGGTAACGACCAGCCCCGAGGAATTGCTGTTGACAGCACGGGGAACGTCTATGTCGCAGGATTCACCGATTCAGCAGATTTTCCTTTAGCCACGTTGGGATCACTGCCCGCCGGGTCCACCCATGTATTCGTCGTCAAACTCGATTCCACTGGATCCAATCTCGTCTATGCCGACTATCTCGGCGGAAACAGCCAGGACTACGGGTACGCACTGGCACTGGACGGCTCAAATGACGTGTATGTCACTGGCAGCACCGCCTCAAGCGACTTCCCGGTGATCAACCCCTATCAGGGAACATACCCAGGTGCGTTCAACGCTTTCCTGACCAAGATTTCTCCCAGCGGATCATCGCTCTTGTATTCAACATATCTCGGCGGAAACGGGTCGGATGTCCCTACGAGCATCGCGGTCGAAGGCGCGGGAAACATGATCATTGGCGGAAACACGTCATCTACCAATTTTCCCGTCGTGAACGCTTATCAGCCCACAGTTGGCCCCAATCAGGGTGGGACGTACGGAATTTACGGTTTCCTCACCAACTTCAGTCCGGACGGATCGTCTTTAGTTTATTCCACTTATTTCGGTGGCAATTCGAACGTTCCCTTCGACTGTGGAGGGACGCCTTGCTGGCCTCAACCAACCAGCAGCATCAACGGAATGGTGGTGGACAGCGCTGGCAATTCCTACGCCACTGGTGCTACGAACACATACAATTTCCCCGTAACATCCGGGGCATATCTCGGTACGGACACCACCCAACTGAATGGCACCGTGGGATTTGTGAGCAAGTTCAACAACACCGGGAGCCTACAGTACTCGACTTACTTCTACGAATCCAGCGGCCTGCTAACCACCATCAACGCGATCGCGGTCGATGGCTCCGGTTCTGCATATATCACTGGGCTAGCACTGAGCGATGGGACATTCCCACTGACGTCCACGAGCATATGCGATCCTGCAATGTATGGATGGGGATGCAGCTACGGTTTTGTCACGAAATTCGACCCGACAGGATCAACACTCTCGTACTCCACGTTTCTCGGTCCGAATAATTATGCCATCCCGTTGTCGGTGTTGATCGACGCGGACAACAACGCCTACGTGTTGGCGTCCACCTCTAGCAGTTCGTTTGGAACAGTGAACGGTATCGAGCCTTATACGAACGGTGCAGATGCCCTGCTGGTAGAAATTGACCCAACTGGCACCTCCGAGCTCTGGGCGACATACCTGGGCGGAGATCTGGATGACAGTGCAGCGGGCCTCGCGTCTGATTCCAATGGCAATCTTTACGTCGCCGGCGCGACGAATTCCACCGACTTTCCGACGGTCCAGCCGGCCTTCCAGAACATACTCGGGGGAAACACAGACGCATTCGTACTGAAGATCGGGCCGAACTCAGCACCATCGGTGTCCGTGAGTCCAGCTGCTCTCCAGTACTCAGCGCAGTTGGTAGGCTCGACCAGCCAGCCGCAGACCGTCCTCGTGCGAAACATGGGTAGCTCGCCGCTTACCATTTCGTCGATCGCTATCAGCGGAGACTTTGTTGAGACAGATACCTGCGGAAGCAGCGTGCCCGCCGCTGGCAGTTGCACATTTTCCGTGACCTTTACCCCCACCTCGGCGGGGCCCCGCACTGCATCAATCCTTATTCAGGATGACGCGGCGGGGTCTCCCCATGCGATCGACCTTAGCGGCGATGGTCTTGGTGCCGTCGTTCTGACTCCCACAAGCTTGGCGTTTCCGACCACGCAAGTGGGGACTTCCAGCACTGCGCTTTCGACGACATTGGCTAACAACGGTAACACGGCACTGCACATCAGCAGCATCCAGGTAACGGGAGACTATTCACAAACCAGCAATTGTGCGGACACTCTGGCGAGTGGCGCCACCTGCACAATCAACGTTACCTTCGCGCCGACAGCTTCCGGAACCCGCCCAGGAACCCTGACCATCAGTGACGACGCCACCGGAAGCCCTCAAACTGGGCAGCTCACGGGAACCGGATACACCACTGCCGGCGCTGCCGTCAGTCCTTCAAACCTGGCATTCCCCAATGTGCCGCTGGGTAGCTCCAGCGCGGCGCAGAGCGTGTCCCTCTCGAGTACCGGTAGCGGTGCCCTGCACATCACCAGCATCCAAGCGACTGGAGATTACTCACAAACCAACAATTGTGCGACCACTCTGCCAACGGGCGCCGCTTGTACTATCAGTGTGACCTTCTCTCCGACCGCTTCCGGAACACGCTTCGGAACCCTGATCATCAATGACGACGTCGCCGGAAGTCCCCAAACTGTGCAGCTCACGGGAACCGGATCAGATTTCAGCTTGGCTGGTTCTCCCAGTAGCCAGGCCGTGAAAAGTGGGTCGACTGCAACCTACGTAGTGACAGTAGGCTCGGTGAGCGGCCCGTTCACCAGTGCAGTAAATCTAACTTGCAGTGGCCTGCCCGCAAAAACTACGTGCAGACTGTCTCCGAATTCAGTAACTCCAATCGGGAATCAGGGAACCGCGACGCTGACCATTGCCACAACCTCAACGACTGCACAACTATCACCGCTTCAGAGATCGCAGAGGCCGTTGATCTATGCAGTGTGGTTTCAATTGCCTGGCTTTGGCTTGTTCGGAATGTTTCTCGCGCGACCCGGAAGGTGGACTGGCAGGTTCCGTGCCCTGGGGCTGCTAGCTATGATCGCATCTCTGATGCTCATGGCTGCCTGCGCCGGAGGAACGGGAATCGTGAACCAGGGCGGATCGGGAACTCCTCCAGGGACCTACGCAATCACAGTCACCGGGACCTCGGGTGCCTTGCAACACTCTTTGCCGCTGACCCTCACGGTGCAGTGAAATGTTTGCAATGACGAGGTCGCCGAAATCGAAGCTAGTTGCAGGCAATCATGTTTTGAGTTGTGCCCTGCAGGCTCAGGATCGAGTTCGCGACCAATGGCAGACTCCACAGCTTGCTGTGGTGCTTGCGCAGGTAGTAGGAGGCAACCACGGAGCCAACGCTCTTCAGGGAAGCAACCGCATACGCGCGTCCAACCGTGGGGTGGGCTCCATACAGGTAGGCAGACTGGACTTCAGCGTTGCACACGCCCTTCTTCCCGGCGAGCCAGTTCTGCCGGGCGAACAGCGTGGTGTAGGAGTCGGCGAATGTGCTGCCGGTAGAAATCACTGCCAGGCTGATGAACTTTTTGTCGATGGTCTTGCTTTCGACGGTCTTGATCGCCACGGTGTTAGGAGCGTAGGCCCGTGTTGCAACTTCAATCGCGGAATCGTTGGGTCGGGATACGCTGCTGGGAGCTGACGGAAGCTCCTTCGCAGATGACGTGGCGACGAGCACGAACACTGTCAGGATGGATGCGAGCGTCGACTTCATAAGTTTGGCCCCTTTTAGGCATTCCATCGGGGGAAACAGCAGTGTGGTGCGCGATGGTTTGAAGATTGCCGATGTGGTGTAGCACATCATGGTTCGAGAGTACGTGTGGGATAAACAGTGCACAATCGCAAGACAGTAACGGAACTTCGTAACGGGGGGTAACCACCTGTTCGTGCCATAGCAACGAGGGGCGAAAATAGCGGCTGCGGGAAGGGTCCAGCGTGATGGGCTCAAGATCGTTGGACTTTGGCACTCTGCGGAGGAGGAATCAGTGTGTAAACAAGTGACGAACATCTGTCTTGCAGACACCAGCGCGGAAGGAATCTATCTGTGAAGACGATTCTGCTCGTCGAAGATAGCAGGTTCCTGCGACTGATGAACGAAAGAAACCTCGTCAGAGCAGGGTATTCAGTGGTTACGGCCTGCGACGGAGAAGAAGCACTACGCCTGGCTTTCGAGCGGGTTCCAGACCTGATCCTTCTGGACATGTTGCTCCCAAAGTTGGGAGGGGCCCAGGTGCTGCGGTCACTGCGGAACAACCCCACGACAGACCGCGTTCCCATTGTTGTACTGAGCAGCCTTCCCCAGAGCAATGAGTCCAAACTAAAGAAAGAAGGCGCTACTGCCTATTTCGATAAGTCGACCCTGGGACTACATCAGAACGCGGAATCGTTGATTCAAATTGTCGGGAAAATACTAGGCGAGAAGGCTCAGGCTTGCGACGCCGTAGGAGCCAAGACTTCAGGCGATGTCGCGCCTGCGAAAGGCGAAGTATGACCCCGGAAATGGCATTCGAATGCTTGCTCGTTTCTCACGATCCGGCGGTTTTCTCCACTATGGATCGAATACTCAAGAATTTCTCAATTTGCACAAACATCTGCCAAACCACATCGAGAGCCGCCAATCTCTTGGAAGAAGGCAGCACGGATCTCATCGTGATTGATTGGGAAGGAGAGCCTTCTTCAGAGCTAATACACGAAGTCTGGAAGTCTCGCGTAAGGCAGAAGCTGACGATCGTTGCAGTTGCAGCCGACGATCGGGCCATACCGGGTGTCCATGTTGTCCTTCGAAAGCCTGTAACTCCAGAATCCGGAACGAAGTCCCTGCGAGTCGCCTATTCCAGAATGCTGCAGAACTACAGGGAACATGCAAGATATCCTCTTATGATCCCGGTTGAAGCTAGTGGCGAGAAAGACCGGACGGTCCCTGTAACTGTCACCAATATCGGGGATGGAGGACTGGGGCTCACCACCAAGGGCAAGTTGACTGTCGGAGAAATTCTGACGTTCCGATTGCAGTTGCCGGCTGCGAAGAAGCAGATTTACATCAAGGCCCGCGTGCTGTGGACTCGCGACTACGGCGCCGCTGGTTGTGAATTTGTTCGAATTCCACCAGTAGATCTTCGGACTATGCATGACTGGCTCAAGGACAAATGCCGGGTTAAGAAACCACTGGTCGATTCGGAATCGACTACCTAACCATAACTATCTGGGCAGAGCCTGAACACGCAACATTGCGCACCCCGCAGCAGCGTCCCCGGTAGTCGCCGCGCTCTGCGGCCGCGTCCCTATGCCATCCGCAAACCCAAGGCCCACACTCGCGCCACCGCCGCGACCGCTGCTCAGTTCCTCGACACCTTGCTGCACCGCATGCCCTTTCCCATCCGCGCTTTACCAGTCGACGGTGGAAGCGAGTTCGCCGAGTTCGAAGCAGCCTGTCAACAGCGCGGCCTGCGCTTGTTCGTGCTTCCGCCACGTTCTCCCAAACTCAACGGCGCGCGAATGATAGTTCTCGGCAAACTACTGGTCTTTGGCAGTTAACTCGATGCTCCTTGAGCATCGAGCGGCTGTGTTCATCGTGGACGCAGCACTTGATAGCGTGTAATGGTGTAGCCCAGGGCGGCTCCAAGAAACACGTCCGACGGAAAATGGGCACTCGTGGTTACGCGAGAGAAGCTGACAGCTGTTGCGAAACCGTACGCGAGCCAGGGCACCCAGCGGTGGTGTTGATAACGGCAGGCGATGACAGTCGCGACAGAAAAAACCCCGGCGGCGTGCCCGGATGGGAACGCGCTGCCCGTGAAGGGGGACATGCCGCCGCTAAAGAACGTGTCGTTAAAAGACCCTCCGGGGGCAACATCTGTAGGCCGTTTTCTGCGAGTAATCGCTTTGATCGCAAGGTCGACGACAGCGCTGTCGGCATAGGCCTCTCCGGCCAGTAATGCCGTACTCACCTGGTACGAGTCATGCCGAATATAGCCCGCAACCATAAGGGAAGCGGGGACTATCACCACCTCTGCAGCGGTGATCGGAGCAGCGAAGACGTCGTTGATGTCGTCCAGGTTCCTGGCATGAGATTGAAAATAGGGCATCACGTGCGGATCGGCGACTATGAGTCCCGCCGTCCCGCCTACAACGGCAAGAGTGGGTAACCAGTAGCGCCCTTTCGCCAATTGAGTTGGAAACAGCCAAATGCCCTTCTGATCATGGAGAAAGTCTTTTGGCAAGGAGCGCCACGAAACCTCCCGGTCCGACCCGGGATCGTTGCGATGCTTTAGTCGGGAGACCTCGGATGGACTATCGGGCAAACTAGCAGTGTCGTTTTGCGCACAGGCCCAGTTCGGGGAACTCCAAGTGTACGCACAAAAGATGAATACAAGTGACCACAGCTTTTTTCTTGGACTCATTGAGGTTCTTTGATGCAGTTTTCGGGCGCCAGGAAGCCTTAGCCGTCGCAGCCGTGGGGAAAATAAAGGCGTCCAGAACATCTTCATCACATGGCTACTACGCTGGAATCGCGGCGCTCTTCTGCTTCTGCTCTCGTCGCAGACGCGCGACCACCAGCCGAATCTCATCATAGGTGATCTCGGGCGGCAGAGCATCTTTCAATGGCTTGAGCCGTTCCAGGCCAAGCTGGGCGCAGGCTGCTTCGATGACCGCCAGCTTGTTTCTGTCGATCCACTCTGGGTCGAACTCAAGGGCTCCGCTTTCGACGAGGTTGGCGACCGCGTTCACGACGGTTTGGATCTGGCGTCCGCGAAGCTTCGCAATCTCATCGAAGGTGCGCCCCTCTGCGACCAGTCGCAGAGTTTCTAGAGCGGGCGCCGTCTTTCGTTCAGGCAACGTGCCGGCACGGGCGCCTTCGCGATAGCGCTGCAGGGCTGCGAGAATTTTATTGCCGTACATATCCGCCTTGCGTTCGCCGATGCCGGTGATGGTCCGCAGTTCGGCAATTGATGATGGCTGAACCCGGCAAATCTCCTCGAGAGTGGTGTCATGCAGAATTACGAAGGCTGCCACATTTTGTTCTCGGGCCGTAGTCCGGCGCCACTCGCGAAGGTACTCGCGCAAATCGGGGTCGACATCGCTAACGGCATTGGCACCGGGCACAGTTCGAGGTCGCAACGGCGCACCTGCTGTGGCTTTGTCGGGCGCAAATCTGCGCGACGCGGGCTTCGCCGCTGCAGCCGGCGCCGCCAGCCATTCGGGGACGCTGCTGCAGACGTCGCAGGCGTCACACGAGGTCCACTTCGGCGTCTCGCCAAAGTGCGTGCAGATCTGGTGGTGGCGGCAGCCGCGGGCATCCACGAACGCCCGAATCTTGTGATAGCGCTGCCAGGCGCGGTCACGCTCGGCGGCGTCGGTAATCTGGTTGGCGAAAAATCCGAGGAGTCCAGCGTCGCGTTTTTGCCAGAGCAGGATGCAGTCCGCAGGATTACCGTCACGCCCCGCTCGGCCGGCCTCCTGATAGTACTGTTCGATGGACTTGGGTAGCGCCAGGTGGATCACGGCGCGCACTGTGGCTTTGTTGATCCCCAGACCAAAAGCAATGGTCCCAACCAGTACGCGCACTTCGTCGGACATCCAGCGTTCCTGGTTGCGGCGGCGGTCGGCGTTGTCCATCTTCGCGTGATAGCCGACCGCGGCAATGCCCTGGTCTTCGAGAAAATCAACCGTCTCTTCAACCTTGTTGATCGTGGGAGCGTAGACGATGACACTGCCGTCGCTGTGGTTGCGCACGGCATTCACCAACAGCTCTGGCTGTTCCCACGCCTCGCATTCGCGGATCAGGTAGTGCAAATTGGCGCGGTGAAAGCTGGCAATGTATTTGTCGGCGTCGCGCAACTGGAGCTGCGCCAAAATGTCGTGCCGCACGGGACGCGTAGCGCTGGCCGTAAAAGCCGCGATCGGATGGCCGGGGAACTTTGTGCGCAGGCAATTCAGCTTCCGGTATTCGGGGCGGAACTCATGTCCCCACTCAGAGATGCAATGGGCTTCGTCAATCGCAAAGAACGCGATGGGCACGTGGAGCAGCCAGCCCAGCGTTTCGCCGCGCGCCAGACGTTCGGGCGACAAATAAAGTAGCCGGTAGCCGCCGTCGCGAGCCTGGCGCATCACATTTGACTGCTGCTCGTCGTTGAGCGAGCTGTTGAGCACGGCCGCGGGAATCCCCATCTGCGCCAACTGCGAGGCCTGGTCCTGCATGAGTGCGATCAGGGGAGAGATGACTATAGCGGTCCGGCCGGAGATCACAGCGGGCAGCTGGTAGCAGAGAGATTTGCCGCCGCCGGTGGGCATGACCACGCAGGTGTCATGACCGTCGAGCAAACTGCGAACGATTTTCTCCTGCAGGGGACGAAACGAACTGTATCCCCAGTACCGGCGGAGTGGGATCAGCAAGTCCGTTTCGGAAGCCATGAAGGCAGTATAAGTGACGCGCGAACCGAGGCGCGCTAGGCGGGATTATCGGGCCGAATGCTGCTCCCGAACTGGGAAGCTGCCGGCGCTAGAGTGTGTAGTGGCTGAGACAGTCTGCGAAAAAATCGATCTGCAACTCTGTTTTGATGCAACTCTGTTTTGATGCGACTCTGTTTTGAGGCAACTCTGTTTTGGTGCAACTCTGTTTTGAGGCAACTCTGTTTTGGTGCAACTCTGTTTTGATGCAACTCTGTTTTGAGGCAACTCTGTTTTGATGCAACTCTGTTTTGAAAGGGCGCGGCTTCAAGCCGCGCCGTAAGCGCCGCAAAATCAATCGCGGCTTTAGCCGCTGAGGTAATATGCGCTCGGCAAAGTGAGTTTTTCAGCAAACTGTGAGAGCCATTAGACGAACTTGAATAGCGGCGCGGTGGAATGCTATGCCATGCGCGCGAGATCCCTTCGACTTCGCTCAGGGCAGGCTCTTCACTCCGCCTGAAATACGGCTAAGTTCAGGATCACGCCCCTCAAAAGTATTCTGCCTTCCGATACGTACGCTCAAACAGAATCGCTGCTGCGCCTACTACCACGAAGCATAAGACGCTGCCTTCCGGACCGACGGTTCCGCCGGTCAGCCATGTTGGGCCGGAAAAGGATGACTGCAGCAAGTGTCCGGGGAAGACCGTGCCGCTGTCGGGGACGGAATAGAAGAATGTCTCTCCCCAATCCCACGCCGCATGGAAGCCAACCGCAAACCACAGATTGCCAGTGCGCCGCAGCGTCAGACAGAAGAACAATCCAATAAAAACCACGGCCAACAGCCCAAGCCCGGATTCCCCTTCGTTCCTGACGTGGATCAGTCCAAATACGCACGATAGCGCTAGGGCTGCCGGCCAAAACCCGATACCTCGCGCCAGCGTGAATTGTGTATAACCACGCACCAGAAACTCCTCGAACAGTCCGACCAGGAGAAACATCACAGCCCAGAACGCGGCGAACTTCACGATCCGGGCGCCGTGCAGTGCGAGGTGACCGAAGGTGAACGCGTGCAGGCCGTACAAAGCAACCAACAGCAGGCTGATCGCGGCAAATCCCCACACCGTTCCCACCCAGAAGAGTTTGCCGAAGGCGCGTCGCACTGGCAAACCGTAGGCTCCCCACGGACGATGCTCGACGCGCGAAAGGATTAACGCCGGAATCATGGATGCTAGAAGATTCCCGAATTCCTCCACCATCATCGACCAAAGCAAGCTCGCCGAGCCAAAGTGCCACCAATCTGCCCACACGCTGGCGAGCCCCCACAGCGGGAAGAACATCGCTACATAAAACGCAAATCCCCAGCCGGGACGCAGGCCGTCCGGGCCGAAGAAGAGAGTGTGGGCGTAGGACGGTTGGGCGATGGCAACGAAGTTCGGTTCCATGCCTGTGCCCGGCGGGGATGCAGATTCAGTGCTGTCGTGAAGGTCGTCCATTGCAGAAGTTTCCCCGCTAGGGGGCTGCGCCATGGTAAAACACTCGGCTCGACCTTATGCGCGGATATTTCACCCGAGAACGCTTTGGACGTCCGCAATTTCTTGCAGGACTACTGCTGCTGGCGTTTCTGGCGCAGGTGCTTTGGCTGCTGCATGCGGAGTTGCGGGCGGCGAACGGTCCCGATGGACTGGAAGCCATTCGCATTCGCGAGGGCTGGAAGCAGTGGCACGGCGGCGGCCTTGCCGGCGCTCCGTTCGCCGATGCAGCGACGAATATTGGTTTCAGCGGGAACGATGCCCCCACCATGCAGCAGGAGATGGTCCCCGGCCGCGACAAGGACGGATTCGACACCGAGCACTCACCTCTGTTCTACCTCGCATCTGCCGGCCCTTTGCTGCTATTGCCGCAGCGCGCGCTTCAAGGCGTAGCAGCCGGCGACTGGGAATGGCTTCCCCGGTTGCCATTTCTGGCGTGCGGAGTATTTCTGGGCGCGTCGCTGTGGTATGTCGCGCGGCGGCTCTGCGGTAACACCGGAGGATACGTCGCGCTCGCGTTCTACTGCTTTTCGCCGGCCATGATCCAGGCGAGTGCGGTCTGGCATACCGAACCCGAAATCGTTTCCGCGTGGGGAGCCTTTGGTACCATCTTCACCGCCATCGCCGTCGCCCATACGCTGTACGCGCCGCGTGAAGTCGTGCTGTGGAACTGGCGACGCATCGTGCTGCTGGGAACCTCGCTGGCAATCGCGGTTGGTTCGCAATTCTCGATGATCGTCGTCGTGCCCTTGGCGCTGGCGTTTCTGCTCTACGTAGCTCCCGTTCGGCGACGGGCAGGACTCGTGATTTGGATAGCCGCATGCGTCGTGGGATTCGTGCTGCTGTTTGCGATGTATTTTTTCAGCCCACGCGCCTTCGTCGATGGCATTCGTCACGCTACATTCTGGGGAGCGACCTGGCGGGGATTCACCGTGCTGGGAGTCTACAGGCAGGTTGCGGCACAAATTGCGCGTGCATGTCCGGCACTCTTGCTGGCGCTCCCGGTGGCGATTGCGACTTACGCGGTATGGCCGCGGACGCGCTACTTCGGCAATACCGCGCCGCTCCTGCTGGCGGTACTTTTCGTAATCCTCGGAATGGCGCATCCGCACGAGGCGGGCACAGGATTTCTTCTCGGCGCTATTCCGTTTCTGTTCATCTTCGTCTCCGGAGTGCTCGCCGATCTGATGGAGACACGGTATCGTCCGCTGGTGACGGCGGGTGTCTTCGGAATGCTGCTGGCGTACGCGGTGTGGAATGTGACGCAACTGGCGAAGGTGACAGGCTGACCAGGTCGGTCAGGGCTGGATGCCAGGCCATTCCGTGAACAGGCCACGTTCGCGTAATTCTCTGGAACCATTCCCCTCCCTGCTGCGAATACATAATGAAAGCTCAGCCGTCCAAGTCTTTAAGCAGCCAGCGAGCATGGACAACCTTGAACATCGTTCCGACGCCGACCTCCTGCGGCTCGCCCTGGCTGGAGAAGAAAGCGCATTTCTTCTGCTGTATGAAAGGCTGAAGGGCGGAGTTTTCCGGTACGCCTTCTATATGACGAACTCCAAGCCCGCAGCTGAAGAGGTCACACAAGAAGTTTTCATCGCGCTGCTCGAGAGTGGAAAACGTTACCAGGAGACTCAGGGGAATGTTGCGGCGTTTGTATTTGGGATGGCGCGCAACTTCGTCCGGCGTGTGGAACGCCGGGAGCGTGCTTACCAGCCGCTTCCTGCTGATGAGACGGTGGAGAACTTGTCGGGAAGGCTTGCGTCCGAGCCGGAGATTCTGCCGGAGCAGATGATTCGAGGCGAACTGGTGGAAAGTGTTCGCGCTGCGATTGCCTCTCTGCCCGAACACTACCGCCAGGTAGTGGTGCTTTGCGACCTGTGCGAGCTGTCCTATGCCGAAGCAGCTTCGCGTTTGGAGTGTGCAGTGGGGACGATCCGGTCGCGTCTGAATCGAGGACACGCCCTGCTCTCACAAAAGCTAAAGGTGAAGACCTCCGCCGCGCCGCAGACTGAGTTCCCGATCACAGGCACCGAGGGATGCCTCATATGACTTGCATTGAACTTCGCTCTTATCTTGAAGAGCTGGCATTCACCAACTCCGGGGACCATGAGTATTCTGCCGAGGTTGCCGAGCATATCCGGATCTGTGAGGAATGCAGCCGTGTCGCCGGGGAACAGACTGAGGTAAGAGGTCTCTTGAACCTGGTCCGGGATTCGACTCCTCAGATCTCTCCTTCGCTGGATTCAGCGATTCTGGCGGACTTCCGCGAACGTGTTGAGCGGGTTCCGGCTTCTGGCGTGTTGGCATTTGGTAGCCGATCGGCCCCGCTATTTTGGCGCGGTGCCATCGCAGCCGTGATTCTGATTCTCGTGATACTGCCTTGGGCGTACCGAAGACGCGACACGGCGAAATACTCTCCACCGACTGTTGACAAGGTCGCATTGTCTGAGCCGACGGCGACCGAGAACTCAGCCACTAACGTTGTGAAGGAGAACAGTCCGGCGAAGGGATTGCTCCCGCACCGCGCCAAGCGCAATTCGCGCCCTGCCGCATCGGCAGCTCCGGCCTCAGTTGTATCGACCCAATTTCCGGCCGGGTTCGACAGCTTGATGTATTGCGATCCGTTGAGTTGTGCGGGAACCATGGAGGTTATCCGCATGCAACTACCAACTGGCGTATCAACGCGCGGATCAGCGCGCCAGCCATCGCAAGGGATCGTTTATGCCGACGTTGTCATCGGCTCAGACGGTGTAGCTCGCGGCATTCGATTCGTGGAATGAAGTCAATTTCTGGAGGAAACCATTATGCAGTGGAGAATCAAAAGCCTTGTCCTGATGAGTATTACCGTATTTCTTGGCAGTTTGGCGGCGCAAACATTGCCCGAGGAATCGGGGGAATTTCGTCTCCCGTTGCCGCCCCCCGAGGGCATGCATGCGAAAACCACCATGGCTCTGCGCATGGACAGCATGGACAACATGGAGGCGGCGCCGGTAAAAGGCTCACCGTTCTGCGCCACCGTCTCCACGGAACACACGCAAACATTTGCCGACGGCAATCGCATCCATACCGGCCACGAGTCAACGCTGTGCCGCGACAGCGAAGGACGCACGCGGCGCGAAGCTGAACTCGATCTGATGGGCGCTGTGCCGCAAACGTCGTCGCACAAGTTGATCACGATCGTCGATCCAGTCGCAGGTTTCCGCTACGTCCTCGACACGAAAGACAAGGTCGCGCGCAAGATGCCGATCCTGCCTCATGTCCATGGAGCGGGGAAACCTGGGGAAGCTGCCAAACTTGAGGCCGAGGACACCTTTTTCTACACCGAGGGCGGCAAGTCGTCCGGCCACGTGTTCATGAGAAAGATTGGACCTGGCGCGAATGGGCCGGAGCCAACGCCCGAGAATTTGGGTGACCAGACTATCGGCGGGGTGCATGCGACAGGAACGCGCATCACCACCACGATTGCTGCGGGCAGCATGGGGAATGAACAACCCATCCTGGTGACGTCAGAGAACTGGTACTCATCGGAACTCAAGGCAACGGTGATGACCAAGCACAATGATCCCTGGGCGGGAGAATTGAAAACTCAGTTTACAAACGTGAATACATCTGAGCCCGATCGGACCATGTTCACAGTGCCCAGCGATTACAAGGTTGTCGATGAGAAGTTGGGGCCATTCGTTGTCAGGATGTCGGCCAAGGCTCCGATGTAGTGCGACGTAGCGCCGCCGTCCCGGCGGCTGGGAGCCTGCCCTGAGCGAAGCCGAAGCGGCGGGCGTCCTCGCCCGCCGCTCCGAGGGCGAGACGCCCTCGGGACAGCCGGCAGGATGCCGGCGCTACCCGTACACGCCGCTAATGCGCTTCTTCCGTGGCGGGTGCGGTATCGGCAGTGTCCAGCTTCTCGGCTGCATGCGGTGTGCTCGGAGCCGGTTGAAACTCTCCAGGCTCTTTGCCCGACATGGCCACCGTCATGAAGTTCATCCAGATAGGGAGCGCAGCATGCGCTCCCGTCTCCTTCGCACCCAACGATTTTTTCTCGTCATAGCCTACCCAGACGCCGCAGGTCACGGTAGGAGAGAATCCGACGAACCAGGCGTCGGTGAAGTCGTTGGTGGTTCCAGTTTTGCCGGCGACGGGAAAAGGCAGCTTCGCGGCCGCGACCCCGGTGCCGTGCAGAACCACTTCCCGCAGCATCGCGGTCATGATGCGGGCGGTGCGAGTGCTGATCGCGTCTCTAACCTCGGGGAAATTCTCTTCGAGTACGCGCCCATCGTAATCCGTTACGCGCGTGAGGTAGTGCGGGGCCACGCGCACGCCATCGTTCGGAAAAACGCTGTAAGCGGCGGTCTGTTCCATCAGCGTGATCTCGGCGGAACCGAGCGCCACGGGCAAGTACGGCGGCAGTTTGGCGGTGATGCCGAAGCGTCCCGCGTAATCGATCACGGTCTTGATCCCCACTTTGCTGGCGAGCTTGAGCGCAGGAATGTTGCGCGACTGCGCCAGGGCGCGGCGCAATGAAATGATGCCCTCGAATTTTTCATCGTAATTGTGCGGGGAGTATGGGCCAGAGGGAGTTTCAAAGCTGATGGGCTCGTCGAGGATGGTGTCGTCCGGGCTGGCGCCCTGGTCGATCACGGTCGTGTAAACATAAGGCTTGAAGGACGAACCGACCTGGCGGAGGGCTTGGGTGGCACGATCGAATTTGGATTCGTTGAAGTCGCGTCCGCCGACCATGGCCTTGATGCCGCCCGTGGTGTTGTCGATGGCGACCAGCGCCGCCTGCGCGCCGGAGTCTTGTTCAAGGCTGACCCTCGCCGCTCCATTCGGCGCCAGCGAGACAATCTTTACGTAGCAGATGTCGCCCGTCTTAAGAATGTTCTGCAACTTCTGTTGGGTCCAGGCTGCATCGTTTTGCGTGAGCGCGGCTGCATAGCGTCCGAACTTCAGCGTGGCTATCCCCGTGCCAGAGGACGTCACCACGGCGTGCATATATCCTTTGACCTCGGGTTCATCGTCCCAATCAGGATGAGAGTATTTTTCGATCGTCAGGCCTTGCGTGACAATGTTTTCGAGATGGGCCTTCCATCCGTGTCGGCGTTCGTAGGCGGCAAGGCCATCAAGCACGGCCTGGTTCGCGGCTTTCTGCAGGTCGACGTCAAGTGAGGTGTATACCTTGAGGCCGCCTTCGTGAACCTGGTCCGAGCCGTACTTGCCTTCCAGATATCGGCGGATTTCTTCGACGAAGTAGGGCGCGAGCGAATTGGAATCGTGCGCAAGATGCAGGATGAGCAGAGCTGTGCGGGCGTCGGCTGCCTGCGCAGCGGTAATCTTTCCATCTTCGAGCATGGCGTTGATGACGAGATTGCGGCGCCTCTGGGCGCGGTCGGGATGGTAGATCGGAGAATAGATTCCGGGACCCTTGGGAACTCCGGCCAGCAATGCAGCTTCTTCGAGCGTGAGGTTTTTCGCAGGCTTGCTGAAGTAGAACTCGGAGGCGGCCTCGAATCCGTAAACGCCGTGGCCCAGAAATATCTGATTGGCGTAGAGGGTGAAGATTTGCGGCTTGGTGAAGCGGCGCTCGATCTGGATGGCGAGCATGGTCTCCTGCACCTTGCGGTGAAACGAGCGGTCGGGCGAGAGGAAAAGATTGCGGGCCAGTTGCATGGTCAGCGTGGATGCGCCCTGGACTTTACCTCCGGATTCGATGTCGCGATAAGCCGCGCCGATGATGCGCCAGAAATTGATCCCGGAATGCCGGTAGAAGTCCTTGTCCTCGATGGAGACCAGGGCGTCGCGCAGGACGGGCGGAAAGTCGTCGTAGGTGGCCACCACGCGGCGCTGCAGAGCGAAGGAACCGATGACGCGTCCTTGATCGTCGTAGAGTTCAGTGATCGAGCTGGGACGGTAGGCCTCGAGGGCGTCGACCTGCGGAAGGTCGGTGGTATAGACGAGGAGAAGTCCGGCGGTCGCTCCCACCAGCGCAGAAATCAGGACGAGCAGGCCGAAGAGGACGCGGCCTACGAGCTTGCGACCCGCAATTTCCACGGGAGGAAGATGTTCGTAGAGAGACTTCATTTCAGGAAAAGTCAGGATAGCACTTTGGGGGAACGTGGCAGGTTTGTACTACTTAGGGTGGCTAGAAACAAAATGGGGCAACTAAGCTTCTTGTCATCCCGAGCGAAGCGAGGGATCTGGGTTCTTGCCTGCGCGCTCCACATTGCCGCTGCAGGCACAAACCGAGATCCCTCGCTTCGCTCGGGATGACAAGCCCCGCCGCCGGGCTTCGCCCCGGCGGGACAGCCGAGGCGGCTGTCGCTACGTGAGTTGCTTAGCTGGCGCGGCTCTTCAGGACTTCCACTGCCTTCTTCAGCTGATCGTCCACCGTATTCTTGGGCTTCGCTTCCTGATCGGGTGCGTTGGGCTGCTCCTCGTCCTCCGGAACTACGCTGTCAGCTTCGTCGGCGACGACCACATTCGGCGTAACAGCCGCATCCTGAATCGCCTTGCCGCTGGGCGAGTAGTACTTCGCCACGGAGAGGATCAGTGCGCCTCCGTCCGGCAGGTCGATCGTTTTCTGCACCGAGCCGTCGCCAAAAGTCTTGTCGCCGACCACGTCGCCCCGAGCATTTTCCAGCACGGCTGCCGCAACGATCTCAGCCGGACCCGCCGTCCCCCTGTTCACGAGCACAGCCAGAGGAAGCGTGGTGACCGCCTTCGCGGGATCGGCGTTGAAAGCTTCCCGAGGATACTTCTGTCCCTGCAAATATGTGATCGTGCCATGGTTGAGGAATAAGTTGGCTACGGCTACTCCTTCTCCCTCATCGCCATCAGATGCGTTGCGAAGATCGAGCACCAGCTTCTTCGCGCCGGATTTCTCCAGCGACTTGACCTTACCGGCAATTTCCTGCGCCTTGCCCTTGGTCAGGGCGTCCACCTTGACATAGCCGATGCCCTCTTCGACCATCTTGTCGGATACGGGCGGAACCGTAACAACATCGCGCGTGATCACAACCTTCTGCGGCTCGGCGCGGCGCGCGCGGACGACCGAGACGTTCACATTCGATCCAGGCGTTCCCGCGAGCAGATTGTGAATCTCAGGTAGCGACATATCGCGCGTGCTCTGGCCTTCGATGGACTCGAAAATGTCGGTGGCCTCGATGCCGGCCTTTTCCGCCGGCGATCCTGGCAGGACAGAAACGACCGCGGCATAACCGAAGCGCTTCGAAACCGTCGCGCCGATCTCGCCCTTCGATTCTTTCCGGTGCGCCTTGTACGCCTTATAGGCGTCGGCAGTCATGTAGCTGGAGTTGGAATCGAGCGACTCGAGCAAACCGTGCAGGGCGCCGTCGGTCACCTTCGGGATGTTCGGCTCCTCGACGTATTCGGTGCGCACGCGCGACAGAACTTCGCTGTAGACCTGCAATTGCCGGTAAGCGCCGTCGTTCGAGGAGGCATGCACGCCGCCCATCGAACCTGCAACTACGAACAGTAGTACGGCGAAGGAAGAAACGAGAATCGCTGCTTTGGTTTTCATCGACATCCGATTTATCTTCTTTATCTTCGGGAAGGAACTGCTTCCTGAGGAAGTCCTTCCATTATATCTGTGTAGATGCGATTTGGAACCCCTCGGCTGCTCAAATTGCGCCTCGCCGGTAACTGGACACCTGCTGCGCTCCACAACAGACAGATGACGAGAGGTTGTGTTATCGGAGCATGTTCGGCATCTCGAGCCGCCAAAGAAAACAAAGGGTTTAGGACCCCGCAACTGACTCCCGAATGTTCTCCGAACCTAGGACCCCGGTTTGAAGTTCAGCGTAAGCACGGTTCGAACCGAAGCGGGATGGGTGTTGAGAGTGTAGGGCTTGAACCGCCACTGCCTGACCGCATCAGTTGCAGCGCGGGCAAACGCCAGTGAACCTTGCAGGAACTTGGCGTCCTGCACGGAACCATCGCGGCCAATCAGCAACTGCAGAACAACTGTTCCCTGCCGGCCTTTTGCGCTTTCGGGGTAGACGGGATCGGGCTGCTGCAAAATCAGAGCGCGGGCGGCAGCTTCGGTAAGATCGACCGGTTCAATCGAGGGCAATGCTGCCTCCACCGGCTTGTTGCCTCCGGATGCCGGAGTCATCGATGCCATCTGCGACCTCAGGCTCGATGGAATCGCGGTATTGGTAGTGGTAGTGACTGGCGTGCTGCGCGGCTGCGGATTTCTGTGCACAGGTGCGGGTGCTGGCGCAATCGCCGAGGGAACCGGCGTTTCCGACTGGACCTCGGCCGGGACGCTTTGCACTGGGGCCTGTACGATGCCAGGTGCGGGCTGGCTTTCCGGGGCTTGGCCAGTCGATCCGGGTTGCGCAGCCTGGGAAGACTGACCCTCCGGACTCTGATTCTCTTGAAGAGGAGCCGCATCCGGCTGAGATGGATCGGGAACATCCTTTGCAGCCGTGTTCAGTGGCGCGTTCTGGCCGGCATCCGCGTTAGCTGGGTTCGGCTGCTTCGCGGTCGGATCGATGTTAGGAAGCACGCGGATTTGCGAGGGATCCGTGGTCGCATCGGGAATGTTCTCGGCCACCGGCAATTTGTATTCATCGCCGGCTCGGCCAAAGTTTTCATGCGAGGTCGGTACCTGCGGAGTGGTTACAGGCTGCGGATTGAGCCAGCCGTGTCCAGCACGGGCGGCACGAGCAAGCAGGGACTGCACCTTGGGCCGCCACACCGATTGCGGAACCGCGACGTAGGCGATCACCAAAACTGCCGCCAGTACACCAGCCGCCGCAAGCTTGCCGAACTTGCGTCGCGGCTTCGGTTCGGTTTGTTTAGAACTCTCGCCGGAAATGTAGGCGAACAGTACAGCTTCGGCTCGCTGCTCGTGTTCTTTCGTCTTCGCAGAACCGACTTCAGCGGGCACCGAATCGGACGCCCCGGCGTCCTCAGGGGTTTTGACCTGCGAGACTGTCTCCGAGAAACTGAGCAACTCGGCCTTCGCAGGTGCGGGTTCAGTTGGAGGAGGAGGCACCGGCGCCGGACGCGCCTTCAAGTACCAGGACAGGCCGCGAGGTTCGCCGTGGTCTTGCTGCGGCGGAGGAGAAGCGGCATCCTGCGGTTCGACGGAGCCGGCCATCGGCTCTAACTCGCTAAGCGGATCGATTTCGGTTCCCGTCACATGATGGAACGACTTCGGAACCTCGGATTCCGTTACGAAATGCGTGCCCGGCGTTTTCCCGGACTGCAGAAATTCACCTGCGCGCAGCGTCTTCTCTTTCGCGGTCACAGTTGTCTGGTCGGAGGTGCCCGGCGCTTTTACGGCCGAGCCTCCGGATGCGGAGGCCGCCGCGGCGAGTACTGATTCGTACTTGGCACGAAGGAGCCCATGTGCCGTGGTCAGCGTCTCTCTGGCTTGAGCGGCTTGAATCGGCTTGCGCAAAATCGAGTTCGCGCCCGCCTGCAGCGCCTGCGGGACACTGGCATCATTTCCCACGATAGCCAGAGTCAAAGGTCGCTCGCCGGCCTTCCGCTCGCGAGCTGTATTCAGAAGAAACGCCGCTTCGGGCTGGTTGTCCCAGTCGACAATCAGAAGCTGCAAAACTTGGGTCGTAACTCGTTCGACCGCCTGTCCCACCGGACAGTGCTCTGCCTCAATGCCGAGATCGGCAAGGATCTGACAAACCGGCTGAGCTGTTCCCTCATCGGAGCAGAACAGAAGGCAACGAAGGGCCATGCATCTCTAGACTAGGGGGAGCAGTAATCGCGAGCAAGATTACCGAGGTGGGACCAAACCGCTTCCTGTGGAAGCCGCCCGCAACCGGAAGTACATGTACCTCTGGAACCGCACCGCGCTAGAATGCTCGGTCGTTTCGGCCTCAGCCTCTCATGCAAACTGCGGACGTAGTCATCATCGGCGGCGGGATTGTGGGGTCAAGCATCGCCTACCACTTGACTGCTGCCGGATGCCGCAGTGTCCTGGTCATCGAGCGAGAGTCGGCGCAGGGCAAGGGATCCACCGGCAAAAGCATGGGCGGCGTGCGTGCCCAATTTTCGACCCCGGTCAACATTCAGATGTCGCTGTACTCGATTCCCTTTTATGCCAGCTTCGACGAACGGCTGGGATACCCTTGCGACTATCGTCCGCAAGGCTATCTGTTCTGCGCGACCAGCGACCAGCACATGACATACCTTCGCGAAAATTTTGAGCAACAGGTGGCGTTGGGATTGAAGAATGTGCGGCTGATTGACGGAAACGAGATTCGCAGCATGTTCCCGCAGTTAAGTGCCGACGACATTGTCGGAGGCAGTTTCTGCTCGACCGATGGCTTCGTGGACCCCTACAGCGCCATGATCGGCTTCATGACCTGGGCCGCAGATCATGGCGCCACATTGTGGAAGAACACTGCGGTCACTGGCGTGGCGCTAGGCGAGCGCGGCATCGCGGGAGTAGAGACGAGTCGCGGTCCCGTGGCAACGCGAAAGGTGGTGAACTGTGCCGGGGCATGGGCTGCCGATGTAGCGAAGCTGGCTGGCCTGGAATTGCCCGTCCAGCCACTGCGGCGGATGTTAGTTCCGAGCGAGCCTTTCGACGAATTTCCGCACACCGCGCCCATGATCATCGACATGTCGAATGGCTTCCACTTTCGGCCAGAGAGCCGGGGGTTCCTCTTGGCATGGAACGATCCGGACGAGACGCCGGGATTCAAAACCGATTTCGATTCGGCGTTCGTGGAAAAAATTCTGACGCGCGCGGCAGACCGCGTGCCCTGCTTCGCCAATCTGCCCGTCAATCCCAAGCGTGCCTGGGCAGGACTTTACGAAATGACGCCGGATCATCATCCGATTCTGGGCGAGGCTCTGGGCGTGCCGGGATTTTTTCTGGCGAACGGATTCAGCGGGCATGGCGTGATGCATGCTCCGGCTACGGGGAAGATTCTGAGTGATCTGATCCTGACGGGAAGGACGGATCTGATTGACGTGTCCCTGCTAAGCCTGGCGCGATTCGCCGATGGGCGTCTGATTCACGAAACGGCAGTGCTCTGAGGATCCGGCGAAGGGCTTTAATCGCAGAGATTGCAGAGAAAGGCCGCAGAGGTCGCGGAGAACTGCACGTCCGTGCGGGGAGTATCAAATGCTGGAACAGAACTACTGGTTAACCACTGTCGCGATGCCGCATGGGGATAGCGCTCCCGCGTTGCCGGAGCGTGTGGATGTTGCCGTGATCGGCGCCGGTTTCACGGGCCTCTCCGCGGCACGCACCCTGGCGAAGCGCGGCGCCAAGGTCGCCGTGCTCGAGTCCGAAACCATAGGGTGGGGAGCGAGTTCGCGCAACGGCGGCATGGTGCTCACTGGAATGAAGCTGGGCGTGAACAAGCTCATCTCGATGTACGGCCGGGAGCTGACACGGCGCATGTACGCGGCGTCGCTGGCCTCAATGGATTGCGTGGAGCAGATTGTTCGCGAAGAAACGATTGACTGCGACTTCGCGCGCTGCGGACATCTGGAGGTCGCCTGCAAGCAAAGCCACTTCGACGACTACGCGCGCCAGGTAGAAGTGATCGCGCGCGAGTTCAATCACGAGTTGCGCGTAGTGCAGCGCGAGGAACTTCGTGCCGAGATCGGCTCCAACATTTACTACGGCGGGATGGTGGATGAGGTCAGCGCCGGACTGAATCCGGCACGCTACGTCGCGGGTCTGGCGCGCGCGGCGATGAAAGCGGGTGCGGAAATCTTCGAACACGCGCGGGTTGAGAACATGGAGCGCGAGTCCCGGCAGGGCGAGCCGGGATGGAAGATCATGACCTCACGTGGTCCGTTGTGGGCGCGCGATGTATTTGTGGCGACCAGCGGCTATACGGGGCGCGCGACTCCCTCTCTGCAGAAAAAGATCATTCCAATCGGCTCGTTCATCATTACGACAGAAGTTCTGCCGGAGGCTCTGGCCCGCGAGCTCAGCCCGCGCAATCGCATGATCTACGACTCGAAAAATTATCTCTACTACTACCGGCTCACGCCCGACCGCCGCATTTTGTTTGGCGGACGCGCGGCATTCTTTCCGGAGAACGACCAGACGGTGCGGCGAAGCGCGGAAATCCTGCGGCGGGGAATGATCGAGGTGTACCCGCAACTGCGGGATGCGAAGGTCGAGTATGTCTGGGGCGGCACGCTTGATTTCGCCTTTGACATCATGCCCCACGCCGGCCAGATGGACGGGATGTACTACGCGCTGGGATATGCCGGACACGGCGTCGCCATGGCCACCTATCAGGGCCAGAAGATGGCCGAGCTAATCGCCGGCGACAAGCCGGAGAATCCATTTGTGGGCATCCCGTTTCCGGGCGCGCCGCTGGGAGTGTACAACGGGAGGCCGTGGTTCCTGCCGTTCGCCGGAGCCTGGTATAAGCTGTTGGATTGGATTAGCTAGAATCCAAATTGCCAATGATCACCCGTTCAGACGATTACGTGGAGTATTGCCGCGAGACGGCGAGGCGTGCCAAGGAACCCCATGATCTGGCGCTGCGGGGCAGGGACAAAAAAGAAATCACGCAGCTTATTCACGAACGCATCGCCGAGGCCGTGGGACTTCACTCCGGCGACGATCTCGTAGACATCGGCTGCGGGGACGGCACTCTGCTTCGAATGGCGCAGAGTATCGGCGTCCGCAGCGCGGTTGGGCTGCTAGCCACGGGCGAAGAGGTCGCGGTTCTGCGGCGGTCCGGTTTGGACGCAATGCAGGGGCTCACCGACAACTTGCCGCTCCCCGATGAGAGCGCCTCGGTCGTCGTATGCAACAGCGTTTTGCTGGTCGTGCCGCGGGAAAAGATTCCCGCGAGTTTGCGCGAGATAAAGCGCATCGCCAAACCCGGTGCGCGCATATTTTTGGGGGAGATTCCGTTTGTGCAACCGCCCGACCCGACCCCGCAGTTTACGACCCGGCGGGAGTTGCTCTCCTACCTGTACCGCAAGCACGGGCTGAGAACGTGGTTCGGGATGCTGCGGAGGATGGTCCGGTGGACGCTCACAGGAAAGCCTGACGTAGTGTGCCCCGGCACTGCGATTTCTTTCTTCGCTGCACCATCCGAGTTCGTTGCCATGGCTCAAGACGCTGGTCTGGAACTTGTGCGCTATTGGCAACACGAATATCCGGACACCCGCAACAATTACTTGTTCCGACGAGCGAGCTAGCCGCAAGCGTTCACTTGAACGGATTACAAATCGTCAGTTGGCCGTCGATGATTTGACCATCTTGAAAATCTTCGGAATAGAGTGTTTTGCATCCCGCCCGCAACGCGGCGGCAGCGATAAGTGCGTCATAGATGCCGAAGCTGTACTGCTCTGCAATCCTCAACGCTGCTTCGTGCGTTCCCAGCGTGATTGCGAGCGGCGGTGCACAGAGCACGCGGATCGCGGCCAGCGCCTCTCGTACGTCCTGCCATGGCATGTGAATCTTGCGTCGAGCTACAGAAGCAAACTCATTCAGCACCTGGACACTGATGACCCCACCTGCCGCAAGCAACTCCTCGGCGCGAGGGCCGCGCGGATCGTCCTGGGCGATGGAATAAATCAGAATGTTGGTGTCGAAGAATGTCTTACCGGGCATTCGCGTCAGCCCGGTCGAAGACGAATCCTGGAGGCAAAGGACGCCGCAGCTTGCGGAGACGTGCCAGCGCACGTTCTCTGGCGGGATCGCGGCTTATCTCGAACGTTCGGTTCCCGGCGACACGAATTTCGATCTGATCTCCCTCCTTCAGCTCGAGGGCATCTACGACCGTAGAGGGCAAGCGAACCGCCAGACTGTTCCCCCATTTTGATACCTGCATAGAGCCCTCCAGAGATGATATACATTATATTGTATATCCAAGGAAAACGAAGGTAAAGGGCTTTATCATTCGCCGTCGGGGCTGGATATTAGCTAACAGCTAACTTTTCGTTTAGAGGCGATTTAACGGCTAGCAGCGTGCCGACGGTACTCTGAAGTCCTCCTCGGGCCGCCGTCGAGCTCACAGGGCAACTCTGTGCGTTCCATGGCCATTCTACGCATGGCTGCAAGCAGCGTTCGATGCGAGCCGGCCTCCGCATCTCGTGCGTGTTTTCAATAACTTACAGATAACATGTTGAAAGTAATGACGATGCTGAATTTATGTATGTACGGAATTGTATGCATACTCTTCGGGGTTTACCGGCGAGCCGTTGACCCCACGGTAAGACATCGATGGCGTGCACTTGTTCTGGCCACTTATCACCGTGGAGGCGGACGCTTTCGTCCGCCCGCTCCCGGACGAAGGCGTCCGGGACTACGCGGATCGCTGTTCCCTGACGCCACTGCGCTCAAGCTATGAAGATGCCTGTCGAGTACGCCGACCTTTCACCAGCCAATACACCGCCGGTCCCAGCAACATGGCAATCGAGCCTCCGATCACTGCGAAGCGGTCGCTCCCCAGCAGCACGCGGATGGCCATCACCACCGGGGCTCCTACCACGTAGAGCAATCCTGCACGTCCTCCCGGCACGTGGAAGGCGCGAGGCATGTCGGGATGCGAGCGCCGAAGTTTCCAGGCGGAAAGCACGGTCAGTACCGTCGTCGCTGAGCGCAGCCAGACGTAGACGGAGATGAGTTGGGTCAGGCTCTGGCGAGCGAGCAGGGCATAGATGATCGCCGAAACCACAACCGCGATCCACGGAGTGCCGTAGCGCGGATGCCGCCGTGTAAGAATCTGCGGGAGATATCCATCTTCTGCCAGGGCGAAAGGCATTCGCGTGGTAGTGAGCACCGTGCCGTTGAGCAGGGCAACGTTGGTGACCATGGCTGCGAGCGTCATCCAGGTGCCCAGCCATGGGCCTCCGATAAGACCGGCGGCGTCGGCGAAATATCCTGTGTGCCAGCTCTGCCAGTTCCCGAGCGCTGCCAGGCCGCTGATTGTGGGAAGCAGATACGTTGCGATCGAGAGTGGAACGACCCACGCAAGCGCGCGTGGATAGCTGCGTTGGGGGTCTTCGACTTCTTCGGCAACGGTCGAGAGCTGTTCATAGCCCGAGTACGACCACAAGCCCAGGGCCAACCCCACACCGAAGATCTTGAAGAGTCCCTGATGTGGAGGCACAAAGGGTACGAGCGGGTTGTAGTGCCATTTGGTGAAGGCGATGGCAACCATCACCATCACGGGGATGAAGATGAAAATCTCCAGCGCGGTGGCGAACTGGCCCACCATCTGGATGCCGCGAACGTTGATCCAGGTAATGACGGCGATCAGTGCCAGTGAAACCAGGTAATGCTTCCATCCTGTGATCTGCGGAAAGTAGTAGACGAGATAGTCGGTGAAGAGCACCGCGTAGGCTCCGCCGAGCATAAACGACGCGGACCAGTTCCACCATCCGGCGAGGAATCCCCAGAAATCTCCGAAGGCGGCGCGGGTCCAGCGGTAGAAACCACCTTCCACGGGCATGGCTGCGGTCAATTCGGCCGACACTAGCGAAACCGGGATGCACCAGAAAAACGGCAGCACCAGAAAATAGAGCAACGTCATCCCCGGACCGGCGGTGGTGACCATGTCCTCGAGGCCGAAGGGGCCCCCCGTAGTGTAGGAAAACATCATGAAGACGAGGTAGAAGAGGCCGGCTTTGCGGAGAGTGCGTTCGGGTGAGGTCATCGTTGCCGGTCAGGCGGCGAGAGTTCCGGTGAGCGCGCCTTCGGGTTCGAG
>Ga0137388_10000173_pt1 | contig 33840 bp, 28 predicted proteins | sample 15con2h14AmetaG_FD_104644 | JGI IMG/M metagenome (GOLD analysis project Ga0137388, IMG submission 104644) | Vadose zone soil microbial communities from Angelo Coast Range Reserve, California, USA - 15con2h1.4A metaG | ecosystem: Environmental > Terrestrial > Soil > Vadose zone > Saprolite...
CCATCGTCGAGCATCTGCAGCAGGATGTTGAAGACGTCAGGGTGTGCCTTCTCGATCTCGTCGAAGAGCACGACGGAGTACGGACGTCGCCGCACCGCTTCCGTGAGCTGGCCGCCCTCGTCGTAGCCGACGTAGCCGGGCGGAGCGCCGATCAAGCGCGCGACGGTGTGCTTCTCCTGGTATTCCGACATGTCGAGACGGATGAGGGCCTGTTCGTTGTCGAACAGGAACTCCGCCAGGGCCCGCGCCAGCTCGGTTTTGCCGACACCTGTCGGGCCAAGGAAGATGAACGATCCGACCGGCCGGTTCGGATCCGACAGACCGGACCGATTCCGTCGCACGGCATTCGCGACCGCGCTGACCGCCTCATCCTGCCCGATGACCCGCTCGTGCAGCCGCTCTTCCATCTTGATGAGCTTGGCGATCTCGCCTTCCATCAGCCGTGACAGGGGGATTCCGGTCCACCGTCCGACGATCTCGGCGATGTCCTCCTCGTCCACCTCTTCCTTGAGCAGAGCGTGTCCGCCCTGAAGCTGGGCCAGGCGTTCCTGCGCGGCCTGAATCTGCTTTTCGATCTCGACGGCCTTGCCGTACCGGAGCTCCGCCGCTTTCGCGAAATCGGCTGCGCGCTCAGCACGATCGGCCTCAGCACGAACCTCTTCCAGCTGGGCCTTCAGGCTGCGGATCCGGCCGATGACTTCCTTCTCCTGCTCCCAGCGTGAGCGCAGCGATGTTCGCTGCTCCGAGAGCTGCGCGAGCTGCTTCTCGAGCGCAGCGAGTCGCTCCTTGGAAACCTTGTCGGTCTCCTTCTTGAGCGCTTCGCGCTCGATCTCGAGCTGCCGGATTTGCCGCTCGATCTCGTCGAGCTCAGCGGGCAAAGAGTCGATTTCGGTGCGCAGCCGAGCCGCAGCCTCGTCGATGAGGTCGATGGCCTTGTCAGGCAGGAAACGGTCGGTGATGTACCTATTCGACAGGACAGCCGCAGCCACGATCGCGGAGTCCTTGATACGCACGCCGTGATGGATCTCGTAGCGCTCGCGCAGGCCGCGGAGGATGCTGATGGTGTCCTCGACCGATGGCTCGCTGACCATGATCGGCTGGAACCGGCGCTCGAGGGCTGCATCTTTCTCGATGTGCTTGCGATATTCGTCGAGCGTGGTCGCGCCTATGGCGCGGAGCTCGCCCCGAGCAAGCATCGGCTTCAACAGGTTGGCCGCGTCGATGGCGCCTTCGGCGGCGCCGGCGCCGACCAGTGTGTGCAGCTCGTCGATGAACAGGACGATCTGGCCGTTGGAAGCCTCGATCTCTTTCAGGACCGCCTTCAGCCGGTCTTCGAACTCGCCGCGGTACTTCGTCCCGGCAACAAGCGCGCCCAGGTCCAAGGCAATCACCTTCTTACCCTTCAGGCCTTCGGGCACGTCGCCCACGGCGATTCGCTGGGCGAGGCCCTCGGCGATGGCGGTCTTGCCGACGCCGGGTTCCCCGATGAGGACCGGATTGTTCTTGGTGCGGCGGGAGAGCACCTGGATGACGCGCCGGATCTCTTCGTCACGACCGATGACCGGATCGAGCTTGTCCTCGGCAGCAAGCTTGGTCAGGTCGCGGCCGTACTTCTCGAGCGCCTGGTACTTGGACTCGGGGTTCTGATCGGTGACGCGCTGGCTGCCGCGGATCTGACGCAGCGCCCTGAGCAGCGCGTCGTGACGTGCACCGGCATCTCTCAGCGCTTTGTGGTCGGCGAGGGCTAGCAGCAGGTGTTCGGTCGAGATGTACTCGTCCTTGAGCTTGTCAGCCTCCTGCTCGGCCTGGTCGAGGGCCTTCTGGAGGGCTGAGCTGAGGTAGGGCTGACCGCCGCCGCTTACCTTGGGGAAGCGCTCGACGACGGAGACCAGCGCGGGCTCAAGCGCCTGGACGGAAACGCCGGCACGCTCGAGCAGCGTGCGACCAACACCGCCCTCCTGGCCGATGAGCGCCAGAATCAGGTGCTCGGGCTCGATGGCCTGCTGGCCGAGGGTGCGCGCAAGGTCAGCAGCCGCTTGGAGAGCCTCCTGAGCCTTCTCGGTGAGTTTTTCCAACTTCATGTTTTGTTGCTACCCCCCACCTCCGGTCGTCAAACCGGCGGCCGTATCTTGGCTACATGCCCGAGTTGCCCGAGCTGGAAGCCCTGCGGATTCGTCTCAGCCCGCGCCTCGAAGGCCGGCTGATCACAGCCGCGACGGTGAACCAGAAAAAGGCCCATATGCTCAGATACCCCGTGGAGCACTTTGCGAACGAACTCCCCGCGCGTCGCATCGTCTCACTTACGCGGCGAGGCAAACACCTGGTCTTCGCCACGGAGCTCGGCGGCGGCGGCTCCGAGCGATGGCTCGTTGTTAACCCGATGCTCGGCGGGCGGTTCCAGGTGGCCGACGGCGACACGCCGGTGCCGGCGACGGAGGTGTTCACGATCCGAATCGAGGGTCGCCAGGAGCTGCGCTACCTCGATTTCCGCGACATGGGGCGGATCTATTGGGTGGTCGATCTTGCGGAAGTGGTGCCCGGGTGGGCGGAGTTGGGACCGGAGGCCGATTCGGTGCCGGCGATGGGCATCGACGCCTACCGAAAGCGCCTGCGGCGCTTTCGCGACGAGCTTAAAGACCTGCTGCGCAACCAGGAGTTCCTAGCCGGGATCGGCAACGCGTACTCGGACGAGATCCTGTTCGAGGCGCGGCTGTTGCCCTTGCGGCGGCGGGCGTCGCTCAAGCCGGCGGAGGAGGAGGCGTTGTTCGCCGCGATTCCTTCCGTCCTTTCACGTGCTGTGGAGGCGATCCTAGCCAATCCGAACTACGAGGAGTCGAAACAGGATCGATCCTTCATGTCGGTGCACATGAAGGGTGGCAAGACGTGCCCGCGCTGCGGGCATCGGATCAGCCAGCTGGGGTCGAACCGGGAGCCGCTGAACTTCTGCCGGGGCTGCCAGCTCTAAAAGGCACACCTTTGGCGGGCCCTCCCTACCGTTTTGGCCCCCTCCCCCGGCCCAACTCACCTGTCGCCCTCGACCTTAATAGGACGCGGCGAGGGCTGCAACCCAGGCTGTTAAGACCGGCGGGGCAAGTTCACCGCGATGGATTCGAGCAGGCGCTGGGAGGCGAGAGCAATCTCGTCCACCGCCCCTTCGAACGCCACCTGATGCTTGCCCGAGGGCTCGCGAAAACCGCTCACCTTGCGCACGAACTGGCGCGCGGCGGCGCGGATCTCGTCCTCGCTGGCGACGACCTCGGCCTGGCGCAGAGTCTTGATGCTTCGGCACACACGACAACGATACGAGAGCGAGCACCAGCTACCGCCGCCGATGCGGTGGCAGCTCCGGCAGCTCGGGCGGCGCCAGACGCCCCGGATCCAGCCCCGCGCGCTTGAGCATCGCCGCGGCCAGCCGTTCATACCGCCGTTCTGCGATGTCGCCCACGGGATCCGCGCTCGCGGACATCAGCTGCCGGAAGCTCAGCGTGGAGACCGCGCGATATGCGAGAACGGCACGCGCCTGGTCCGCCCGTCCCGTCATCGAGGCAATGCGCACAAACGCGAGCGCGGACCCGATCTCGCGCATGTCGCGCCACCGCCACGCCCCATAGGGCAGCAGGAACAAAAGGATGGGTGGCAGCGCCACCAGCAGCGCCAGCACGACAGCGACCTGGATGATGGCGTCGTGGACCTGGTGGCCTGCTGACACCAGCGGATCACCTGAGTATTTGCGCAGGCCATCGGCGATGTTGATCAGGAATTGCGTCACGCCCGGTATGCCGCCGGGGACCGCGTTGCGAAACTGAGTCAGCCACCCGTTGAAGGTGTTTCCAGTGCTCGTAAGCCCGTCAGCGATCACCTCTAGGCCCAGCACGGTCTTGTAGACCAGCCACCCCAGAACCACCCATCCGATCGTCCAGCCGATGGCGGTGAGGTCGGCCAGACCGCGAAGCACGGCCGGGACCGGGCGATCCGGATAGACCTTGATCATGGGCGGGAAGATAAGGCACTTCCACACCAAAACGCGCACTTTTGGATTCGGACGTGACAGCCTCCTTTTGATTCGCCGTATGGCGTTGACCCTTTCATCGCTTTGTGATGGGAGATACGAGCTACCCTCCGGCAACGGACCGTAAGGAAGGGGGGCTCGCCCGATCTCACGATTGACACCGGCGAGGCGTAATCGCCTAATTACGTACCAGGCTGGCCGGGAGTCAGCGAGATTCAGGAGCGTGTGGAGAAATGAATCGAATCAGTCTTGTGGTCACCTGCCTATTCCTGGTGGTCGCCTGCGGGTCCGGGGGCGGAACCACCACTCAGTCGGGAACGCCCAAACACGGCGGGACCGCCACGATCGCTCTCGAGAGCGAGCTGCGCACCCTTGATCCGCTCGATTCCTCGCTGCTCGTGGAGCGCGAGATCTTCTACAACATGTACGACTCGCTCTTCACAATCGACCCCACCCTCACGATCAAGCCGGGTTTGGTGAAGTCCTGGGACGCCTCTGATCCCACCAACTACAAATTCACGCTTCAGTCCGGGGTCAAATATGCGGACGGAACGTCCTTCAATGCCCAGTCGGTGAAGGACAACATCACCCGTTACAAGACCGGCGCCAACTCTCGACGCAAGTCGGATCTCAAAAGCATCGCCAGCGTCGACGTGGTCGACGATACGCACGTCAACCTGCACTTGGCGACGCGGGACGCGACTCTGCTCGCAACACTGGTCGACCGCGCGGGAATGATGCTTTCCATCGATGCGGTTCAAAAAGGGGGCCTAAACTTTTCGATCGCGCCAACCGGAGCCGGCAGTGGACCCTTTCAGTTCGTCGAGTGGAAGCGGAATGACCACTTAACGTTGAAGAGGAACCCGAGCTACTGGAAAAGCGGCCTTCCTTACCTGGACGGGCTCACCTACCGCGCCATCCCAGACGTCAATGCGATCCTCGCCGCGCTGAAGACCGGCGACATTGACATCGCCCGGGTGATCGCCGCCAAGGATGTCGCCGGTATCAAGGCGGATTCCAGCTTCACCTACCGTGACACTCCCGCGCTCGGTTTCAACGGATTCGAGCTCAACACGGGGACGGCGCCGTTCAATGACCCGGCGAAGCGGAAGGCGGTGGCACTGGCGATCGACAGGTACGCGATCCTGAAGAACATCGATTTCAACATCGGGGTCGTCGGCCACGGCCCGATCCCGCCGTCCAGCTGGGCCTTCGACGCGGGCGAGAAAATCTACGACCATGCCGACGCGGCGGCGGCCAAAAGCGCCGCCACCGGGTTCACCTTCGCGTACAAGACGACCTCTGACCCTGTCAACCAACAACTGGCCCAGCTGATGCAGTCGGAGCTTGCCGCTGCCGGCATCACCATGACGATCCAGACAGAGGAGTTCGCCACGTACCAGCAGGAGTGCGCCAATCACCAGTTCCAGGCCTGCGGCGTCAACTGGTCAGGAAGGATTGACCCTGACGGCAACACGTACGCCTGGTGGCACACCGGCGGTGACTTCAACGACAGCCTGTACAGCAACTCGCAGGTCGACGGCTGGCTGGAAGACGCTCGCACCACCACGGACCAAGGCAAGCGCAAGCAGGACTACGACAACGCCCAGAAGCAGATCGTTGCCGACGCGCCCTATGTCTTCAGCGTCTTCGGCGTCAGCGCCCAGATCTCCAGCAACAGGGTCCAGGGCTTCACTTTGTATCCCGACCTGATGATTCGGATGGCGGAGGTCTGGAAGAGCTAGCGGCTCACGGCCGTTGCAACCCAATAGATTGATGCCGGGGACCAGACCGGCATGATGACCTACGTTCTGCGCCGGCTGCTGCTGATGCTGCCGGTCGCCTTTCTTGTGACAGTCGGCGTATTCATGCTCATCCACCTCACTCCAGGCGACCCTGCATTGATCCTTCTTGGCGAGGACCGTTCGCCGCAAGCGATCGCCGCCATCCACCAGCAGCTTGGCCTCGACAAGCCGATCTACGTTCAGTACGCAATCTGGGTTGGCCGTCTTGCCCACGGCGACTTCGGGCGCTCAATCACAACGCACGAGGCTGTGTCGGCGGCGATCGCCGATCGGCTGCCGGCTACCCTCGAGCTGGGCATAGTGGCGCTGGTGTGGTCGTTGCTCCTCGCCATCCCGCTCGGGACGATCGCGGCCGTCCGCAGAGGTTCTTTGGCCGACTACCTTGCCACCGGGATCACCATCGCCGGCGTCTCACTCCCGAACTTTTTCATCGGGGTTGTCCTGATCTTCGTGTTGTCGGTCTCGCTGCGACTGTTTCCTTTTGGCGGCTATGTCCCCTTGAGCCGCGATCCCATCGAGAGTCTCCGTCACGTCGTCCTGCCGGCCATCGCCTTGGGCACGGCCGGCGCGGCGATCAACATGCGCTTCACGCGATCCTCGATGATCGAGGTCCTCAAGAACGACTATGTGCGCACGGCGTGGGCAAAGGGAGCGTCGTGGCGCCGCGTGGTCTTCATCCACGCGCTGAAAAACGCCCTCATCCCAGTCGTGACCATCGTTGGCCTCCAGATCGGCGGCATCATCGAGGGCGCCGTCGTGACCGAAACCGTGTTCACATGGCCGGGCGTAGGGCGCCTGGTGGTGGAGTCGATCTCCGACCGCGACTACACCGTCGTGCAGGGAATCGTGCTCCTCGCGGCCTTTTCGTACATGTTCGCCAACCTGCTGGTCGACCTCGTGTATGGATGGCTGGACCCCAGGATCTCTTACGCATGACGCGGGGATCGCTCCGATGAGCAACGCACCGGCGCTGATCGCCGCCGACCAGCCGATTCGCACGACAAGGCTCGGCGGGCTCTCGCTCGCCCGCGATCATCCGCGGCTGGCTGGGGCGGCGGCGTTCGTGGTCCTCCTCTTCCTTGTCGCGCTGATCGCGCCGATCGTCGCGCCCCACGACCCGCTGGCGGTCAATCCTGATCGTGCCTACCTTCCGCCGCTGAGTCCTGGCTACCTATTGGGCACGGACGAGCTGGGGCGAGACCTCTTCAGCCGCGTGCTGTGGGGAGCTCGAGTCTCGCTGCCGGTCGCGTTCGTGGCGGTCGCCGTCGGCCTCGTCGCCGGCGGCATCATCGGCCTGCTGAGCGGCTATGCGGGAGGTCCAACCGACCTCCTGCTGATGCGATTCATCGACGCCCTGCTCGCGTTTCCGGGCCTCATCCTCGCGATCGCGCTTGTGGCAGCACTTGGTCCTGGCCTGCGCAACGCGCTGATCGCCATCGGCATCGTTGCCGTCCCGACCTACGCCCGGCTGGTACGCGCCCAAGTCCTTCAGCTGAAGAACATGGAGTTCGTCACAGCCACGCGCTCCCTGGGAGCGGGGCCCTTGCGGCTGGTGCTCCGCCACCTGCTGCCGAACCTCCTCAACCCGGTCATCGTGCAGGTCTCGCTCTCTGCCGGGTTTGCCATCCTGGCCGAGGCGACGCTTTCATTCCTCGGTCTTGGCGCGCAGGTGCCCACTCCGGACTGGGGTCAGATGATCAACTCCGGCCGAACGTTCCTGAACAACGACGCGTGGCTGGCGATCGTGCCTGGCGCGGCGATCTCGGTGACCGTCTTCAGCTTCAACTGGCTCGGCGACTCGCTGCGCGACGCGCTCGACCCGAGGCTTCGCTCGTAACGGTTCTCTATCGGCCCACCGCGTAGCCTTGGCCGCCGCGAGCGCTCGCCGCGGCCGATATGAAACCCGAGTCGGGATCCCGGCCGACGGCGCAAAGGCGACCCAGCGACCACGGACCCATCTCCACCACCTCGTGTCCACGCCGGCGCAGATCATCGGAGACGCGACTGTCGATTCGTGACTCGACGTGAACGCGACCCGGGTGCGCGTCGTGTGGCGCAAAGGAGCTCGGGAAATGCGCCGTGTGGAACATAGGCGCGTCGATCGCCGCCTGAAGGTCGTGCTCGAACACGACGTGGGCCAGGAAGAACTCGAGCGACCACTGATCTTGTTGATCGCCACCCGGGGTCCCAAACGCGATCCTCGGCTCGCTATCACGCAGCGCCAGCGACGGACTCAGAGTCGTCCTGGGTCGTTTGCCGCCCTGGATGTGGTTTGGATGGTCGGGATCGAGGTTGAACATCTGAGCCCGAGTGCCGAGACAGAAACCCAGCCCGTCGATAACGGGAGAGCTCTGCAGCCAGCCTCCACTTGGCGTGCAGCTGACCATGTTCCCTTGGCGATCCGCGACCGCAACATAGACGGTATCGCCTCGCACTTCGCCGACGCCCTGAGCACCCGTGCCGGTCCAGTGGCCGTCAGCGACGGCCTGTGGCACGCGGCGCGGAAGTCGTGGGCTACGACCACCAACCTCGCCTGGTATTAGCTCGAGCGAAGCGCGCCGGCCGACAAGCTCCCGCCGGGAGCGCGCATAGTCGCGAGCAAGCAGGCCGTCGAGATCCACGTCCACGAACTCGGGATCCCCATACCAGGCCTCGCGGTCGGCGAATGCGAGCTTGGCGCATTCGACCACCGTGTGGATGTGGTCTGCGGACAGGAAACCGGCCTTGGCGAGATCGACCCCCTCGAGCAGGCGCAGCTGCTGCAAAAAGACTGGACCCTGGCTCCAGGGCCCGCATTTGGCCACGGTCCAACCCGCGAAGTCGACCGAGACGGCTGCTTCGCGGCCGGCCTTGAAACCCGCCATGTCGGCGCCGGTCAGAAGGCCTGGGTGGAGAGTTCCAGTGCTGTCCATGAGCTCGGTCCGGCAGTGTCCCTCGACAGCGTCGGCGACGAACCCGGAGTAGAAAGCGTTGAGCGCAGCCTCAAGCTGCTGCTCGCGGCCACCACCTGCGGCATTCGCCTCGCTCACCAGCCGCTTGTAGGTGGCAGCGAGATCCGGGTTGCGAAACCGTCCTCCCGCGGTCGGCACGCCGTGCCGCAGGTAGACGGCCGCCGAAGTCGGCCAATGGTCGCGGAAGAGCCCCTCCATGGCGGCGATCACATCGGCAATCCGTGGCACAAGGGGGTAACCCGCTTCGGAGTATTCGATCGCAAACTGCAAAACGTCCTCGAGCCGCCGCGTCCCGTGATCCCGAAGCAGCGCCACCCAGCCGGCAAACGCGCCTGGCACGCACGCGGCCAGCAAGCCAGTGCCGGGAACCTCATCAACGCCCATCGACCTCATCCGCTCGATGCTGGCGGCCCCCGGGGCCGGGCCTTGACCGCATATCACCTCAACTCGACGCCGGGACGCGTCCCACAGCACGATCGGGACCTCACCGCCAAGGCCGTTGAGATGAGGCTCCACAACCTGAAGCACGAATCCGGCGGCGACAGCGGCGTCGAATGCGTTGCCGCCGGTTTCCAGAACCGCGATTCCACATTGGGTGGCCAGCCAGTGCGTGGAGCTCACCATTCCAAACGTGCCTTTGAGATCGGGCCGCGTCGTGAACGAGTCTTCAGGACCGCTCATCAGACGTTGTTTGTACACCGGAATCGCTGAATCCTGACGGGAGTCCCGGCGCTAGCCGTCGATCGCGAACACCACCTCGACCGACACCAGCACGTCGAGCTGCCCGACCGGCACCTGCGTGGTGGCCCGAGCTGCGCCTTTGACATCGAAAGCCGGCGATGAATAGCCAGACGAGCTGAGATCGCTGATGCGGAGCACCTTGCCCAGCTTCACGCCAGCGGCCGCAGCCATCGCCTGTGCCCGGGAGCGAGCGTCGGCGATCGCCAACATCCGTGCCTCCGCGCGCGCTGCCTTCGCGTCTGCGAGCGTGAACCCCACGCTGATCTGCGACGCCCCACCCTCCTGGACCAATGCGTCGAGCGTCTTCCCGATGGTGTCGACGCTGTGCCACTTGAGCAGGAGTGTCTCGGACGCGCGATAGCCGCTGATGGTGGCGTCGGGGGGCACGTAATTCGGGCCGACCCAATATCCAGAGGTGGTGATGTCCTTGTCCGCGATCCCGAGTGCTTTGCTACGCGCGATCAGCTTACCTGCCTTGCTCGCGAGGTCCTGCTGCGCCGCCGAGGCGCTGCTTTCCTTCGATTCGACCCCCACCGATATAACCGCGAGGTCGGGCTTCTTGGACACGGTCGCGTCGCCGCTCGTGACCACGCCCGGATCGAAGGTTGATGTGGTCGACGATGCCAATGGCGCGGCGAGCAGGATTGATGGCCTGCTGACCGCGAGCACCGCTAGCGTCGCGGTCAGCGCGCACAGCGTGCCGATCGCGGCCGAAATGACGACGGTGCGGAAAGTTGATTGCATGCTGCGAGCCTTCTGTCTTTGCAAACGCCGCATCGCGCCGCCGGGTAACAGGTGCGCTAGAGTCGGGTCAGTCTCCAGAACCTGCCCGGCGGGTAGAGCGCGTCCGACGTCATCAAGGGCACGTCGATCGAGTAGTTGCCCAGCAGGATGTGCAGCATGCCCTCCGCCGTTCCCGGCGGGAGCGGCTTGCTGATCGCAAGCGCGGGCGCACGCACGCTCTGCCTCAGGATCATGCCTGGCCACTCGACAAGGTCCACGTTCGTTGTGGTCAATAGGTCTGAGTGGCCCGCCCACGGCGGCTCGTAGCTGCCGACCGCCTCGTACTTGTAGACCACTCGCTTGATGCTCAGGCTGGGCTGCATGGCCGCAATGAGCGCCTTGGCCGCGTCGAACGCGTCCTGCAGCGTGTTCTGGCCCATCACGCAACCGAACATGGTGATGGTGAAGCCACCCACGGTTGCAGAGGCGGCGAACAGATAGTTGGCGTTGGGGTTCAGGAAACCGGTCTTGATGCCGATGATGCCGCTCTGGCCGAGGATGTAGTTGACGTTGTACACGGTGCCGGCGACCGGCAGCTTGGCATCTGTTGTCGCCACGATCTGGGCCAGCACCTCTTGCTTCATTGCGGTCATTCCTAAAGCCACCAGGTCGCTCGGCGTGCTCACCGTTTGAGGCGACACTCCGGCGGCATCGGCGAACGTGGTGTGGTTCATGCCTAGAGCCTTGGCGCGCTTGTTCATCTTCGCGACAAACGCGTCGACGGTACCCGCATCCCAATTTGCCAGCGTGAAGGCCAGGTTGTTGCCGGATGGAATCAGCAAGCCCTGAAGGGCATCAAACTCGGACAGCTGCTCGCCCAAGCGGACCTCGACCACGGATTGCTGCTGAGATTTTTCCGATTGGTAGGTCGTCACGTCCTGGTCCGTGATCAGGATCGACGGACCCTGGTCGGTCTTCTTGAGCGGTTTGTCCTCGAGGATCAGCAGCGCGGTCATCACCTTGGCCACGCTCGCGGCCGGCACCGCCTTCTCGTTGCCCGAGGTGGCGATGAGGCCAAGTCCTGACACGCCAACCGCCGCCGCGCCCACCTTCGGCCAGGGCAGTGTGGGCGCTGACCCCGCTGTGGTCGTCGCGGTTGGAACCGACGGCGATGCCGCCACGGCCGGGATTGGACGGAGGAAGTAGTTGAACGTCAAGAAACCTACAAGCAGGAGCACCAGAACGCCGGCCACGCGAAGCTTCATTCCTCCCAAACATAACGGCCCCATACCGACTTCTGTAGCGTGTCGGCGCGTGATCCACTTGACTCGGGAGCGGGCACGCGAGATCGCGGTGACGGCCCAGCTGCTGGACGCCCAGCGGCCGCGCGACATCCTCGACACGGTCTCCCGGCTCGGATTTCTGCAGCTCGACCCGACCGCCGCAGTGGCTAGAAGCGAGCAGCTCGTCTTGTGGAGCCGGCTCGGCAGTCGCTTCCATCCAGAGGACCTGACTCGGCTCGTGCACGAGGATCGCTCGCTGTTCGAGTACCGGGCGTTTATCTATCCGGCGATCGACTTTCCTCTCTACCGCCATGCCATGGCCGCGTGGGGAAGCGGCGATTCGCCCCATCGAGGACGAGATTGGCTGAGCGCGAACAAGCCATTTCGAAAATACGTGCTGACCCAATTGAAGTCTCGGGGCCCTTTGCGATCTCGAGATCTGGAAGATCGAGCGCGCGTCCCGTGGCCGTCAAGCGGTTGGACGAATGAACGCAATGTCAGCCAGATGCTGGAGATCCTCTGGGCTCGCGGCGAAATCGCCATCAGCCGGCGCGATGGCAATGAGCGCATTTGGGATCTTGCCGAACGGGTGCTGCCGGTTGGAATGCGGGCGATTGCGGCGGCCGAGGCCGAGCGCGTGCTCGCCCAACGCCGGCTTAGTCGGTTGGGAATCGCCCGACCAAAAGCGACCGGCGGTGTGGGCACGCCGGTCGAGATCGAGGGCGCGCCGGGCGCGTGGGTCGTGGATTCGGACCTGCTCGAGCGGCCTTTCGCCGGGCGGACTGCACTTCTGTCTCCGTTCGATCGCCTCGTCTACGACCGCGACCGTGCGCTGACCCTCTTCGGATTCGACTACAAGCTGGAGATCTACGTTCCTGAAGCCAAGCGCAGGTGGGGGTACTACGTGCTGCCGATGCTGCGCGGCGACCGCCTGGTCGCGAAGGCCGACGTCAAAGCGGACCGGACGGCCGGAGTGTTGCGTGTTCCCGCCCTGCACATGGAAGCTGGCGCCAACGCGGACGATGTCGACGCTACACGCGACGAACTGCGCGCCCTTGCGGCGTGGCTGAAGCTCGACCGTGTTGCTGTCAAGCGAATAACTCGACGTCCCCGGGACTAAGATCCCCAGGTGCCGGATCGCGCGTAGCTCGTCGCCCAGGAATCAGATGACAGTGCGGCCGTGGCCGCCCCGTCATGCGACAGCTACGCGCACGCGCGGAAACTCCCTGAGCGGTCGAGCCATCTAGACATCGCGCCGCGTCCGCGTGCTGAGCATCCGAGCCGCCTCGTGCAGACCGGCGATGTCAGCTCGTCGGCCGGCCGAGGTCGAGACAGCAGCCGGGTGGTCACACCGAGGTCGCGACCATGGCTGCAAACGCGTTTGGAAGATGCCGTCGATGCCGAAGAATCAGGCAGTTCGTGTGCACAGAAAGGTTCCGAGTCAACGCAAGTAAGAAGGTGATCGATGTGTGGCTTCTATTTAGGTGTTGGCGCTGCGGCGCTCTCGTCAAGGTACCCGTGCTGGAACGGGTCCATGTCTCGAGAATCGCACGCGCGGACCTAGAGGCTTATCGTGACAACGATTCCGGGATGGCCTCCCGCGTGCAGCACGATGTGGCGCTGCTGAGCAAGGTCGGCTTATTCGTGAGTGCTTGAAGCCGCTCTTAGCTGACGGTCACCGCGACGGAGCTCACGTCGCGGAACCAGTACGCGTGCTCCTTGATCATCTCGGCCTCCAGGAACATCGAGCCTTTGGTGGAAGGCGCCGTCACCGTCACCATGAACGTCGCGCTGGCTCCGGGCGCAACGTCATTCGGAAGCGAGTAAGCCTTGCTGGTGAGCCAGGAGGCCTGCTGCGCTGAGCCTCCGATCACGGGCGTGAAGTGGAAGTCGAGTTCGAAGGCGTAATAGCCGGTCGAGATCCAGGTGGTCGTGGTGCTGGTGTTGGTGATCTTGACCGAGAAGTTCTTGCTCTGCCCAGCCGTCCAGGTCGTCGGCGCCGAGCTAATGTCATAGGTGGCCTGGCTCATCGTCACGGTCACCGGCGCCCACTGCTGCGGGGACGATGTCTTGGCGTCAAACCAGAACTGGTGCTCTTTGATCATCAACGCTTCGAGCACAGTCGAGCCGGCGGGCGCAGTCAGGGTGAATGTCACGTTTGCGCTGCCGGTCGGTGCGACATCGGCGCCCAGTGCGAGTGCCTGGCTGTAGGTCCAGCTGGCGATGTTGGCGGAACCTCCTGGCGAGGTCGCGAAATGCAGGTCGAGGTCGACCTCGTTGTAGCCGGTCGAAGGCCACGTCACGTTACCGATGTTGGTCACATTGACCGGGAAGGTTTGAGTGACCCCTGGCGTCCACGTTGTGGGCACCTTGCTCATGTCAAAGCTCGCCGACCACTGTGATCCCGCGACCAACGTTACGGGCGCCCATTGCTGCGGCGACGACGTCTTGGCGTCGAACCAGAACTGGTGCTCCTTGATCATCAGAGCTTCGAGCACCGTCGAGCCTTCAGGCGCCGTGAGCGTGAAGGTCACGGTCGCGCTGCCACCGGGTGCGACGTCGGCGGCCAGAGCAAGCGCCTGGCTGTAAGTCCAGTTGGCGATGTTGGCCGAGCCTCCGGCCGAGGTCGCGAAGTGCATGTCGAGGTCGACCTCGTTGTAGCCGGTCGAGGGCCAGGTCACATTGCCGGTGTTGGTGACCTTGACCGAGAAGGTCTGGCGCGCTCCCGACCACGTGGTGGGTACTGTGCTCATGTCGAAGCTCGCCGACCACACGGCCGCCTGGCCGGTCACGGTCACCGGCTTGGCCACCCACTGCTGTGGCGATGTCGTGACTTTGTCAAACCAGAACTGGTGCTCCTTGATCATCAGCGCTTCCAGCACCGTCGAGCCGGGCGGCGCGGTGAGGGTGAAAGTCACCGTCGCGCTGCCGCCAGGGGCAACGTCGGCCCCCAGCGCGAGCGCCTGGCTGTAAGTCCAGTTGCCCAGATTGGCCGATCCACCGGATGAAGTCGCAAAGTGCAGGTCGAGGTCTACCTCGTAGTAGCCGCTCGAAGCCCACGTCACATTTCCGGTATTGGTCACCTTGACCGTGAAGGTCTGACTCACTCCCTGCGTCCACGTCGTGGGCACGTTGCTCATATCGAAGCTCGCTGACCACGTTCCTCCGCTCAATGGCCCCACCGTGAACGACCACGTGTATGGCGCCCCGTTGACCGTGAGCGCCACCACGTAGTTGACGCCCCACTGGAGAGGCTGCCTGGGGATCACGATCACGCCGCCTCGGTAGCTGAGGCTGCTGCCGACGGAGGGGCTGTTGGAGTCGATGATGCAGTGCTCGAGCGCGACTCCATTGCCTTTGAACGAGTGGACGGGACCGGCGGTCGTGGCGATGTTGCCGCCGACCTGCACAAAGACAGGCAGGCCTGTCGGCGTGCCATACCCTGGGCACGCCTGCAGGGGATCGGGGAATTCATAGCCGCCGTATGTGGTCAGCGGCTCGGTCAGGTTGTTGCCAGGAAAGTAGACGGGATACTGACCACCGCTGAAGGAATTGCCACGGATCACGTCCAGGGTGGCGCCCATATCCCAGCCGGCCTTGGCCTCTCGATACGAGCCGAAACCGGTCTGCGTGAGTCGGGGGTCCATCATCCCCATGGCGTGAAATGGCGCCTGCATCCACCAATCGATGGCCGACTCGTCGGTGGTGGTGGTGCTGGAGCTGACATAGATGTTGCTGTTCCTGGCTGCGGTGTCACCCGCAACCGTGTAGTAGGGATGGCTCGAGATCTCCTGATGGGCGACCTCGTCGTTTTTGACCATGTAGAGGGAGTGGTTGTAGTCGCCCTGGCTCCATGTCGGGTTTTCGCTCAGGCTGGGCAGGCCAGCGTTGGCCCGCCACGAGTTCAGGCGGTCCAGCCAACCTCCGGCGGCCGCGGGGGTCGTCGCGATGTGAATCGGAGAGTGGGCCAAAGCCGGCAAGGCGGCCAGCAATCCCATCAGAACGCCGCCGAATAGGACTCTGGCGAGACTCCGCCCGGCCACCGATCTCAACGAGGCGCCCCCGCCTTCCCGACGGGCACGCGTGAGGTCCTGGTCCGTCACCGCTCGACACAACGAAACGGGCCTTGGAATCTTGCCCCCTACAAGCGTTTGGTGGCTCTACGCGCCGGGAGCGGCGTTACAGTTCATGGCCGCCGTGCCCGCCGCCCGCCCGCCCTTCCTGGTCCGGCTCCGCATCGCCGCCGCCCAGCCGTGGCTGCTCTGGATCTCGGCCGGCGCGATCACCGCTGCCGCCGCGTGGACCTACACGCGCACGACCCTCCTTCTCTCCCCCGACTTTCAGCCCTTGAGCGACTTCGATGCCTATTACCGGGCGGCCTCCGACCTCAACAACCACCTGGACCCCTACCTCCGCTACAACCACACCATCCCGTTTTCGCTCTCGGTGGGCTACATCTATCCGCCTTTCCTCGCCCGCCTCCTCCAGCCCCTGGCTCTGCTCTCACTTGACCAGGCCCACGTGGTCGCGCTGGTCGTTCTGCAGTTCTCCGTGCTCGCCTCCGTGATCCTCACCTGGCACCTACTCGGATTGCGCACCTGGCCTGCGCGCCTCTTCATCCTCGACGCCTTCCTGCTGTCCTCGAATTTGGTCGAGAACGTCCAGGTTGGCAACCTCAACGTCGTACTCATCCCCATCTCCCTGGCCTGGGTCCTGGCTTACCGGCGGCGAGCCGCCTGGGGCTGGCTGCTGGTGGGCCTCAACGTCGGCCTCAAGCTCCAGCAGGCGCCCCTTTTCGGCCTGGCCCTTTTCCGCCGGGAATGGCGCGGCCTAGCCCTGGGCTGGGCCACGCTGCTCGCCACCGTGATTGCCGGCGGTGTCGCCCTCACCTTCGAGTTCTTCACCACCGTCTTGCCCCGGCTTACCAACACCGTCCCCATCGGCGCCCAGAACACGTCCCTGCTCGCCGACCTGGAGCGACTGCTACACCCCGGAGCTGACAACCTCACGTACGACCCCACCTACCCTGAGGCGCGCTTCCTTCTAATCCCTATCCTGCTGGTCGTCCTCTTCTTCACCGTCCGCGCGTTCTACGGCCTTGCCGACCGCCATCTCGAGGCCTTGATCGCGCTCGCCGCGGTGCCCCTGCTCAGCAACTTCCTGGGAGCTCCCCACCTGCTCATGCTTCTCCCGATCGGCCTGCTGCTCGCCGAACGCGCCGTGCGTTTCCGGGCCTATCTCGCACTGGTGCTGCTCATCGTCTCCATCGTTTTTGTTGCCGACAACGCTCTCTTCTACACGCTGGTCACATCGCTCAACTACTTCGTCGCGCGAGCCGTGTTCTACGAGATCGGCCCCGGGCTGGCCGCGCTCTGCATCTGGCTGGTCGGTCTTCGCCTGGCCGCTTACGCCAAAGTGCGCTCACCCGCGGCGGGAATCGCATTCGAAAATGGCGGAGGGGCAGGGATTTGAACCCTGGATGGGCTTGCACCCATAACAGTTTTCAAGACTGTCGCCATCAACCGGACTCGGCCACCCCTCCGAAAGGGCATCACGGATTCTATGAGCCCAGGAGTTAGCGGGTGCCGATCACTCCCAGTCCGCCCATGTATGGACGCAGCACCTCGGGAACTGCGATCGTTCCGTCCGCGCGCTGATACGTTTCGATGATCGCATCGATCGTCCGCGTCAGCGCCAATCCACTGCCATTGATGGTGTGGACGAAGCGGGGCGGCGCGGCGCGGGACGGGCGGTACCTCATGTTCGCGCGCATCGCCTGGAAGTCATTGAAAACCGAGCATGATGACACCTCGAGGTAGCGCCCCAATCCCGGACACCAGGCATTAAGGTCGTACTTCTTGTACTGCGCAAAGCCCATGTCGCCGGTGCACATCACCATCACCTGGTAATGGAGGCCAAGGCGTTGGAGGATGTCCTCGGCATCAGCGGTGAGCTTTTCGAACTCATCCATCGACGTTTCAGCGGTCGTCAGCTTGACCATCTCGACCTTCGAGAACTGATGCAGGCGGATGAATCCTCGCGTGTCCTTTCCGGCGGCCCCAGCCTCGGAGCGGAAGCACGGTGTGTACGCGGTGTACTTCAGGGGCAATCTAGTGCCATCGAGGATCTCCTCACGATGCAAGTTCGTCAAAGGCACTTCTGAGGTCGGGATCAGCCACAGGTCGTGGTCCTCGACTTTGAACGCTTCCGCGGCGAACTTGGGCAGGTTCCCGGTTCCGGTCATCGAGGCGCTGTTGACGAGCACTGGTGGCATCACCTCGGTGTAGCCATGTTCGCGCGTATGAACGTCGAGCATGAACTGTGCAAGAGCCCTCTCGAGTAGAGCGCCTTCGCCAAGCAGGAACGCGAATCGCGAACCGGCGACGCGTGCGGCGCGCTCGAAATCCATGATGCCGAGGGTCTCTCCCAGGTCGTAATGCGTGCGAGCCGGGAAACCGAGCGCCACCTTCGATCCCCACTCGCGCAATACGACGTTGTCCTGCTCCCCCTCACCCACGGGAACCGACTCGTCAAAGAGGTTGGGCACGCGCAGCAGCAGGTCGTCGAGCTGGCGCTTCACGGCTTCGGCCTCGGCAAGCTCGGCCTTGCTGCGCTCGGCCATCTCCCGCAGTCTTACTTTGAGTTCCTCGTCACGCGTCTTTGCAAACTCCTTGGAGAGCTCGTTCTGCTCCGCCTTGATCGTCTCCGCCTCATGCAGATGGCGGCGCCACTCCTTATCCAGAGCGAGGATCTCGTCGATGGGAGCCGGCTCACCCTTCAGCTCGGCAGCGCGTCTCACGCGGTCCGGATCCTTCCGGATCAGCTCCAAAGGCAGCATTACGTCTCTGCCTTCATGACAGGGAACAGGATGACGTCGCGGATGGAGGGCTGGTCGGTGAGCAGCATGACGAGCCGGTCGATGCCAACCCCCAGGCCCCCGCATGGCGGCAAGCCGTACTCGACGGCGCGCAAGAAGTCCTCATCCATCGGGTGCGCTTCGACATCGCCCGCGGCACGCTGCGCCGCCTGCACCTCGAAACGTTGCCGCTGGTCGATCGGATCGGTCAGCTCGGTGAAGGCGTTCGCATACTCGCGGCCGAGGATGATGAGCTCGAAACGTTCGACGAACCGGGGGTCGCCATCGCGCCGGCGCGCCAGCGGCGAAATCTCGATTGGGTAATCGGTCACGAAGGTCGGCTCGCGAAGGTTGGGCTGCACGTGCTCCTCGAAAAGGTCGTTCAGCTCCTTGCCCACCGCCTGCCTGCCCGTGCGCTCAAGAACGAGGTCGGCCATGCGCTCACGCCGGAATGGAGGCTCGAAATTGATCTCCTCGCCCTGGTAGGTGATCTTCGACGTACGCCCGGCCGCCGCGGTGGACGCCACCATCATGTCTTCGACGAGCCTCATCACGTCGTTGTAGTCCGCGTATGCCTCATAGCACTCGAGCATCGTGAACTCGGGGTTGTGCCGCGGCGACAGGCCCTCGTTGCGAAACACACGGCCGATCTCGTACACGCGCTCGAAACCACCGACCAGCAGACGCTTGAGGTGCAGCTCCAGCGCGATGCGTAGAAAGAGGTCGCGATTGAGCGCCTCGTGGTGGGTTACGAAGGGACGCGCGTGACCGCCGCCTGGGACCTCCTGGAGCACAGGAGTCTCGACTTCGAGAAAGCCGCGTTGATCCAACAGGTTCCGCAAGGCGGCGATGATCCTCGTGCGTGCCCGAAACACCTCGCGGACCTCCGGGTTCGCGATCAGGTCGACGTAGCGCTGCCGGTAGCGGATCTCGACGTCCTTGAGCCCATGCCATTTCTCGGGCAGCGGCCGCAGCGACTTCGTCAGCAGTTGGAAGGAGTGAATCTCGACGGTGATCTCGCCCCGGCGAGTGCGGAAGATGGGACCCTTCGCGCCGATCAGGTCGCCGGGGTCGAGCTCCGCAAACAAATCGAAGTCATGCTCGCCCAGAATGTCGCGGCTGGCGAAGAGCTGGATCCGGCCGGCCTCATCCTGCAGGTCCGCGAAAACCGAACCGCCCAAGAGGCGTTTCACCATCAAGCGACCGGCCACAGCGACCGGCTCCGTGCGCTCGGAATCGCCCAGGAGCGCCATTGCGGCCGCTGTCGAGTGAGTGGGCTTGAAACCGCGCGAGTACGGATCGATCCCGGCCGCGCGCAGCCGCTCGAGCTTCTTGCGCCGGTCGCGAACTACCTCGGGCTCGTCTTCCACGTTCCCGAAAGACTAAGGGACGAGAGCAGAGGCTAGAGGCTCAGCTCCTGGTCCTCGGCTGCCGGAAAAGCGACCACATCGGTGCCGCCCGACTGCCGGTGATTGCCGAGCGCCTTTTCGATGAGCGCGTCGATCTGGTTATCGGAATGGGCTGGATCGTGGTGGAAGAACGCGAGCTGCTGGACGCCGGCCTGCTCAGCGAGCGACAGTGCCTCCTCATACGTCGAATGCCCGAAGCCTGCGTGCGTCAGGTATTCCTCGCGACTGTATTGGGCGTCATGAACGAGGAGATCGGCGTCCTGGCACCAGCTCGCCAGGTCCTTGAGCGTCCCGTTCTTGTTGTTGGCGAACATCGCGAGCTCGTTGTCAGTCGCGAACGCAAAGCGCGTCGAGCCCTCGTCGATCCGGTAGCCGAACGTAGGGATGGGATGCATCAGGAGATGCGGCGTGATGCGCAACCCGGCCACCTCGAACGTCTCCCCCGGATTTCTTTCGATGAACTCCATCTCCGCAGGCATGTGATCGAGTCGCACAGGAAAGTACGCAGGGTCCATCTGATCCGCAAACGCGGCCTGCAGCGATTTCGCGGAGCCGGCCGGACCGACGATCGTGAGATGCGTCCCCGGCACGAACGCAGGTGGAAAGAACGGGAAGCCCTGGATGTGATCGAGGTGCGTGTGCGTGATGAGTAGATGAGCCTGGAGTGGCTCGGTCTGCTCAAACCCGCCGCCGAGCTCCGCGATGCCGGAGCCGGAGTCGATGATGATCAGGTTGTCGTCCTTGTCGCGGACTTCGATGCAGGTCGTGTTTCCGCCGTAGCGCAGCGTCTTCTTGCCGGGCGTCGGCCTCGTGCCGCGCGTACCCCAGAACTTGATCCTCATCGCGGCGCCGTGACCTGATAGATCTGCTTGTTGACGAAGACGTCGAGCAGGTCCCGGTCGAGTTTGCCGTCGGCGGCTTCGGAATGGAGGATGTCGAGCGCCACGTCGCGCCCCACCGCGCGCTTGTACGGGCGGTCCTGCGCTGTCAGCGCGTCGTAGATGTCGGAGATCGTCATCATTCGCGCCTGCAGCGGGATCTGCTCGGCCGTCAGGCCGCGGGGATAGCCCGATCCATCCAGCTTCTCGTGATGGCCATAAGCGATCTCGGGGATGCCCCGCATCACCGAAGTCCACGGGATCTTGCTCAGGAAATGGAAGCTGTGCGTAACATGCGCCTCCATCTCGAGGCGCTCATGAGGATCGAGCGTTCCCTTCCGGATCGACAGGAAACGGAATTCCTGCGGGTCGAGCATCGGGTGCGGGCGGCCTGCCATGTCGTGGTACGTCTCCTGCGACAAAGCCTCCAGCATCGAAGCCTTGTCCTCGGGCATGACGCTCGGCTCGTTTGCGGCGACGATGCCCTGGATCCAGCTGCTCAGGCGCGCCAGCTCCTCCGCGAGCCGCCGATCGATCTCCGCGAGCGCAACATCGTCCGCGACTCCTCGACGCATCCGGTCCAGCTTCTCGGTCGCGTACTTGTACTGCACCGAACGCTCGACAAATTCGAACCGGGCCTGGATCACCTCCAGCTGGCCGGGAATGAGCTTCTTCGCCTTGATGAGGATGTGCTCCCGCACCCCGACCTTGCCGAAGTCGTGAAGCAGGCATGCGTAGCGCAGCTCTTTGAGCTGGTCGTCGGTGAGGTAGACGTCGCGATACTTGCCGGTCTCGATCTCGGTTACAGCGCGGGCGAGACTCGTGGTCAGCGACTCGACGCGTCCGGAGTGGCCTGCAGTGCTCGGGTCTCGTTGCTCGATCGCGGTCACGCTCGCCTGCACGAAGCCGTCGAACAGAGCCTGAATGGAATCGAGCAGACTCTTGTTGTCGAGCGCGACGGCGGCCTGGCTTGCGATCGACTCGATCATCTCGAGATCTTCCGGCCGAAAGCTCACCACCTCATCCGGGACGTTGTCGACAGTGAGCTTCGTGTCGAAACGGCGCTTCGCGTTGATGAGCTGCACCGCGCCGACGACGTCGTTGCTGTAGTTCCGCATCGGCACGGTCAGCATCGACTTCGTCCGGTATCCGTACTGCTGGTCGAAGCCTCGACCGCCCTGCGGCTTGCCCGGGGGCGGGTGGTACGCGTCCTCGTACATCTGACTCCGGCCGACCGTGACCGTATAGCCGACCACGCTTTTTTGGTCGACCGGCACCTTGAACGCTTGATAGGTGTTGTCGATCGAGTTGTTCTGGCTCGACGCCAGGAACAGTTGCGGCGAGCCGTCGTCGCCCACCGTCTTCCGCCACAGGCTCGCGCCGTCGGCGTTGGTGAGCTGGCGCATCACTGTGAGGATCAATTCCTGCAGCTTGCCGACATCCCGCTCGGCGGACAGCGCGATGCCGATCCGATTCAGCTCCTCGAACTGGCGGTGCTGCCGGCGAGCTTGCTCCTGGAGCTGCCTGACCTCGTGCTCCAGGACGACGTTCTCCATCGCCATGCGCAAGAGCTCACGAATCGCTGCCCGGGACGCATCCTGCGGCACCGCCAGCGCCATGGCTGCTAGCTCTTCCGGTGCTTGCTGACCAGGCTCGAGCAAGATCAAAGCCGGCTGCTCGACGGTGGCCACGTCTTCGAGCCTGCGCCCATCGAGCCCCAGCTCGGCGAGCACGGCCGCCAGCTCGCCGTTGTTCAGGCCCGGCCCCAGGTAGATGTGGGACGCCGCAGCTCTGGCCACTACCTCTAGTGTCGGGCACCGTCGGCGTTTTGCAGGTAGATCAAGCGCAAGCCTTCCAGGGTCAGGAGCGGGTCGGTGGCCTGGATGACGTGGGTAAGGCCGGCAATCAGCCCCGCCTGGCCGCCGGTGGCTACCACCTTGGCCGTCCCGCCCAGCTCGGCCACCATCCGCTCGACCATCCCCTCTACCTGGGCCACGAAACCCCAGACCAGCCCGGACTGGATGGAGGTGACCGTGTTCCGGCCGATCACAGAATCCGGGGCCAGCGCCTCGACCCGCCGGAGCATGGCGGTGTTCGAGACGAGGGCGTCGAGCGAGATCTCGACTCCGGGCGCGATCGCTCCGCCGAGGTAGTCACCCTCGGCGTTGATGGCGTCGTAGGTGACAGCGGTGCCGAAATCGATGACCACCACCGGCCCGCCGTACTTCGTGTACGCGGCGAGCGCATTGGCGATGCGGTCGGCGCCGACGTCCTTTGGGTTCTCGTAGCGAATGCGGACGCTGGTCTTGACACCGGGACCGACCATGATCGGCTCGCATTTCAGGTAGCGCCTTGAGGCTTCGATCAGGGCCGGGTTGAGGTTGGGCACCACGCTGGAGATAACGACGCCGCTGACGACATCGAGCTCGTAGCCGCGCAAGGCGAAGAGCTCGCGCAGCTCGACGGCCATCTCGTCCGCGGTCCGCTCGCGGTGCGAGGTCACCCGCCAATCGGCGACCAGCTGCTCGCCCTCGAAGAGGGCCAGCGTGACGTTGGTGTTGCCGACGTCGATCGCGAGCAGCATCAGCGGCCGACTTTACTCGCCCGGAAGTGGAGGCGGGTGCGTTGTGGTCCAGCGCCCGAGGGCAGCCGCCTCACGCCGGACTGCCTTCGCACGCGCCGCGACGCGGCGCGGGTGCGGCGCACCCGAGAGGTCGCGCCTGGCGAGCGAGCCGGCCGCATCCCACGGCGCCTGCAGTTTGCCCTCCCGAACCTGGCGGCCCACCTCCCCATGCGCCCGGCGGAACGGCACGCCCTTACGAACCAGCTCCTCTGCGACGTCGGTCGCCAGCAGCGCGGGATCCGCGCTCGCCACCGCCAGCCGGTCGCGGTCGAACTCGAGGTACCCGACCATGATCTCGGCCGCGAACAGCGAGTCGATCACATTGTCTGTCGCGGCAAACAAAGCGGGCTTGTCCTCCTGCAGGTCGCGGTCGTAAGCCAGCGGCAGGCCCTTGAGGACTGTAGCCAGGGCAACAAAACCTCCAATCGAGCGGCCCGCCCGACCGCGCAGCAGCTCCGCGATGTCTGGATTCTTCTTTTGCGGCATGAGGCTCGAGCCGGTTGCGATCTCATCAGCGAGTTTGAGGAATCCAAATTCGACGCTGGCCCATATGACCAAGTCCTCTGCCAGACGGCTGAGATGGATGGAAGTGGATACGCACGCGAATGCAAGCTCGAGCGCGAAGTCGCGATCGGAAACCGCGTCGATGCTGTTGGCGGTCAGCCGGCTGAACCCCAGCTCTTTCGCGACCACCTCTCGCCGCAGGGGCAGCGTGCTCGCTGCCAGGGCACCCGCGCCGAGAGGCATCTCATCAGCTGCCTCGTATGCCTGGCGAAAGCGGGCCGCGTCGCGAAGGAGAGGCTCCGCGTGTGCGAGCAAGTGGTGTCCGACCGTGACTGGCTGCGCTCTCTGCATGTGTGTGTAGCCCGGCATCACCCAATCGGCATGTGCCTCGGCCTTGACGGCTAGAGCGCTCACGACGCTCGCTATCAAATCCATCGCCTCGACCGCCAAACCGCGGCAGCAAAGACGCAAGTCGAGGGCAACTTGATCGTTGCGCGATCGCCCGGCGTGGAGTGCAGCGCCAGCCGGCGTCAGCTCGGTCAGCCGTCGCTCGACGGCGGTGTGGATGTCCTCGTCGGTGCGCTGAAACGCGAACTTCCCTCCGTCGAGCTCTTTCCGGATACGCCGTAGGCCACGCTCGATAGCCGCGAGCTGGGGCGCCGAAAGAAGACCGCTCGCGGCAAGGCCACGGGCGTGGGCGATGCTGCCGGCGATGTCGTAGCGATAGAGCTCGAAGTCTGCCTCGATGGAGTAGGAGAAGCGCTGGAGCACCGGGTGCATGCCGCGGCGGAAGCGCGAGCCCCAGAGTTTTCCCACCTCTCCCCTCTGGGGAGAGGGTTGGGGTGAGGGGTTGGGTTTTTGTTTGCGGCTCGTCGTGGCTATGGAGTCAGCCTCTTAACGTCGCCGAGCAGTCCCTTCATCTCGCGATCGTGCAGTCGGCCCTGCACCTGGGCTGCCGTCCGCACGCCCATGCCCCAGAGCTTGATGAAGCCCGCTGCGGCGGACTGGTCGAAGGCATCCCCTTTGCCGTAGGTGGCAAGCGAGTGCTGGTACAGCTGGGCCGGTCCCTTGCGTCCTACGACCTGTGAGGAGCCCTTAAAGAGCTTGAGGCGCACGTCTCCCGTGACGTGGCGCTGAGTTTCGGCGACAAACGCGTACAGGGCGTCTCGCAGTGGGCTGAACCACAGGCCGTCGTAGACCATCTGCGCCCACTGCTGGGCAACGAGGTCCTTGAATCGCGCCACCTCCTTCGGGAGCGTGATGTCTTCGAGCGCCTGGTGAGCCTGGAGCAGCAAAACCGCGGCCGGCGCCTCGTAGATTTCGCGCGACTTGATGCCGATGAGGCGGTTCTCGAGATGGTCGATGCGGCCGACGCCGTTCTCGCCGCCAATCCGGTTGAGGTCGGTTACGAGCTGAAGTGGATCCGTCGCCTTGCCGTCGAGCGAGGCCGGGATGCCCTGCTTGAAACCGATCTCGACGTAAGCCGGTTCGTCAGGACACTCGCGCGGGTCGCGAGTCCATGCGTAGACGTCGGCGGGTGGCTCCGCCCAGGGGTCCTCGAGAACGCCGGCCTCGATCGAGCGGCCCCACAGGTTCTCGTCCGTCGAGTAAGGCGACCGCACGGTGGCCGGCACCTCGATTCCGTGCGTGGTCGCGTACTCGATCTCGTCATCGCGATTCATGCCCCATTCACGGACCGGAGCGACGACCTTCAGCTCGGGCGCCAGCGCCGCAGTCGCGACGTCGAAGCGAACCTGGTCGTTGCCCTTGCCCGTGCATCCGTGGGCGACCGCAGTCGCGCCCTCGCGACGCGCGACCTCGACCATCATCGCCGCGATCAGCGGCCGGCCGAGCGCAGTGGCAAGCGGGTACTCCTTTTCGTAGACCGCTCCCGCCTGGAGCGACGGCCATACGAACATTTGAAGGAAAGGCGCGCGGCCGTCGGCGACGTAAGCTGCCGACGCGCCGGTCTTCAGCGCCCGCGCCTGGATGGCGTCGAGGTCCTTCTTCTCGCCCAGGTCGACGGTGAAGGCGATCACGTCCCAGCCCTGGTCCTTCAACCATCGGATCGCGACCGATGTGTCGAGCCCGCCTGAATAGGCGAGCACCAGCTTTTCAGCCGACATGCGCCAGCAGTTCCTTGAGCGCTTTGCCGGCCCCGCGCTGGCGGAGCACCGCGATGATCGTGTCGTCGCCGGCGACGGTGCCCGCGACTCCGGGCAATGCGGCTTCGTCGATGCGCCGGGCTACCAGGTTGGCAGTGCCGGGCGGGGTCTTGATGACCGCCATCGGCTCCACGAGCTCGACCGAAAGCACGAGCTCTCGAGCCAACGCTGCCGCGCTGCGATAGCCATGGCCGGAGCGGACCAGCCCCAACTCCTGGATGTCGCGCGAGATGGTCGCCTGGGTCGCGTGGAGCCCGCGCCGCGCAAGCGCTTCGGCGATCTCCTGCTGCGTGTGCACCGCGCCTTGGTTGACGACGTCGAGGATCGCGCGGTGCCTCTGACCCTTGGTCGCGGTCACTTGAGCACCTGATGCATCGTTTGCTGCGCTCGATCGATCTGCTCGGCGGTGATGATCAGCGGCGGCACAAAGCGGACCGAGTTGTCGTCGACCGCATTGACGATGAGCCGTGCCTCGAGGCATGCCTGCTGAAACGCTTTCGCTCGCGGCTCGGCAAACTCGACCGCCTGCATGAGACCGAGGCCGCGAATCTCTTTGCCGCCGATCGTGTGGATCGCGGCGTTAAGCATCCCTCCCATCTCCGCCGCGTGGCCGACGAGCCCGTCGCGCTCGATGACCTTGAGCACCGCGAGAGCGGCGGCGCAAGCGAGTGGATTGCCGCCGAACGTGGAGCCGTGATCACCGGGTTCGAAAACGTCCGCTTTCGGCGCGGCCAGGCAGGCGCCAATCGGCACTCCGCCGCCAAGCCCTTTGGCGAGGGTCATCACGTCCGGTGTGATGCCGTGGTGCTGATGGGCAAACCAGCGGCCGGTGCGGCCGAGCCCGGTCTGCACCTCGTCGAGGATCAGAAGCAACCCCTGCTCATCGCACCACTTGCGCACTCCGGCCAGGTATCCGGCCTTCGCCGGCACGACGCCGATCTCTCCCATGACAGGCTCCAGCATCACCGCCACCGTGCGCGCGCTGGTGGCCGCCTTGATCGCACCCAGGTCGTTGTATGGGACGTGCATGAAGCCCTCGGGCAGCGGCTTGAATGGTTCGGAATACTTGGGCTGCCCGCCGGCAGTGACCGTGGCGAGAGTGCGGCCGTGGAACGAGCCGAGGCTGGTGATGATCTGGTGCGCGCCCGCGCGGTTGCGCGCGCCCCATTTTCGCGCGATCTTGATCGCGGTCTCGTTGGCCTCAGCGCCCGAGTTGCAAAAGAAGACGCGAGACGGGAACGAGAGCTCGACAAGGCGCCGCGCAAGGTCGACCTGCGGTTGGGTGTAGTAGAGGTTGGATGTGTGGATGAGGGTCTTGGCCTGCGCGGACACCGCGGCCACGACCTCGGGGTGCGAGTGGCCGAGCAGGTTGACGGCGATGCCCGCGACGAGGTCGAGGTATTCGTTGCCGGCGTCGTCGTAGGCGAGGCAGCCCTGCCCGCGAACGAAGGTGACCGGCAGCCGCCGGCCGGTCTGCATGAGGTACTTGTCAGCAAGCTCGGGCGTGGTCACGCCACCCCCCACGCCACGCCCCGCCGCGCGCCCCACCCACAAACCCCCCACCCACCCCGGGGGTTCCTTATGTGGCGGGACGCAGAGTACGGACGCGTTTGCGGGCCCGCAACCCTGCCTGTAAAGGCCATCAACGCGTCACCATCGTCCCGATCCCCGACTCGGTGAAGAGCTCGAGCAGCAGCGAGTGCGGCGTGCGCCCGTCGACGATGTGCGCAAACGGCACCCCGTCCAGTGCTCGAAGGCACGCCTGGAGCTTCGGGATCATCCCCCCACTCACCTCGCCGGCATCGATCCGATGCTGCGCGTCCTCGCGAGACAGCACCGCGACTACGCCGCCGTCGACGCCGAGCACGCCCGGGACGTCGGTGAGAAGGATGAGCTTGGCCGCGCCCAAAGCCACCGCCACCTCGGCCGCGACAGTATCGGCGTTGATGTTGTAGGCATGGCCGTCATAGCCGAGCCCGATCGATGCGATGACCGGGATGTAGCCGCGCCCAAGAAGCGCCGTGATCGGTTCGCGGTTGATCTGCGTCACGCGGCCGACGAAACCCAGGTCCTCGCCCAGGGGCTCGGCGATGATGCTTGGGCCGTCCTCGCCGCTCATCCCAACCGCCTGGCCGCCCAGCCTGTTGATGGCGCCCACGATGTCGGGGTTCACCTTCCCCGTGAGCACCATCTTCACGACCTCCATGGTCTTTTCGTCGGTGATGCGCAAGCCGTTCTTGAACTCCGCCTTAAGCCCCAGGCGCTCGCCCATAGCGGTGATCTCCGGACCGCCACCGTGTACGAGCACTGGCTGCATACCGACGTAGCGGAGCAGGACGATGTCGAGCAGCATCTCGTCCCTCGCCTGCTCGATCGCGTTTCCGCCGACCTTGACCACAACGATCTGGCCGTGAAATCGCTTGATGTACGGCAGAGCCTCGACGAGAACCCTGGCCCGCTCCTCGACTGTCAATGTCATGTCGTGTACTCCGCGTTTATGCGCACATACTCCTCCGATAGGTCGCAGCCCCAGGCTTCGGCGTGCCCGTTGGCGAGGCCGAGCGTGGCCACGATCTCGATCTCCGGCTCTTCGAATGCCCGACGTACGGCGGAGAGATCGACGTCGACGCCAGTGCCACGCTCGAAAACGACCAGCCCGCCAATGCTCAGGTGGAGCTTGTCGAGCGCCAGCTCCGCGCCGCTGTAACCGAGCGCGCAGACGATGCGGCCCCAGTTGGGGTCGCCACCATGCACGGCGGTCTTTACAAGACTCGACGACGCAACAGCGCGGGCCGCGGTCCTCGCCTCCTGGTCCGACTCCGCGCCCTGGACGCGGACCGCGATCATCTTGGTGGCGCCCTCACCGTCTCGCGCGATCGCACGGGCCAGCTCCCGAGCAATCGCGACGATCGCCGCCTCGAGCGTCTCCGCTTCCGGCGTGCCGTGGCGAATCTGCGCGTTGCCGGCCGCGCCGTTGGCCAGCAGCAGGAACGTGTCGTTGGTCGAGCTGTCGCCGTCGATCGTGACCTGATTGAAGCTGCGGTCGGCGACCGGCCGGGCCAGCTTCGCCATCAGGCCCGGCTCCACCGCAGCGTCGGTCGTGATGTAGGCCAGCATCGTCGCCATGTTGGGGTGGATCATCCCTGACCCCTTGCACATGCCGCCGATCCTCACCGTGCTGCCCCCGATCTCGATCTCCATCTGGGCCGTCTTCGGCACCGTGTCGGTGGTCATGATCGCCCGCGCCGCCTCGAGCCCATGGTCGTGGCTGAGCGCGCCGCAGGCCGAGGTGATTCCCGCCTTGACCGCGTCCATAGGCAGGTAACGACCGATCACGCCCGTAGTGCCCACGAGCACCTGGTCGGGGTCGAGGTCGAGCCGATCGGCGGTCAGCTTCGCCATCTGCAGCGCGTCCTTGAATCCCTGCGCGCCCGTACATGCATTGGCGTTTCCGGAGATGATCACCAGGGCCTGCACGCGGTTGTGCTGTAAATGAAGCTCGTCGATTACCACCGACGCGGACTTGATCTTGTTCGTCGTGAAAACCCCGCCGGCGTCACAGGAACTGCTCGCATGAATGACGCAGAGGTCGTCACGCTGCCCAGTCGGTATCGCGCTCGCCCCGGCCGTGAACGCTTTGATGCCGCAAGCGGTCGTTCCGGCGCGGAATCCGCGAGGGAAGGTCACGGCCATTGGGTCGGAGCCTCCAATGCGGTCTTGCGGTCGAACCCGAACGCGATGTTGAAGCACTCGACCCCCTGCCCAGATGCGCCTTTGATCAGGTTGTCCAGAGCCGCCGTGACCACCGCCTTTTCGTTCTGCGCCGTCACGTTGACCAGGCAGAGGTTCGAGTGGCTCGCCAGCTTGGTGGTGGGACTCTGCGGCACCACCCGTGTGAAGGGCTGGCCTGCGTAGAACTCGCGGTATGCGTCTTGCAGCTCGGCCAGCGATCCCTTGAGGTCGAAGTAGCACGTGGCGAGGATGCCGCGCGTCATCGGTACCAGGTGAGGGACGAACGTGACACGGGTGCTGTTGCGCCCCAAGGCGGACAGCTCCTGCGTCACCTCGGGCAGGTGACGGTGGCCTTCTATCGCGTAGGCGCCGAGCGATTCGTTGACCTCGCTGAAGTGGACGCTGATGGAAGGCGACCGCCCCGCGCCGCTCACCCCCGATTTGGCGTCGACGATGATGTCGGAGCCGACGAGACCCGAGGCCACCGCCGGCGCCAGGGCGAGAATGGCGGCCGTCGAGTAGCAGCCAGGCACGGCGATCAGGTCAGCGCCGGCCAGCTCACGTTCGTGCAGCTCCGGCAAGCCGAATACGGCTTTGGCGAGCAGCGCCGGCGCAGGGTGCTCCTGCCGGTACCACGTTGGGTACTGTTTCGGATCCTTCAGCCGGAAGTCGGCGCTCATGTCGACGACCCTCGCACCGGCCTCGAGCCACCCTCCTGCCTTGGCCGCGCCAACGTTGTGGGGCAGACAGCTGAACACGACATCGATGCCGGCCGCCTCCGGTTCGGGCAGGAACTCGCCCTGGAGCTCTAGCAGGGGAAAGACCGCCGCGTACGGCTTGCCAGCGTAGGAGCGCGACGTGAGCTGGCGAAGCTCGACGCCGGGATGGCGCGCGAGCAGGTTGACCAGCGTCATGCCTGCATAGCCGTTGGCCCCGGCGACGGCAGCTTTCAGCGTCTGGTTCATGAACGCATGAGTATACAAAATGACTGCATAAAAATGCGGGTGAAATCCCTCTCCTCATGGGTGAGAGGGTCAGTGAGAGGGGCGTGAGATGAGTGAAGCGGCGTTCAGTCGGGTTCGTTGAAGAAGCAGGACTCGGCGCCGGTGTGACACGCGGGGCCGGCCGGCTTGACGCGAAGAAGCACGGTGTCGGCGTCGCAATCGACGCGAGTCTCGACCACGTCCATGCGGTTCCCAGACGTGGCTCCCTTGTCCCACAACCCTCGCGCGCGCGAGTGGAACCACGCCCGTCCGGTCTCGCGGGTCTTCGTCCACGCCTCCTCGTCCATGTACGCGAGCATCAGCACCTTGCCCGTGTCCGCGTCCTGGACCACTGCCGGAACGAGCCCTTTTGAGAAGTCCGGCTTCATCGCCTGATCTCCAGTCCGCGCGCCGCAAGCTGTTCCTTCACGGTGGCAATGGACAGCTCGCCGAAATGGAAGATCGATGCCGCCAGGGCAGCCTCCGCCCCGCCAGTCGTCAGTGCGTCGTACATGTGAGCAGCCGTCCCCGCGCCGCCGGACGCGATCACCGGGAGGCGCACTGCGGAGCTGACCGCTGTAAGAAGAGAAAGGTCGTATCCATCCTGGGTTCCGTCGTTGTCCATCGAGGTGAGCAGTATCTCCCCCGCTCCTAACCTCTCGCCGAGGACGGCCCATTCCACCGCATCCCGACCAGTAGTGCGACGCCCCCCATGGCTGAATACCTCCCAGCCTGGACTGTCCGCGCGGCGCTTGCCATCGATGGCCAGCACGACGCACTGAGATCCGAACACCTCCGCGCAGCGCGTGATCAGCTCAGGATCCGCAAGCGCCGCGGTGTTGACCGAAACCTTGTCGGCGCCGTGGGTCAAGAGCTCCGCCATGTCCTCGACGCTGCGAACCCCGCCACCTACGGTGAGCGGGATGAAGACTTCGTCCGCGGTACGCGCGACCGCGTCGAGCAGGATCCGGCGGTGGTCGGAGGACGCGGTGATATCGAGAAAGACAACCTCGTCGGCTCCCTCGCGGTCGTAGAGCGCGGCGAGCTCCGCGGGATCCCCGGCGTCGCGCAGGTTCTGAAAGCGAACGCCTTTGACGACGCGACCGTCATCGACGTCGAGGCAAGGGATTATGCGTTTTGCCGGCATGGATCCGTCAGCCACATATGGCCAGGAAGTTCTCATAGACACGAAGGCCGTCGGCGCCGCTCTTCTCGGGATGGAACTGTGTGCCCATGACGTTGAGGCGGGCCGCTGCCGCAGCCGGCGAGTGCTCGGTCGACGCGATCGCGTGCCGAGACGAATCGGGCGTGTACGAGTGGACGAAATAAAAGTACGAGCGGTCCGCGATGCCTTGCCAGAGCGGCGACACATCGGTCTGTTCGAGCCGGCACCAACCGATCACCGGGATCCGCTGGCTCTCCTTGACGACGACCACGCGGCCATCGAGCAGCCCAAGACCCTCGTGCCGCCCATGCTCCATCGACTCCTCGAAAAGCAGCTGGTAGCCGAGGCACACCCCGAGCACCGGCTTGCCCATCTTCGCGAGCTCCACGACCCTCCGGCCGATGCCGCTGCCTGAGAGCTTCGCCAGCGCGGGGGCAAACGCCCCGACCCCCGGCAGCACCAGGCCGTCCGCGTGCTGCAGCTCGTCCTGGTCGGCGGTCAACTTCGGTTCCGCGCCGACATGCAGCAGCGCGCGCTCGACCGAGCGCAGGTTGCCGACGCCGTAATCGACGATCGCGATCATCCCAACAGGCCTTTGGAGGATGGGACGCCGCCCCTGCCGTCCACGCCCATGGCATCGCGCAGCGCCAACCCGAGCGCCTTGAACGTCGCCTCGGCGATGTGATGTCGGTTGCGTCCGCGGACCACGTCGACATGGATGGTCGCCCCGAGATGAATCGAAAGCGCTTTCCAGAACTCCTCGAGGACCTCGGACTCCAGCGTGCCGATGCGGCCGCGCAGCGCGACGTTGTATGAGAGGTAGGGCCGTTTGCCCAGGTCGACGACCACGCGCGCCAGGGTTTCATCGAGGGGCGCGTAGGCGGACGCAAAGCGCGTGATCCCGGCACGATCCCCCAACGCGCCGGACAGCGCCTGCCCGAGCACGATGCCCGCATCCTCGACGAGGTGGTGCGTGTCGACGTGCACGTCGCCCGCACCCCGAAACGCAAGGTCGAATCCGCCGTACCGCGCCACCTGTTCGAGCATGTGGTCGAGGAACGCAAGGCCGGTCGCGACCTTCACGCGTCCGCGTCCTTCGAGGGCGACCTTTGCCGTCAGCTGCGTCTCCTTACTCTTGCGGAGGATCTCGGCAGTTCTACTCAAGGCGCACCTCGATTGCATGTGCGTGCCCCGTCAACCCCTCCAGTGTCGCGAGCCGCACGCAAGCCTCGCGAAGCATCTCGAGGTCGCCCCGGTTGAGGCTCAGCACGCTGCTGCGCTTGAGGAACGTATGCACGCCCAACGGCGAAGCGAAGCGCGCCGCGCCTGAGGTGGGCAGCGTGTGGTTGGGTCCGGCCGCGTAGTCACCGAGAGGCACCGTCGAATAGGCTCCCACGAAAATCGCGCCCGCATTCTCGATCTGCGTTGCCAGCCGTCCCGCATCCTCAGCAATGATCAGCAGATGTTCGGGCGCAAAGTCGTTCGCGAGATGGACGGCCTGCTCCAGGTCGTCGGCGACGATGAGGCAGCAGTTGGCGGCGCGAATGATCTCGGCGCGTTCCAGGCCGCTCACCAGGCTCTGCAGCTCTTCCTCGACGCGGTCTGCAAGCGGTGACGAGTCGGTCACCAGCACCGCCCATGCCAGCGGGTCGTGCTCGAGCTGTGCCGCCAGGTCTGCGGCGACGAAATCAGGACGTGCGCTCGCGTCCGCGATGACCATGACCTCGGTCGGCCCGGCGATTCCATCCACGCCGACTGAGCCGAACACCTCTTTTTTCGCGAGCGTCACATAGATGTTGCCCGGGCCGGCAACGATGTCGACGCGCGGAATCGACGCGGTGCCGTACGCAAGTGCGGCGATCGCCTGCGCACCACCGACGCGATACACCACGTCCACGCCAGCGATGTGAGCGGCCGCTAGGATCGCGGCGGGCACGCTGCCGTCCGCACGCGGCGGAGTTGCGAGCACGATCTCCGGCACCCGGGCCACGCGAGCCGGGATCACGGTCATCA
>Ga0137388_10000176_pt1 | contig 33019 bp, 28 predicted proteins | sample 15con2h14AmetaG_FD_104644 | JGI IMG/M metagenome (GOLD analysis project Ga0137388, IMG submission 104644) | Vadose zone soil microbial communities from Angelo Coast Range Reserve, California, USA - 15con2h1.4A metaG | ecosystem: Environmental > Terrestrial > Soil > Vadose zone > Saprolite...
AGCCCCTGGCCCCCAAACCCCAGCCCCCGGTCAAGGCGGCGTGTTCCGCTCCGACGACGCCGGGGCGACCTGGCGGCGAGTCGGCAGCGACCAGGCGCTGTCGAGCCGCGGCTGGTATTTCGAGAAGATCACGGTCGATCCGAAAGACCCCGACATCGTCTACGTGCCGAACGTGGCGGTCAACCGCAGCCGCGACGGCGGCGCCACCTGGGACGTGATCCGCGGCTCACCCGGCGGCGACGACTACCACCAGGTGTGGATCGCACCCGACAACCCGGATATCCTGATCGTCGCGAGCGATCAGGGCACGATCATCACCCGCAACGCGCGCACCGCCGATCCGCGCGCCATGACGTGGAGCTCGTGGCTCAATCAGCCCACCGCGCAGATGTACCATGCATCGGTCGACTATCGGTTCCCGTACTGGGTCGTCGGCGCGCAACAGGACTCGGGCGCGGTGGCGGTGCGCTCGCGCGGCAAGTTCGCGCAAATCTCGCAGCGCGACTGGGAGCCGATCGGCGCTGCCGGCGAAAGCGGGTACGCGACCGGTGACCCACTGCATCCCGGCGTGATTTACGGCGGCGAAGGCAGCCGCTGGGACCTCGAGACCAACCTCTCGGTCCCGAACACCGCGGCGCCAAAGGGCACCGAGACCGATCGCGGTGACTGGACTCAGCCGCTCGTACTCTCGGCGGCGGATCCACACGCGCTGTATTACGCGAGCCAGTTCCTGTTCAAGACGACCGACGGCGCGCGCACGTGGACCCAGATCAGCCGCGACTTGACTCGACCCGATCCGGGCATCCCGCCCAACCTCGACGCCACTGCCGCCGCAGCCACCGATCGGAACGGCAAACGCGGCGTCATCTACGCAGTGGCCCCGTCACCGCTCCGCGCGCCGCTGATCTGGATCGGCACCGACGACGGGCTCATCCAGGTCACGGCCGACGACGGCGCGTCGTGGCGCGACGTCACGCCGGCCGCCATGACAGCGTGGAGCCGAGTCACGGGCATCGAAGCGTCGCACTTCGACGAGGGAATAGCGTACGCCAGCGTCGACCGGCACCAGCTGCAGGACTTTTCGCCGTACATCTATCGCACACGCGATCAGGGCCGCTCCTGGCAGCGCATCACGGCCGGCCTGCCGGATGGGGTGTACGTCCACGTGGTCAAGGAAGACACGCTGCGTCGCGGGATGCTGTTCGCCGGGACCGAGCGCGGGGCATTCATGTCGTTGGACGACGGCGACCACTGGCAACCGCTGCAGCGCAATCTCCCCGTGACGTCGGTGCGCGACTTCGTGGTATACGGCAAGGACCTCATCGTCGCCACGCATGGCCGCGGGTTCTGGGTGATGGACGACATCAGCGCGCTGCGGCAGGTCAGTGACCAGGTGCTCCAGGCCGACGCCTGGCTCTTCCGGCCCGCGGACGCGATCAACTTCATCCAAGGCGACGATAACGGCACACCGTTCCAGCGCGACGAGCCGCAAGCGCAGAACCCACCCGAGGGCGTGGTTCTAGACTTCTATCTCAAAGCGGCGGCGCCGGGAGCTGTGACGCTGGAGATTCTCGACGCCGCAGGCAAGATCCTACGGAGGTGGCCTGGCGCGGCGGAGCCGCCGAGAGGGGGCCGCGGGGTGCTCCCGCGCGTGTCGCCGCTGTGGCAGCCTGTGCCGGAGGTGTTTTCCACGGCGCCGGGGATGAACCGAGTCGTCTGGCGGCCGGTCGAACCTCCGGCGCCGGCTGCGGCTGGTAGCGGAGGAGGACCGAGACGTGGCGGCGGGGCGCGGCTCACCGGGACGTTCACAGCACGGTTGACCGTCAACGGGCGGGCATCCACGCAGACCTTCACCGTGCGCCCGGATCCGCGCCGCGAGCCCTAGCGCGAGAACCGGGTCTTGAACGTCTGTCCGTAGCTCGTTGGTGTGCCGTCGTAACTCGAAATCAGATCGAGCGGAGCCCCCCACACATCCCACGACCACCCGAGATAGCCGCTGCCACCCTGGCGCGCGTCCATCCAGTCCATCAGCGACGTCACGAACGCGCTGCCGCGGTCATTCTGCCCCAGCTCGCCGAGGACCAGCGGAACCTGCAGCGCCACCGGGGCGGCGGTGCTGTCCCAACACGCTTTGGTCGAGCACCAGCTGAAATTGTAGATGTGCCATGACGCCGCGAGGTTGTTGCGCGGGTCATTGGGCTTGTTCGCCAACCAGTGCGACAGCGTCGCCGAGTACTGCACGCCTCCGATCATGATGACGTTCGTAGCCCCGGTGCTACGAATCGTGTCCACCAACTCCTGCATGCCAGCCGCCTGGTAGCTCATGCCGGCGCAGGTTCCGCCGTCACGCCAACAGCGCCAGGCCTCCGGCGTATCGCGATTGCTGTCCGGAAACGGCTCGTTGAACAGATCGAAGATGACGCGATTGTTCCTGCCATAGGCCGCCGCGACCTGGCGCCAGAACTCCGGCGTGTGGTCGCGATCTGGCATCGGCGCCTGGCCGAGCGCCACCGCCGTGTCGGCGGCGCTCCAATGCAGCTCGAGGATCACGACGAGACCGGCGCCATTCAGCCGTCCGACGAAATCGCTGATCGTTTGGCGGTAGTTGTCGCCCGAGTAGGCGGGCGCCACGCCGTTGTTGCCGAGCCAGCAGGTCTCGTTGAGCGGCACCCGCACCGCATTCGCCTTCCATGACGCGATCGCCTGCACGGACGCGGAGTCCGATGGGCCGTCGAAAAAACCCCATCCTTGCGCGCACGCGTATTCGGTTCCGGAGCGATTCACGCCCCGCAGGCGCACAAGCCGGCCGACGCTGTCGACCAGTTGATTGCCCTGAACGTGGACCGCGGTTGCGACACCCGATGGCAGCGGGGCCGCCGGACTGCTGTGGCACGCTGCCGTCACCAACATCGCGAGTATCGCGATGCGAGGAATTCTCATGCGCTACATTCTACCCGATATGGCCTCGTTCGTGGTGCGCGCGCCGGGTCGAGTGAACCTCATCGGCGAGCACATCGACTACTGCGGCCTCCCGGTCTTCCCCATGGCCATCGGCCACGCGGTCCGCATGACGTCTCAGCCACGCGCGAATCGAGAAATCCGCATCACGAACCGCGATCCGCGCTTCACGCCCGCCGTCTTCACCGTGAGCGACAGTATCCCGCAGGCACCAGCCGGGGACTGGAGCAACTACGTCAGGGCGGCGGCGCAGGCCCTCGCCCAGCGCTTCGCGGATCTCCGGGGCGTCGACGTGGCGGTGGAGAGCGATCTCCCGATCGCTGCCGGGCTCAGCTCGTCGTCCGCGCTGCTCGTTGCAACTGCCCTCGCGATCCTGCACGCCAACGAGGTCTCGATCCCGTCACTCGAGCTGATGGAGCTCCTGGCGCGCGGTGAGCGCTACGTCGGCACGGCGGGGGGTGGGATGGACCAGGCGATCATCCTCGGCGCGCAGGCCGGGTGCGCGTCGCGGATCGATTTCCACCCGCTCAGGCTCACGCCCACGGCCGTGCCCACCGGCTGGCAGTTCATCGTGGCGCAGAGCCTGGTACGCGCTGAGAAGTCCGGAGCTGCGCTGGCGGCCTACAACGAACGGCCGCGGCAATGCGACGAAGCGCGGCGCGTCGTGGCCACGCGGCTCGGTCTGCGCGAGGACATCACCTATCCCGCCCTGCTCGCGGCTGCCTCGGTCGAGGAGCTGCTCAACGTGGGGGCCTCGACCCTCTCCGACGTGCTCGCGCGGCGGTTTCGCCACGTGATCACCGAGGGAGCACGCGTGCGGCAGGCGGAGGCGGCGATGGCGACCGGGGGAACGGGGGGGGGCGATCTCGCGACGTTCGGCGGTTTGCTCGACTCCTCGCACACGAGTCTACGGGACCACTACGAGGTGAGCCATCCCGAGCTCGACAGGCTCGTGGACCTGGCCCGGGAAGCCGGCGCGGCTGGGGCGCGACTCACGGGCGCCGGGTTCGGTGGATCGATCGTGGCGCTTTGCTCTGTGGAGCGCACGCCGGAGGTCATCGCTGCGTTGCGGGAGGCCTTTTACGCCCCGCGCGGCGTCGCGGGTGACGCTGAATACGTCTTCGCCGTCGAGCCGTCGGCGGGTGCGGGGGTCGTGCCCGCGTGACTCGGATTACTCGAACCCGACCCGCGGGAGCGCGCGGAACAGCCCCCACGCTGCCGCGCTCGCGACCACTAGGCACACGATCGCAGGCAGGGTGTTCCCGTACAGCAGGTATCCCGTCCCGAACAGCGCCGCGTAGATGACGGCGACACCCAGGAACCAGCATAGGAATGCGGCGGTCACGCTCTCGCCCGGAGTCGGCGGCCGAGTGATCACCGCGCCGTTCCACCCCGGGCCCATGGGACGAATGCGGTCGTAAAACGTCTGGAGCGTGGCGCGGTCGGTGGGCGGCGTCGCGAACGTCACAATCAGCCACCCGACAGTCGTGACAAAAACGCCGATGACGAGCTGCAGCGTCGGGGCGATCGGCGCGAACCCGAGCGCCGTGTGGACGAACTGGAAGTACACGGCCAGCACGAAGGAAATCGCCATGCCGGCGATCTCGCTCCACGCGTTGATCCGCCACCAGAACCAGCGCAGCAGGAAGATCAGTCCGGTGCCGGCGCCGATCTGGAGCAGGATCTGGAACGCCTGGTAAGCGTTGTGGAGCCAGAGCGACATGGCCGACGCGAGTACGATCAGTCCCACGGTGACGGCGCGCCCCACATTCACGTAGTGGCGTTCGTTCTTGTCGGGCGCGACGAACCGGCGGTAACAATCTTCGACGGCGTAGGACGCGCCCCAATTGAGGTGCGTGCTGATGGTGGACATGTACGCCGCCGCGAGCGACGCGATCATCAGGCCCAGGAGACCGTGCGGGAGATAGACGAGCATCGCAGAGTAGGCGAGGTCGTTTCGCACGATCGCCTGGTCGATGTGCGGGAACCGAGCGGCGATGGAGGCGAGGTCGGGATAGACGATGAGCGACGCGAGCGCCACGATAATCCACGGCCAGGGCCGCACCGCGTAGTGGAGGACGTTGAACAGCAGGGTCGTGCGCATGGCGTCGCGCTCGGTGGGCGCGGCGAGCATCCGCTGCGCCACATAACCCCCGCCCCCCGGCTCGGCACCCGGATACCAGGTGCTCCACCACTGGACCGCGAGCGGCACCACCAGGACGGCTGCCGCCGTCTTCCAGTCCGAGAAATCAGGCAAGAGCGACAAGTGCCCGGTCACTGCCGGGTGGGCGAACAACGCCGACAAGCCGCCGACCTGGGGGAGCCTGATTGCTACGACGGCCGCGAGCACCGACCCGACCATCGCGATCAAGAACTGGACGAAATCGGTCAGCACGACGCCGGACAGTCCGGAGCTTGCGGCGTAGACCACGGTGACGGCGCCGCCGACGAGCACCGCCGTGGGGCGGTCCCAGCCGAGCATCACGGCGGCGATCTTGGTCGCGGAGAGATTGACCGAGGCCATGATCATCACGTTGAAAAACACGCCGAGGTAGATCGCGCGGAACCCGCGGAGGAAGGCCGCCGGCGTGCCGGAGTAGCGCAGCTCGTAGAACGCGATGTCGGTGAGGGCCGCGGAGCGTCGCCACAGCTTGGCGTAGAAGAACACGGTGCACATCCCGGTGACCGCGGAGGCCCATCACACCCAGTTCTGGCTCACGCCGCCGGTGCGCACGAGATCGGTGACGAGATTCGGCGTATCGGTCGAGAACGTGGTGGCGACGAGCGACACCCCCAGGAGCCACCACGGCAGCCGGCGCCCGGAGAGAAAGAACTCGGCGCGGCCCTGACCCGCGCGGCGCACCACCGCCAGACCAATTGCCACGCAGACGAGGCCGTAGAGCGCCAGCACGATCCAATCGATAGTATCAAGTCGCACGGTAGCCTCAGCGGTGGGTGAACGCGGCGCGCAAGTCTGCCGGATATGTCCCTGCGCGCACGAGCGCACCGATCGCGGTGCGCACCGCCGGCACGTCGGCGGCGAAAGTCATGCCCAGCCAGCGATCGGAGGGGGGGGCAGTCAATACGCGCAGCCGCGCGCGGCCCGCCGTCACCTGCTCGTCGAGCGCCGTGCTCAACAGAAACTCGGCGTCAGCCTGACGCACGGCCGCTAGAAAAGCTGTGAACTGCTCCTCCAACACGGCGAGGACGTCGTGCGTGAAGCCCCACAAGTTCATCGAGGTGTGTTCCGCACCGGTGAGCTCGCGCTGCTCGCCCGCCGCCGTCAGACCCCGCAGCGGTCCCCCGTTTTCGCGGCGTACGTCTCGCACCTCGACGAGTCGTGCCAGCAGCCCCTCCGGCCCGCACGTCGCCACCGCCCGGGCCACGCCGCCGTGCTCCGAGAGCGTCTGATCCAACCGGTAACCCACGAGGGCATGCACGCCTGGAGCGCTAGTTAGGTGTTCCGCCAGCAGGCGGTAGGCACCAGCGCCGTAAAAGTCATCAGCATTGCACACCGCGAAAGGTCCTTCGATGGCCCCCCCGGCGGCGAGCACGGCGTGAGCCGTCCCCCACGGCCTCGCTCGCCCCTCGGGCACGCGCTGCTCGACGTAATCGACGGGCACCGCTCCCCCGGTCATGGCGGAGACGTGCTCGCGCAGCGGGGCGGTCAGCTCCTTCCTTATTACGAGCACGGCCCGCGAGAAGCCGGCGCGCAGCGCGTCATAGATCGCATAATCGAGCAGCGTCTCGCCGCACGGCCCAATTGGGCTCAGCTGTTTGGGCCCCCCGAAGCGGCTCCCAACGCCGGCCGCGAGAATCACGAGAGCGGGAGGGGGCGCGCCCATGCCCTACTTCCTCGCGTGCTCCACGACCCGCCGCACCCCGTCCTCGAGGGACACGGCCGGACGCCACTCCCAGGTCCGCCGCGCCAGGGCGGCGTCGAGACAGATCCGCGCGATGTCACCCGCTCGGTCTGCGGCGTACATCGGCTCACGTGCGTATCCCGTCGCGCGCGCCAGGACGCGAAACAGGTCGAGGTCCGAGACCTCCCGTCCCCACCCGACGTTGGCGACCACTCCCGAGGGTCCCGCGGCCGCCCGAATCGTTGCCTCCACGACGTCGCCCACAAACACGTAGTCGCGTGTCTTCGTGCCGTCGCCGAAGATCGTCACCGGCTCGTCGGCAAGCATCTGTCGCGTGAAGATCGACACGACACCGGCCTCACCGTCGGAACGCTGCCGCGGGCCGTAGACATTGGCATAGCGCAGCGCCGCGTATTCGATCAGCCCGCGAGCTGCGTACGCACCGAGATAGTGCTCGAACGCGAGCTTGCTCGCGCCATACTCCGACATGGGGTGTGTCGGATCGGTTTCCGACACCACCACACGGGCTGGATTACCGTAGACGGCGGCCGACGACGCGTAGACGATGCGGCGCGCGCCGACGGCGACGGCTGCTCGCAGCACGTTCAGGGCGCCCAGCACGTTCACCCTCGCATCGAAGTCGGGTTCCCGAATCGACCGTCGCACGTCCGTCTGCGCGGCCGCATGGAACACGACTTGCGGCTTGAATCGGGCGACGACGTCCCGCAGCGCGGCCGCATCGCAGACGTCGACTCGTTGGAAAGGCGCATCCGGTGCGACGTTGCTCGTCGATCCGGTGGACAAGTCGTCTACCACGCAGACGCGGTGACCGTCCGCCAGCAAGCGATCGACGAGATGAGAGCCGACGAACCCGGCTCCACCCGTCACCAGCGCGCGCGGACCGTGGCCGGGCTGTGTACGCGGGTCTATCGGCCGGCGGCCTCCCACTGCTGCCGGGTGATCACCGCGATCGGCTCGAGCTTTTTGCCTCGGAGCGCCGTGTTGATTCCCGCGAGCTCCCGTGTGACCCAGGCGTCGAAGCCGCGCTGCACATCCGCCAGCTCCCGCGCCAGCGCGTCCGCACGCTCGATCTGCGTCTGCGTCGGCCCACCGTCGAAGAACACGATGTTGCTGTACAGATCGGTGAGATTCTCGCGCAAGCGCTCCTCACCCGTAATCATCCCGCCCTCTTTGGTCGCGACGATCTTCTTGCGCAGCGAATCCACCACCGCCGACGCGGCACGCAGACGCTTCGCGACGGCGTCGCCCGCCGGCAGCTTCCCGGCGCGATCATCGAGCGCCTGCCGGACGCCGTTTATGCGCTCGACCGCGAACGTCATGTCGCCCAGCGTTCCTTGCATCTTGAGCGCCAGATCGAGCGCCGCCTGACGCTCTGCCTGCGTGTGGGTTGCCCGCGGATCCGGCACGAGTACGAGCTGCGTCGTGTAGGTCGCGGTATCCTTCGTCATCTTGATCGCGTAGGTCCCCGGCAGGACGCGCGGGCCGAACGCGGCGCCGAACGCGGCACTCGCCGCGGGAGGGACTTTCGGCGGCGCGAGCCGCATCGACCAGGTGACGCGATTCAAGCCGCGGCGTTTGCTCGTCGGCATCGTCCCGAGGAGTTTACCGTTCGCGTCGAACACCTCGAGCTTCATGTCGCCGAAGATGTGGCGCCGCCGCTGGTAGTAGGTGATCACGGCGTCGCCGGGCGGATTCGCTCCCACGTATACGGCGTCGCCATTGGACCAGCCACCGCCCGCCTGCAGGCGCTGCGCCGTCGGACGTCCCGGCAGAAACGCGACGGGACTGGCGAGCACCTCGGGCGTGAGCGCGCGGAGCGGCGTGATGTCGTCCACGATCCAGATCCCGCGACCATGCGTGGCGATCACGAGGTCGTTGTCGCGCGGATGAATGGCCAGATCGCGCACCGCGACGGACGGTAAATCGCCGCCCTTGTAGTGCGCCCATTGCTTCCCGCCGTCCACCGAGACCCACAGGCCGAGCTCCGTCCCCAAGAACAGCAGATTGCCGTTGACCGGGTCTTCCTTAATGACGTGCGCGTAGCCGCGCACGGGACTGTCCGGCGCCACCAGCGGCGTCCACGTCGCGCCGAAATCGGCCGACTTGTAGGCATACGGCCGCATATCGCCGAAGGTGTGCACGTCGAACGTCGCGTAGATCGTTCCGTTCGCGAAGTGCCCCAGCTCGACCGACGAGACCCACGCGTTCTTGGGGAGGCCCGTGATGTTGGCGCCGACATTCGTCCACGTTTTCCCGCCGTCGCGCGTAACCTGCAGATTCCCGTCGTCGGTACCGGCCCAGATCACCTGTCCGTCGCGCGGTGACTCCGCGATCGCGTAGATCGTCGTGTGCATCTCGGCGGCCGAGTTGTCGACCGTGATTCCGCCCGACTGCTCCTGCTTCTGCTTCTGGGGATCGTTGGTCGTCAGATCGGGCGAGATGCGCTCCCACGTCTGGCCGAAATCCTTCGACCGGAACAGGACCTGCGCGCCGATGTAGATCGTGCCCTTCTGCGTCGCGCTGATGTGAATCGGCGTGTTCCAGTTGAAGCGGAGTTTCTTCTCCTGGTAATGCGGTAACGGCTGGATGCTGCGGCTCTCATGAGTTTTGCGGTTGACGCGCCCGATGTAGCCGCCCTGGGCTTCCGCGTAGAGATAGTCCGGATCGGTGGGGTCGGCGAACATCCAGAAGCCATCGCCGCCGTACATGTTCTCCCACTGATGGTTCGTGATCCCGCCGGGGTACTCTGACGGGCCGACCCAGGAGCTGTTGTCCTGCAGGCCGCCGTAGACGTTGTACGGCCGCTCCATGTCGACGCTGACGTGGTAGAACTGCGAGACGGGCAGGTTCTCGTTTTTCACCCACTTGTTGCCGGCGTCGTAGGAGAACCAGAGCCCGCCGTCGTCGCCGGTAATCACGATGTCGGTGTTCTTCGGGTCGATCCAGACGTCGTGGAAGTCCCCGTGCGCGCCCCCGGAAATGCCGCTGAAGCTCTTGCCGCCATCGGTGCTGACGATGAGCCCGCCGTCGGGCTTGTAGACGCGGTCGGGATTGCCGGGATCGACGATCAGGTTCGCGAAGTAGAACGGCCGCCAGATCATGTTCTGACTCCGATCGAGCATCTGCCACGTCTTGCCGCCGTTCTCGGAGCGATACAGCGCGTTTTGCGGCGGCACCGCTTCGATGAAGGCGTACACGATGTCCGGCTTGGATGGCGCGACGCTGACCGCCACGCGGCCCCATGGCTTGGGAGGCAGTCCCGACGCGCTGGCCGACGTCAGCTCGGTCCACGTCGCGCCGCCGTCTGTGCTCTTGAACATTCCGGAGGCACTCGGCGCGGAGGCGCTGTCGCCGCCGGAGCGGAACGTCCAGCCGCGCCGGCGGAAATCCCACATCCCCGCATAGAGCGTCTTGGGATGCGCCGGGTCCATCGTCATCATCGAGCAGCCGGTCGACAGGTTGGCGCCCCGGAGCACCTTGGTCCACGTCTTGCCACCGTCGGTGGTCTTGTAGACGCCCCGCTCGTCGCCATCGCTCCAGAGCTTCCCGGGCACGCACACATAGACCGTGTTGGTCTCCGTGGGATCGACCAGGATCTTCACGATGTGCTCGGAGTTTTTGAGCCCCAGGTTCGTCCAGTTCTCGCCGGCGTCGTCCGAGCGATAGACGCCATCGCCGATGGACACGCTGTTGCGCATCCACGATTCGCCGGTGCCGACCCAGATGACTTTGGGATTCTTCGGATCGATCGTGATCGCCCCGATCGACTGCACGGGCTGCTTGTCGAACACGGGCTTGAACGTCGTCCCGCCGTTCGTCGACTTCCATACGCCGCCGCTCGCCGCGCCGACGTAGATCGTGAGCCGCGCGCCCTCGTGCACGGCATCGAGCGCCGCGATGCGCCCACTCATTGCCGCCGACCCGATGTTGCGCGCGCCGAGGCCGGAAACCGTTTCGGAATCCACCTTGACCGCGGGTTGCTGAACCATGAGGAGCAACAGAAGCGCGTTCATGGGCGGGTCCCCCCCCCGGGTCGTACGAACCGCTGATCGTCGAGCGGGACGTTGGCCTCGATTTTTTTGTACGTGATTTTCCCACGGTCCGCGCTGCTGCTGCCCTTCGGCCCCGACTCGGTGGAGAACGGCAGGTACACGCCGTTGACCTGCTTGTAGTCGCCGAGCGAAGTCTCGAACTCCTGCGGGGCGCCGCGGATCATGCGCTGCGTGTCGATTCTGATCGGGACGTAGTACTCAGTATCCAGATAGTAGAAGCTGATGTCGCCGTTCGGGCGTGTGACCTTGAGTTTGTAGGCGTCGCTCCCCTCGACCTGCTCGATGCCCTGATACTCGACGCGATTGCCCTTCGCCTGATAGTTCACGAGCGGCCCGTCGAAGTCGGCATCGTCGAGAATGCCGTGCATCTCTTCTTCACCGAGCGCCTCGGCATCGCGCTTGCCTTGCCACGGCTCGATCTTCCAGCCGTTCTTGCCGTCGTAGGCGTTGATGCCCGTCATGCCCTGGATCGAGAATTCCTCGCGCACGCTGCTGGGTCGTTTGTTCTCCTGCACCACGACCGCCTCGAACCCGCCGCCGCCGGTGAATTTTCCGGTGCGACGCAGCGATTGCAGCGCCTGGATGCGGGCCATGCCGCCGGACGCCTGGATGAACTTGGCGATGAGGCTGTCGGCAGACTGGGCGGAAAGCGGCGCCGCGCACAATGCGAATGCCGCGGCTTTTAGAAGGGTGCTGCGCATGATCATACCTCCGAGGCTCCACCAGGGGGGACAACGAAGTTATCCGCCGGGCTGGCGCTCGCAACTCGCCTCGATATCCTCGATGTCCCGCACGACGCGGTCCCAATTGAAATAGGTCTCAACGGCGCGACGCCCGCCCGTGCCCAGCCGGCGACGTAATGCGGGATCCGCCAGCAGCCGGTTCAGTCCCTCGGCAACGGCCGCTGGATTGTAGGGATCGACCAGCAATCCTGTTTCGCCGTCGCGGACCGCGTCGATCAGACCGGCCTCTCGGCCCGCCAATACGGGGACGCCACAAGCCGAGGCTTCCAGCGCCGCGATTCCGAAGCCCTCGACGAGCAAGTCGTAGCGCCGGGAGACCAGTGCGAACACGTCTGCCGCGTTGTAGAGCGCTGGAAGGTCAGCCTCTGGAACGAATCCCAGAAACTTCGTCGCGTCGCCCAATCGTAGCTCCGCCACCAACCGTTCGAGATACGGTCGGGACTCTCCCACGCCCCCGATCGCATATCGCACGCTTGGGTGAGCCACGCGGACGGCCGGCAACGCCCGGATCACCGTATCGAAGCCTTTGTGCCAGTCGAGCCGCGCGACCGTGAGGATCCACGGGCCGCCCTCGAGACCGTACCTGCGCCGGACCTCGGTGGTGGAGAGCGCCGGTTGGAACTCCTCCGGATCGGTGCCGAGGGGAACCGTGCGCACCCGGTCGGTCTGCCGGTCGAGGCCCAGCTCGGAAAGAATCCGGCGGGTGTAGTCCGCGGTCCACTTACTGATCGCCACGAATACCGACGCTCCCTCGAGTAGCTGGCGGCCGGTCCAGTGCTTGAATCGCGAGCGTCGCAGCTTCTGATCCAGCAGCAGGAGCTCCGCGCCGTACGTGAAGATGCCGTACGGGATACCGTGACGGGCATGCAACCAGCGGGCGGGATAGGCTGCCGGCTTCAATTCTGCGCACCAGGTGAATCGCGGACGGTGCCGGCGGGCGAGTGCCTCCGCGCGCATGGTCCACCGCACCAGTCCGTTTACGGTGCGGAGTCGCTTCGCGCGAACCGGCACGCGGTCGATGCCCTGCAAATAATCCGCGTCGCTCTCGGCGCTCCCGGTGTACTTGCCGGTCGACACGAGTAGCGAGTAGGGGGGATAGCGCCGCGCCATCTCGCCCATCACGCGCGCGATGCCGCCCTCGTGCGGTGGGAAATTGAACGCGAGCAGCAGGCTCGGCGACGAACCGTTGCCTCCCACTGCTACGCTCACTCCCGCTCCCAGAGAAACGCGTACTTGAGAAATCCGCCGATCGCGCCCATCGCCGCCTGAATCACGCCCATCCGTCCGTCGAGAAAGGCACCGCGTAGGAGATACTCCCGCCAGAAATGCGCGGCCGGGCGCAACGCGATGTCGCTCCAGCGCGCGCGCCGTCCCCGCTCCGCAAGCCCGCGCGCGCTCGTCTGCGCGTATCCGATCAACTTCTGGACGTGGTGGCTCAAGTCGCGGTAGGGAGTGTGATCCAACGGTTGCCTGAGCGTCCCGACGTCGCGGAGACCCTGAATGCCGGGATGCACGGCGCTGCCGCCGTACCGAAACTCGCGGCGCGCGAAGCGCACGACCCAATCGTTGCCCCAATGGCCGCGGCGGAGCACGCGTCCCTGAAACGCGTTGCGGCGCTTCACCCGATAGGCTTCGTGCGTCGCTCCGCACTCGCCCGCCTGCACGGCCATCATCTCCTGGGCGAGCCCCGGTCCAATGCGCTCATCGGCATCCAGCGCGAAAACCCACTCGTGCCGGGCGACCGCGATACCACTGTTGCGCTGCTCGCCGATGCCGCGGGGACCGTCCGTGACGACGCGCACACCCTCGGCACGCGCGAGCGCTACCGTGTCGTCCGTGGATCCGCCGTCGACGACCACGATATCGTCGGCCCAGGCAAGGTGCCGGATACACGCGACGATCTGTTCCGCCTCATTGCGGGTGGGAATGACTACGGTGATCGGTGCCCGCACGCGCTCCTCCCTTCGTCCGGCGACGGTCCATCGCTTCACGATACACAGCTTCGGTGCGCTCGACCACGCGGTCGAGACTGTGCTCACGGCGGACAAAATCGCGTCCCGCGCGACCGGCCTGCGCTGCGAATGCGGGATCGCCGACCATGCGTCCGAGCGCGGCGGCCCACGCTCGCGCATCCAGTGGCGGAACGAGCAGTCCCGTTTCCCCTGAGCGAATGAGATCGGGGTTGCCGCCCGCGCGTGACGCGACGACCGGGAGGCCGAGCGCCATCCCCTCAAGCAGCGCGAGCGAGAGTCCTTCGATCCGGGAGGGCAGCGCTGCCACCGTCGCCAACCGATAGAACGCCAGCGGCTGATCCGTGAACGGGACGTAAACCACCCGATGTCGGGGGGGCACGCGTGCTCCCAGCGCGCGCAACTCTGCGTCGGGCTCGATCCCCACACACGCGACCACGACAGGGCGTTCCACCGCCGGAAGCGCCCGGAGAAGAATGTGTTGGTCTTTGCGCCGCGCCAGCACGACGATCACGGGACGTCCCCCGACATCGCCTAGCGCCGCGGCTGCACACGACATCGCTGCAGCAGACGGAGCGGCATCCACCCGCGCGAAATCAATGCCGTTGGGCACCACACGCAGGCGCGCGCCGGGATACAGTCGTCGCTGCAGCCCCCGCGCCACCGCGTGACTCACCGCGATGGTGCGGTCGGCTGACAAGCCGATCGCCAGTAACTCCGGAGGCGAGGTGAGCGGCATGGTATGACGCGTGACGACGAACGCCTCGGGCAGGCGGCGCTGCCACCGCAGCCACGTCAGCGCCCGCCGGTCGCGAGTGTCGTGACTGTTGATGAGATCGACGTGCTCCCGCGCGATGACGCGCGCGAGCGATGCCGCCAGGGAAGTGAGGCGCCGGAAGTCGAACGGCACGACGGGCAGCCCGGCGTCTGCAGACAGCTGGGCGAGCAGGCTGTCGGGCCGGCACCCCACCAGCACCCTGTGACCCCGCCGCGCGAGGGGGGCACACAGACTGTGGATCATGAACGTGGAGCCGGCCTGGTGCCCCGCGTGCGTGATCTCGAGGATGGTGAGTGGACGTTCAATCACGGCGCGCGCCCGTCTGCCTGGTCTAGGGCTCCGTTCCCTCCTTTGCTGTTTTCACTCCGGCGGCAACCGATGCGCGGGCGTTCGCGTCGATCCGCGCGCGTGCCGCCGCGTCGCTCGGATCGCGGGACGCGCCATTGCTCACGAACCACGACGCCACCGGCAGCGTAATCGTCACGTTGATCGGCCCCGGCAGGCCGCCGACAGGCACGTCAATCGCAGGTGAGAGTGGACTGCCGTCGAGCGGCACAGTGACGATTGCGGGCGCGAGATCTCTCTGCTGCATGCGTTCCTCCCTATGTGTAGGCACGAGTCGCTCGGAACGTGACAGCTGGCTAGCGCAGCTGGAAGACGTAGCCTCCGGTGTCGTCCACAGGAGCCGTGGCGGTGATACTCGACTCGGTTTTCTCGAACAGTATTCGACCCGCAACCCGAATCCGCACGTGGCGCGCATACCGTGGCACAAGGACGTCGTAGCTCGCCTCGCTCCCGCGGTTATGAACGACCACGCCCCCTGGATGGACGCGATATGTAACGGCCGCGGTCGGATCGATCACCAGTTTGCTCGTATCGGCCAGCACCACCCGCAGAGTTCCGGCCGACTGTGTCGCATCGAAGCTGACGGCCGCTTCCGACCCCGGGGCGAATGCAACGCCGACCTGGCCGAGCGGTGCCTGGGGCGGCGGGGGGGGTGAGGGGGGCGCCGGGCGGACGACCGCCCGAATGTGCTCGACCAGTGCGCGAACGTACGGGCGTCCGACAGTCGCGCCCGCCACCGTCGCGATGAAGAGAGCCAACCCAGCGGCGATGGCACCCCGGCGGAGCTGCGGACCGCGCGCGCGCGAAACGATGGACTCGATCCGGAGCTTAGGTGCCGGACTCGGCAGCAGATTCAACAGCTCGGCCGTCTCCCGCGAGGCGGACTCGAGCGCCTCCAGCCGCGCGCGACACACCTGACACGTCGCGCGGTGTTGCTCGATCTCCAGCCGGTGCGCCGACGGGAGCTCGCCGTCGAGGAGCGCGCGCAGATCGCCGTCAGCGGGATGCGTCGAAGAGTCCATGATATGCCCTGCGAAAGGCCTCGCCGGCCCGTACCAGCATGGTACCGATGCTCGCGGGAGTCAGCCCCAGCACATCAGCGATCTCCCGATAGCGGTATCCCTCGTGACGCATCAACAGCAGTTGGCGGTCCCGGAGCGGCAGTTGGTCCAGGGCCTTCCGCACCCGTTCGACCTGCTCGGCGGCGAGGGCGGGGGCATCGGCCCGCGGCGCGTCACCGCCGAGCGGCAAATCGGCGCTCCACGTCTGGGTGAGCCGCCGTCTCCGCGCGACGCGACGCTGCGCGTCGCGCAGGAGATTGCTCGCCACCGTCATCAGCCATGCTGGTGGATCATCCGGCATGGCGCCGCGCCGATGCAGCTTCACAAAACACTCCTGCACGATGTCCTCCGACAGCGGCGGGTCGCCACTGACGCGGTTGACGTAACGGTACAAAGCGGCGGACCGCTCCGCGAAGAGAGCGTGAAATGCGTCATCGAACGACTCATGACTCATGGCCGCCATTGAAAGGAGCGCGCGAGGACGACGCGTTGTGCCGAGCTAGCGCGCGAGATACCACCTCACCCGCAGCGAGAGCGTGCGCGAGAGCAGGAAGACCGGCCGAGTACCGGTGGGGCCCGCGACAGCAGCGAGGACGTTGTGACGATTGAAGAGGTTCGCGACGGTCAGTGCGGTGCTGATCCGGGGCGTACCGCCTCTCGATACGGCCCAGCCTTTGACGAATCCCAGATCGGCACGCGTGTAATTCGGGAGCCGGCCTCCGTTGGGTGTCCCGCCGACCGTCTCAGGACTCCCCGCCAGCTCTCCGGTACCCAGCAGGCCGGACGATTCCAGCTGCATGCCGTCCCGGAGCAAGGTCGTCGGGCGTCTTGCTCCGGCCCATAGAGCGACGCGCACCACCATGCTCCGTGGCAGGCGGTAGGCCAAACCCACCGCCAGTCGAGCCCGCGCGTCACCCGTCCGGTATCGAATCGTGCCGGCGGTCCGGTAGGAGCTCAGCAGACCGGCTTGGAAGTGCAGGTCGAATCTTTCGACCGGGTAGGTGAGTGTGGCATCTCCACCCCAAACGGTGCCGCGACCTGTGGGAATCACCGCGTCCGCGAACGGGCGCCGCGTGGCGAGCGGCGTGAGCGCGAGGCCGGATAGCCACCGCGTGTAGACATCAAGCTGGAATGTCGTGCGCGCTCCGAGCCGAGTGCGGAGCGCACCGCTGAGCTGGTCAGACCGCGCTGGGGGAATTCCTCCCGAGCCGGCGGCGATCGGAAAGTCCACGCCGATCAATGCGTCCACCACGGACTCCTCGTTGCGGGCGGACTGCACGTATTGATGTGCGCGCGCGTAACCCACCGAGAACGAGGTCGTACCTCCTGACCCGAGCGCGACCCGCGTCCACACACGCGGTTCGACAAACAGACCCCAACTCGATGTCGCACTCAGCCGCACCCCGGTGGAAAGCGTCCAACGACGGGCCGGCTGCCAGCGTTGTGCCGCGAACGCCGCCGCGATGATGGGCGCGCCGCTCATCGCGAGGATGGGGCTGGCGCCCTGTTGCACCCGGTAGGCGGTCGCGATACGCGAGAGGCTGAAGCCGGCCTCCGTCCGCGAGCTGGTGTAGCAAGCTCCCGCGCCGATCTCACGCAGGTTCGAAGCGGCAGTCAGTGGTCCCCACGTGGACGCCCCTTCGACTTCGCTGTACCACGCCCGTGCCTGCGCCCTGCGGTCGTCACCCAGGTCATTGGTCCAAACAACGCCTCCAAGGGAGCCGTTGGCGACGAACTCGTTTTTAACTGTCGCACTCGCGGCAGAGTCTGCCTCCGCGACTTCCACGCGCGCCGGGAATGCGAGTTGGTGCTTGCTGCCGAGGTAGTAGAAATCGAGAGTACCGCGCGGGATCGGCGCCGAAAGGTGCGCGAAGGCATCGCCGAAGCCGTTCCCATTCTCGCCGGTTTCGTCCGCCTGACTCCAGACCGTCCGATATGACTGCCGCGCGCTCAGGAAGAGCGTTGCGCCGCGCCGGCCCAGTGGCGTTCCGACGGCCTGCTCCACCGCGGTGGGATCAGCGCTGCCCTCGGCGCTCCGGTGCCCACCGATTGCCGGTTGGAGAACGATGATACTCGACAGCGCGTCACCATAGCGCACGGGCGGGACCGTCGTGTGCACGTCGATCGCCGTGACAGCGGTGCTCGGTAACATTCCGGCCACACCCCCGGGCGGGCGCGGCCCGCGCCACGGCAATCCATCGAGGAGAACCAGGTTCTCGTCTCCGGACCCCCCGTGCACGCGCAACGATGTCGTCAATTCCTCGCGACCACTGACAAACCGCCCAGCCGCCAGGCCTGCCAGCACGTCGGCGTCGCCAACGAGGGGATCCAGTTGGGTCGCGGCCTTCGTCAGGCGGACGCGGCCGATTTCGGCAAACTCATCGGGCGCCGGTAGCTCGGGGACGTTCAGCGGAACGACGGCCAGCGGCGTGAGCGCAATCGCCGCCGGGGCGAGATCGACGTCCACGCCGCCACCGGCCGTTGCGGCGATCACGTCGACGGTCAGCGGCTGAAAGCCGAGCCGTTCGAATAGCAGCTCGAGACGATTGTCTGGTAGGTAACGGAGGACGTAATGTCCGCGCGCATCGGTGAACGCGAATTCGGAGTGACCGCGCACGCTGACCCGCACTCCTGGAATGCCTTCACTGGTGCCGGCGGCGCGCACCATGCCGTGCAGCGAATCCGCTGGTGCCTGGATGAGTGTAGCGGCGGCAAACAGCGCGACAATCATGAAGGACTATTACCGCACCGGTCGCGCGCTTGCAACCACAAGCGTACTTTCTCCACCATGGCGTCTGTCTCGTCTCGCACCTTCCCCAACCTCACGGTGCTGTCGCACCCGTTGATCCAGCACAAGCTGACGATCTTGCGCGACAAGCGCACCAGCACGCGCGACTTCAAGCAGCTCGTGAACGAGATCGCGATGCTGATGGCCTATGAGGTGACCAAAGACCTGCCCCTCGAGCCGGTAGAGATCGAAACGCCGCTCGAGAAGATGAGTGGCAGCCAGGTGGCGGGGAAAAAGCTGACCCTCGTTCCCATCCTGCGGGCCGGCCTCGGCATGGTGGAAGGCATTTCCCAGTTGATTCCCTCCGCGCGGGTCGGCCATATCGGCTTGTACCGCAACCACGACACGCTCCAGCCGGTGGATTACTACTTCAAGATTCCCTCGGGTGAGGCGGATCGGGCCTTCTTTCTGTTGGATCCGATGCTCGCGACCGGGGGGTCCGCGGTGGCGGCGGTGAGCGCGCTGGCGCGTGCCGGTGCTCCGGTGCAGCGGATTCGGTTCATGTGCCTCGTGGCTGCCCCGGAGGGCGTGAAGGCGATGCTGGACGCCCACCCCAAAGTGCCCGTGTACGCCGCTTCTCTCGATCGGGAGCTGAATTCCAAAGGCTACATCCTTCCGGGCCTGGGGGATGCCGGCGACCGCCTTTTTGGCACCAGGTAGGACCTCCCCACGTAACCCTTTTGTCGTCCCCCGTGTCCCATCAGTAGTTACGAGACCAGTCCGTCACCTCGGAGCGTCGTGGACGAATCACAGCTTATTGCCCGCGTCCGCGCCGGGGATAGCGCCGCAGAGCGCGCGCTCTATGACGCGCATGTGGACCGCGTGTACCGCCTGGCTTTCCGGCTCGCGGGCGACGATGCCCTCGCGCAGGATTTCACCCAGGAAACGTTCATTCGCGCGTTCGACCGGCTCGGCTCGTTCCGTGGTGATGCCGCGTTTTCGACCTGGCTGCACACGATCACGACCACGGTCGTCTTGAACGGCTTACGGAAAGTGAAGCGGTTTCGGCAGCGGGAAGCGGACATCGATGATGCGCACGATATCGGCGTAGCGCAGCGGCACGCCGAACCGGATTTGAAAGCGCGGCTCAATCAGGCGATCGATGATCTGCCCGAGGGTTACCGGACGGTGTTCTTGATGCACGACGTCGAGGGCTACACACACGAGGAAATCGGCGCCGCGTTGGGCGTCGAGACCGGCACGTCGAAGGCACAGCTGTCGCGCGCGCGGGCGAAACTGCGCGTGGCGCTGTCGGACTTCGCAGGAGAATGGGTGAAATGATGGATCAGCACGAAGACCCGAAATTCGAACAGTGGCTCAAGGACGCGACCAAATCGTACCACTCCCCACTCCCCACTCCCCGTGAGGAGATGTGGAAGAGTATCGAGGCCGCTCGCCGGAACAAACACGTCATCGAGCTGCGCCCCTGGCTGCGCTGGGCCGTTGCGGCCGCCGCTGTGCTCGTGCTGGGCATCGGCATCGGTCGCTGGTCGATCAATCGAGGGACGGTGCCGACCGGCTCTACAGCCGCCGCGGGCACGCCGGTCGCAAATGAGATCGACTCCCTAGCCAACGTCGCCTACCAGGTTGCCGCGACGCAATACCTCTCCCGCACCGAGGCGTTCCTGACGTCGTTCCGCGCGGACGCCAATCGCTCGGCAAACACCGCACGGCTCGCGCGCCAGGCGCGGGACCTGCTGACGACTACACAATTGATGCTCGATTCACCCGCGGCCGATAATCCACGTCTGCGCTCGTTGCTCGAGGATCTGGAGCTCGTGCTGATGCAGATATCCTTGCTCAATCCGGTGCAGGATGGTCACGACCGCGATCTCATCACACAGGGCATGAACCAATCGAACGTGTTGCCCAAGCTGCGCTCGGCGATTCCCGCCGGGCCCGTACCGGTGCGCACAGAAGGAGCACTCTGATGTTGTCTTGCCTGTCCCTCTTGCTCGCCGTCACGAGCGCCGTGCAAGCCACCGCGGCGCCAGCTCCACACGCGCGGGCGCACAAGCGCACGCGCGCGATCACGGTCACACCCTTCGTCGCGCCCGTGGCCGCGCTCGAGGCCGGCGCGCAGGCGCTGATCATGGCGCAGCCGGACATCGAAGCGCTCACCGTGCAAGCGCCCGTGCTTGCCATGGCGGCTAGCGACCTGCAAATGGCCGCCTATTCGCTGTCCGCGGCACCGGTGGCGTTCGCCGCGCCGGTGTTCTTCTGGGACGGCGATGATGACGAAGAAGTCAGCGAGCCTACATGGCCCGACCAGGCGCAAGCCGATGTGGCCGACTCGCTCTACCGTGCGGCGCGGCAGGCGCTGAACCAGAATCAGTACGACCGGGCCGCGGAGCTCTTCCGTAGTATCCGCGATCGCTATCCGCGTTCGACGTACGTCCCCAACACCTACTATTGGCAGGCGTTCGCGCTGTACCGGACGGGTTCCGATGACAACCTCCGCGCCGCGCGCACCGCGCTCCGCGCGCAGGCCGACCGCTACCCCAAGGCCACGGCGAGCCGCGATGCGCGGGTGCTGCTGCGCCGGGTCCAGGGCGAGTTGGCCCGCCGCGGTGACTCTGAAGCGGCCGAAGATGTTAATCGCGAGGCCGAAACCGCCGCGCCCGTTGTCGCGACGACGCCCGGAGTGCCGGGGGCCGTAATGGGTCCGATAGGTCCCACGACCGCCATCGCCGCCCCGGTCCGGCCCGGGCGCGGCGGCTCCTGCGACGACGACGACGATGATATGCGCCTCGCGGCGCTCAACGCGGTGCTCCAGATGGACCCCGACCGCGCCGTTCCGTTGCTCAAGACGGTGCTCGCGCGACGGGACCCTGGCTCGACCTGCTTGCGGCGCAAAGCGGTGTTCCTCGTGTCGCAGAAGCGCACCGACGAGACGGCGCGAATTCTTCTCGACATTGTCCGCAACGATCCCGATCAGGAAGTGCGCGAGCAGGCGGTGTTCTGGCTGTCTCAAGTGCCGGGGGATGAAACCGTTGCCGCGCTCGATTCCATCCTGCGCGATCCCAGGACCGCTCCCGAGATCCAGGAAAAAGCGATCTTCGCCCTGTCGCAGCATCGTAGCGCGCGCGCGGGCGCGACGCTCCGGGATTTCGCGGCGCGGCGAGACGCCAACAGCGACTTGCGCGAGAAAGCGATCTTCTGGATCGGGCAGAATCGGTCACCCGACAACGCCCAGTTCCTCAAAGACTTGTATGCCAAGGTGGAGAACGACGATCTCAAGGACAAGATCATCTTCTCCCTCTCACAAATGGGCGGCGCGGATAATTACCGCTGGCTCATGGATATCGCGTTGAACCCGAAAGAGGACATCGAAATCCGCAAGAAAGCGCTGTTCTGGGCGGGTCAGGGACACAACGTCGACGTCGCGGATCTGGTGAAGCTGTACGACAGCATGAGCGACCGCGAGATGCGGGAGCAGCTGATCTTCGTGTACTCACAGCGCCGCGAAGACGCGGCGCTCGACAAGCTGTTTCAAATCGGGAAAAACGATCCCGACCGTGAGCTCCGCAAAAAGGCGATCTTCTGGATCGGCCAGTCGCGGAGCCCGCGCGCGGCCCAGTACCTCCAGGACCTGATCAACCAATGATCGCGCTCACACTCGCAGCTTTGGTGCTGCTCCAGCAACCGCTGGAACGGCGAGTCGCCGCGGCGCCGGACGGCTCCGTGCGGTTCAGCTTCGCGGCGAAGCCCGGCGTCTACGGCAACGGCCGCAACATGATCAGCTGGGACTGTGACAAGGGGAATTGCCACAGTCGCCAGGTCGATGGGAACTGGGACGATCACAACGACTGGGACATGCCGTGCGACTCGGGTCCTGTGCGGGTCGCACTCACGAAGAGCAGCGGGCGCATCACCGATCTCCGGGTTTACGTAGGAGGCGAGTGGCGCGCCAACACCTCGGCCACCGATCTCGGCATGGTCAGTACGAAGGACGCCGCGACGTACTTGCTCGCGCTGGCGCTCAAGGATGAGAGCCGCGCGTCCGAAAAGGCGATCTTCCCGGCGGTGCTGGCCGACAGTGTCACGATCTGGCCCGACCTCCTGAAGATCGCGAAGGCGGACAACGTCTCGCGGAAAGTGCGCCGCTCCGCCGTCTTCTGGCTGGGACAGGCGGCCGGCGACGCCGCCACACGCGGGCTGAGCGACCTGGTCGAGGACGGGAGCGCCGATCGCGAGGTGCGCGAGACCGCGGTGTTCGCCCTGTCACAGCGGCCGAAGGACGAAGGCGTGCCCGCGTTGATCCGGATCGCCAAGCAGAACAAAGACCCCGACCTGCGGCGCAAAGCGATCTTCTGGCTCGGTCAGTCGGACGACCCCCGGGCGCTGTCCCTGTTCGAGGAGCTGCTGACCCGCCCCTAGTATCTTGTGGCATGCCTTTCTGGACCGGACGGCGTGCCCTCGGCGGGATCCTCCTTGCGATCGTCCTGATCGCCCTCGGCTGGGCAGCCGTGGTCGTGACGGTCGCGATCCAAGCCGCTCACGACGAAGCTACCGGCGCCGACGCCATCGTGGTGCTCGGCGCCGCGCAGTACAATGGTCGGCCCTCCCCGGTGTTTCGCGCCCGACTCGACCACGCCGCGGCACTCTACCAACGTGGCCTGGCGCCGACGGTGCTGGTTACGGGAGGCGTCGGCGTCCGCGACTCGCTCAATGAAGCCAACGTGGGGCGCGACTATCTCGTACGACTCGGCATCCCTGACAACGCTGTGCTTCCGCTCGTCGGCGGTCACGACACGTTCACGTCGATCGATCAGGTAAAGCGCTGGTTCGATGGGCGCGACAGCCGCCGCGTGCTGCTGGTTAGCGATGGCTTTCACATGTTGAGATTGCGGATCATTGCGAGACGCCTGGGACTGACGCCGTACACGTCGCCGGCGACCGGCTCACCCATTCATGCCAACGTGCGGCGCAACGCCGGGTATCTGTTCGCCGAAGGGTTCAAGGTGCCCTTCACGTGGCTGTTCCAGCGCTAACCACACGGGTGCACTGATGAAACTCGATAGTAAACGAATCCACACCGGGCGGGTCATAAACCTGGACGTGGATACGGTGCGCTTTCCCGACGGCTCGACGGGAGAGCTCGAGATAATCCGGCACCCGGGAGCCGCCGCCGTGGTTCCGTTTGCTTCGGATCCACGTGGGGACGACCCCACGATCCTGCTCATTCAGCAATACCGGTACGCCACGAATGGGACACTGATCGAAATCCCGGCGGGCCGGCTGAATCCGGGAGAGGAGCCGCGGGTATGTGCGCAACGAGAGCTGCTCGAAGAGGTGGGTGTGAAAGCCGGGCGGCTCGAGCGTCTTACTACTATATGGACAACGCCTGGCTTCACGGACGAGCGCATTCACCTTTTTTGGGCAGCCGACCTGACCGCGGACAAACATGCCCGCGAGCCGGACGAATTCATCGAGGTGACGCCAAAACCGCTGTCGGAGGCCTTGGAGCTCATCCGCAGCGGCGTCATTTCAGACGCAAAAACCGCTTTGGCGCTGCTTTGCGTGGCTGGTTTCGTTCTGGAGCATTAGTCCGCTCCCACTCTTCTGGTCTAGATCAAATGTGCAATTGCTTCGTCCCCAGGCTGGGACAATATTCCCATTTCGCAAGTCCCTGCGAATCGTAACAGATTACGGGATAAGGAGTTACTCCCCAAGCCTGGGAGGCACGGTTTGTGCCAAGTCCTCACAAAGTGAGTCAGGGCAGCGTTTTCCGTGTTCCCGTTCGAAACGCAAGGGTAGATATGCGGACCTCACTCAAAAGTCCCACACCGGCGATCGACCCCCAGCGTGCGCTGCAGCGCGAGGCGCTACATGAGCTGGATGATGGGCAGGTCGTGATGCGGCACCTGGCAGGTGAGTCGCAAGCCTTCGGGACCCTCGTGGACCGTTATCAGACCCGGCTCCTCAATTTCGTCAACCGGACAATCGGCGACCGCGAGCGCGCTGAGGACCTTGTGCAGGAAGTGTTTATCCGGGTCTTCCGCCATCTGCATCGCTTTGATCAGACCAAGAAATTCTCGACGTGGATCTACACGATCGCCTCGAACCTCGCAAAAAACGAGCTGCGCAACCGTAGCCGCAACCCCCTAGTGCTGTTCCAGACGATCAAGAAGAACTGGGACGCTGATCATCGGCCCCTGCAGTTCGAGGATACGACGGCTCGGCCGGATGATCTCTACCGCAAGCGGTTCCTGAAGGACGCCGTGGACCAGTGCGTCCAGCGGCTGCCGGAGCACCACCGGGAGGTGTTCGTGCTCCGCGAGCTCGAGGGGAAGAGCTACCAGGAGATCGCCGAAATCACGGGATGCAATCTGGGGACGGTGAAGAGCCGGTTGAATCGGGCCCGCAATAGCTTCGCCCAGCTCATCGGCCCCATCCTCGTTTAGCTACAACCTGACCTGTTTCCACCCCGGCTGCGGAACTCCCCGTAGCCGGGGTGGTACATTTCTCCCATGCTTTGCAAGGAATTTCTCGAGCGGCATACCGAGTTTCGGGACGGGTTAATCACGTCCTCCCGGGAGCTGCGTCGCTTTGCGCGACACGTGGCCCATTGCACCACGTGTCGACGCTACGACGCCACGATCGGTGAAGCCGTACAGGCCTTGCACGCCGCATCGCCTATCGCCCCCTCACCGGATTTTCGCCAGCGCCTCGATGCTCGACTTGCGGTCGAGCGCCGCTGTGTGCCGCGGCCGCCCGCGCAGGCCGGCGTGTCGGCAACGATACTAGTGCTCGCCGCGTTTGCGCTCTTCTTCTTCGAGCTCGCGCAGCGCCCGCGCATCGCGCGAGCGCCGTTGCTGCCTCCGGTCGCGTTTCCCAACCCGGTGGCCAGTGCAGGCTTGCCGTTCGTCTCTTTCCAGGACCCCCGCGCTCGTGTCGTCAGCGGAAATCCATATCCATACGGCACCACGCTGTTTACGCCCGCGTCGGCGTCACGTTAGCAACGTTTCGGCCTTTCTCCGGGCACAGGGGCGCGGTAACTTCGCTGGATGGCGGCGCTCTCCCTCGATGCGCTCCTTCGCAGTCTCAAGAAGGGCGCTCCCCTCCTCCATCCCGTCTACCTGCTGCACGGTGACGAAGATGTCCTCAAGGACGAGGCCATCCGGGCGCTGGCAGATGCCACGGTGGGGTCCAGCCGCGACTTCAATCTCGACGTCCGTTTCGCCCCCGATCTAACTCCCGAATCGTTTCACGCGTTGGTCAATACGCCGCCGATGCTGGCGGAGCGGCGCGCGGTGGTGATTCGCGGGGCCGAACAGCTTGGCAAACGGAAGACCAAGTTGCGCGATGAGGTAGTGCGGTACCTGGCATCACCAAACCCGACCACATTGCTTGTGCTCGTCGTCGCAGCGGGCGAGGAGCCCGACGCCGATCTTGTCCGAGCGTCGACATCGGTGGCACTGGACGCGCTCGCGGCCGAGCGGGTACCTCGCTGGCTGCAGCACCACGCATCGTCGCTGGGACTCACACTTGCCCCGGATGCGACCGAGTTGCTCCTCAAGGCAGTCGGCAATGACTTGAGTACGCTCAGCCGCGAGCTCGAGAAGTTGGCGTCGCTGACGGCGGGGGGAGGCCGTCCGGTAACGGCCGACGATGTGTCCAACCTGGTAGGGGTGCGTCGCGACGAAACGGTCTTCGACTTGGTGGAAGCCGCGTTGGAGCGACGGGTCGCGCGCGCGGCCCAGCTCGTGGAGCCGGTGCTCGAGCAGGCAGGCATGAGCGGCGTCAGGATCGTGTCCCTGCTCGGCACCCACCTGGTGGGGACCGCGCTCGCGCGCGCGGAGCGCGATCGGGGGGTCCACGCCGCGCGGTTGCCGGACACGATCTACCGGCAGATGCAGGGCGTCCGGCCGTACGGCATGCGCAGCTATAAAGAAGAAGCGGCGCGCTGGGTCGCCTGGAGTGCCCTCTGGACCGCGCGCGAGCTGGGGCGGGCCCTCCGCGCCGCGCTTGCGGCGGATAACGCGTTGAAGACGGCAACCGTGTCTGATGACCGGGGAATCGTGACCCAGCTTGTTCTAGGATTTGCGGCGACGAAGCGGGAGGCGGCATGAGGGTCGGACGGTCGGGCGGTCGGACGGTCGGACTGATCGTACTGGCCGCGCTCTTCGGTCCGACAGTCAGACTGTCCGCTCAGACCGACAGTCGTCTCGTCGAGGCACTGCGCCTGGCGCAATCGGGTCAGGTGGATTCTGGCCGCGCCATCGTGCGACGGCTGCTCGCGACCCTCTCACCGGGCGATTCGGTGCTTCCGCAGGCGCTCCTGGCCGCCGCGAAGATCGCGCCGGACGCCCAGACGGTCTCCAGCAATCTCAACCGGATCGTCGTCGAATACGGCGCAGGTCCGTGGGCGGACGACGCGCTCCTGCTGCTCACGCAGCTCTACTTCGCTCAGCATGACCCCGCGCAGACGGTCCAGGCCGCTGAACGGCTGAACCGTGACTACCCCGATTCGCCGCTGCGCCCGCGCGCCAATTTCTGGGGCGGACGCGCCTACTTCGAGCTGAAGAACGAGGCGCGCGGTTGCGAGCTGATCCAGAACGCGCTGGATGGCGCAGCGGACGACGTGGAATTCAAGAATCAGGTGAGCTTCTACGCGTCGCGCTGCAGTCCCCCATCGACTCCCGCCACGACTACGACACCGACATCGACGCCGCCGTCGCCCGACACATCGGCCAAAGGGCCGTCGACGCCGCGCGCCTACGGTGTGCAGGTCCTCGCCGTCAAAAGCGCGGCTCAGGTTGACGACATGCTCACGCGTCTCAAGGTGATGGGCTTCGAGGCGCGCGTCGTGCGGGACTCGACCGGATTCTTCAAAGTCCGGGTCGGTCGCTACGCGACCCGCGAGGAAGCGCAGCGCGCACAGGCACGCCTGAAGCAAAAAGTCGGCGGGCAGCCCTTCGTGGTGGATGAGCCGTGACAGCAGTGACCGAAACCCCGCTCATGCAGCAGTACCGTGACATCAAAGCCCGCCACCCGCAGACCATTCTGTTTTTTCGGATGGGCGACTTCTACGAAATGTTCGAGGACGACGCCAAGCTCGCCGCGCGCGAGCTGGGCCTCACCCTCACCTCGCGCAATAACGGCGGCGCGGCGGAGGTCCCGCTCGCAGGCGTGCCGGTGAAAGCCGCCACCGAGTACCTGCGGCGGCTCATCGCCAAGGGGCACCGGGTTTCGATCTGCGAGCAGATCGAAGATCCCAAGCTGGCCAAGGGCGTCGTCCGCCGAGCCGTGGTCGAGACGGTGACGCCCGGCACGGTGCTCACGGACGACTGGCTGGTACGCAATCGGAATAACTATCTCGTGGCGGTGGATCCCCGTGGCACGACGGCGGGAATCGCGAGTCTGGACATCACGACCGGTGAGCTCATCCTCGAGGTCGTCCCCACGGCTGACGTCGACGCGGCGCTCGGGCGTTACGAGGCCCGCGAGCTCGTCATACCCGCCGATCATCCGGTGACGGTGTCCGTCAGCACCCTGACGACCCGCGAGGCATGGGAATTCGACCCGGCACTCGCGCAGGAAGACCTCACGCGCACCTACGGGATCGCCTCGCTCGATGGGCTGGGCGTCGGCGCCGACGATGGCCCGGCCATCGGCGCCGCCGGCGCGTTGCTCCGCTACGCCCGCGAGTTGAAGCCCGGGGGCCTGCCGCACCTCGCGCACCCCACCATCGTACGACGCGGCGATGTGTTGCCGCTCGACGAGATGACGCGGCGCAATCTCGAGCTCGTCGAGCCGCTGCGATCGGGTGGAGACACTGAGGGCGCGACGCTGCTCGGAGTCATCGACCGCACCCTGACCCCAATGGGCGGCCGGCTGTTGCGCCGCTGGCTGCTGGCGCCGCTGGTCGATCCAGTCGCGATCAACGCGCGACTCGATGCGGTCGCCGTGCTGGTCGGCGACGGCCGCGGCCGCGAGCGGCTGCGCGAGGCACTCGATGGCGTGCGCGATCTGGAGCGCCTGGCGGGACGGGCGGCCCTCGGGCGGGCTACCGCGCGCGAGATGGGCGCGCTGCGCGATTCGGTCCTGCGGCTGCCGGACGTGGCGGGCGCGATCGGCGGGTTCGAGGGACGCGAGCGCTCCGCCTTGCTCGAAGCGAGCGTTCACGAGCTGGACCTCCTCACCGACATCGGCGAGGAGCTGTCGCGCGCGCTGGTCGACCACCCGCCCGTGCAGCTCGATGACGGTGATGCGATCAAGCCGGGCTACGACCGCGACCTCGATGACTTGAAAGCGGCGCGCGACGGCGGCAAGCAGTACATCGCGGCGCTGCAGTCGCGCGAGCGCGAGCGGACCGGCATTTCGTCGCTCAAAGTGGGATTCAACAAGGTCTTCGGCTATTACATCGAGGTCACGCACACTCATCGCGACCGCATTCCGCCTGATTACGAGCGGCGCCAGACGCTCACCGGCGCGGAACGCTACGTCACGCCCGACCTGAAAGAGTACGAAGCCAAAGTCCTCGGCGCCGAGGAGCGTATCGCCGCACGCGAGGCTGAAGTATTGGACCAGCTGCGGCGCCGCGTCGCCGGAGTGATCGGGAGGGTGCAGGCGACCGCGGGTCTCCTGGCGCGGCTCGACGCAGGGGCCGCGCTGGCCGACGTCGCCGAACGCGAGCGCTACGTGCGCCCGGAGGTGACGAGCGAGTTCGGGCTGCAACTCGAGGGCAGCCGGCATCCGGTCGTCGAGCGAATGATGGCGCGCGAGGCGTTCATTCCCAACGACGTGACGCTCGACGAGGCGGGGCGCGTCGTGCTTCTCACCGGGCCCAACATGGCCGGCAAGTCCACCTTGCTCCGTCAGGTCGGGCTCTGCGTCGTGTTGGCGCAGATCGGTTCGTTCGTGCCTTGTCGCCGTGCGACCATCGGGGTCGTGGATCGGTTGTTCACGCGGGTCGGCGCGTCCGACAACCTGGTGCGGGGCCAATCGACCTTCATGGTCGAGATGAGCGAGACGAGCGCGATCCTGCACGCCGCGACCAGCCGGAGCCTGGTGCTCCTCGATGAGATCGGGCGCGGCACCTCGACCTACGACGGTGTGGCCATCGCGTGGGCGGTGACCGAGTGCCTGCACAACAGCATCGGCTGCAAGACGATCTTCGCGACGCATTATCACGAGCTGACGCAGCTCACCGAAGAGCTCGAGCACGTCCGCAACTTCAACGTGGCGGTCCGCGAGGTCGGCGAGGAGATCGTGTTCCTGCACCGGCTCGAGCCGGGCGGCGCCGACCGCTCCTATGGAATTCACGTCGGCCGGCTCGCGGGGCTGCCCGCCCCGGTCGTCACGCGGGCGTGGCAGGTCCTCAAGCTGCTCGAAGCCGGGCATCACGTCGCGAAGCAACCGGCTCCCGCACCACTCGATGCAAGTCAGCTCGGGTTGTTCGGCCAGGCCCGAACCCCGAGCCCCGATCCCCTGCTTCTCGAGCTCGACGGACTCGACGTCAATTCCCTGTCGCCGCTCGACGCGTTGAATCGACTCGCGGCGTGGCAGAAGCGCCGGAAGGATGGAGGCTCCTGACGTGCGATCGACGGTGCTCGTGGCGTTTGCCCTGACCGCGTGCCGCGGCGGATCACCGCAGTCCAGCGGGCAGACGAGCCAGGCGGCGCCGCCGCCCGAGTCTGAAGCGCCGGTCGCGCTCAATCCCGACGTACCGATCGCGTATCCTCCAGCGCTGTTCGAGCAGAAAGTCGAAGGGGACGTGACGCTGCGCCTCTTCGTGGACTCGACGGGCAAGCTCCTCGCTGAATCCACGCGCGTCGCGGAGCCGAGCGGCTATCCCGCGCTCGATTCGGCGGCGCTGGCCGGCTCGACGACGCTGCGGTTTGCGCCCGCGAAGCGGCACGGCGTCGCGGTGGCCACCGCGTTCCTCCAGCCGGTCGAATTCCGCCAGGTGGGCACGACCCGCACGGGGACTGTCACTCTCCCTCCGACGCCCGCGCCGCCGCAGGCCGCGGCCCCTCCGCCCGCTGCGAGACCGAGACCCCGTCCGCCGGTCGTCCGGCCGGACACAACGGGGGCGGGGGCCGACACAACCAGGGCTCGCCCCGCGCCCGTCGATACGACTCGCCCACCGCCTGACACAACCAAGGCGCGCACGGACACGAGTGTCACAGCACACTAAGCCGTACGCCAACGTCCTCGAGACGATCGGCTGGACCCCACTGATCCGGATCAACAAGGTCACGCGCGGGATCCGCACGCCGGTATTCGGGAAGGCGGAGTTCTTCAATCCGGGCGGCTCGGTCAAGGATCGCATCGGTCTGGCGATGATCGAGGCGGCCGAGCGCGCGGGAAAACTGAAGCCCGGCGGTTTGATCGTCGAAGCGACGTCGGGCAATACGGGGGTCGGGTTGGCGATCGCGGCGGCCGTGAAGGGCTACCACTGCATCTTCACCATGCCGGACAAGATGTCGCAGGAGAAGGCGCGCTTGCTGCGCGCCCTCGGCGCCGAGGTCATCATCACCCCAACCGCCGTGCCGCCCGATCATCCGGACAATTACATCATGAAAGGCCGCGCCATCGCGGCCGCGCACGAGAATGCGATCTTCGCCGACCAGCACTACAATCCCGTGAATCCCGACGTGCACTATCACACGACGGGACCGGAGATCTGGGAGCAGACCGAGGGCAAAGTCACGCATTTCGTCTGCGCTCCGGGCACTGGGGGCACGGTAAGCGGCGCGGGCAAATACCTGAAAGAGAAGAATCCCAAGATCCGGGTGGTGGCGGGCGATCCGGTGGGGTCGATCTACACCGACTACGCCAAGACTCGCCACATGAGCGATGGAGCGCCGTACAAAGTCGAAGGCATCGGCGGCGACAAAATTCCCACGTCATTGCACTGGGATGTGATCGACGAATGGGTCGTCGTGAGCGACAAGGACGCCATGCAGATGGCACGCCGGCTGTCGAAAGAAGAAGGACTATTCGTGGGCGGGTCGACCGGCGTGAACATCGTGGCCGCGCTGGATGTGGCGCGCCGGATCGATGATCCCAAAGCACTGATTGTGACTGTGCTGGCCGACACGGGCGAGCGCTACCTCAGCAAGGTCTACAACGAGGAGTGGCTGCGTGAGAACCAGCTCATCGACGACGAGCGGCTAACGGTGGGGCGGCTCGTGGCTGCCAAAAACAGCGACGCTCCGCCGTTGATTCACGTGGCGCCGGAGGCGTCCGTCCGCCAGGCGCTCAATCTGATGTCGACCTACAACGTGTCGCAGGTGCCGGTGCTGGACGGCGATGACGGCGTGGGTGCCATTTCCGAGCAGGCGCTGATGGCCCGCGCGATCGGCCAGCCGAAGATCCTCGACAGCGCCGTGCGGGACGTCATGGACCCGCCGTTCCCCGTCGTCGACAGCGAGTCGCCCGTCGCGCTATTGACCACGTTGCTGTCGCGGACGACGCCCGCTGCCTTGGTGCGGGGCGGGCGCAACGGCAAGGTCCTGGGCATCGTCACGCGCTACGACCTGCTGCACCAGCTCGCGGGCATCCGCTGATGCGGATTACCGTGCTGACGGGTGGCGCGACCGCCGAGCGCGCCGTGGCGTTTGCCAGCGCCTCCCAGATCGTGGCCGCACTCCGGGGCCGCAAGCACGAGGTCCAGGTCGTCGATCTCGCCGGAGGCCTCCTGGACGATCGCGCCCAGGCTGAGCTGCTGAGCGGCGCGGTGGGGCTCACGCCGCCGACCGTGGATGCCCTGGCGGAGCGCGAGCGGCACATGCTGTCGGAGGGGCTGGCCGAGCTCGAACCGGTCCGAAACGCCGAGGTACTCTTCCTGGCGGTGCACGGTGGCGCGCTGGAAGGGGGCACGCTGCAGGCTGTGCTGGATGTGGTTGGGGTGCCCTATACCGGCAGCGGGCCGCTCGCGAGCGCGCTGGCCATGGATAAGGATCTCTCCAAGCGGCTGTTTCGGGCGACGGGCGTGCCCGTCCCGGCGTGGTTCATGACCCCGCTTGGCCCGGAGGACGTGAGCACGGGGCTGGGCTGGCCGGTGATCGTCAAACCTTCCAAGCAGGGGTCGTCCGTCGGCCTGACGCTGGTAAAGAAGGCACAGGACTTGGACAATGCGGTCAAGTTGGCGGAACGCTATGACGACGAGGTCATGGCTGAACAGTTCATTCCGGGGCGGGAGCTCACCGTAGGCGTGCTCGGAGACATGCCACTGCCCGTGGGCGAGATCGTCCCCAAGCACGAGTTGTTCGACTATGTGACGAAATACACACCCGGAATGTCGGATGAGACCTTCCCTGCGAAGATCGATACGCTGCTAGCCCGACAATTGCAGGAGTATGCGGTGATGGCGCACCGCGCCTTGAAGCTCAGCGGCTATTCACGGATCGACTTCCGGGTGAGTCCCGAGGGAGACATCTTCTGTCTCGAAGCCAACTCCCTGCCGGGAATGACCCGCACAAGTCTG
>Ga0137388_10000177_pt1 | contig 32888 bp, 26 predicted proteins | sample 15con2h14AmetaG_FD_104644 | JGI IMG/M metagenome (GOLD analysis project Ga0137388, IMG submission 104644) | Vadose zone soil microbial communities from Angelo Coast Range Reserve, California, USA - 15con2h1.4A metaG | ecosystem: Environmental > Terrestrial > Soil > Vadose zone > Saprolite...
CTCTTCCTGGATGGTGATGATGGCGCGGTCGCGCTGCTCCTGCGGCATGACATAGTGCGTCTTTGGATAGATCGGTACGCGCGACAAATCTTCTTGACTTGTGCGCACTTCGCCCGTGAGCGGATCGATCTGCCTTAGCATATCGATCTGGTCGCCCCACATTTCGATGCGGTAGGCCTGATCTTCATAAGTTGGATAGATTTCGATCATGTCGCCGCGGACACGGAAGGTTCCGCGGCGCAGGTCTTCGCTGCGGTCGTACTGAATATCGACAAACCTTCGCAGCAGCGCTTCGCGCGAAGTCTGATGGCCCTTTTCGAGCATGACCAGCATGCCGTAATAAGCTTCCGGCGAGCCGAGGCCGTAAATGCAGGACACGGAGGCGACGATGACGACATCGCGGCGTTCAAACAGAGAGCGCGTGGCGCTCATGCGGAGCTTGTCCAGTTCGTCGTTGATGGTGGCTTCCTTGTCGATGTAAATGTCCGCGGAAGGGACATAGGCTTCGGGCTGATAGAAATCGTAGTAGCTAACGAAATATTCGACGGCATTTCCCGGAAAGAAACCTTTGAACTCGTGATAGAGCTGAGCAGCCAGAGTTTTGTTGTGGGCGAGGACGAGAGCGGGACGATTGGCCTGCTCAATCAGCTTGGCCATAGTGAAGGTCTTGCCTGAACCGGTGACGCCGAGAAGAACCTGGTGTTTTTCGCCGGCTTCCACGCCACCATAAAGCTGTTCGATCGCGGCGGGTTGATCGCCGCGGGGCTGATAGTTGCTGTGCAGCTTGAATTTCATGGGGGAGTCTCCTGCAACTGTTCTGGTCGCTGCCGAAACCTTCATTATACTCCGGCATGCAAGCTCCGGCTTTCGGAGGGCAAAGAGCGGCGGCTGGTTCGAGTCACGGCTGATTCAGAGGCGTTTCCGTCACCAGGAGCACTTCGGCGTGGCTCTTGGCGTCAACGTTGTAGCGCACGCCGTTCGAACCGTCAGCTTTGGCCACGACGACGTCCATGAATTGAGTGGCCTCTTCCGTGGCGCGCACGACGAGGCCAGTCTTCAGGGAAATATACGTGATGATTTCGTTGGCACCTTTCGCGGTTCCCATGGTGCGCAACTCGTGGAGTTTAAAATTTTCCGGTGTCGCATCTTTTGACGATGATTTTTGTTTCAGCTTTGCATTTGTGAGAATCACAGCGCAGGTATCGGAAGGGCCACTCGATGAGGAGACATCTCCAGTGAGCGAAAGCCGGCTGGCCTGGCAAGGCTCGTCGCGGACATAGATCGAGGCGCGCGCCCAATTTAATCCGGCGATCGGTGCTCCCGTTGGCTCCGCCTCTTCTGACTTCCATTTTTCGCCTGACCTTATGCCGTCGGGAGGGAGCGTCCATGCCAGGGCAAAACGGGCCACCCACTGCTGCCAAGCCTGCCGTTGTTCGGGAAAAAGAGAATCCAAGCCTCTTACATCGGTCACGGAGCCATCAGGAGAAATCGTGAACTCGATGGTCTTGCCTCTAGGGTCCACGCGCTGCTTATTCCAATCGGGCTTTTTGTCGCGCGGACCCTTGATCCAAACCCCGGAGTCCAAAGTGAGAAACTGGCCGCGGGCGTGAATTGCGGACTTGCCGGCTGTTTGTTGAACGTCGAGGATTTCAACGCGCAGCAAACCGTGGGCATCGATCTGAGCGGCGTTGGGGACCATGGGGGCGACGACTTTGCTTTCAGTCTTGACGGTTTCGTCGCTTTGAAAACGGATGAGGTAGGTGAGGGTTTGCCCCGGCTGCAAATTGGGGAGGAGATGGACACGTTTGTCGGAAGCGCAGAGAGAGATACCTGCGAGAAGCAAGAAGGGCGCGGTTCGTTGTAATTTGTGTTTCATGGCATTTGTCTATGCTTCGCGAATCTTCGGAAAGCTAACCGGCGGCGATTGCCGGAAACAAATGGATTTTCATTTTCCGGACGTCTTGAAGTGACGATCGAAAAAATCGCTTGCTGCGTGGTAGGCGGCTAGCCAAGTTCTGTGCAACAGAAAATCGTGGATTTCGTCAGGAAAGACTAGCTGTTCGAAAGAGACGCCCTGTTTGCGAAGAGCCTCGGCGAGATCAACCATCTCGGTGAAAGGAACGTTGCGGTCATCGTCGCCTTGAATCAGGAGCACAGGCGAGCGCCAGGTGCTGACGGAAGAGAGGGGCGATGATTCCCAAGCGAGACGCGCGGCGTCGGTGCGCTCATTTGGCTTGTAGGAGGGAAGAAAATTGGGAATCTCCGTGTTCCAGTCGTGGACGCCGTGGATGTCCACTCCGGCGGCAAACAGATCGGAGGCACGAGCTAGCCCGAGCGCGGTGAGGTAGCCGCCGTAGCTGCCGCCCCAGAGGCCGATGCGGCGAGGATCCACATCGGCGCGGTTGCGAAGATAACCGCCGGCGCCAAGGACGTCGTTGAATTCACTGGCGCCTATGGCGCCATAATTGAGGGCTTCGCGGAAGTCGAGGCCGTAACCGATGCCGCTGCGATAGTTCACGGAGAGCACGATGTAGCCTCGGCTGGCGAGGTACTGATTCATCGCGTAGGAATTACTGTAGTAGAACATGTAGTGCCAACCGAGGAGCATCTGGCGGCGAGAGCCACCGTGGAAGAAAGCGACTGCGGGATGGCGGGCGCCGTCGGCGGCGTTCGCAGGCATGAAAAGCTGGGCGTGAATAGGCATGCCGTCGGCGGAGGAAAGAATCACCTGCTGCGGCGTGACCAGGGAGCGCGCGGGAAAATCCGAAGGCAGCGAATCCGGGGCGAGATCGCGGAGTTCTCCCTTGGCGGAGAGGACCGCGGGACGCATGGGAGCTTGCGCGTCGGAACGGAGAACGAGAACCGTGCGATTGTCGCTGGCGACGACGGGAGCTGTTTCGATGCCGGCGCCACTGGTGACGGCGGAGGCGTGATCTCCGGTAGGCGAGACTTTCCAGACGTGGCGTCGGTCGATGTCGTCCTGGTTCGAGGAGAAAATTATCTCAGCACGGTTCGGGCTTAGCGTGACATTTTCGACTTCAAAATTTCCGGGTGTGAGGAGCTTGGCGGCTGCGCCGTTCGCCGGAACGGAATAGAGATGAAGCCAGCCGTCGCGCTCCCAGGGGAAAACGATTTGGTCTCCGGCGCTCCAGAGGAGTTGGTTCTCTGCAACGGCTTCATGAAATACGCTGCCGCGGCCGGATTCGGCGCGCCAGATTTCGCGGCTCTGGCCAGTGGAGGCATCGGCAATTCGAATGGACCAGGGTTGTCCTTCGCGGCGAGGACTGAAAGGCAGGCGGCCTTTCGAAATGGGAATACGAAGGAAGGCGACGCGCCGGCTGTCAGGCGACCAGGCAGGCTCGCGATCGGTGTCCACGCTGGGATCGAGATAGACAAGGGATTTGGCTGCGAGGTCGTAAACACCAATAAAACCGTGGTCGCCACGGCGGCTGGCGAACGCGAGTTTCGAGCCGTCCGGGGACCAGCGCAAAGTGCTGGACTCACCGTTCGAGTGGATCAACTGTTCGGGCTTGCCGCCGCTCAACTTTGCGAGCCAGACCTGGCCCTTGAAAAGATAGGCGACGCTGTCTCCCTTTGGCGAGACGGCTGGGGAGTGGCCTTCTGCCAAGAGCTTGGCTTCGCGCGTTTCGACCGACAGCGCCCATACGGCTTGCTCCACGCCTTGCGGAAAGCTTTGGGGATTGGGATAAGGCCGATCGAGGAATTCGAGGTCCCCCCCTCGAGTAAAAACAACTGTTGCCGCGTCGGGCGTCCAACTGAGTTGGCCGAGGTCCTGGCCATCGTCATCAATATAGGACGTGACTTGCCTCCCTTTGTAACTCCCGTCGGCGGCGGGATCCGCGACCCAGAAGTTGCGGCGCCCCTGAGCATTGAAGACCCAGGCTACGCGTCCTTTGGCGGGCGCGGCGGTGAGCTCGGCAGGAAACGGCGCGCTGGTCACCTGTTCCAGCGTAAAAGACTTTTGTGCTTTCGCTGCGGGCAGCAAGAGCATTAGGCTTGCCACGCACCAGGGAAGATGGAATTTCATTGCTACGTTCCTCCTCGTTTTCAATAAATATTTGTGTTTGAATGCGCTTCGGTCAATCCGCGGGCTGCCGGACACCAACTTTTTCCACGGAAACCGTTGGTTCATCGAGCGGGCCAGAGATTTTTAATACGTGGTCCGTTTCCGTATCAGCGTGCTTGCCACGAGTGCTCTTCCGGGCGTTCTCAGTTTCGATGGACAAGTTAGCGTTTCGCCCGAAGCTGAGCGTTCCATTGACCAAAGTTGATTGCTTGCCACCGTCGAGGTGAAAGTCCTCCAGCAAAATACTGCTGTCCTGCAAGCGTAGCGACCCTTGACCGGTGGCCCAACGCGAGACCCCCGCATGTACCTCTCCGTCGGCGACGCTGGCGTTCACGTCCCATCCGCGAAACTCCACCTTGTTCAAATGAAACTCGCCGCGGCCGATTAGTTTTCCGAAGAGTTCGTCGCGGCCGACGCCTTCTGTCTTCACCTGCAAAGTGCCGGATGCAAAGCCGCCTAATCGCTCCGCAATGCGGCCCGTTCCCGGGAGTTGCGCGAGGTTCACGCGGTCCAATTCTGCCGCAATCTCGTAGACGGGCCGCGGCAAAAAGTTGGCATTCATTTTTGCGCGCACATTGCCCCCGGCCCATTCTGCCTGGGCTTCGCGCACGTCGAGCCGGAGATCGTGCAGAGAACCCTTCGCGAGGACTTTTTCGAGCTTCAACTTTTCGATCGTCAAGTGAGTGATGCCCAGCTCGCCCTGAGCGTTCACGCGGCGGACGAGTTCACTCGCCGGCGTGCTAGGCGCCGATACTCCCAGCAGCTGGGGCAAGAGCCGCTGCAACCAGCCTGGCCGCGCTCTTGGGCCAACCCAACGATCCAGGTCCGCAGCGTTCAACTGGTCCGCATACAAATGAAAATTCCATTGCGGCCCATTGTCCACATCGGGAAGAGAAGTTTCCTCGATATTTCCCGTCCATATCCCGCCAAACCCTTCCACTTTCACTACACGTGCCACGCGCCGGCCGCTGATCCAATCTAATTCGCTCTCGGATATTTTCAGAGGCTGGTTCAATCCAGCTACCGTCAGATTCGCTTTGTTGAAACCGATCCTGCCGTTCCATCGGCCTCTAAACGGCCTCTCCCACTCCCACTTCGTGGCGGCAGTAGATTGTCCAGTCAATTCCCATCCGTGATTCAACTGGTACCCGAACGCTGTGGACAATTTCAGGAGATTCTCCACCTTGTGGATGTTTCCCTCGATGCTGATGCTTCCTGCTTGCGTATTCAGATCGTGAACAAAGGTCAGATCGGCGGCGTTTTCCATGGCAAGCGCGACGCGGCGGCGCTTCGGGGTCATTACTTCACGAATGTCGCCTCCGAGGGCAACCCGCACCGGCCCGATTGAGAGTACGCCTCGCTCGTGCCCTCCGCTTACAGGACCGATGCGCACTGGGTCTGCGAAGCCCGGGACTCTCACGGTTCCCCCGGCGCTCGAAAGCGCGGCCGATTCCAATGCCAGAGGCCACCCGCGCCAGGTCATTCCACCGGTATAGTATTGTTCCGCCATCACACCCTCAGCCACGTCTGGATGAAAAGCGCGATACCAGGCGAGCAAGTCCGAGGCTTGTATCCCCAGCGAATCCAGGCGCAATTCCGTCGAAGGGGCGCTGCCGCCAACGAGACGAAACATTCCCCGGAGATTCGACCGCGGCCCCTCGACGGCGATTTCTTCTGCCACCAGACTTGCTATGCCGACGTTCCAACGGCCTTTCGCGTTTAAGTTCAGGCGGGGGTTGTCGGCGCGTTCCGTCAAGTCCCAGCGATGGATTTGCTCGACGCGTCCCTGCACAGAGAATTTCCAGTCTCCGGGGGCGTCCTCCTTAGTGGTCCCGCTTTTTGCAGTGGCATCCAGCGCGAACACGCCGCGCACGCCGTAATCCTGGCCGCGGAAGAGCCGGAAGACATCCGCCAGCGACGCCTGGCTCCAGCGCAGGGTCATTTCCGCTGGTTGCAAGCGCGTCGAAGTCCCGGCCACGTCGCCAAGGACTTTGATCGTTCCCGCGGATTGCAAGGAAACTCCACTGCGCCATGGCTGGGCCTCCAACTGCACTTGCCAACGGCCAGGCGATATCTGATCCACACTTCCCGAAACACTAGTGAAGGCAAAGGGCAGCTTGTCGTCGCCGGTCTTAAAATTGATACGCCCTTCGTCGAATTCGATTTTTTCCAGGCGATTCACCGAAGCCACGGGCGCGGGCGGTCCATAGCCGCGCGGGCTTTGCGAAGCATCGGGCTTTGCCGGTGGGAGCCACCGCTCCAGGTTCCAACGGCCATCCCAATTCCGCACCAGAATCAGGCTCGGTTTGGTGAGTGACATGGCTCCGAATTCAAAACGACCGCGCAGCAGGCCCATCCAGCGCAGACCGGCGCTGAGCTGTTCCGCGCGGAGGAAATATTCGTGGCCAAACGCGGGGTCCTCTCCCACCGTCACACCGTTAGCATTCAATTGCAGGCTGGGTATAATTCGCGCGTCGAATCTCTCGACTTCTACTTGCCGGCCGAACGCTCTTTCGAGATGTGCCACCAAATACGCATGCACTCTGTGGGTACGCACCAGGAAGGACACTCCTGCCTGCAAGGCAATGATGAGCACTACGATCGCCAGCGCCGGTTTCCACCATTTTTCCAGCTTATTCATCTCGCTCGGAAGTTTCGCAGACTCATGCGGAAAAAGGTAGGGGCGAGCCGGGGCCGGGGCAGAGTGAAGACCTTGCTCGCAGGTGGTTGCTCTATCCCGGATCGAAAACTTAATGGACAGTATGGAGCATCCGGCCCCATCGCGTTCGCGAGGGCAAATGCACGAGCGTGTCGAAAACGCCGTACAGCCGTGACCAGAAAGTACTTTCCCCGCTGTAGTCGGCGCTTTTTGCATCCACTGACCAGTAAATCAGGAAAGGGCGCCCCATGATGGCGTCGCGATCTACGAATCCCCAATAGCGGCTGTCCTGGCTGTGATCGCGATTGTCGCCCATTGCGAAATACTTCCCGGGCGGAACGAGAATCTCATTCCCCTGAACATACTTGCGGATCTCCGGCTTCCATTCCGGAATCGCGTTGGGGGACATCATCTGTCCTCGCCCGGGCGGGAAAGAGTAGTTGAAGGGATCAGCAAAGACCGATGAGTCATGGACAGCATAAGGCTCATTCAAGCGTTTGCCGTTGACGTAAACATCTCCGTCGACGACCTTGAGGTGGTCTCCGGGCAGGCCGATCACGCGTTTTACGAAATGCTGGTGATCGGCATAAGGATACTTGAACACAATGATGTCGCCGCGTTCCAGTTGGCGGTAGGGCAGTAGTTTTTCGTACCAGGCGCCAGTCCCGCCGAAAATAAATTTGTTGACCAGCAAGTGGTCACCGATCAGCAGCGTACCTTCCATTGAAGCCGACGGGATTTTGAAGGCCTGGACGATAAAACTTGTGCCGAACAGCGCCAGGATCACCGTCACGAGCAGTGATTCCAGATATTCGGAGATGGTCGTCTGATCCTTGTGGTGTTCTTGCTTTTTCTCCGGCGCCTGCTCTTCGGTTTGTGTCAGCGTCTCTTCCGGCATTCCGCCTCAGCCTTTCGCTTCCGCGCGTTCGAGCTGTTCCAAAGCGCTGCGGGCCGCACGTTGCTCCGCTTCTTTTTTCGTGCTGCCTTCGCCTGTGGCCATGTACTCGCCGTCAATCCAAACCTCGATCTGGAAAACCTTTTGGTGGTCGGGACCGCTTTCTCCGGCCACGCGATATTCCGCCGGCGCCCGGCCCTGTCCTTGCAAGAGTTCCTGCAATGCGGATTTGCGATCGGACTCCGAGATGCGCTCTCCGCGCTCCTCGAGCGCTTGCTCGAACAGGATCGTCCGCAACACTTCGCGCGCGGCGCCAAGTCCACCATCGAGGTAAACGGCCGCTACTACCGCCTCGAATGCGTCGGCCAGCAGTGTCTGCTTCTCCCGCCCGCCGGTTTTTTCTTCTCCCCGCCCCAGGCGTAAGTGCTCCCCCAGTCGCAGGCGGCGCGCGGCCGCCTCCAGGGAGCTTGCATTGACGATGCGCGCTCGGCTCTTGGAGAGCTGCCCTTCGCTCCACTCCGGAAAACTCGCCAAGAGATATTCGCTGGTGAGCAATTCGAGGACGGCATCCCCCAAGAACTCCAAGCGCTCATTGTCTCGGGGAAGCAAGGGAGAGACGGCTTCTTCGACGCCTGCAGCGCGCAGTTCCGGGACTGCAGAACTGTGGGTCAGCGCCCGCTCGAGGAGCTCTTTTGCCGAAAACTTGTACCCCAGACGTCCCTCAAAAGCTCCATCCGCGATCCGGATTGTTTCTTGCATAATTCCGCCTGACGGCGGCCTGGCTCACTTCGGCGCGCTCAGTTGCGTCGCGCCAAGTTTCTTTGCATCGTCTGACTGGGCTTTGCACGTCACCTGCATCGGCCCCGTCATGGCTGCACACTTGTTGAAGGCCGTCACCGCATCATCAAAGTGCGAGGTGATTTTATTGGCCATCCCCAGCAGATAATAGTTCACGGGGTCCGGGTTCGGGTCGATCTTTATCGCCTGTTCCAGTTCTGGGATGGCTTCGGCATTCTTCCCGCGCCGGACGTAGACCAGGCCCAAGCCGCTGTGGGCCATTGCCAGAGTCTGATTCTTGGCTGACGCAAAGGCTTCATCGGTCAAGGTTTCGGGCTTCGGAAGCGTCGGCGTTATTTCGATGGCTTGCTTGGAATACTGTTCCGCTTTGGCAAGCACCTGCACGTTAGCGGGATCGGAAGCACTCCCGCGCACACCACGTGGCAGGGTCTGCGCCAACAGTGCGAGCGTGGAGACATCGTTCGGGACCAAAGCGATTTCCTTCTCCCCGTACTCCTGCATTTTTTGCGTATTCCCAGTCTGCAAGTAAGCGTAAGTCAACGCCCCGTAGACGGGAGACTTGTAGCGGCTTTCGGGATATTTCAAGAGAAACGCTTCGCCGGTCTCGATCTTCTTGGCGGAATCACTCTGATTCACGGTTTGAAAGGCTTTGTACGCGGCATCTTCTTCCGCATTCACAGGTGGTGCTGCATCCAGCGTCAGAGGCGTAACCTCCGGCGTTTTCGATTTGCCAGCCTGCTGCGCCGGAGGCTGGCTCTGGCTTCCCTGTCCGGATTGCGCAGCCTGTGCCAGCGCGACTCCACTCCAGCACAACATCAATCCTGCCACCGCGCCTGTGGCGCTGCACAACTTCCGATTGCTCTTCATCTGCTACTCCTCCCTAGTTGCCTGATCCTGTCGATTTGCTTCAGCGCCAAGGCATTCCCTCGGAACGGATCGTGCCTGGCCGAAATCAAATTTCGTTCACGGCCGCGCCATGGGCTTTTCTGCGGCAACCGCTGCGAGCCCTTTTTGTGCCGCCTGCTTAGCCTGTTCTGGCCCGCCGTCCACATTCAGAACAGACTGATATTCCATTTTCGCAACATCTGAGTTTCCTTCATCTTCATAGATCCGCGCCAAATAAACGTGTGCCCATGCCAGAACCATGGGATCTTGAGTCGCCGCGTGTTCACCAGTCGTCAGTCGCCCGAATACCTGCTTGGCTCTCACCGCATCGTGATCCAGCATTGCTACTAACCCGATGCCGTACCACGCGCGGGCCTGATCGGGATATTTGGTGAGAACTTTTTGAAACGAGGCTTCTGCCGCGCGGGGGTTTTTCTCGGCGATCCTCCGCTCCCCCTCGGTCAAAGCTGTAATCACATCTGCGTCATTTGGGACTGTCGTCGGCGCCGCGTTTCTCTTGCGCGCCACTTCTTCCGCGGCCGTTTCGTCGTCCGATTTGGCCCGCTCCGCCGGAGCGAATTTCATCGCCGCAATCCGCTTCACCTCAGCTCCCGTATCGATGGCTCTCACCAAATCGGCGAAAAAAAGCTTCATGGATGGCTCGGAGTTTTCGAATTTGGGCAGCGCTCCGAACAGCGGCTTCACCAAAACGTATCCGTCTTCATCGTCCCGGCTCATCGCCGCTTCTCGTTCGCCGGGTGACATGCGCTTGAGTTTCAGTTCTACGGCGCGCACCGTGCACTCCGCAAAGTACGACGCAAAATCGTCCTTCAAATCTGGCGCAAGGCGCGGGGCGGTGGCAGCCTTCTCAAATATCGGGCGTTTCACGGCCGTAACGTGCGAATACATAAGGGGCAGCGGGTCTAGCAGAAAGTGCAGAAACGCATGACGCACGACATCCGTGGGGATCTCTTCTCCTCCGCTCAGCACCAGCGCGTAGTGATCTCCAAAATTTCTCACGTTGCTGATGCGCCCGACAAGGGGCTCGACGATGATCGCGAATGACCGCGGCCGTGACGGATCGAGGATTTCCCGCAGGTACCCCGAAGCGACGAATACAATCTGCGATACCGGATCGTGTAGCCGCTCGATTTCGCGGTTATAAATCGGCTGCACTTGCCGCCACAATTGGCCGATTTTCTGCTCTTGATAGTAGTTCGAAAGGATTTCGCTGAAACCCTCGAGTGCGATAACCTCCGGCGGCAATTCGTCCCGCCGCAAGACGGATTGAAATGCCGGAGCGGGGCCAGACACCAGACCGAACCACAAGTACCTCGAGAGGGTCGCGCCGGGATCTCGCAACTCGTGCTGTCGGTAAAACTCCCGCACGGCTTCCACTGCCGGACCCTGTTGCTGGCGCAAGCGCTCGCGCATCTGCGCTCGGAACGCGGTCCAATTGTCGGAGCTGACGTTCGATTCGAAACCCGCCGCCAGCAGCGCGCAGATGGTCGTAAACATGGCTTCGCTGCCATCCACGCTCACCGGGCTATCCGGAGCGTTCCGGGTGCGCGGTCGTGGTGCAGGCGCCTGCGCTGCCGGTGAAGTTGGTTTTTGCACCTGCGCTGGCAGGGGAGCCTGGGTCTGCCCAGCCGCTGGCAATGACACCACCACGCACAATCCAATCAATATTATCTGTCGTTGAAGCTTTTTCATGCCTATTGCCGCAGTCCTCACTCGGGCCAGTCGCTGCTGCTATCTCCGCCAGTCGCAGTCTTCGTACGGAAGGGCATATCTGGGAGCGTTCTATGTCCTCTCACAATGCTACGGCATCTTGCCAATCTACAAGCCCTCAACGTACCCCGTCAAGGAATCCCACCTCTTCTTTGCGAATGTTCCGGGGTGGGTTTCTGCGTTATCCTCGCTCTTCGCCCTGGAACTCCGCCACTCGAGCAAGACAACACTTGCGCCTTCCGCGGGCATCTCCTTAATGTGGAGATGCTTCCTGACCCTGCACGGGATGGCCGCTCCATGATTCGACCTCTCATGCCAAAAATGATCCTGATTCTTGCCTGTTCGATTGTCGCGGCCGCTTTAACGTCTGCTGTTCAGGCGCAACTCGTCCGTGAATATACCGTGCCGCGGCAACAGCAACTCTCTGCCAACCAGGACGCGCAGAATCCCTCCTCAGCGCAAACGCCACAGGGCAAGAAGCGCCTCTCCCAGGAAGTGCAGTTGACGGGAGACCAATCCTGGATTGATGCCGGCATTGACGTTCAGGCTGGCGAACACGTGCTCATCACCGCCACCGGCAAGCTCCGTTACGCCGACGCGAAAGACGACAACGGTCCCGAGGGGCTGCCGCGCGGCTTCAATGACTTGCTCCGGGTACTGCCCTTTAATAAGGCTGGGCGTGGCACCCTCATCGGGCTTATCGGCGATAAAGATATCGCGCAGCCTTTCGTCATTGGGGCTCGCCGCGATGTTCTCGCGCCCGTCTCGGGCCGTCTTTCCGTCGGCATCAATCAGAGCACAGATGACAGTGGGGACGGCACTTATGCGGTGCGCATCGAGGTTTACGTCCCCGAAGGCGGCGCAGCGCGCGTCGTGGCCAAGCAGGTCAGCTCACTCCCTGGTATTGACAAAGATTTGTTCTCGAAGATTCCGCGCCGCATCGGCGACAAACAGGGCAATCCCGGCGATATGGTCAATTTCCTGGTTCTCGGCTCGGAGGATGCCATGCAGCGCGTATTCACTAGCGCCGGATGGGTGAAAGTGGACGCCGACGTGAAAGACACGATTCTCCACGGCCTCATTGAGAGCCTCTCCAAGGAATCCTACTTGACGATGCCCATGAGTCAGCTCTATCTGTTTGGCCGCCCGCAGGACTTCGGCTGGGCCCACGCTGAGCCCATCAGCGTCGTCAAGTCGCGCAACCACCTACGTATCTGGAAAGCGCCTCTTCAGGTCAATGGTGAGACTCTGTGGGTCGGCGCCGCTACCCACGACATCGGCTTCGAGCGTGACCAGCGCAACAACGGTGTCACCCACAAGATCGATCCCGACATCGACCTCGAGCGCGATTACGTCGAAAAAACTCTCGTTAGCACTGGCCTCGTCACAGAGATTACTCACTTCCTCCCCGACAAACCCTTGAAAGAAGCCAAGACCGCCACTGGCGGCACCTTCCATTCAAGCGGTCAGGTACTCATTCTGAAACTCGACGAGTCTGCCCCTGCTCCCTGAATTGGGCGGCACTTCGCTCCCTATTTCGCTGGTTCCAGTTCGAGCACAATTACGCGGTCCACCTCTTCCGGTTGCTGCTCGGGTAATTTCAGCACCAGCGCTCCCTTGACCGAGCTGAATTCGACGCTGCTTCCATCGCGCATCGACCGCGCCGAATGCACTGGCCGCGGCATTCCAGCCAACGCGAGGGCCGGCTGGTTCCAATCCAGCACGTGCACGTAAACCGTCGAACCTCGCTGCGTCGTTACTCCCCATGGCCCCGCCGCCACCGGCCCTCCCCGCGTGCCATAAATCGAATCTCCATACTGCTTGGTCCACCGACCCACTTCCGTCAAGCGCTGCACAAACTCGGGCTGGATCTCGCCGCTCGGCATTGGCCCGACATTCAAAAGAAAATTCGCATTCGCTCCCGCGGCACGCGTCAGATATCGAATCAAATCACCAGTGCTCTTGTAATGTTCATCCGTCAAATTGAATCCCCAGGAATTATTCATGGTTTCCGCGGTTTCCAGCGGCAGCGCGCTGATCGATTGCTCGGGGTTGAAACCGGTGGTGTGTTGGCCCGGCAAATCCTTCTCAAACATCTGGAAGTCCTCGCCGGGAAATGGATTCTTATGATGATTGCTGCCAACCATGGCCTGCGGCTGCAGTTGATGAATCAGCGCGTAAGTGCGCGCAAGATGCCAATCTGCGTCCGGCTTGTCCCACATCCCGTCGAACCAGATACCGCCGATCTCCCCGTAGTTCGTCAGCAGCTCTCGCAATTGTCCGTCCATAAAATTTAGGTACGCGTCCCAATTCCCGGCTTCCGGTCGTCCCGTACGATGCCCTGTACGCCCGCGCGGAAAATAATCCGTCGAATGCCAATCCAGTTGCGAGTGGTACAAGAACAACTTGATGCCCTGCTTATGACATTCCGCCGCGAGCATCCCGATAATGTCTTTACCGTACGGCGTCCGCGCTACCACATTCCAATCCGTCAGGTGCGAATCGAACATCGCGAAACCATCATGGTGCTTCGAAGTGATGGTGATGTATTTCATTCCCGCGGCCTTCGCCAGCGAAACCCACGCCGCCGGATCAAACTTGATGGGATTGAAAAACGCCGGCAGCTTTACGTAATCCGTTCGATTGATCGGCCGCGTCTCCATGATCCATTCCCCATCGCCCAGCACGCTGTAGACTCCCCAATGAACGAACATCCCGAATTTGGCATCCTGAAACCAGGTGCGCGACTTCAGGTTCTCCGGTGTGGGTGTGTAACTCTCTTGCGCGTTTGCTCTTGGTCCCCCCACAATGGCACTTACGAGTAGCGCGGTTGCAAGACCGAAGGATCGCGTAAGCGTGGCAATCTTCATGTCAATCTCCAATGGAAAACTAACTGGCTCTGGGATCAATCGGATGGATTCTAGCGAATACCCGCGAAAAGTCGAGCAATATTGCCATCGGGATTGTCGCCATTCTGCTAGCCTTCCTCCCTAGCGCCGCCGGTTCAGGCATGGACTTGCAAACCGCGCCATATTCTCCAATTTGAGGTATGATTCCGCTCCGGCCCACGTGCACGCCGAGCGAAGGTATCGCGCAGGGGGTTGCTAATGGTCATCACCAAGCCAGCCAACGAAGAAGCCCGCATCGTCGCCCTCGATAAGTACGCCATACTGGACACCGACCCGGAACAATCCTTCGACGACCTCACTCTTCTGGCATCGTTTGTCTGCAAGACGCCCATCGCCCTGATTTCTCTCATCGACGAAGACCGCCAGTGGTTCAAATCCCGTGTGGGTATTAAAGCTTCGGAGACCTCGCGGGACATAGCTTTTTGCTCCACTGCGATTTTGCAATCCGATGTTTTTGTCGTGCCCGACGCGCTGGCGGATGAGCGTTTTCGCGACAATCCTTTGGTCGTCTCCGATCCGCACATCCGCTTCTACGCCGGCGCTCCCCTCATCAACGAGGACGGCTATGCCCTCGGTACGCTCTGCGTCGTTGATCGCACGCCCCGCGAATTGGCGCCCGACCAAGAAGACGCCCTGAAGGCCCTAAGCCGCCTGGTTCTCGCCCAGCTCGAATTCCGCCGCAACTTGATTCTGTTGAAAGAAGCTCTCACCGACCGCACCAAGCAAGAACACGAGCGCCAGAATGAGCTGGTCCACGTCCAGGAAACGCTCATGCGTGTAATGGGGCTGCGCCGGGTCCCCGCTCCCGCAAGACCTCGGTGAACTCCGCCGTTTCCGCCTCGTTGACTTGCCCCCGCGCGCGGCCTAAGATGCGCGTGTTCTAAACGCCGGTTTTTGTTGTGCGTCACGCTGTCCCCGGTGGAGGATCTCTTGAGCGATTGGAAATTTGCCCAGAAAGACGTTTCCGAAGAGCTCGCGCTTCTCCATTCTTATTCCATGAAGAAGCACCAGAATGGTCGCGATATCTGCTTTGTCATTACCGTAAAGGAATTCGCAGCCCCTCCGCGGGAGCAATATGCGCACTTTTTCGCCCAGGCGGACAAGTTCGTCAACCAGAAAACCGCGCCGCTTCTCCCTACCGGCTGGGGTAATTCACTTCTGGACGCGCTTTGCGCCTGCGCAAAGATGATTCGTGAATTCCCCTACGAAGGCCCGGAAACACTCGGGAGCGAAGACTCCGCGCGGACTTAACAATCGCTGCTTGGAAGGTATTTTTGGAAATCGTTAAAAAAGAGTTCAAACCGGGCATCATCATCCTTGAGCTAACGGGACCGCTCCAGATTGGCGTCGAGTGCAAACAGCTCGAATTGGCGTTCGATCAGTTGCTTCGTGACGGTCACACCCGCGTCGTCCTCGATCTCACCAAGCTCACCAAACTCGACAGCGCCGGCCTGGGAAGGCTTGTAAATTGTTTCTCCCGCTTGAAAACCGCCGGCGGCTCCCTTCGTCTCGCTGGCACCACCGGCATGATTGATGGGGTCTTGAAATTAGCCCACGCCGACCGCTTTTTGAAAAGCTACCCAACCCCGCGCGAAGCCGCCGAAAGCCTTTCCGATTCCGCTGCTTCACCCGCCAGCTAACTTAGGCCTGGCATTCAATTTCATGAAAACATTCGCCACCCGCACATCACTTCTCACCTCGCTCGTCGCGATCGCATCCGTGGGACTAATCGCTCATCCAGCAAAAATTCCCCAAACGTTCGGCGCATCCGACGCCGAGCAGCAGGATTGGCCGGCCTATGGCGGCGGCGGGGAAAACAATCACTATTCCAGCCTGGCGCAAATCAATCGGAAAAACGTAAAACGCCTCGCCGTCGCCTGGAGCTTTGATACTGAAGAAGAAGGCGGTCTTCAGTCGAGCCCCATCATTGTCGACGGCGTGCTTTACGGGATCACTCCTACACAAAAGATTTTCGCCTTGGACGCGGCTACCGGCAAACTTTTGTGGAAGTTCGACTGTGGAATCCGTGGAAGGCAACCCGATCGCGGCCTTGCTTACTGGGCCGAAGGCAAAGACAAGCGCATTCTCGTTGGCGTAACGCATTTCCTCTACGCCCTGGACGCTGCCACTGGCAAACCCATTCCCTCGTTTGCAAACAAAGGCCGCATTGACCTCCGCGAAAATCTTGGCCGCGAACCCGTCTCCGCCCAATCCATTGCCCTGACCAGTCCACCAGTCGTCTACAAAGATTTTGTGATTGTCGGCGGCCGCAATCCCGAGACTCTCCCCGCGCCTCCCGGCGACATTCGCGCCTACGACGTTCGAACCGGCAAGCTGCGCTGGTCATTTCATACCATCCCTCGCCCCGGTGAATTCGGCTACGACACTTGGCCCAAGGATGCGTGGAAGACCAGCGGCGCCGCCAACAATTGGGCCGGGATGACGCTCGATTCGCAGCGCGGAATTCTCTACGCTCCCACGGGATCTGCCGCATTCGATTTCTACGGCGTTGATCGCCTCGGCGACGATCTCTTCGCAAATTGTCTGCTGGCCCTGAATGCGCAGACGGGCGAAAGAATCTGGCATTTCCAGGGAGTCCACCACGATCTTTGGGACCGCGACTTCCCCTCCCCGCCTGCCATTCTCACCGTCAAGCGCGACGGAAAAGCCATCGATGCGGTGGCGCAAACCACAAAACAAGGCTTCGTCTATCTCTTCGACCGCGTCAACGGAAAACCCCTTTTCCCCATCGAATCCCGCAAATATCCTCCGAGCACCGTCCCCGGCGAGGTTGCCGCTACCGAGCAGCCGCTTCCCCTGCGCCCCCTGCCCTTTGCGCGCCAGCTTCTCACCGAGGATTTATTGACCATGCGCACGCCGGAAGCTCATCGGTGGGCCGTGGACAAATTTAAGAAATTCCGCAGTGAAGGCCAGTTTGTTCCCTTCAGCGTCGGAAAAGACACCGTGATTTTCCCTGGCTTCGACGGCGGCGCCGAATGGGGCGGCCCCGCCGTGGATCCAGAAACCGCAATCATCTATATCAATTCGAATGAGATGGCCTGGACCGGTGCTCTCGCCCCAAACATCGGTGAAAATAGCCCACGCGCCATCTACATGAGCCAATGCAGCGTCTGCCACGGAGAAAAATTGACCGGTTCGCCTCCCGCAATGCCTTCCCTGATTGCGGTGGATGACCGGCTGGCACCTGCGCAGATTGCCGCGACCATTAAGAATGGAAAGGGCCGCATGCCCGGCTTTCCTAGTCTGACGGAAGATCAATTGTTCGCGTTGATCAATTTCTTGTCGAGCGGCGAGAGCAAGGAGCTCGCAAGCTCCGCTCCGCCTCCCGTCTCCATGAAATTTCGCTTCACCGGCTACCACAAGTTTCTCGACGCGGAAGGCTATCCCGCCGTCGCTACCCCTTGGGGCACATTGAATGCAATCAATCTGAACACCGGCGAATATGTCTGGAAGATTCCGTTAGGTGAATACCCGGAGCTTGCGGCAAAGGGGCAAAAGAATACCGGCACGGAAAACTACGGTGGTCCCATCGTCACAGCCGGTGGGCTACTTTTCATCGGAGCAACTAACTTCGACAAGAGATTCCGCGCCTTCGATAAATCCACCGGCGAGCTTCTCTGGGAAGCGACGCTCCCCTTCTCCGGCAACGCCACTCCCGCTACCTACGAAGTGCACGGCCGCCAATTCGTCGTCATCGCTGCCGGCGGCGGCAAAGATCCCAAGTCTCCGTCCGGCGGCGTCTACGTCGCCTTCGCCCTGCCTCAAGAATCGCCCAGCACAACTTCAAGCCCGGAGCTGAAGCATTAGTTCCATAGTTCAGACCTAGCACAGACACGTTCGGCTGATCTTCCCGATTCCTCTGAACTGCTGCAACTTCACTGCGATTGCGGGGCCTTCGACTGCCCGCTATGTGTCTTACTTGGTTCTAATAGCGCGCTAAGCAGATTCGCAAGCTGCGACTCCTGCCGCAGCACTGCCTCTTGATGCGCCGCGGCGCCGTCCCCATCGGTCAACCGCGCAAGCTGTGCCGCCAAATGGCGCACCGCCACGTCGTTTGGCACATATGTGCGATCCCCAGGTGTGATCGCCTCCCAACCTGAATCCGTTTTGCGAAGCTCCCAGCGAACTTTTACGCGCCGCCGTTTATAATCCGTCTCCCCACCCGCAAGAGTCGCTCGAGAATCAATCTGCAGACGTGCCCATCCATGGTCTTTCTTGATGTCCAGACGCTCCACGTGCAGCCGCTCATAGATAATCACCGGCATCGCCAGCTTTGAGGGATCATCGGCCCGCAGGATTGTTCCGGTGGCGCTGCTTAATTCCGAAATTCCTTCCGCAACTTGGCTGGTCGTTGGTGGCTTGTTGCCCCCCGCGATGACGATACTCTGGGGAATCTCAAACGTAGTACTCTCAACAGCAGGCGCTGGCAGCGCCGCTGGAACATTCACGACCCTTGTCCGTTCCGAAGCCAACTTCGGCGGCCGATTGGGATCGGTAGCCGCCGCGGTATTCTGTTGCTTCGTGGAATTGGAAGTTCGCAAAGGTGCCGCAACCTTCGCTGCTGTCAGTGTCTCCGAATTCTCCACTCTGTAGCGGTAGAAGCGCGGTCTCCCACGCGACCTCCAATAGGGTCCCTGGTAGTCCTGCGACTCCAGGCCAGTACTTACGAGGCTGTAAAAACTGTGCTCCAACGGTTCCAGAACAATGCCGACATGCCCCGGCCAAACTACCAAATCGCCCGGTTGCGGTTTTCTCACCCGCTCAAAATTCTCATTCCCCGCGTAGAGTTCGAACGAGCTCGCATAAGGGTATTCAAAACCCGCATGGAGATACGTCTCATGAACAAGGTGCGAACAGTCTTGCGCCCCGCGCGTCGGCTGGTCCTGATCCTGCGCGGCATCCGCAATCGCTCGCCCTTCTTCCAGGCTCAGCAATCGCGAATTCGTTAGCGATATTTGGGACGCAGGTGTAGCCTGAGCCTCGGCCAGCGAGCTCGCTACCGTGCAGCCGCCTGCCATGCACGCCGCCATCGCAAACCCGCGTGCTAATTTCCGGTTGAACAGAATCTTCGCATTGCTCATCGCCCTTTTCGGCCTCGGCGCCCGCCCGGAGACACTCTCCCCCTCCTCATAGGATCCATTTAGGGCGGGGGGGGCAATGGAACTTGCCCTGAGCGTCATTGGCCAAAAGGCCAGTCGCGGCGAGCTGCGAAATCACTCAGTTTTCAGGCTGGATCAAAGCGGAGGGGCGGGAACTCCGATGACTGGATTAGTACACTATCAACTGGAACGTTGTGGCTCATCTGAGGTTGCCCGAGCTTCCCACGATCGCAATCGAATAGAGCTCTCGGGCGGCTAGACGTTCCCGAGCGCCCGCTTAAGCACTTCGCGCGAAATATTCGCTCCGCTCACAACCAGAACGACATGATCGTCGCACCTGACCTTACCTTGCAGCAGCGCGGCCGTACTCGCGGCCCCCGCCGGTTCGGCCAACACATGTTCGTCGAGCAATAGCGTCTCGATCGCTTGCAACATCTGCCCTTCACTTACCAAAACAACGTCGTCCACGAGCCTCTTCAGGTCGCGCACGTTTGCAGCCTCCGGCGTTCGCGTCGCCAGCCCATCGGCAATCGTGTCACACGTCTCCGTGCCCACCACTTTCCCTTCCTTCCACGAAATGTAGTAAGACGGCGCCCGTTCCGCTTGCACGCCAATGATCTTCACTTGCGGCGCGATCTGCTTCGCTGCCGCGGCGATCCCGCGAATCAGGGCTGTGTCCCCCATCGGCACAACGACCGCGCTGGTCTCGGGAAGCTGCTCCAGTATTTCGCAGCCAATCGTCGCGGGACCGGCAGGCAAATCCTCGTCCGTAGCATCGTTCAAGAAAAACACGCCCGGCTGCTTGGCGTACTCCGTCACCAAAGCGAACGCAGACGCCGGGTCGCTGTCCTTACTCTCCACAATCGCCGCACCAAAAGACGCAATGCGCCCGCGCTTCACCCGATTGCAGTTCGGCGGCAAGAATATCTTCGCCTTGACTCCAAACTGTTTCGCTGCACAAGCCACCGCCGCCCCGTGATTCCCCGTGCTGCAAGCCACGACCTCTTGGATCGGCCCTCGATTCATCCTTTGCGCCAGCGCCCAAAACGCTCCCCGCACCTTGAACGATCCCGTCGGCAGCTCCGTCTCCAACTTCAAATAAACATTCTTGCCTGCCGCTTGACTGAGAAATGGCGCCGGAATCAGCCGCGTCGCCGCGAAATATTTCGCAAGAAATTTCTGCGCGGTACGAATCGTGGAAATACCGGGGACAATTTGCAATTCAGCCTCACCCGCCGAAGAATTCATTCGCGCACTACCATCGGCAGCTCCCAACCATCTCCAGCACTGCGCCGGAATCCGTAACTAGTTCTTCCGCGGCCCTCCCAGGTCGTTGAAGGACCAAGCGCGCGATCGCCAGACTGTCGTTCGCCACTTCAAACCCTCCAGAACAGTCCGTCTTCACATACGGGAGCCGATGCACAAACCGCTCTCTTCCGGAGACGCTCACTTCAACGCGTGCGCCCTGCGCGTCGGTGCTTTCCAGTTCCCACCTGAGTTTTTGTGAATCGCGCACGCGTTCCCTGAATTTGCGGAAGGGGTATCTCTCCCGGTCGTGCCACAGCACGGCCTTGCGAAATACAAGGCCAAGTGGCATTTCATAGGTTAATGCCTCAAAAGTAGACGCTTGGCCGTGCGCGCCCCGAAAATGGATGTGCGTCCAAGTCCAGAAATTCCGGTGCCGGTATCCGGAGTTATGCCCTTGCATCCCATAACCCAGCGGCTCACCCCGAAACGAACGGTCATTCAGCGCGATCTCGCCCGAGAAAACCGCATCCGAATGCGGCGTTCGCGAAAACCCGATCCAACCCTTGCTGCTCAGTTGCGTTCGAAAAGTCGAACGGTATCGCAAATCCCAACGGACTCTCTGCCCCTCAATTTTAATATATCCCCGGCATTCGTTCTCGCTGATTCGGTTCTCCTCAATCTCCAGGAAAAAGGGACTCGCACCACGCCTGCTCAATCCCGCGTTTCTCAGTCCTGCCTTGTTAGAAGCCGCGCTCTCCAAATTCGCGCTGTTGAACTCTTCACCGCTCGAACCAAGTTTCTCTACTGGAAATCCTTGACTCCACGTCTCCGACTTCCCCTCGCGCGGAAACCAAGTCGCCCACGCCTGCACCGCCTGCCCCAGCGGATCGACGGCGCACCCGCCCCGACCCGGATTCATCACCAAATACCGGAACCACCAAGCGCCGCTCCCATCGCTCAGCCCCATCCGCAAGAACCAAACCTCATACCGCCGCCGCATCGAAACCGCGCTGAACCGCTCGTTGAGCGTCTTCATACCTCACGAAGAATAACACCGCAGCGTGTCGCCCACTCCTTCCCACGGCTGTCAAATCGCCCAAACCCCATCAATTTGAGCTCCATCAAAAATTCAAGTTTCCGCCACACAACCGTAACGAAGATTTGCGATTGTCCTAAGCGCAGTGTCGGGACTTGAGGTGTCGGCCACGGATGGCAGTCTGCGAGTGCGATTGCAGACCGGCGCAATGAAAAAGCACAACTTACTGATCAACGTGCTCGGGCCTCTAAACTGCAGCGTCAAGGGCAACAGCTCCTCTGAGCTGCACGAGTCGGATCCATGAGTGGCACTTCATGAATTAAAGAGCCGCATTGTGGCTGGTTGTTGGTCCTGCTGCTGGCAACGACTGCCGTTGAGAACGGCCCTACCGACGGCGACGCTCGGCTGCTGCAGTCCATCAGGATCCGCTTTGGAATCTCAAGAAAGATGAGGAGTTACACGTATGAAAATCAATTCACACAGAGCCCAAGCCGCAGTTCTCGCCCTTGTTGTTGTTTTCTTCTCGTTGGCCCCGCGCGCGACTGGACAGAACGTCACCTACAAGCCTTACATTCAGCCGGGTGACAATGGCCCATTCGGCGCGAAGGATCAGATGGTAATCGCTTGGCAGACGGATGAAGTGTCGCCAAACCCTGGCGCTTTCACGGTACAGTTCGGCAAGACCGCTTCCTATGGCCAAAGCGTGACGCCTCAGGGGCGCGTAGTGGACAACTACTTGTCCGCTGACCCCTCGCTCCCCGTACCGCCCACCGCCTCTGGCCCGCACTCGAACTATGCGGCGGTCCTGAAGGGCTTGGAATACAACACCACTTATTTTTATCGCGTGAGTGGTCCAGGCATGCCGGGCGGCGGCTTCGCAGCCAGTTTTCACACCCGCAAGTACGGTGACGAATTTTCTTTCCTGGTGCAGGGAGATGAAGGGTTCTTTCCCGTCGAACCGAATTCAAGTCCTCTGCGGATCGCCGACTTCGAGGCCCGCATCATCCACTTAATGTACAACGTGCAGAATCTCAAAGTTCCCGGTGTTCCCCATCTCCCGAAGCCAGACTTGGCGCTCAACACCGGCGACAACGTTTATAACAATGGCGCGGAAGGCAGCTATCGCGACTACTGGTTCCCCGTCTGGAACAGTGACGTGGACTCCAATGAGACCGGCGCTTCCTTCATCCGCAGCATTCCGTTTTACATCGTCGTCGGCAATCACGACATGGGCGCGACCGGCGTGAACGCCAACATGCTAGGCAGTGACACCGCGGGGCGTTTCTCCGGGAACACCGACGGCGGCGACGCGTTGGCGTACTTTAACAACTACTACTTTCCTCTCAATGGGCCGACAGGCGTCGATACGCAATTCACGTGGAACGCCGATACCGTCACGCCCAACGGGATGATCTTCAGTTTCAAAGGCGCGTCTTACACTTCGCCCGCGGCTATCGCTGCTTACCGCGCTTCCACTGCGGTTGACGCCGGCAAGGGCGCCAAGCAACAAATCGACCACATGCACAACTACTCGTTCGACTCCGGCAGCGCCCACTTCGTGTTTCTGGACGCCAACCCGCATCTCTTCAACGGGCAACTGGACAACACCGCGCTCTATGCCAAAGCTCCGCAGGCGTTTTCCGCGTATCCCTCGGTCTTGCGAGACTGGCTGGTCAAAGATCTCGATTCCAGCGCGCAGCCCTGGAAGATCGTGGTATTTCATCAACCGGCGTTTTCCTCCGGCGACGCCACGGTCCGGAATTCGCAGATGCGCGCCGTCGCCAAGTTTCTCGAGGACCACGGCGTGAACATGGTGTTCAACGGCCACGAGCACAATTACCAGCGGACTTATCCCGTCCGTGCTCTGAATGCGGCGGGCACGCCGGTGACAACCGGAAGCCCAGCGGTGAACATCGACACAACCTTCGATGGGCTCGATCAAACGGTTCCCGATGGCGTGCTTTATCTTGTGGAAGGCGCTGGCGGAAACCGCGATTTCGACGGCGACCTCGGCCCCGCGCGCGGCTCCGGCCTCGGCATTGATCAAGATGATTCCGCGACTGGCACGGCCACGCTGGCAGGATTTACGTTCCCCAACGGCCCGGCCTCATGGCTGGACACCAATCTCACCAGCGCGGCGTTTTCGCCCGTTCTGCCCGGCGCTGGCAGTGGACCGAAAATCACAGCGAAGTTCAAGGCTAAGGTCTTCTCTTTCGCGGACGTCGTTGTCAGAGACAATAAGCTGACGCTCTACCAGATCACCGAACCGCTCACTTCGTCGTCCTCCGCAACCTCGTCCAATCCAGCGCCATTTGGGACGGATGTGAACGGAACGCCGCTGCATGACCCCATCCCGGACACGCTGGTCGATCCAACCACGGGCAACGTTGTCTCCGCGCCCACAACGGGAGCTTCCGCCCTTCTCGACAAGTTCGTGGTGACCAAGCCAGACCTTTCCGACGACTTTCGTGTCCGCCTTGCGGCTCCTCGCTTTGTGGTCCCGGGCAGCCAGCTCACCTACACTCTGACCGTTCACAACGGTTCATCTCACGGTCTCAACGGCACCCAAGCCGTCTTCGAGATTCCCAGCTGTGTTACCTTCGTCGCTTCTCCCGATGGCAGCGCGACCCAGCTGGACAACCAGATTGTGGTTACCATTGGGCGTCTCGACGCCGGCGGCAGTGCCGCCGTTCACATTCAGACCCAAGTCATTGCCGAAACCGGTTGTGAGCTGAAGGCCACAGCTCTGCTCCGCTCCAGCACTGCTCTTTCGGTCCCAGCGAACGTAGTACACACAAGTGTCGGCGGGGAATCCGAATAGCGCCCGGAAAAGAGGGGGATGCGAACAAGACTAGGGCGTTCCTTCTTGTCGCGTCCCCTGTTTGTTCCTCTTCGGAGAGATATCTGTAAAGACGGCTGTGCGAGGGGGGTTGCTTTAGCCACATCATGATTCGCCTGGCACCAGAGGTGTAGTCCCTTCGAGCATTCCTTCGGAGCCGTCACTCGTACCGCAAGGCCACCAGCGGGTCCACCCTCATCGCCCTTCGCGCGGGAACGCAACACGCCGCCGCAGCCACCACTGCAAACACAATCGGAACCGCAATAAACGTCAGCGGATCGTTTGGCGTGACCTGGTAGAGCATCGTCGCAAGCGGTCTGGTGGCCCCCAGCGCCCCAAGCACTCCCACTGCGATTCCAATCAACGCCAACTTCAGTCCTTGGCCGATGACCATACCCATCACCTGCGGAGGACTTGCGCCCAGCGCCGTCCGGATGCCGATTTCGTGCGTGCGCTGCGAGACGAGATCCGACATCACACCGTATATCCCGATCACTCCCAAAAATATGGCCAGTGCGCCGAAGAAAACCATCAGCTTGGTCAACACGCGGTTCCCCGTGTCCACTATAGCCATCAAAGTCTCGAGCGGCTCAACCGATGAGATCGGTTGGTCGCGGTCCACCGCCCAAATCGTGTCGCGGATGGCCGTCGCCATTGTCGTGGAATTTCCGGCGGTCCGCACCACGAATCCGAGCATCGCTGAAGGAAATTGCGTTAAGGGAACGTACATCTGCCGCTCGGGCCGAGGCCGCAAATTGTACATTTTGATGTCCCTTACCACTCCCACGATCGTGCAGATCGTGTGTTGTTCGCCAAATCGAAGTTCTTGTCCGATTGGATCCTCGTTTGGCCAAAATTGCCGCGCCAGCGTTTCATTGATAATCGCGGACGGTGAAGTGCCCGGTGCGTCGGCGGAATTGAACACGCGGCCCTTGACCAAGCCAATCTGCATCGCCGAAAAATAATCCGTGGACACGGCCGTGAAGCGCGCGCCAAGTCTTTCTCCGGGCTGAACCGCCGGTCTCTCGGCTGCTTCGACTTCGACCGATTGGCCGAAGCCACCGAACGGCACTGAACTCGCCACGCCAACAGAAACCACTTGCGGCAGCACATGGATACGCGCCATCACATCCTCATTGAAATTTCGCTGCCGCGACTCTTGCGCGTACTTCGTTTTGGGCAGTGCGAGTTGCGTCACCATTACGTTCGCCGGATTGTATCCGGCGCTCGAGCGCACGGAAATGAGGAAGCTCTTCACGAGCAGTGTCGTCGAAATGAGCACCAACACGGCCAGCGCAATCTCCGCGGCAACGAATATCCGCCGCAGCCGCGCACTGCGTTTGCTGCCCGAGGCTTGCCCTGACGCTTCCTTGAGCGTGCTGTTCAAGTTGAACCTGGAATTCTCGTACGCCGGTGCGAGGCCGAATACCAGGCCACACACCAACGCGATTCCCAGCGTGAACGCCAGCGTTGTGGAGTCCAAATCCACATGTCCGTAGTTCACCAGGTACCCCCGAGTGTGGTCCGGGATCTGCGATTCGATCCAGCCCATCCCCCAAAAGCCAAAGAGCGCGCCGGCCACGCCGCCGAAGAAAAACAGCAGTAGCGACTCCGTCAGAAGTTGTCGGGCCAGCCGGCCCCTCGTCGCACCAAGCGCCCCGCGAACGGCGAACTCCTTCGTGCGGTTTGTCGCGCGGGTCAGCATCAGATTCGCGACGTTCGCGCAGGCGATTAGCAGAATCAGCCCTACGATACAGAAGCAAATCATCACCTCGGGTGCGCCTTCTTTCCTGGCAATTTCGTCAGTCATGGAGCCGACGAGCAAAGTCAGGTTCGTGTTCGTCTGCGGAAACTGCATTTCGAGGCGCACAAAAACCGCCGCGCTTTCCGCTCCGGCTCGCTCTGGCGTCACGCCGGGCCTCAGCCGGCCAAATGCAGTCAACCAGGAACTACCGCGGTCGGCACGCTCCTTGTCCGTCAGCGCCAGGGGTGTCCATAAGTTGGCGAGGCCCATCAGCGGAAACTGAAACGTTCCGGCCATCACGCCGACCACCGTGTAGGACTCGCCGTCAATCGTGATGTTTCGTCCGATAATTTTCCGTTCGCCGGCGAACCGGCTCTGCCACAGTCCCTGGCCGAGAATGGCAACGTGCGTCGCTCCCGGCCCATCTTCGTCCGGCGTGAACGTCCGCCCGAGCATGGGCTTGACACCTAGCGCATCAAAATAATTCCAACTCACTCGTCCACCCTCGACGAGCGCAGGAGCACCATCGCCGGTGAGATTGAAATTCCATCCAGTCCATAAGCTGGTCTGCTCGAACGACGTGTTCTGCTTCTGGAAATCGAGGAAGGACGCCGTCGAGGCGAGGCCTTCTCTTGTCCATCCTTTTTTCGTGTCATGCGAAAGGAATACCATCAGCCTGTCGGCCTGCGGATAAGGCAATGGCTTGATCATCCAAGCGTTGATGTAGCTGAAGATGGCCGTGTTCGCCCCGATCCCCAGGGCCAGTGTCAATACCGCCGCAGCAGTGAAGCCTGGGGATTTGCGCAACATGCGCAACCCATAACGAACATCCGCGAAAAGGTCCTCAATGGAAGGCCAGCACCAAACCTCGCGGCTATCCTCCTCAACCAAAGTCACATTCCCAAACTCCCGCCGAGCCGCGGCAGCAGCTTCTTTGCTGGACATGCCCCCCGCAACCAGATCCTCAATCTTCTCTTCGAGATGCTCCCGAATCTCTTCAGAGAGTTCACCGAAGAGGCGGCGTCGCGAGAACAATGGTTTGATCCACTTCATGATTCACCTGGCGCTAAAACGCGTGTAATCCCGTCGAGCATCTTTTCAAAACGCGACACTTCATGCTCCAGATGTTTCGCTCCCTTTGCTGTCAGCTTATAAATCCGCACCCGACGGTTCGTGGACGAGGTGCCCCATTCGGCTCTCACCAACTCTTCCTTCAAGAGCCGCTGGAGAGCCGGATAGAGCGAACCTTCTTCAATCTGGAGCAAATCGTTCGACGTTCGCTTGATGTGCTGCGCCAGTGCATAGCCGTGAAGGGGCTGCCGCTTCAGCGTTCGGAGAATCATCATCTCCAATGCGCCAGGAAAGAGATCTCGCTGCTCGCGGTTTTTCATAGATGGGAAGTTCTCTCCAAGCCTCAACTCAGCTAGTGTTAGTCTAGGCCTAGAGCAAAATAGTATGGAGGCTCGGATTTGAAGTCAAGAGAAAAAAGGACTGTGCTCGCGGCATGCCGCTACCTCGCCTTCAACTCGCCGCCGCTGCCACTTCTTTCTTCCTGGATAAATTCCACAGCTGAATGTGTGGCTCCAGGTCCTTCATCATTTTTTGGAATTGCGAGGTCCAGCGATTGCGCTCCGTCGCTGATGGCTTTCTCCGGCGCGGGATGCACTTCGACGATCAGTCCGTCAGCCCCATCGGGCAAATCTTCCGCCTCGCGTCGACAGCAGGGGCCGCGGGGCCCCTGCTTAGACGCGGTTAAGCATTGGTGCCATGGAAAACGAGAGGTTCCCGGGCCTAGGCACCTTCGCCGGTGCGCGGCCTGCTCACCAACTGAACAAAGCATAACCTCCCTGCCCGGCTTTGGCGGGTGGAAAGGAAGTCGCCCCCGCCCCACCGCCTCCAAACTGCCCATTGGGTTGGAAGGCAAAACCGGTGACCAGATAGCCCATTCCTCCACTGTCGAGGGGAGAGAACGATGGTGCGGAAGCCCCACTATGGCTGACCATGGCGTTTGGGTCGGGCGCCCCGCCGGCAGCGCCAGCCGCAGGCGGGCCACATGGTGTGGAGTCCGGTTGACCCCCACTACCGCCGTGGGCGACGGCAAGCACCGTGTTATTCGGGTCTAGGACTTGAGTATCGCCTCCATTGCCTCCAGGCGTGTATGATGCCCCAGCAAGACCTCCGGCACCCACGCTGATTGTTAAGGTTTGACCCTCTTGGACTGACAAGATTGTGCTCGTATAGGCGCCACCACCTCCGCCGCCTCCGTTATTGCATCGCAGAACCGTACCGCCTCCTCCGGCACCGTACAGCTCTACACTCAGCCGGCTGACTCCAGTTGGCACGACGAAAGTGCCGCTGCTCTGAAACTCCTGTCTGCCGCTGAGCCCTCCACTCGGGCCAGCAGGGCCCTGCGGCCCGGTCGGTCCAGTTAGGCCGGTAGGCCCCGCAGGGCCAGTTGCGCCCGTAGCCCCAGAAGGTCCAATAGCACCGGCATTCCCTGTTGGTCCTTGGGCACCGGCAGGGCCTTGGGGCCCAGTCGGGCCGACAGGCCCAGCAGGACCAATTGCACCCGCAGCTCCAGCAGGGCCGGTTGCACCAGTGTCTCCTTTAGATCCTTGGGGGCCAGCGGAGCCTTGTGGTCCAGTTGGGCCGGCCAGGCCCGCAGGACCTGCAGCACCGGTGTCGCCTTTTGGTCCTTGTGGACCGGTGGCGCCTTGAGGTCCAGCTGGACCGGCAGGCCCCGCGGGGCCAGTTGCACCCGTGGAGCCTTGGGGTCCCGGCGGACCGATTGGGCCAACGGTCAAGATGGGCATCAAAGTCACGCTCAGGTCGTTGTTGCCTTCAGCCACCTCCACGGTTCGCGTGTCCGAGTTCCAACCCGAGTTCGGAATGGAAACCACCACCGTGTGCTTGCCTACAGGAACACTGATGCTCATGGGCGTGACTTTACCGGTGTCCGCGCCGTCCATCGAGACGTGGGCGCCCGTCGGAAACGAAGTCACTTTTAACCTGCCGTGCTCACTCTCTGCTAGCGCTCTGCCGGACACCAGCAAAAACGCTGCGGTTAACACTGTCATCCAAACTATCCTGGTCATCCAAAGAATCCTGCTGGGCTGGGTCATCGAGTCGTCCTCCTTGAACGCTTCTTGCGGTTCAACTCCTTAGCGCAAACTTGACGTGCGTTGTGGCGTACTTCAGGGGAATGCTTAGGTGAATTAGCGGCAATTGCCCCGCCACTGTCGCACTGCCCCTAAGTCATTTTTTTCCAACGAGAAGGAAAGGAATTGCCACTTCGCAACTTGGGAGGACTTGTAACGAAAAGTTACCTTTCGGGCACAATTCGTGGGAACCGCGAAGTATTTTTCGCCCTATATTCGCCAAGAAGCACGGGCTCTCGATGCCGCAATGCTATACAATATGTAGCTACATCAATCGAGGAAACCGCAAGGAGGGCAGCGTTCAGAAATATCTCATTCGTGCCTCAGCCCCGTCATCGAATCGACGCGCATCGCCCTCCGCGCCGGCGTCCACGACGCGGCAAACACGACACTCGTCAGTAGCGTCGGCTGGATAGATTAAGTTACCGAGGCAGGCCGCAGCCCTGAACGCAAGCCAGAACTGCTGCACGTGCGGCGGCCAGGCACGCCTGGTCGCCGTGACAGGCCTTCACGGCGTTCTTATAGTTCTGCCGACACGCATCCAAACATTGCTTGGGCGGCCCCTGCGCCGCAAGGAACGATGCAAACAAAATCAGTGTCACTGGGACAACGAGCATCACAAATCGCTTTCTTAGTCTGTCCATAATCTAAATACCTCCTTGAAGATTGCTAGCATCCATTGTGGACGCTAGGTGAACGGAACCTGGGCCGCACGCGATGAGAGAAGATTAAAAGCAACTCCCATAGCAGCCAGTATTGACACACTGCAAGGTGGTTTGGTCGAAATGACATCCTCCCGGAGGCGGAAGCAGCGGTCTGTCGCCCAAGTGGTAACAGCGGCATAAACGCTGCCTATCATTCGTGCCTCAGGGCCACAATGGGGTCGACTTTGGTTGCCCGCCGCGCGGGGATGTAGCTGGCTAGGAGTGCAGCGAGTCCAATCAGAAAAGCCGCGGCGAGAAAAACGGCGATGCGCTGATTGAAGGAGCTGTACCATTGCTCATCACCTATTGGCCACAGCCAGATGAGCGGTGCCGCCAGCGCAAGGCCAATTCCGACCCCGAATGCTCCAAGGACGATTCCTTTCCCCGTAACCATTCTCAGGACGTTTTTTCTCCGGGCGCCAAGCGCCATGCGGATTCCAATTTCATGGGTGCGCCGCGCCACCGTGTAGGCCATTACCCCAAACACCCCCACTATCGCTAAAGCCATCCCCAAACCTGCGAAGATGCTCATGAGGGAGTTCACCACGACGACGGCCGCCATGTAAGCAGCCATTACTTGATTCATGGTTTGAACAGCGATGATCGGCTGCTCGTTGTCGAGGTTCCAGACGGCGTTGCGCAATATCGGAGCGAAGGCCGCCGGGTCGGAGCTCGTGCGGACGTCCAGGGTCATCACCGAGGATGGCTTCTGAAGGTAAGGTTCGTAGACCTGGGGCATATCCTTTCGCTCCCCGAACCTCTCGCTCACGTTGCCTACAACGCCAACGATTTCACTCCAATCCGGACGGTCCGAGGCACTGGTGTCGAGCCGCACCCGTTTTCCCAGCGGTTCCTTGTTGGGGAAGTAGCGCTGAACGAAAGCTTGGTTGACGAGGGCCACAGGGGGCGCCTGGACGGTGTCGGTGGGGAGGAAGCTGCGGCCGCGAAGCAGCGGAATGCGCTGGGTGCGAAGATAATCCGGGCTAATTGTGAAGTAATCCGTCCGTTCTCTCTCCGTGCGTGACAACGCAGACTGGCCGGCAATGCTGAACGTCACAACCCGCTCGTCTTGACCGGGCACTAGTGTAGCTGTGGCACCTACGGAAATGACGCCGGGAAGTGCATCGAGGTGTTGGATGACGTTCTTGAAGAAATCCGCCTGCTTGGAAGGCTCTTTGAGATCCTACCGAGCCGACCCTGTTGAGAGCGCTGCGGAGCACGGCCACACCCCAAGAGGCAAGCAGCAGGCCCAGCGCCCCACCAGCGAAGACAAGCAGGAGGCTCTCGACCAACAGTTGCCGGACGAGCCGGAAACGACCCGCGCCTAGCGCCGCGCGGACCACTAACTCTCGTTGGCGGTCGGTAGCGCGGGTAAGCTGCAGGCTTGCAATGTTGGCGCAGGCATCATGAGGCCCAAGCTGCGGTCCTCGCGGGCTGCAGGGAGAACGCTCAGAGGGGGGAAGGCAAGCGGCGTCCACAATTGCGGGCCGTAGTGCCCCAGCTGGTAGTCCCTCGGCAGGACCCCGACCACCTTGTAGCTGTCGCCATTGAGCCGCACGGTCTCCCCTACCAGCTTTGGGTTGGAGCCGAACCGTCGTTGCCACAGTCCGTCGCTCAGGATAACCACTTGATCGTGACCAGGCTGGTCCTCACCGGGCAGGAAGGTCCGTCCCAGGGCGGCCGACACACCCAACAGATTGAAATAGCTTGCTGATACGCGCTTCCCTTCGAGCCGCTCCGGGTCACCTTCTCCCGTAAGAGCGAAATCGCTCCTTTGGCTCGCAACCATGTCCTCGAAGGCATGGCTCTGCTCCCGCCAGGCAATGAAATCAGGGACCGAAACAGGATTCCGGTCCCATCCCCATCCCAATCCCTTCGCCGGGTTGGTGCTGGAGATCATGACTACTCTGCCGGGATCTTTGATGCTCGGGGGACGCAACATCCATCCGCTTACCATGCTGAAGATCGTCGAATTGGCTGCGATTCCAAGCGCCAGCGTCACAATGGCCACGGCCGCGAAGCCCGGGTTCTTGCGGAGCATGCGCGCACCAAATCGAACATCCATGAAAAAATCTTCAATCGCCGCCCACCGCCACACCGCGCGGCTGTCCTCTTCCATCAGAGTCAAGTTCCCAAACTCCCGCCGGGCGGCGGCAGCAGCTTCTCTTCTAGACATGCCGCCGGCAACTAACTCCTCGATCTTTTCTTCAAGATGCTCCCGAATCTCTTCGGAAAGATCACCGTAGAGACGACGCCGTGAAAATAGTCGCTTCAGCCACATCATGATTCACCCGGCGCTAACACCCGCGTGATCCCGTCAAGCATCCTTTCGAAACGCGACGCCTCATGCTCCAGATGTTTCGCTCCCTTTGCCGTCAGCTTGTAAGTGCGAACACGACGATTCGTAGACGAAATGCCCCAATCGGCTTTCACCAACTCTTCCTTAAGTCGCTGAAGAGCCGGATAAAGCGAGCCTTCTTCGATTTGAAGCAAATCGTTCGACGTTCGCTTGATGTGCTGCGCGAGCGCATAGCCATGAAGCGGTTGACGCTTCAGCGTTTGGAGAATCATCATCTCCAATGCGTCAGGAAAAAGGTCTCGTTGCTCGCGGTTTTTCATGCGTGGGAAGTTCTCTCCAGGCCCTGACTCAGCTAGTGTTAGTCTAGGCCTAGAGCAAAATAGTATGGAGGCACTGCCTTGAAGTCAAGAGGAAAAAGGGGCAGCGCTTGCGGCACGCTACTTCTTCGTCTTCAACTCGCCGCCGCGGCCACTTCCATCTTTCGCGATTCCCGCCAGAGCTGAATGTACGGGTCAAGGTCCTTCATCATTTTTTGGAATTGCGCGAGGTCCAGCGATTGCGCGCCGTCGCTGATGGCTTTTTCCGGCGCGGGGTGCACTTCGACGATCAATCCGTCGGCGCCGATCGCCACGCCCGCGCGCGAAAGCGCCGGCACCAGGCTGCGCCTGCCAGTCGCGTGGCTGGGATCGAGAATCACCGGAAGATGCGTCAGTTCATTCAGCACGGGAATCGCCGCGATGTCACAGGTATTGCGCGTAACGGTTTCAAACGTGCGA
>Ga0137388_10000181_pt1 | contig 32557 bp, 28 predicted proteins | sample 15con2h14AmetaG_FD_104644 | JGI IMG/M metagenome (GOLD analysis project Ga0137388, IMG submission 104644) | Vadose zone soil microbial communities from Angelo Coast Range Reserve, California, USA - 15con2h1.4A metaG | ecosystem: Environmental > Terrestrial > Soil > Vadose zone > Saprolite...
CCTAGAACGCGCTGCCCCCGCCGCCGCCGAAGCCGCCGCCGGAAAAGCCGCCTCCGCCACCGAATCCTCCGCCGCTGCCGAATCCTGATCCACTCGAACTCGCCCGCGGAGCCGAAACGAAGGTCTGGTGCATATCCGTCGCCATGCTGTGCATGGAACTCGAGAAGAAGATCGGATTGAAACCCATGCCCGGCCCGTATCCGCCCGGCGCTACGTACCAACTGGGAGGATCTTTGACGATGCCAGCGAAGGCCTGCGCCCAATGATGCTCGACACCCAATGCCATAGCGTAAGGAAGGAATTTCTCGAAGGTGGTGGGTGGCATGAGCTTGAGCCTTTCGGCATCGACGCGGTTCATGAACTCCTGAAAACCGAGTACTGCGACGAGCGTACGCGCTCCCTTAACCGTCTTCGCGGTCATGACCCGGGCAAACAGAAACCAGATTGCCGCGGAAATCAGAACGCAACCGATCAGCAGTGGAATTGAGCTGAAGAAATTGGCCCAACCCGTGTACTGAAAAATTGCGAACGGAATCAGGATCGCCACGGCAGCCACCACGCTGAATGCATTCGCGGATTCGGGATCGAGCATGTAGATGCCTTTGCGCTTCAGCGCCGACATAATGTCTTCGCGGATCACCGGGACAGCGGTGTAGAAGCGGTTCTTGAGGCTGGAAAGCCGCGTATCCGTGCCGCCCTGGAAAATGTTCTCGAGCATCACCCGCTCGTGTGGGGCGAGATCGTTTGACCACTGATCTTTCTGCCGGAGCAGATGAAAAATGTAGTCTTTGTGCGTGAAGACCAGCCCCTTGTCGGCGACTTCCTCGATCTTGATGTATCCGCGAACCGCAAGGTCGACCATCGTCGAAGTAATGTCGCGGGGATGGATGCTGTCATCAATCAATGTGCCCGCCTCGGCGGGAGAAATGTCGGGCGGGGGCTCGTACATCGGTGCAACCGACATCCCGGCATTCGGGTCGCGCCCCTTGTACCACCACAAAGGAAACATGACTGCGAAGGTCACAAGGGGCAGAAAGACAACCGGGTTGCCGCCTAGAAACCACAACAGCTTGGTGAGCGCGCCGGGCTCGCTCAGAATTCCTTTGGGAATGTAGACGTCGATGGTCATCCCGCCGCGCATAGGCAGAGAGTTGTTGGTTTCGAACTGCACATCCGAACCGTTGACTGTAGCGGTGGCGTCGCGTTGGGTCGAGCCATAAACTCCGGTGAAAGCTTGTGCGCGCAACGATCCGGACGCCGAGGCCGGGAAGTGGACGGTCGCCGTGACATGATCGATCGGCACCGGCCAGTCGTTTCCGGTGACATTCCAGTAAAACTCGTCGTAGTCTTTGAAAAATCGCGTGCCGTTGCGGACGCGATACGCGATCTCCACTGTGCGTGTCGTATCGACAGCATCGGGGATATACATCTTCAGGTCGCGAAAGCCGCCCGAGGTCGAGGATTCGTACTTGAGTTTGTTCCCGTTTCCGTCGGTGATGCTGCTGACATTCAGGAACAGTTCGTAGTTGGTTCCGTTGGGGCCGGGATACTCGATGGGAATCGTGCGGTGAATGCCATGCCACTCGCCGACAAAGACCAGCGTGATGCGCTCGTTGACCAGGGCGCTGCCATCTTTTTCGACGGTGATGGTGTCCTGAAAATCGGCGATGCGCCAGGATTTGGCGGCCGCCGGCGAAGACGCGGCGGCGAGGCAGGCCAGGCACAGAAGCAGTCCGCGGATAGGCAGGAAAAAACCCACAACACGCCACGGACTTTGGGTGCGGCGCTTCATCGGCGCGATGAGAACTGCAGGCGATCCGGCTTTACGGATTGATGAAAAACTGACTTTGTGGATCGGAGGTTACCTCAGTGGCTAAAGCCACGGTTAGTTTTTGCGGCACTTACGGCGCGGCTGGAAGCCGCGCCCTTTCAAAGCAAAATATCCAACCTAGAATTTCACCGCGACTGGCTCGCGGTCGGCTTCGGTCGTCTCAAAGAACTGGCGCTGGGTGAAGCCAAACATTCCCGCAAGAATGTTGGTCGGGAACGACTGAATCTTCGTATTCAGGTCGCGCACTACGGCGTTGTAGTAGCGGCGCGAGTTCTGGATCGAGTCTTCGGTCTGGCTCAGCGATGCCTGCAGCTGCGTGAACTCTTCCGATGCCTTCAGTTCGGGATAATTCTCGGCCACGGCGAAGAGGCTCTTTAAGGCGCCCGTCAGCTGATTTTCAGCGGCAGCCTTGTCGGCCGGACTCGAGGCCTGCATGGCCTGGGACCGGAACTTGGCGATGTTCTCAAATGTGCCCTTCTCGTGCGCGGCATAGCCCTTTACCGTTTCGACGAGGTTGGGGATCAGGTCATGGCGGCGTTTGAGCTGGACATCGATATCCGACCAGGCTGAATCGGCACGTACCCGCAACTGCACCAGCGCGTTGTACATGCCGATCAGCACCACGGCAATCACGACGAGAATAACCAGGAAGATAATTGCGCTCATGAGCATCTCCTTGGTGCTCGGAAATGGGATGTGGAAAGCATTTTCCGGAAGGCATTTTCCGGAAGGCAATGGGACGGTAGCACAGTGAGGGCGCTGGCGCAAACGGCGAGTGCCGCCGGAGCTTTGCATTCTGCAATGGCAGCTTTACAAGACAGTGAGGTCAGGGCACTGGCGTGGCGTCCCGTAAATCACGACATTAACATGGTTCTCATCTTGAGCGAAGCGAAAGACCTGTGCACTCGCGCGATCAACTACAAAGGCCTTACATAGGTCCTTCCCCTTCGCTTTACTCAGGGTCAGGATGACAAGGGGGTGAGGGGGTCGCCTACTGTTGCGGGGCGAAGTAGCCCTTGCGGGCGCGCACTTGCAGGTCCTTCTTCAAAGAGGAGATTTCGATGGAGCGGTAGCGGCCGTCGGCGTCGAAGTCGGCGGGCTTGTAGGAGACTACGTACTGGCTGCGCAACTCGTCTTCGATGGCGGCGAAGGAATGCGTGATGTCCTTCATCTTAAAGGGGAAGAAGGCGCGTCCGCCGGTGGCTTCGGCGATCTGCTCGAGCACACGGTCGCCGCGCAGAACCAGGCCGCTGTCGTCGGTGGAGATGGCATAGACGATGACTTCGGCGCGCTGCGCCATCTCAATGGCTTGGGCGCGCGAAAACTCACTCTGATTGTCCTCGCCATCACTCACAATGATGATCGCCTTGCGAACTGGGTGGTCCGGACGGTCTTTCAGGAACTTTTCTTTGCAGGCACGATAGATCGCGTCATAAAGTGCGGTGCCGCCTCCACTGTGCAGTTTGTGCACTGCCCAGTAGAGTCGCGAATAATTATCCGTAAAATCCTGCGCCATTTGACTGCGGGTGTTGAATCCAACCACAAAGGCGCGATCAAAATGGGCCCGGATCGTCTTTTGGAGGAAAGTGGTTGCCGCGTCCTGCTCGAACGTAAACCGGCTGTTCACGGAACCGCTGGCGTCAATCAGCAGGCCGAGTTCGAGCGGCAGATCTACTTCGCGACGAAAGTTAATGATGGCGCTGGGCGGCTTGTGATCGTCCAGGATGCTGAAATCTTTCTGGTTCAGGTCGCGGACGAACTTGCCGTGTTTGTCGGTTGCAATGAAGAGAACGTTGACCTCATCCACGCGCTTGTGGATGGTGATGAGGGCGCCTTGCGGGTCGTCATCAGAGGTTGTCGAGGCGGAAGAAGTGACGTTGGGGGCGCCCGAGACATAGGCAGACTGGGCGGGGGACGGGGCAGCAAAAGCCCCGATTGCCACTGCGAGTGCGACACACCGACAAATGAGTTTCGTGTACTTCATGCCCGGTAAAACCCAATTTTTCACTCTCAACCACGCCAAACGGCACTTTCAACTGATTAGATGCACGCCAGATGCCGAAAAGGAGCGGAACTGAGAGAGTCGTATCTCATTGACTTTAGGAGCCCGGCCGCAGAGTGCCAAGTTACAAAAGGAGCACTCCGTTTGGTCATGTCCCGAAAAGCAGTACAGATTCTGCCACCTAACCGATCTTAATTTCTCTGCAGTGTGTACCGGAGGGTCTTCCTACTGGGTTCACGAGGCATTCTTAGGGTTAAGATATTGCAGATGGTGTGTCGAGTTTCTGCACACACTCTGGAGGGTTCATGAGAAAAATCACAGCATTTTTGTTAGCGATACTTCTGCTGGCCGTGCCCGCTCTGGCGGCTAACGACGAAAAGGAAGAGGAGCGCGTCAAAGACGCGGGAGAGGTGCTGAAAGAAATTCTGAACATTCCTGACGACATTCCCCAGGATCTGCTGGATAAGGCCGAATGCCTGATTATTCTTCCTTCAGTGAAAAAGGCAGCTTTCGGCATTGGCGGAAGCTACGGGCGTGGGGTGATGGTCTGCCGCAACGGTGAGCATTACACCGGCAAGTGGGGAGCGCCCGCGCTGTACGCACTGGAGGGAGTGAGCATCGGCTTTCAATTGGGCGGACAGGCGACGGACTTCGTACTTCTGGTGATGAATCCGAAGGGCGCCCGGTCATTGCTGACGAGCAAGGTGAAGCTGGGCGCGGATGCGTCCGCTGCCGCCGGGCCCAAGGGACGAACAGCCGAAGGCGCGACCGACGTCGTCATGAACGCGGAGATTCTGTCATATTCCCGTAACAAAGGACTGTTCGCGGGAGTCTCGCTGGAAGGGTCAACCCTGCGTTCGGATGGCAGCGCGAATGAAAAGTTGTACGGCAAGAAACTGACCGCCAAGGAGATCATCCGCGGGGGGAGAGTTGGAATTCCGGCGAGCGCGCACCAGTTGGTGTCGCTGCTTGATTCCAAGTCGCCGACTAACAAGTCGGAGCCGAAGTCGCTGAAATAGTGTAATCGTACAGTTTCATAAGGAAGCGAGCCAAACGCGCGATTATTGGGTCGCAAAGAACGCGACCCTTCGGCACGTTTCGCTTGCTCAGGGCAGGCTCCTTCGCGCGCCTCGCTCAGATTCCTCTCTGCGCAAAGAACGCTTGCACGGAATGACAGGCAAACTGCACCACTACCCGAATAATTCTCGACTGACATGACCGCCAAACCTGTGTCCAACCAATCTGCGTCCAACAAATCTGGGTCCAAGATCCGATGCGGATGGGCGAGCGGCGAACTCTATGTTCGCTATCACGACGAAGAATGGGGCGTGCCCGTTCACGATGACAGAAGGCTCTTTGAATTCCTCATCCTCGAAGGGGCCCAGGCGGGATTGAGTTGGAGCACAATCCTTAACAAGCGGGACAACTATCGAGCTGCGTTCGACGGATTCGATCCCGCGGTGGTTGCCCGCTACGACCGGAAGAAGACTCAACAGTTGTTGCGGAATGAGGGCGTCGTCCGCAATCGCTTGAAAATTGCCTCGGCGGTGGAGAATGCGAAGGCGTTCCTGCGGGTGCAGCAGGAGTTTGGCAGCTTCGATCGCTACATCTGGCAGTTTGTGAACGGCAGACCGAAGGTGAACTCATGGAAGCGCCTTGGCCAACTACCGGCGCGTACGGCTGAGTCTGACGCCTTGAGCAAGGACCTGAAGCGTCTCGGCTTCAACTTTGTAGGCTCGACGATCTGCTATGCGTTTATGCAGGCAGTGGGCATGGTGAACGACCATCTCGTCTCTTGTTTTCGCAACCGCGCCCTTGCCGGGGGTAATCACCGAGCTACTCCAAAGTGATTGCGGCCTTGCGGATTGGCTTGAGTGCAATCCGCTGGCGCGCTATTCTGCAGTTAACGGTGGGGCTTGGGCTCCCGTACTTCCTGCATGCGCGTGAGAGGGAACATCTTCGGACGCCTTCCCGTCGCTAAGAAACTGCAAGTCATCGTTGGCGTATTCGTCGCCATCGTAATCTGCGTCTTTTGCCTGGGCGCTCTTCGTTCCGACATCTTGACCGGCACTCGCGCCTACGTTGGTGGCGAAGGGTTGTGGTCGAAGGCCGAGAAGCGAGCTGTCATCTCGCTCGCCAGGTATGCGGAAAGCCGCCGTGAGAGCGACTATGAGGAATATCTTGCTGACATCGCCGTGCCCGCCGGTGACAAGGAAGCCAGGCTGCAGTTGGAGCGGGGGACACCCGACATGAGCGTCGTGCGGCACGGGTTCATTCAAGGGCGCAACAGTCCGGAAGACGTCGAGAGCATGGCTGAGTTGTTCCGCCGGTTTCGGCACGTGGGTTACATGGCGCAGGCGATCGCGATCTGGACGCAGGGCGATCAGTACATCGACCAACTACGGCAGCTGGCCAGCGATCTCCACCAGGAAGTGAACGCGAGGCATCCCGATGCGCGGCGGATGCAGCAGATCACCGACCAGTTGGCCACCGTTGATGCGCGCCTTACCCCACTCGAAGACGAATTTTCCGCGACGCTGGGCCGCGGGGCGCGTTGGACGAATCGTCTGCTGGCGGGGGTCACCTTCACCGCAACCGGACTGCTTCTGATCCTCGGTATCGTCCTGTCTGCGGTCGTCCTGAAACAGATTCGTAACTCCGAGGAGAAGTACCACAATCTCATCAACACCGCGAGTGACGCGATTCTGGTGATCGATGCCGAAAGCCGCCTGATTCTTGAAGCCAACAACAAAGCCTGCGAACTGCTGGGGATTCCTGAGCACGAACTGCTGGGCACGCGTGACGATCAACTGTATCCCGCAGACAAGCGGGAGGAGTATCGCCGGTATCTGACGCCGCCTACGGGCGGGACGGCCCGCGGAGGGGAGCTGGAGCTGCGCCGGGCGCATGGGTCAATCGTACCAGTGGAAGTGAGCGCGGGAACCGCGGAGATCAGCGGGCGGCGGGCGGTGGTTGGAATTTTCCGCGACATTCGCGAGCGCTTCGAAGCCGCAGCCGTCCTGCGGCGCAGCGAGGAGCGTTTTGGCTACCTCATCCAGAATCTTTCCGACATCATCACGGTGGTTGCGGTGGACGGCACCATGCTTTATCACAGTCCATCGGTAGAGCGCGTGGTCGGCTACCGGCCGACGGAACTTATCGGAAACAGCCTGCTGGACTTCATTCATCCCGAGGATCTCGCCTCGGTGCGGGCTGCTCTGGAACGAGTGGCGCTGGAGCCGGGAACGGCGGTCCCTCCGGAATTTCGTTTCCGTCATAAAGATGGATCCTGGGTGTGGCTCGAAGCCTTCGGCAACAATCTGCTGAACGACGCCGCGGTGGGTGGACTTGTCTTTACCTCGCGGGACGTGACCGCACGCCGGGGGCTGGAAGAGCAGGTTCGCCAGTCTCAGAAGATGGAAGCGGTGGGCCGGCTGGCCGGGGGAATCGCGCACGACTTCAACAACATGCTGATGGTCATTCGCGGATACGCGGAAATTGTGATGCATCATGCAGCCGGGGTTCAGGGGGTTCGGCAGAGCGCGGAGACGATCGTGCGGACCACGGAAAGCGCCGCCAGCCTGACCCGGCAACTGCTGTCGTTCGCGCGCAAGCACGTCTTCAGTCCGCAAGTCATCGATCTGAACGCTCTGGTCGGCGAAATGAGTAACATGCTGCGCGGGCTTCTGGGTGAGGAGATGGAACTGGTAGTCAAGCTCGACCCGTGGCTGGGCTCGATCAGCGCGGACCCCGGACAGATCGAGCAAGTCATCATGAACCTTGTGGTGAACGCGCGCGATGCGATGCCCCAAGGCGGGAAGCTCGGATTGGAAACGGCGAACATGAACGTACAGGATGGCTCTGTCCGCCATCATGACGTAGTTCCGGCCGGCAAGTACGTGCGGCTCACCGTTTCTGACACCGGGGTTGGCATGAATCCCGAGACCCAGAGCCACATCTTCGAGCCTTTCTTCACTACGAAGAGCAAAGAGGAAGGCACCGGCCTGGGTCTGTCGGTGGTGTACAACATTGTGCACGACAGTGGCGGGCATCTTTGGGTGAACAGCGAACCGGGCCGCGGGTCGTCGTTTCACATTTACTTTCCGCGCGTGGAGAGCGTGCCGGAAGGGCGTCCGGCGCGGGCGTCAGCCGATTCAGCACGCAGCGGGACCGAGACCATCCTTGTGGCAGAAGACCAGCCTGACCTGCGCTGGATGATCTGCCAGTATCTGCAGGAACTCGGCTACTCCGTACTGGAAACGAAGGATGGTACCGATGCGGCGGCGCTGGCAGAGCAGTACAAGGGCAGGATCGATGTGCTTCTCACCGATGTTGTGATGCCCGGGATGCGCGGACCTGAGGTCGCGAAGCGACTCGCTTCCACCCGGCCGGGCATGAAAGTGATGTACATGTCGGGTTATACGGAAGGTGGCTTTGAGTCGGGAGCCGAGGAACAATTGGGCGAGACTGCGTCACTGCTGCAAAAACCGTTCCGGCTCGATCATTTGGCTTCCAAGATCCGCGAGGTTCTTGGCGCAGCGAGCTGGCGGTGAGAGTTTTGTGGTGTGTGATTTTGCGGCACTTACGGCGGGGCTCGAAGAGTGTGCGTGAGAATTCGTGCCGTCCTTACAGGACTCGCTCCGTTTCCCCCTTTCCCAGGACTTACGTCCCTTCGGCAGGCTCAGGGCAGGCTCTGGGCTAACGAATGCCGCCCCTCTTCGGGGCTTCGGCTTTGCTCGTTGTTTTCTACTCGTTCGTGCGAGAGTTGGTTCTCGCGCACACTCTAGAAGCCACGCCCTTTTCAAAACAGAACCGCAATCAGTCTTTTAGCGAACTGTTAAGCCGGCATGGGTTTTCGAACTGGGGCGGCGGTGAGGGGCAACTCCAGGCGAAAGATTGTTCCCTTCCCCGGTTCGCTTTCCACGGCAATGATTCCGCGGTGCTGCTGCACGATCCATTGGGCAATGGATAAACCTAAGCCCGCTCCGCCCATTTCGCGGCTGCGTGCCTTGTCCACGCGGTAGAAGCGTTCGAACACTTTGCCCTGCTCTTCGGCCGGGATTCCGATTCCCGTATCCTCAATGACAACGACTGCCTTGTCGGTCTTGTGTTCGAGCGATAGCCTTACCGTGCCCGGTGATGGGGTGTACTTGAAGGCGTTGTCCAGCAGGATATTCACCACCCGTCTCAGGGCTGTTTCGTCGGCCAGCACAAAAGATTCGGAAACTCCAAGGCTGTCGCTGAATTGCAGGTTGCGGATGGTGGCCACCTGGCGCCAACTCTCGACCATGCCGCGCAAGGTCGCCTGCAAACTCACGGGACGCATGTGCAGCATCTCTCGCCCCGAATCGGCGCGGGCCAGAGCCAGTAGTTCTTCAATCAGCGAGGTGGCCCGCTCCGCCTCGAACAGAATGTGGCGCAGCGACTCCTGGTATTCGGCCTCATCCCGCGATCGTCGCAGCGCGAGTTCGGCCTCGGTGCGAACCAGAGAAATCGGTGTCCGGAGTTCATGGGAGGCGTCGGCAGTAAACTGCGTGATTCTGAGGAATGCACGCTCGATACGATCGAGCATTTCGTTCAGAGTATCCGACAGGCGCTGGAGTTCGTCTCCGGTCTCGAGCTTCTTGAGCCGGCTGTCGAGGTTGGTTCCGGTAATCGCGCGTGCGGTTTGCACAATCGAATCCACGGGAGCGAGTGCTCTCCGGCTAAGCCAGTATCCGCCAGCCGCGGCAATCAGAAAAAGCAGGGGAGCGAACATCAGCAGATACAGCCGGAAGGAAGACATGGCCTCGACGACATCTTTGTTCGGCACACCTGACTGCACGGTGTAGGTACGTCCGTTCAGATGCAACGCCTGGGTAACGAATCGGAATGGCCTTCCGCTCAGCCTGCGATCATCAAAGGACGCCCGCCACACGAGATTTGGTTCGACGGTGGGCAGCGGGTGTTGCTGAAGGAAAGCAGAGCGGTACACCCACTGTCCATTCCCGGCATAGACCTGCAGATAATCCCCCGAGTGCTCGAGGACGTAGGTCTCTTCGAATTCCTCTTGAAGTTTTGAGAGCGAGGCATCTTTGTCCTGAGCGCGCAGAAAGCTTTCCAGATCTTCGACCTGGCTTTCGAGGCCATCGTCGACCAGATCGTACACATGGTGCCGCAACACGAACCACATGCCGGCACCAAAGATCAGCTGGGCCCCGGCGAAGATCGCCAGATACCACAGCGTTAACCGCATGCCGATGGAGAGCTTGCTCATGGTTCGCTTCTCATGGTTCGCTTCTCATGCTTCCCCATCGGAACGGATCATGTATCCCACGCCGCGCACCGTGTGAATGAGCTTGACCCGGCCGGCAGGGTCAATCTTGTTGCGCAGCAGATGCATAAATGCGTCGAGCGTGTTTTCTTCGATCTCGCGGTCGAAGCCCCACACCGCCTCGATCAATGCCCGCCGCGAGATGACCTTGCCGGCGCGATACATGAGCCGCTCGAGCAGGTTGTACTCGGTGCGGGTCAGAGAGATGCGAACGTCACCGCGAGTCACCTCGCGGCTGGCCGGATCGAGCACCAGATCGGCAATCTTGAGTTTCGTCTCCTCCGCGGCCAGGGCCCTCCGCTTGACGGATCGCAGCCTGGCCAGAAGCTCGTCGAAGGAAAACGGTTTGGTCATGAAGTCATCCGCGCCCAGGTCGAGGCCGCGGACAACGTCGGGGACGGCGTCTTTCGCAGTCAGCATCAGGACGGGAGTCCGGTTCTTTTCGGCGCGGAGCCGCTTCGCCATCTCGTAGCCACTCATTTTCGGCATCATCACATCCAGGATGATGACGTCGAACTCGTAAGCCTTGGCCATGGCCAACCCTTCGACGCCGTCGGGGGCGCACACCGCGTAGTGACCTTCCTCGGTCAGACCCTTGCGCAGCAGGTCGGCCATGCGGACTTCGTCTTCTACGATCAGCAGCTTCATCGGAAACTCAGGAGAACGTTTCGGGTCTGTCGGCCGACAGTTCTATGCCAGCCCAAAGCCGAAGTCTAAAGCGAAAACCCAGCGATACGCACAATAAACGGCGGAACTAAGAAAGAAATTATTGCCATGGGATTCAGAAGGTTTTCAGGTTTCCCGTGTAGAGGGAAAGCCCTGCAAGTCTCCGGAACCGGGCTGTCTGGTTGGCACGCGGGAATCACAATCCCAGGCCCGGGCACGACGCCTGCCCACTGCAAGGCATTTTGGTAATATTCCCTCCGCAACCAATTGTTCAATCAGGAACCACTCCCTACCCCATGGAGCCGCACGCGTTCATCGCCGAAGTGTATCGACGCATGTCGCTGCGTCATCAAGCAGAAAGGTTGCATCCGGAATGGCCGGAGACCCAAAGGCACACGACAGTAGTTCGCGCTACCGCCGAGTATGCTCCCTACCTGCCGCCGGAAAAGAACGCCGCCATCCTCGACATTGGGTTCGGAACCGGCTGGTTCCTCGGTGCCTGCCTTAAGCTCGGTTACCGCAATCTTGCCGGCGCGGATTTCGGAATCCCGAATAAATCCCACGTGCGAGGTTGGGCGCCCGAGTGTATCAGCTTGCATGAAATCCAGGGCAATATTGGGGATTTTCTAAGCGACCGGAAGGAACAATATGACTTCATCCATATGTCGCACGTGATCGAGCACATACCGAAGTATTCGCTCTTGTGGGTGACCGATGCATTGTATTGGGCCTTGAGACCGGGAGGGTCAGTACTTCTGCGCACTCCGAACATGGAAGGTCCTTGTGCGAACTCGAGCCTGTATGTGACGTTGTCCCATGAATATGGATTTGCCGGGTCGAATCTGATTTCGCTGCTCGATATCTGCGGATTCGACAATGTACAGCTATTGAACTTCGACGAACCTCACCCGACGATCAAACAGCGGCTCGGCGGCATCCTGCGTTGGCCGTTCCTCAAAACAAGCGGAATCCGGCACCGGCTCTTTGGCGTGAATCATGGGGGGCAATTTGGAACTGAATTGATTGTGATGGGAAAGCGAGGCGAATGGCCGCCATTCTTCGATCGACAGTATCGTTGAAGGCGCGGCCAAACCCGCGCCCACATGGAGCGTTCGCGGCTACCGGGGCCGAAATCGAACAGGGGGGGAATCTACTTCCTACCGTTAACCAATGGGTTATCAGGCTTTTATACGAGTAGCATCCGTGATATAACCGCCCGTGAGCATAAAAGCGGGCGTCCGCCCGCCCGGAGCTTGTTTTGACGGCATTGGCCTCAAGCATAGAAAAACAGAGACCAGGCCCTGATAGAGGAGGAACTGTGTCCGAAGAAGCGCGGACCGGGAAAAGGTTTCCCCTGCATTTGCCCATCAAGATTCACCAGGCAGAAGTGGGTGGTGAAGCCAAGGGAGTTACAGGAGATCTGAGCGCGGCCGGTGTATACATCCGCGCGGATGCCTCGCTGGACGTTGGCTCGCCCGTGGAATTCGAAATCACGCTGCCGCCCGATGTGACGGGTGGTACCGAGAACGTGAGGATCCAGTGCAAAGGTCGCGTGGTGCGCACGGATGAATCCGGCAAAGGCGATGAAGGCCGCGGCGTGGCCTGCGTGATCGACTCATACGAGTTCATTCGGAACTCTTAACCTTTTGCAGCAACTTTTGGGAGCGTTGAAACATGCTCAAACTGATTCTGGCCGATAACCAGGCAATCTTCCGGGCGGGCATCGCCAAAGTGCTTGCCGTCGAAGATGAGATGCGCATCGTGGCCCAGGCGCAGACGCCCGAACAGATGTTCATGGCCTTAGACAAGTTCCGCGCCGCAGTTTTGGTGGTGGCGGGGGGATTCCACAACGACTTTGCCGCCATCGTGCAGGCGGCGAACAAAGCCAAGACTCGCGTGGTCATACTCGCGGATACGGGCGAGAGCGCGCAGCGGCACATGTCGAATGGCGCTCACGGTGTCGTCTACCGCAACGTGACCAGCGCGGCACTCGTCGATTGCGTCCGCAAAGTGGCGCGCAACGAAACCTGGGTGCAGGATGTCGCGGTGCCCAGCGAGCTCACCGAGAACGATATGGTCGGGCTGCGCGTCCGCGACCGGCTGACAGCGAAAGAGCTTCGCATCGTGGCCCTCATCGTGCAGGGCTACAAGAATAAAGAAATCGCCACGCAGCTCGGCACCACGGAGCAGGTGATCAAGAACTACCTGCGCAACGTCTACGACAAGATTGGCGTGTCGGACCGGCTGGAGCTGGCGCTGTTCACCATTCATCACCGGATTCTGAATGAGGCCGCCGCCGCTACCGCCGCGGGCTCGGTGCCACAGCCTCCGGCGGGCGTTGCACAATAAATTTCAAATCAAGGCAAGATCTGAAGGCCGCCAACTCTGGCGGCCTTGATGATTTTAGGGCGGACCGCGAGCCTACTCGGTCCTCAAAGCTCTTGCCGGATCAATCGAAGCTGCTCGTCGTGCCGGAATGAAGCCGGCCATCGACGCGGCCAATGCCAGCGTCAAAACGGATGCCAGAAGGACGGCGGCATCGACTCCCTTGACTTCGTAGAGCTGCGCTTGTACGAATCGTGCGCAGAGCAGCGCTGTCGGAAGGCCGATCGCTAAGCCGAGGGCCGCCTGCATCGCCGCACCCCGCATGATCATGGCGGTAACCTTGGCGCGCTCCGCTCCCAGAGCCATGCGAATTCCGATCTCCGAGGTGCGCCGCGCGACCGCATAGGCGCTCACGCCGTAGAGGCCGAGCGTTGCCAGAAGCAGGGCCAATGCACCCAACAGCATGGTCAGGCGCGCCAGCATGTGATCGTCCGTGAATTGGTCGGCGATCTGCTGCTCAAACGTCTGAAACTTCACAACCGCCAGGTTGGGATTGATTTTGGAAAGCGTTCGGCGCGCCAGGGCTTCCATGTCACTGCTCGGATGAGCGGTCTTCAACACGAACGCTCCCACATACATCCCCTCGTCTTTTTCGATAGGATTCTTGTCACTGGCGGGCCGTTGCAGCAGGGGCACGAAGTACATCAAATGGTCCTTCCAACGTACGTCCTGGTAAACCGTGTCCTGGACTACTCCCACGATCTCATAGTCGTGAGTCGAGTGTTCGCCACCGCCGAAGTAATGACCGACAGGATTTTCGCCCGGCTTGAACAGCTTCTTCACGAACGTCTCGTTTACCACCGCCACGGTTGCGGAGGTCGCCGTGTCCTGCACACCGATGCTGCGTCCCATCAGCACGTGGGTCCCCACGGAGGCAAAGTATTCGGCGTTCGCCCTTAGGACCGAAGATGAGACGTGCAAATCTTCCTGCCCCTCCACTCGCACCGACGAGCCGTTGTTGTTATCTTCCATCGGTGTATAGCTGACAATGCCTACTTGTTCAACGCCCGGTATGGCGTGAAATTGCTGTTCGATGGCACGGTATAGATCGCCGACCTGCCTCTGCGAATAGCCCGCGGCCTGGGGATTGAAGTGGACGATGTAGCGGTTCTTTGACTCAAGCTTAAGGTCGGTGTGTTGGAGTTTGCTCAGGCTCTGAGAAAACAATCCCGCGCCCACCAGCAGCACGAGCGAAAGCGCCGCCTGCACGACCACGAGGCCGCGCTGCAGCAGAGTAGCTCCGCCAGTGGTCCGAGTGCCGCTGCGGAGCGCTTCCACCGGCTCTGCTTGCGCCGCAATCCAGGCGGGGGCAACGCCGAACAATACGCCCGTCAGCAACGACACCCCAAATGCAAACGCGATCACCTGCGGGGACGGATTGGCATGGATCGGCAAAGCCGTCGCGTCGGGGAAGGCCAGCGCCAGCAACATCTTGGTTCCCGCATAGGCCACGGCGAGCCCGGCGATTCCGCCCAGACCCGCCAGCAGCAGACTCTCTGTCAGCAACTGGCGCACGATCCGGTAGCGCATCGCGCCTAGCGCGGTCCGCACTGACATCTCCGATTTTCGGCCCATACCACGAGCCAGAAGCAGATTGGCGATGTTCGCGCAGGCGATCAACAACACGAGTCCGGAACTCCACATCAATAGTTTCAGGTGCGACGCATACTGTTGCTGCATGCCCTGAATGCCGGCCCCGCCCGGCGTCAGGATAAGGTGCGCCCGCGCCAGCGCTGCCTGACTATCTTTCGATGAGTATGTGTGCGTGGGTGTGAGAGCTTGCCGCAGCAGACCGCTAAGCTTTGCCTGGAGTTGGAGCTTCGACACGCCCGGCTTCACGCGGCCGATCATGTAAAGCCAGTTACCATCGGGATCGTGCACGTACGCTACATTCGCCAGCGCCGGCATCGATTCAATGGGGAGATAGAAGTCTGGAGGGGCGCTTGAAAGCCGGTCCCCGTAGAAACCTTCGGGTGCAATTCCTGCAATGGTTACGGGCTGGGTATTTACAAAAAATGTGCTGCCGACGATGGAACCATCTCCGGCGTAGTTGTTCTTCCACGCTTCATAACTCAAGACCGCAACGGGAGCCGCGCCTTGAACATCGTCCGCATCGGCCAGCAGCCTGCCCGCGCGAGGCTGTAGCCCAAAAGTTCGAAAGTAGTTGCCGGAGACGAATTCTCCCATGACCGACCGCGCGCTTTCCAGCGTGGCTCCTCTCCGAACGACAACCGGCCGGAAAGCAAATCCCGCCTGCATGGCCGCAAGTTCCTCGAATTCGGGCGCGTTCTTCTTCAAGTGCTCATAGACTGCCGTGGAGAAAAGCGCATAGTCCCCGTCGTCGCGATAGCCGAATCCCACACAGCACATGAATTCATCGCCCAGCTTCACAAGCCGTTCAGGCTCAGCCACAGGAAGGTTCTTCATCATGACCGCATTCAGCAAGGTGAAGATGGCAGCGTTGGCCCCGATTCCCAGGGCAAGGGTGAGGACGGCGACGGCGGTGAATCCGGGTGTCTTGCGGAGCTGGCGCAGTGCGAAGCGCAGGTCTTGCAGTAGTGTCGAAAACATAGCTCTCCCCTTACGTGCGAAGCAGGCAGCAGATTGCGTTCCAATCCGTTGGTGAGCTAGTCCCTTGTTTATCTGGTACTTGGAGAATTCGCGAACGTGATCACTGTCCGCCGGTGAGTTTGGGCGTCCGGAAGCGGACACTTCGAGCGAGTTGCCGGGGTTCCGCGGCGCCCCTGGTCTGAACGATGTCTAGACGATCTTCTCTCCGACGGCCTTCGCCTGCGTGAACAGGTAGAGGTAATCCGGACCGCCGGACTTGGAGTCCGTGCCGGACATGTTGAAGCCGCCGAAGGGATGCGCGCCCACCATGGCTCCAGTGCATTTGCGGTTGATGTACAAGTTGCCGACGTGGAACTCGCGGATGGCGCGCTCGATCTTGTCGCGGGACTTGGTGTAGACGGCGCCAGTCAGGCCGAACTCGGTATCGTTGGCGATCTGGAGGGCATGATCGAAGCTGCGAGCTTTGATCACCGCCAGCACCGGGCCAAAGATTTCTTCCTGCTCGAGCTTCGACTTCGGCGGGATATCAGCAATGACGGTTGGGCGGATGTAGTAGCCCTCTCCGGCTTCGGTGGCACGCTCGCCTCCGGTGATGAGGCGTCCGTCCTTCTTGCCCTGCTCGATGTAGCCGAGAATGGTCTTCATCGAGCTTTCGTTGATGACCGCACCCATATTGGAGTTTTCCGCGGGATCGCCAACGGTGATGGTTTCCACACGCGTCTTCAATTGCTCGAGAAACTTGTCATAGACGCGTTCGTCGACGATGGCGCGGGAGCACGCGGAACACTTTTGTCCCTGGAAGCCGAATGCGGCTTGCGCCACGCCTTCGACGGCGGCGGCGACGTCGGAGTCGGCGTCGACGATGATGGCGTCCTTGCCGCCCATTTCGAGGATGGTGCGCTTGATCCAGATCTGGCCGGGAGCTTGCTTCGCAGCTGTCTGGTTAATGTGGAGTCCCACTTCGCGGGAGCCGGTGAAGGCGACGTAACGCGTCTTGGGATGAGCGACCACGGCATCGCCGAAGCTGGCGCCTGCGCCCGGACAGAAGTTGACAACGCCTTCGGGCAGGCCTGCTTCTTCCAGCAGTTCGATGAACTTGGCCGCTATGGTCGGCGAGTCGCTCGACGGCTTCAGAATCACGGTGTTGCCGCTGACGATCGAGGCCAAGGTCATCCCGGCCATGATCGCGCAGGGAAAATTCCACGGCGGAATCACGGCGCCCACGCCGAGCGGGATGTACATCAGCGAGTCGTGCTCACCGGGCAGTTGCACGGGAGTCTCCGCCTTGGCAAAGCGCAGCGCTTCGCGCGCGTAGAACTCGCAGAAGTCGATGGTCTCGGAAATGTCGGCGTCGGCCTCGGCCCAGTTCTTGCTCACTTCGAAGACCAGCCAGGCCATGTACTCCATCTTGCGCTGGCGCATGAGGTCAGCGGCGCGGAATAGCAGGCTGGCGCGCTCTTCGACCGGCGTGCGGCTCCACGACTCAAATGCCTTGAGGGCGGCTTGCATTGCGGGCTCGACGTGCTCTTTGCCGGCTTTCTGATGGATGCCGACGATCTCGGAGGGCCGCGAGGGATTCAGAGATTTGATCTTGTCCGTAGTCGTGATCCGCTTGCCGCCGATGATCAGGTCATATTCGCGGCCGAGTTGGGGGCTAACTTTGGCAATTGCGGCGCGCATCTTGCGGGCGTTTTCTTCTTTGCGGAAATCGAAGAATGGTTCGTTGACAAAGGGGCCCTGATGCAGGGCCGTGCGGGGTCGGACGGGGGCTTCGAGCGTTGCCATGTTGCACCTCGGAAGGAATTTCAGGTCCGGGATCGGACGTTTGCTCTAAGGATTACGAATTATTGTAGCACTGGGAAGACTGGGAAGTGCCGCCTCGCTGCGCTCGGCGGGACAGCCGAGGCGGCTGTCCCTACGTGAGCGTTAACAGACACGACATCCTAGCGCCAGTCATCACGATCGTGCCAGCGATAGTCGTCGCGATTCTGGTACCAACAGCGGCGATATCCATAGGCACCGTAGCCTCGCTGGTAGCCACTCTCATACCCGCTGCGATACGCCTGTTTGTAGCGGCCGCGCGAGCCCATCCAGCGCTCGTAACCGCCGGCGTCTTCCCACAAGCCGCTCTTGTAGTTATAGCGGTATCCCTGCATACGATCGTACTGGCCGCGCTGGACGCCGTCCTGATATCCATTGCGGTATCCGTGCTCGCGAGCCTCGTCGTGACGGTAGTTATCCCGGCGGTAGTAGTCATCGTCATCTGCCCACGCCAGGCTTCCGAATGCCAGCGAGACCGTCGCAGCCAGCGCTGCTAACCTCACGCCGCGCAGCAACACGGTCTTCCACGATTTCGTTCGAAACATGATCACCTCCGCAATGAAGCTTCCGGGGGTAAGCTTCAACCTCATAACAAATGGGATGCGTTGGGTGCGCCGCCGCGATGCCTGCCCGGGAGGGGCGGAAATCCCGTAGGCATTAGTGGATTGGCTGGTGATGCGCAGACGCGCGCAACTTTATTTTGGATCAAGTGTTTAGGCGGCGCTCAAGCTGGGGTCCTAAATTCATCAACCACGAAGGACACGAAGTAACACGAAGGTGTGAGTCCTGAGGGTTTACTTTGTGCCCGTTCGTGTCTTTCGTGGTTCATGAGGACATCACTGGCGCTCGGTTCGCGCTTCATCCGCCGCGGTGGTAGACTCGAACGTTTTCATAGCGCGGCTCTGCAGTGCGAGGCAAACGGCATGGAAATCAAGCGCGTAGGAATTGTGGGCGCGGGAACTATGGGCAACGGTATCGCCCATGTATTCGCCCGCAGCGGTTATTCCGTGGTCTTGTGCGATGTGGGGCAGCGCTTTCTGGACCGCGCGCTTGAGACCATCGCAAAGAATCTTGACCGCGAAGTGGCGAAGAACAAGATCACGTTGGACGACAAGGCGTCGACCTTGAAGCGGATTGAAGCTGTGGTCGACCGTCCCCGGCTCGCGGATTGTGACTTCGTGATTGAAGCAGCCACGGAAAAGTTCGAAATCAAAGCGGAAATCTTTCGCGACCTGGAACGGCTGGCGCGGCCCGAAATTATTCTCGCATCGAATACTTCGTCCATCTCAATCACCAAGCTGGCCGCATTGACCAAGCGGCCGGAGAAAGTCATCGGGATGCACTTCTTCAATCCCGTGCCGGTGATGAAACTGGTGGAGGCGATCCGCGGCCTGGCCACTTCTCAGGAAACTTTTGCCACTGTGCGCGACCTGGCAGTGAAACTGGAAAAGACTCCGGTGGAGGTGAATGACGCGCCGGGCTTCGTTTCTAACCGCGTGCTGATGCCGCTGCTGAACGAGGCGATGTATGCGGTCATGGAGGGGGTCGCAACCGCCGAAGCGGTCGACGAAGTCTTCAAGTTGGGTATGGCGCATCCGATGGGGCCGCTCACGCTGGCTGATTTCATCGGGCTCGACGTTTGCCTGGACATCATGCGCGTGCTGCTTGATGGGTTGGGGGATCCCAAGTACCGGCCGTGTCCGCTGCTGATCAAGATGGTGGATGCGGGATGGCTGGGGAGGAAGAGCGGGAGAGGGTTTTATCAGTATTGAATTGTTAATTGTTGATTGTTGATTGCTGATTGTTGATTGTTGATTTTCAATTGGCGATCGACACGCCGACCTCGAATGACCAGCCAGGAAAGCACACGTCCAGTCTCCAGGCCACGCGCCAGAACTGACATCCCTTTCTACTTGCTGGCGGCGGTCTGCGGCATTGGCACAGGCTGGGCTGATGTTGCCATCAACGATCTGCTGTTTACCGCTTTGCTGGTGCTGGCGTCGTGTATGTTGCTGGGATTGCTGGCTCCTCGATGGCCTTGGCGGTGGGTCGTAGCGGTTGGAGTCTTCATTCCTTTGACCGAACTTGCGGCTTACTTGATGAGCACGGTGAAGCCTACCCGCGCGCAGATTTGCGGATCGTTTCTGGCATCCTTGCCGGGGATTGCGGGGGCTTATGGCGGGTCGTTTATGCGCGGCGTGGTGCGCAACTTGAGGCAGGGAAAGTAGGGGGACCTCGGACCTCAGACTCCGGACGTCAGGCAGTCCAGGCCGAGGTCTGAGGTCCGAGGTCCGCACTGAGGTATCGGCTGCTAGAAAGTTACTATTGATTCCACAGTTTCTGCGCGTATGCTGGCGAGCATGGGTGTGAGTGTCTCTATGCTGGCCAGCGGCAGCCGGGGAAATTGTGCCATGGTTGCCAGCACGCGCACCAGGATTCTAGTCGATGCGGGAATCTCCTGCCGGGAGACCTTCAAGCGCATGAAGGCGCTGGCGGAGGATCCGCATTCGCTCTCCGCCATTCTGATCACTCACGAGCATTCCGATCACGTTTACGGTTTGGCTACGCTGGCCAAGAAGCTGCACATCCCTATCTTTATGACTGGCGCCACGCACCAGGCTTGGGCGCGTGCGATGAGGGATGAAAAAGGCGAGCGCCCAAAACTCGATAAGTTGGAGAAATTCGAATCCGGCCACAGCTTTCAGGTTGGCGACATTGCGGTGAAGCCATTCACGATTCCTCATGACGCCGCCGATCCGGTGGGATTCACGTTTCGCGCGGATGGAATCAAGGTGGGGATTGCCACCGACCTGGGCTATCTGCCGGTCAGTGTGCGCGACCACCTGCGCGGGTGCGATGTGCTGGTGATGGAATCGAATCACGATCTGGAGATGCTGCGCGGCGGGTCCTATCCCTGGTCGATCAAGCAGCGGGTGATGAGCCGTGTGGGGCACCTCTCGAACGAGGCCCTCGCGGATTTCTTTACCAACGACTATGATAATAAAGCAGCGTTTGTAGTGTTGGCGCATCTCTCTGAGCAGAACAATCACCCAGAGATAGCCCGGAGAGAAGCGGAAAAGGCTCTGGCCAACCGGGGCGGCCTGTTTCATAACCGCGTGCTGCTGGCAGCGCAGTCTGAGGCCTTGGAGCCGATCCGACTATAGGGGGATTTCGGACGTGGTGAACGCTGTATATCCATGAGTCAGCAGTGTGTTGATCCCATCGTAGGCAAGATTCTGGCGGGCTGGCGTTATGACATTTCCGGCCTGGCGCTGGAGATGCGTAGCGACTACGAAAGCCACTTCGTGAGCTGCGAACACTGCCGCAGCCGGCAGCAGATCCATCGCATCATCGATGTGGGATTGATTGCGCTGGCCTCGGTTTCCGCGGGCGTCTTTCTGCTTGCTTTTGGAGTCATCCGGCATTTCGGTCCGCGTCATGCCTTCTGGCTGGAAATCGCCGCGCTCGGGGGTTTCGCCCTATCAGCACTGATTTGGCTGGGCGTGGCGGTGGCCACTCCGGCTCCGGGCACGGTGCTGGGGGCGGCCAAGGAAGGCGCGCGGCGAGTGCATGACCGCCTGCCGGAAGAAATTCGCCAGCGCTTGCCGGAAGAAATCCGCATCAAGATCACTGGGACATAGTCGTGACGAAACGCATCTCTCGCATGGTCGCGGCTCTGTTGCTGGGGATGATGACATTGTCTCTGGGCGCGCCGGCGTTTGCGTTGCCGAATCGTGCAGTGAAGCCAGCGGGATGCCACAGTCACAAGGCACCTACGTCCGCTCCACTTCCGGCGAGCTACGAGTGTTGCGCGTCCGGGCACGAGGTTGCGGTTCCGGCGGCGCATTTTGCCATTCACCCCCCAGTTGCGGTTCTTGGGACGAGAACGCAAGCCGACCCCACTACCCGAGCCACTTCGCGGTGCGGTGATGCGACGTTTTCGAATCCCTTCTTTGATGGTTCACCCGGCCTGACGCCTCTGCGCGTCTAGACTGCAGCCCCTTCCCATTCCCTTTCGTCTCTCTTTTATCTGAAAGTTCCCTGTTTGCCGGCAAAGACATTATCGGCGTGCGGGCTTGCATTTTCTTTAGGAGCATCAGTGCGAACGATGATTTGGTATCTCGTTCTGCTCACAATGTGGGCGGCAGGAACAGAGGCGCAAACAACCTCTGTCCCGGATCAGTCCATGGCCGGAATGCAGATGGGCGGCATGCGGATGGACGAGCACCATGAATCCTCACTTCCATCCGGGCATTCCGGTTCGGGCACCGGTTGGGAGCCTGCTTCTGTGCCCTCGCACGAGTGGATGATCATGCGCGACGGCTGGGACCTGATGGCGCATGGTGTGATTTTCGCCGGGTATAACCAGCAAGGCGGGCCGCGCGGCGCGAGCAAGGCTGAGTCGGTGAATTGGGGCATGCTGATGGAGCAGCACCAGCTGGGTTCGGGCACAATTCTCTTCAAGCAGATGTTTTCCGCCGAATCGCTGACTTCACCGCATCCCGGGTTTCCCGAATTGTTCCAAACGGGCGAGACCTATCACGGACAGCCTCTGGTCGACCATCAGCATCCGCACAATGTGTTTGCGGAGCTCTCGTTGCTCTATACGCTGCCGCTCACCGACAAACTTTCCTGGGAATTCTACGGTGGACCGGCGGCGGAGCCTGCACTCGGGCCGGTGACTTACATCCACCGCACGTCGGCGTCAGAGCTGCCGCTGGCGCCGCTCAGTCATCACCTGCAGGATTCCACGCACACCAGCTTCGGGGTGATTACCACTGGCTTTGTGATCGATCGAATCAAGCTGGAGGCCTCCGCCTTTAATGGGAGGGAACCCAATGAGCAGCGCTGGAGCATTCAACTGGCGGCACTCGATTCGTGGTCGGGACGGGCCAGCGTGGCACCTTCTCGCAACTGGGCGGCGCAATACAGCATTGGAAGGCTGGAGCATCCGGAGGCGCTCGAACCCGGAAGCCAGTGGCGGCAGACGGCGTCGGTGGAATATGACCGGCCGCTGACGCGTGGAAACTGGGCTACATCGATGATCTGGGGACGCGTGCATAAAATCGAGACGGGCACGAACCTCAACAGTTATCTGATCGAGTCCACGGTGAATTTCCAGACGCGCAACTATGTCTTCTCGCGGCTCGAACTGGTGGACAAAGACGAGCTCTTCCCGGCCGCGCCGGCCCATCCGGCCTATCGCATCGGCGGCTACACGTTCGGCGGCGAGCGCGACGTCGTGCAAAACCGAGCGTGGCAACTGGGACTGGGGGCGGATGTAACTTTTTATTCAAAGCCGGCGGTGCTGGACGCGGCATATGGGACCAATCCGGTGTCGTTCCAGATATTTCTGCGGCTGCGTCCCGGGACAAGCAGGCGCGACCATGCGCATTAGGTAAGTAATGCCGGAATATTGCCTACACAGATTCCAATCCGAAAATGTGGTGACCAGCGCCCGCTCCTGGAGGAGAATGTCATTCATGAGTGTGGCGTTGAGGATGCTGAAGGTGATTCAACTGGCCATGCTCGGCAGCATCCTGCTCTATGCCGTCGTCGGAGAAGTTGCCGGTCCGCGCCCGAAGTCGGTTGACCCGGCATTGACCTACGTTTTCACGACCCTCGCTGTCGCGATTGTAGGCATGATTTTTGTGGTCCGCCGTACGCTGGTTCTCCGTTCCGCAGAGAGCCTTGCTGCTCGTCCCGACGACGCTCTCACTTTGAATCACTGGAGAACCGGGTACATCGCCACTTACGCGCTGTGCGAGGCGCTGGCGCTGATCGGTCTGGTTTTGCGCTTTCTTGGCTACAACCTGCAGGAAAGCCTGCCGTACTATGCGGGCGGGTTTGTGCTGCTGTTTTTCTTTGGACCGAAATCCCCTGCTGCTGCCAACGTTAAGACTTGACGTGGCAGCTGGCCATGCCGCGCTTCTCCAAATACTGCTGGTGGTAGTCCTCGGCTGGGTAAAAGGTAACAGCGGGGACGATCTGGGTTGCGATCGGCTTGGAGTAGCGATGGGCCTTCTCCAGCGATTCTTTTGACGCGCGCGCTGTGGATTCCTGCTCCGGCGAATGGAAAAAGATGGCGGAGCGGTACTGCGTACCCCAATCCGGGCCCTGGCGGTTGAGTTGCGTGGGATCGTGGTTCTCCCAGAAGACTTTCAGGAGATCTTCGTAGCGAACTTTGCCAGGATCGAATTCGACTTCTACGGCCTCGGCGTGACCGGTGCCGTCGGTGCAAACGTCTTTATAGGTCGGATTGTCGGTGCGGCCGCCGATGTAGCCGACGCGGGTTGAGACAACGCCGGGAATCTGGCGGAAGGTGGCTTCGACTCCCCAAAAACATCCTGCTGCAAACGTGGCTTTCGCCATTTGAATAACTCCTGTGATGACAATGATTTCTGCTTCGATGTTGCCTATTAGATGACGAATCGCCCCAAAAGTCACGCTCTCCCGTGACGGTGCGCAGTTTAGCGCGCCGGGTTTCTCTGCGCGCTCTGCGGCAGTTCTCAGCGGGCTCTGCGACTTAGGGTTTTGCTTGCCGGAGTTAAAATCCTAAATCGCAGAGACCGTAGAGAAAGTCCGCAGAGTGCGCGGAGAACTACCTGGGAACTGGCCGATTGACGCTCTCCCCGAAACTCGGTTAAAGTCCCAGCAGCGTTGTCGCGTGAGAGGTTCTGTGGCTTTTTCTACCAGCCGTGCCAGGACTGTGCAGAAGTTTGCATTGTTTCTGTTCCTGGTAATCTTTTCTGAGTTGGCCGTCTCGCAGGCGGCACAGGCAGTCTCGGGGTTCACTTCCCAGAGACGCGTCGGCTACACCACGGGCGATCAGTGGGAGCCGGCAATGGCGGCGGACGGGCATGGGCACGTCTATATTCTTTACCCCCAGTACGGGCCGGTGCCGAATTGTCCGGGCTGCACCGCACCAAGCATCACGCTGCTGTTCAGCAGTGACAACGGAGTATCTTGGCAGCCATCGCGCTCTCTGGTTCCTTTTTCCACCGGACAATTTGATCCGCAGATCGTGGTCGATCCGCAGGACAAGCAGACGGTGTATGCGTCCTGGCTGCAGAACAATAAGCGAGACATCATCGTCGCAAGGTCGCTGGATTTTGGGCGCTCGTGGTCTTTGTCCGTAGCCGATCACGCTGAAGCGGACGGAGACAAGCCCGTCCTCGCTATACGCGGGACTGATGTGTACGTAGGATTCAACCACGAGGAGAAGTTCTTTGTTGCGGCCTCGCATGATGCGGGGCAGACCTTCACCCATGTGCATGTGAATCCCACAGCAGGGCCGGGATGGTCGCTGGCCGGCGGGGCGACGGTTGATCCAACAGGTACCGTATTCTTTGGCTGGACGGCGTACGCACGGCACGAAATGCCGACTCATCCCGTGAGCGTCTACGTGAGCCGCTCGGCGGATGAAGGCCGGACCTGGGCTACGACTCTGCTGGACGTGTCCAGCGCACCGCCGGATTGCGACGGCTTGGCCTGCGACACGGGATACCTGGGCGCGCAGGTTGCTCTGGCCTCGGATACGGCAGGGACCGTTTACGCAGTGTGGAACGCCGGTGCGGTGAACGGAGGACCGGAACGCATTTACTTCTCGTCTTCGACGACCGCGGGGGCGAGCTGGTCGTCCCGGGCAGATGTTTCCGCCGCGCGCCAGGGGGTTGAAGGCTGCTTCCCTACAATCGCAGCCGGCACATCCGGAGACGTTCGCATCGCGTGGATGGATACCCGGGCTATGGACTCTCACAACCATCCGCTGTGGAACACTTACTACCGTAGCTCGACCAACGGCGGCGCCACCTGGTCCGCCGAAACGAAACTCTCGGGGCCGGCGCGCTTCTATGACTACGTTCTACCGACGGGTTTCCGCTTCCCCTTTGGCGACTACTTCTCCCTTGCCATCGACAGCGACGGCGCGACGCACGCGGTCTGGGGGGAAGGACGAAATTATAAGTCTCCGGGCTCGATCTGGTACACTCACGGCCGATAGCTGAAATAGTTCATCCTTTGCACGTAGCGCCGCCGTCTCGGCGGCTGTCTGGAGGGCGTCTCGCCCGCCGCGCCGTGGGCGAGACGCCCTCGGGGCAGCCGGCAGGATGCCGGCGCTACGGGTGTCCGCTACCGCGATCGATGTGGTCACGTCTGACCGCTAATTCAGTCGGAGGATTTCCATGCACATTATGGGAGTGAATCTGTGGGCCGTGCTGGTGGCCGCCGTGGTCACCATGCCGCTCGGTTTCCTGTGGTACTCGCCGATGTTGTTCGCCAATCCTTGGATGAAGCTTATGGGCTATGACCCGAACGACAAGGCCAAGATCGCCGAGATGCAGAAGAGCGCGGGGCCATCCTATGCTCTGGCGTTTGTGGCGAGCATGCTATCGGCCGCGGTGTTGGGGAAGATCATCGCGATCGCATCAGTTCATTCCGTTTTGTATGGGATGAAATTTGGACTCGCTATATGGCTGGGATTTGTGACCACAGTGCAATTGACGAATGCTCTGTTCAGTCGGCAGCCCTGGAAGCTCTATGCGATCAACACCGGGTATCAGCTGGTGTGCTATCTGGCGATGGGAGCGATTATGGGCGCGTGGCGGTAAGGACCTTCGCGGCGAAGATGCTTGTGTGGGGACAGCCGCCCTCGGCTGTCCGACCGGGCGAAGCCCGGTGCTTCAGTTGCTTTGTAAGATGAATCTAGAAAGTTCATTCCAATTGCAAGCCGCCCGTAAGATCCGCCAGGCGGGTGACGTGGTGCTCCGTGCACCATTCCTGCAGTTCATCCACAATCTTCTCGGTGGCGCAAGGATCGAAATAGCTGGCTGTGCCGATCTGGACGGCAGTTGCGCCCGCCAAAATAAATTCCACGACATCCGCTGCGGTTGAAATTCCGCCCATGCCGATCACCGGAATCTTCACCGCGTGGGCGGCGTCGTAAACCATTCGTACAGCAATCGGTTTGATGGCAGGGCCGGAGAGTCCGGCGGTGACGTTGGCAATGCGCGGCTTGCGAGTTTCGGGGTCGATGGCCATGGCCACGAAAGTATTGACCAGCGAAACGGCGTCAGCGCCAGCCTCCTGCGCCACGTAGGCCATTTGCGCGATGCTGGTTACGTTGGGTGAGAGCTTGACGATCAGGGGCCTTCGGGCCACGCGTTTGGCCGTGGTAACGACCTCGTCGAGCGAGCGCGGATCGGTTCCAAACTGCAGCCCGCCTTGCTCCGTGTTCGGACACGAGACGTTTAGCTCGTAGGCGACAATTCCCTCCCCTTCATTCAGCATCTCAATGGTTCGTTCGTAATCCTCGCGGGTGTAACCGAAAACGTTAGCGAAGACTACAACGTTTTTCATTTGCCGCAGGTGTGGAAGCTTTTCTGTCAGAAACGCCTGCGCCCCGATGTTCTGAAGCCCAATGGCGTTGAGCATCCCTGCCGCGGTCTCCCACAAGCGCGGCGGAGGATTGCCGATCATCGGCTCTTTCGACAGCCCCTTCACTACAAATCCGCCGAGCTTGCCGAGGTGCACGACGTCTTCGAACTCGACTCCGTAGCCGAACGTGCCGCTGGCCGCAATAATGGGATTCTTCAGCGGAATGCCGGCGAAGCTCACGCTCAGGTCAGGAGCCGCGTGACCGCGGACTCCGGAGGAAGCCGTCATGGCTGCGCCTTCCCCGGATGATTGTCTTCGCGATGCTCAGAAGCGAGGGCTTCCGTCAGAATCCGCCCTACCGAGTGGGTGGGAGCGTTGATTCCGAGCAGCGACGCTAGCGTCGGCGCGAGGTCGATGGGTTCGGAGTGCGTGCGATAGGTCCCGGGCTGAAAAGCTAATCCGTAAAATGCGAGCGGCACGTGCGTGTCGTAGGTGTAAGGCGAGGTGTGGTTGGCGCCGCGGCCCTGGCCGATAGTGTACGGATCGGGGATGCCCATCACCCACCAGCCTCCCTCGGGAGAATAGCTGTTCAGATATTTCCGGCCCCACGCGGTGTTGGGTAGTGCGCCCTCGGCCAGTTGCCACTTGGTATGGTAGTCGCGCAGACCGGAGTGCTTCATGGCCTCACCGGCTGCGGTTTCGGCGTCGCGTTCTTTTACCTGCACGGCGGCGAATGCGTCCTGGTTGAGCCAGGCCAACGGATAGTCCAGCTTCACGTAGGCGGCGGGATGTCCCGGAGAAAACTTTGCGGTGAGAGCACTGTTGATTTCGGCGTCCATGGCCACCCCATCCATGCTGGCGGCGGCGATCCGCATTTTTGCGGCAGTCTCGGGCGCTGCCGAGATCCCGTGGTCGGCGGATAGCGCGATCCAGACGTTGGCCAGTCCGATCTGATGTCCAAGAAAATTGAAGAAGTCCGCCAGTTCCCGATCCAGGGCCAACGCCATGGTCTGCATCTCGGGGGCGTCCGGACCTCCCTGATGGCCGAGAATGTCATTAGGTGACAGGCTGACTGATAGCAGGTCGGTCGTCGGACCATTGCCGAGTTTCTCGTAGATCACAAGTTCTTTGGCGAATTCGAATTCGTATTCGTTGCCGAAGGGCGTTGCGCCAATGACTTCGTAGAACCCGGCCTCAGATCCATCTTTTCCCTTGCGATGCGCGGTGGAACGCAGGACTTTCCCTTGGGCATCTCTCCAGTCTCGATCCCAGTACTTCGCGGCCCGGTTGCCGGAGTTGAAATCCTGCGCCCACTTTGGCAGCTCGCTGCGGTAGTAGGTCGAAGTAACCCACGCGCCGCTCTTCGCCTCAATCCAATAAGCTGCGTCTCCAGCGTAGCCCGCTGGCAGGACCGCCGCGCGGTCTTTTAGCGAAACCCCAAAGACGCGGGACCTGCCTTGCGTCGCCAACTTCAGTTCGTCACCCAGAGTGTCAGCCATCAGGTTGTGAGGGGACGCTCCTGCCTTTTCTCCCGCAGCGCCGACGAGTCTCGTTTTGTCGTCCTCCACAAAAGGGACCTCGCGCTTGTTCTTGAAGTCCCAATACTCGTTCGCGAAAAGACCGTGCCCGTTGCTGTAGGCGCCCGTGAACAATGTGGAATGGCCCGGGGCGGTACGGGTATTGGCGTAGTTGTAGTTGCAGTCGGGGAAGTAGGCGCCGTGGTCGAGGAAGAGACGGAATCCGCCGTCTCCGAACTGGTCGCGGTAGCGCTCGAGATAGTCGCCGCGAAATTGGTCGATGACGATTACCACGATCAGCTTGGGATGTGCGTTGTAGGCGGAGGCAAACGCTGGAGCCGGTAGACTGGCTAACAGCGAGAGCAAGCAGGTGAGCGCAATGACAGGTCGGGGGAGGATGGGTCTGGGGAAGGATCGCATCGCGAAGGTAGTTTACACAGGCGGGAAGAATACGCAAAAGCTGAAACCACCAAGGCCACGAAGGGACTCGAAGGAAAAACATCGTGGCGAGTTCCTTCGTGTGACTTCGTGTCCTTTGCGGTTGATCGGTTTTGCGGTACATCGACCCCCGGCGGCGTGCATTCTCCAGCTTGTTTCCGATAGAGTATTGAGTTCCCATGCTTGATCTGAATTTCGTTCGTGACAATCTGCCTTTGGTGGAGGAGAAACTGCGCCAGCGCGGCATGGATCCGGCTGCGGTGCTCAAGGACTTTCGCGAAGTTGACACGCAGAGGCGCCACGCCATAACTGAGTTGGAAACCAGCAAGGCGCGGCGCAACACGGCTTCGGAAGAAATCGGCAAGCTGAAGAAAGCAGGCCAGGATGCCAGCGGCGCCATGGCCGAGACCAAAGAACTGCGCGAGCAGATCCAGGCGCTCGAAAGAACTGCGGGCGATCTTGATACCCGGCTGCGCGAAATTCTTGTCGGCATCCCTAACCTTCCGCACGCGAGTGTTCCCGTCGGCCATAGCACCGAAGAGAATGTTGAAGTCCGCCGTTGGGGCAAGCCTCCGCAGTTTGACTTCACCCCCAAGCCGCATTGGGAACTGGGTGAGCAACTGGGAGTGCTCGATCTGGAACGTGCCGTGAAGTTGACGGGAGCCCGCTTCGCCGTCTACTGGGATCTCGGAGCGAAGCTCGAGCGCGCGCTCGCGAACTTCATGCTCGATCTGCACACGCGGCAGCACGGGTACACGGAGGTTCTTCCACCCTACCTGGTGAATTCCGATTCCATGTACGGCACGGGGCAACTGCCGAAGTTTGCGGCGGACCTGTTTCGCGTCCCGCACGGGGATAAGGATCTCTGGCTGATTCCCACCGCCGAAGTTCCTGTGACGAATCTTTATCGCGACGAGATTCTCGATCCGGCGCGGCTGCCGATTTCATTGACGGCTTATACGCCTTGCTTCCGTAGCGAAGCGGGCTCTTACGGGAAAGATGTTCGCGGCATCATCCGCCAGCACCAGTTTCAGAAAGTTGAGCTGGTAAAGTTCTCGCGGCCCGAGAACTCTTACGACGAGCACGAAAAGCTGACGCATGATGCCGAGGAAGTTCTGCAGAAACTGGGCCTGCACTATCGGGTAGTGACGTTATGCACGGGCGACATGGGGCCATCTTCGGCAAAGACCTACGACATTGAAGTCTGGCTGCCGGGGCAACAGTTGTTTCGCGAGATTTCGTCCTGCTCGAATTTCGAGTCGTACCAGGCACGCAGGGCCAACATCCGCTACAAGCCCGCGGGGAAGAACAAGACTGAGTTCGTCCACACGCTGAACGGCAGCGGCCTGGCGGTGGGGCGGACCTGGGTAGCCATCGTCGAGAACTATCAGCAGGCCGATGGCAGCATGGTGATTCCCGAGGCGCTGCGTCCCTACATTGGAGAAGAGCGCATCACGAGGAAGAGCTTCTAGCTTCTAGCTCCTAGCTTCTAGCTGCTAGTTGCTAGCTAGAGGCTAAGAACCAACAGCTGCGTTATCATTGCCAAGCGAAGGAACGGTCACTAGACTTGCATAGAGCAGAACTCACGACCAGCGCGCCTTCCCTGTCGATGAACGCCCTTTGGCGCACAATTCGCGGATACATTCTCTGGCAGTACGAGCGTGGCACGTTGCACTATGACATCATGGTCACGCTGATCCTGATCTTCGTCCTGTTCTCGCCGTACTGGATCAACTTCAACGATAAACCCACGGCACGGATTCCGCATCCGACTGATGTAGTGGTCACTCGCGATGCTGAGGGCCGCCTGCTGTATCAGATCGCGGGCAGTGCCGTTTCCCCCGGCGACGATCAGTCCGTTCGCGAGCAATTGATCCGCATCATCGAGCCGATCTCAGGCGCGGTATCAATCGTGAACTACGAACCTGTCAAGGATAATCAGGGGCACGTGCAGAGTTACAGAGTTGTCGTAAAGCGGGAGTAGCGAAATCTGTGTTGGACTCTGCTCTTGCAATCTGCTTGTGAAAGTCTCAATGAAACTTTTCTGCCGAGTTCTCCCCATCGCGATGCTTGCAGCCTCCTTGTGCGGCACGGCCGCCTCACAGGCCCCGTCCGATTCCAGCGGTCTTGACCAGGTGCTAAAAAAGATGGACGCAGCTGCGGCCAGTTTCCGCACGACGGAGGCTGACTTCGAATGGGATCGCTATGAAAAAGTTATCGACGAGATCGACGACATTCAGTCGGGCACGGTTTACTACCGGCGTGTAGGCAAAGACATCGAGATGAAGGCCGACATCAAGAAGCCGGAGCCAAAGTACCTTCTCTTCACCAACGGCAAGATTCAGGTGTACACACCGAAGGCGGACCAGGTCACGGTCTACGACTCCGGAAAGAATCGCGGGGATGTCGAAAGTTATCTCGTCCTCGGTTTCGGAGGTAGCGGACAGGATCTAATGAAGGCCTTCGACGTCACCTATTTGGGCCCGGAGACGATCAACAACGTCGCCACCGCCAAGCTGCAGCTGATTCCGAAGTCAGAGAAGGTAAGGAAAACCTTCGCTAAGATTCTGCTCTGGATCGATCTGCAGCGCGGTATCTCGGTGCAGCAGCAATTCTTTGAGCCGCAAGGAGATTACCGCCTGGCAAAGAATTCCAACATACGAGTCAACGAAAAGATCAGCAACGACGTTTTCCAGCTCAAGACGACAAGCAAAACGCAATTCATTACACCCAAGGGCTAAGTTGTTGAAACTACAGGGCAAGATAGTGTGCTGAAATTTGCAGTTCGGGCGCTATACTGGCCCAACGCGGTTAGTGGGTTTCCTTTCATGGCCAAGGTCTTCACGATTCCAGTCCCTCCGCAATTAGGAAATAAGCGCAGAGAACGAACTTCAGACCCTCGCTACGTCGACGGCCAGCGTCTGCTGGTGGAGGCGATGAAGTATCTGGCGCAATCCGACCCGGTGGTCAACCGTCCTGCCATCGAATTGCTCTCTGAACACGTGCGCACGCGCTTCAGAATGAGCGACTCGCCGCTGGGGTAGAGCCTCTGCCCGCTCTCCTGTTAATTGCTACACATTCCGCGTGCTTGCGCCTTCGCAGCAAAAAAGAACGGGGCGGTCCGTCCGCCCCACCAGACTCTGCTTCTTACATTCTTCTTAGAACTCGTAGCGTAGTGAAAACTGCATCACGCGCGGCTTACTCAAGGTGTTGCTGTACGCTCCAAAGTTGCCGAACGTCAGTGCGAACTGGTTTGCGGACTGGGCTGCGTCGAAGCGCACTGAGTTGGTCACGTTGAACACCTGCCAGGCAAACTGTGCATTCTGGTGTTCAGTAATTCTCCATGTCTTCGAGAAGCTGGTGTCAATTTCAAAGTAGCCAGGACCGCGCAGATTGTTACGCTGTCCAGACTCTCCGGGAAAAGGGAAGCGAAATGCACCAATCGCTTTATTGGGGTCTTGGAACATGTTCGGATTGCCCGAGGAGTCGCGGAAAACGCCGATCTTGCCCGTGGAGCCGGTCTTTACGGCCTCCCCTTGCAGTTCCCAATTGGTTGGCCAACCAGCTCCGGCTCCCATGCTGAAGGGCAGGCCGCTAGTCCAGTGGACAATACCGGAAAGTCCCCATCCGCCAACAAC
>Ga0137388_10000182_pt1 | contig 32554 bp, 27 predicted proteins | sample 15con2h14AmetaG_FD_104644 | JGI IMG/M metagenome (GOLD analysis project Ga0137388, IMG submission 104644) | Vadose zone soil microbial communities from Angelo Coast Range Reserve, California, USA - 15con2h1.4A metaG | ecosystem: Environmental > Terrestrial > Soil > Vadose zone > Saprolite...
CCCACATGATGGACGCGCGCTTCGGATTGTCGGGCAGCGGCTCGAGGCGCAGCGACTTGGGCAGCGTGACCTCGACCACGTCGCCGCTCTTCCACGTGCGCGCGATCTCGATGTAGGAGCCCACGGGGAAGGGCCACTCGTACGACCCGCGGCGCGGCTGGCCGCTGTCGCTCGCTGCGGGAGCCGGCTGCTCAACCATCGTGCCGTTCACGCTCACCCCATAGCCGTCAGTCACCCAATAAGGACGGCGCATCGCCAATGTGAACGCCTTGGGTGAGCGCAAGGTGAACGTCAGCTTCGCGCGCTCTCCCTCCGGAAAATCGGTTTCCATCGCGAGCCGTACACCGGCAGCGCTCCACTCCGCTGTCGAGGGGGCGAACAGATTCACCCACAGCCGGTCGCCCGCTTCGTAGTACAGGCCCAGGCCGTGGTATCCAGGACTCTCCATACCGGTCCCGACGTCGCACGTGAAGCTGTGATCCATGTCCTGATATTCGTGCGTCACGCCGCGTCCGACCGGGACCATGTAGCACACGCGCCCGTCCTCGGGGTCTATGGACGCGAGGATGTGGTTGAACAACGCGCGCTCGTGGTAATCGGCGTAGTGGACGTCCGGCTGGAACGAAAACAGGCGGCGCGTGAGCTTGAGCATGTTGTAGGTGTTGCACGTCTCGCACGTGCGCCCGTCCACACGGTCGTTCAGGCGGTCCGGCGGCCCGAAGTACTCGTCCGTGCCATGGCCGCCGCTGGAAAAACTGTGGTGTTGGGTCACGCGATCCCAGAAGAACGCGGCGGCGAGGAGATCGGCGGGCTGGCCGGTGTAGCGATAGCGCTCCGCCGATCCAATGAGCTTCGGCACTTGAGTGTTGCCGTGCTTGCCCGCGAGATCGTCCTGGTGGCGCTCGAGCGGCGTGATGAACGCGCGGTGCTCGAACGCGTACGACAGCTTGAGCCAGCGGGCGTCCCCCGTGTCGGCGTAGAGGTCCACGAGAACCTCGTTCATCCCGCCGAACTCGGTGTTCATCATATGCTGGAGCTGCTCGTCGTTGAGCCGCGACAGAATTCCCTCGGCCCACGCCGCGAACTTCGTTTCCACCTCGAGTGCCATGCGATTGCCGGCGTGGCGGTAGGCGTCTCGCAGCCCCGCATATGTCTTGTGCAGCGTGTACCACGGCGACCACAGGCCGTTGAGGTCGAACGCCGCCGAGCGTATCTCGCCCTTCGCGAGGCGCGCGAACGCCTCTCGTCCACCCTCGAGCGCGCTCAGGTAGCCGTCGCCGTGCTTGTCCTGGACCTCCTTCAGCTCGCGCACGATGTAATCGGCTCTGGTCTTGAAGCGCACGTCGCCCGTGGCCGCGAACATGAGACTCACGGCCGAGAGGTGATGGCCCGCGATGTGGCCGGTGAGATTGCGGCCGCCGCCGTCCCAGCCGTCATACGGTTCCGCTTTGCGCGGGAGTCCCGCGCGTTCGCGGTAGTACGCGAGCATCCGGTCGGGATCGAGTCGCAGGAGGTAGCTCGACATCAACTCCTGCGCGTGCTTCAGCGGCCCGCCCGTAAGCCGCACCGCCGACAGGGGGAGTGGCCGGGCGCGTACCGTGCCTGCTTCACCCGCCGGATGCGGAGCAGCGGCGATCGCCTCACCGAGCGCGGGCCGGGCGAAGAGGGCCGACGCCCCGGCGCCGAGACCGAGCTTCAGGGCGTTACGGCGAGACAGGGTCATAGGGCACCTCCTATGGGCTTTCTTGACACTCGTTCGGTGAGGTGTAGTCTGGGCTCGCGATGTCTGGCCTCGATTGGCTCTTCATCGGACTGTATTTCGCGCTACTGCTCGGGATCACGTGGTCGGTGATCCGGCGCAGTAAGGATACGGCCGCGGACTACTTCCTCGCGAGTCGCAACCTCGGCTGGTTCATCGTCGGGGCGTCCATCTTTGCATCCAACATCGGCTCCGAGCATCTGGTGGGCCTCGCCGGCGCGGGCGCGACCAGCGGCGTGGCGCTCGCGCATTACGAGCTGCACGCCTGGTGCCTGCTCGTGCTCGCCTGGGTGTTCGTGCCCTTCTACATGCGCTCGATGGTGTACACGATGCCCGAGTTCCTCGAGCGGCGGTTCTCGCCGGGGTCGCGCTGGGTCCTGTCGATCATTTCACTCGTGGCGTATGTCCTCACCAAGTTCGCCGTCGGCATCTTCGCGGGCGGCGTCGTTTTCGCCACGCTGCTGCCTGAGGCTCATCTGCGCCTCTTCGGCGCGACGCTCAGCGCGTTCTGGGTCGGCTCGGTAGCTGTGGTTGCCCTGACGGGGATCTACACCATCGTGGGCGGCATGCGGGGCGTGGCATACACCGACGCGGCGCAAACCATCATTCTGATCATCGGATCCGTGCTGATCACCGTGTTCGGCCTGGCGCGGCTCGGCGGCTGGCACGAGCTCCGCGCCGCATTGCCTTCGGACATGTTCAATCTGTGGAAGCCGCTCATTCCAGCAGGTATGGAAGGCACGTGGGCGCCGGTGCGGGAGACCTCGCGCATCGCCTGGTACTTCAACGACTATTTCCCCTGGCTCGGGATGCTGTTCTGCGCGCCCATCGTCGGCCTGTGGTACTGGACGACCGACCAGTACATCGTGCAGCGTGCGCTCGGCGCCCCGAATGAGCAGCAAGCGCGCCGCGGGTCCATCTTCGCCGCGTACCTCAAACTCCTTCCGGTCTTCATCTTCATCATCCCCGGGATGATCGCGCTCGCACTCGCGCGTACCGGCAACGCACCAGGGCTCGCCGGAATCGTGGACGCTTCCGGCAACGCGATTCCTGAGGCGGCGCAGGCGGCCTTTCCGTTGATGGTGAAGACGATCCTCCCCGCAGGCATCCGCGGTCTTGTCGTCGCGGGACTTCTAGCCGCGCTCATGAGCTCGCTTGCGGGCGCGTTCAATGCGTGCTCAACCCTGTTCACGATGGACATCTACCAGAAGCTCCGGCCCGGCGTGACGCAGCATCAATTGGTGTGGACCGGGCGGGTGGCGACGGCGGTCATGGTGCTCATCGGGTTGCTGTGGATTCCGGTGATCCAGGGCGGGCGCGGACTCTACTACTACCTGCAAGGCGTGCAGGCGTACCTCGCGCCGCCGATCTTCACGGTCTTCTTCTTTGGTGTATTTCTAAAGCGCCTCAACGCCCAAGGGGCCTTAGCTGCGCTGCTGGTGGGCTTTATCCTCGGCGTCTTTCGGCTGGCGGTCGACACCCCGGTGAGCCTGCAGCTCGGTGGCCTCGCGCACGGGTACGCCCCGGGCTCCTTCTTGTGGATCATCAACAATATCTACTTCCAGTACTACAGCCTCTTCATTTTCATCGTCTCAGCCGCGACGATGGTGATCGTGAGCTATGTGACGCCTGCGCCGGCCACCGAGCAGCTCATCGGGTTGACGGTCGCGACCGTAACGCCCGAGCAGCGGCAGCAGTCGCGGGCGAGCTGGAACCGCAATGACGTCCTCGCCTCCGCGGTCGTGCTCCTGTTGATTCTCGCGGCCTACCTCTATTTCCGGGGCTGAACCTGTGATCGCCCTCCTCTTCGTACTGCTCGTCCAACGTCAGACGGTGAGCTTCGATCACGCATGGCGCTTTCATCTCGGGGATGTGGCTGGTGCACAGGAGCTGGCGTTCGCCGACTCCGGCTGGCGCACGCTCGATCTGCCGCACGACTGGAGCATCGAGGGCGAGTTCAGCGAGCAGAACCCCGCTGGCGTGGGGGGCGGCGCGCTGCCCGGTGGGGTGGGCTGGTATCGCAAGACGTTCTCCGTTCCTGTCGCTGACAGCGGGAAGCTCGTGTTCGTTGAGTTCGATGGCGTCTATCGCAACAGCGACGTGTGGATCAATGGGCGGTACCTCGGCAAGCGACCGTACGGCTACAGCTCGTTTCGCTATGAGCTGACGCCGAACGTTCGCTTCGGGGCGGGCCACAACGTCATCGCGGTGCGCGTCGACAATTCCCAACAGCCGAACTCACGCTGGTATTCCGGCTCCGGGATTTATCGCCACGTGCGGCTGGTTACGAGCGATCCGTTGCACGTCGCCGAGTGGGGGACGTACATCACGACTCCGGTGGTGAGCGCCGACTCAAGCCACGTCACCATTCGAACGAGTGTCCGCAACGAGCGGCATGGCGAGCAGCCGGTTGTGCTCAGCACGGTCGTGTATGATTCCGCCGGCAGGGAGGTGGCGGCCGTATCCACGATGGGCCGGATCGCAGGCGACTCGGCCGCCGAGCTGGTGCAAGAGCTGACGATTTCGCGCCCGGTCCTCTGGTCGCTCGAGCGGCCGTATCTCTATCGCGCTGTATCGCGCGTGAGGTGCGGGAACAGACTGTGCGACGCGTATACCACGCCGTTCGGCGTACGGTCGTTCGAGTTTCGTGCCGATTCGGGATTCTTCCTGAACGGGCGTCACGTGAAGATTCGCGGCGTGTGCCTGCACCACGATCTCGGCGCTTTGGGTGCGGCCGTGAACACGCGCGCGATCGAACGGCAGCTCGAGATCATGCGGGCGATGGGTGTAAACGCCCTCCGCACCTCGCACAACCCGCCCGCGCCCGAGCTGCTCGACCTGACGGACCGCATGGGCCTCGTCGTGATGGACGAAGCGTTCGACATGTGGAAGAAGCAAAAGACCGACTACGACTACCACCTCGATTGGGACGCTTGGCACGTGCGCGACTTGTCGGACATGGTGCGCCGAGACCGCAACCATCCCAGCGTCTTCATCTGGAGCATCGGCAACGAGGTGATGGAGCAGTGGAACAACGGCGACAGCACTGCCGCGCCCATCGCGCGCGAGCTTGCCGGAATCGTGCGAGCGCTCGATGCGACTCGGCCGATCACGCAGGCCGCGAATAACGGGAGCCCGCAGAATCCGGTCTTTCACGCCGGGGCGCTCGATCTGCTGGGCCACAACTATCACCACGAGGTCTGGGCCGATTTTCCCACGCAGTACCCGGGCGCGAAGTTCATCATCACCGAAGCGATGTCGGCGCTCAACAGCCGCGGCGTCTACGAACAGCCCTCCGACAGCGTGGCCAGCTACGAGACGCCGTACAACAAGAACCACGGGCCGCAGCCCAATAAGGACTACCGGCTTTCCTCTTATGACAATCGCAAGGCGTTCTGGGGCTCGCTGCACGAGGAGTCACTGCGGTTGTTCGAGCGCTATCCGTTCCTTTCGGGGATCTTCGTCTGGCAGGGCATCGACTACCTGGGCGAGCCCACCCCCTACGAATGGCCGGCGCGCAGCTCCTACTTCGGCGTCGTCGATCTCGCGGGACTGCCGAAGGATCCCTTCTACTTATATCAGAGCGTGTGGACGGAGCAGCCTATGCTCCATCTGCTCCCCCACTGGAACTGGACGCCGGGCGATACGATCGACGTGTGGGCCTACACGAATGCCGACGAGGTGGAGCTGTTCCTGAATGGTGTCACGCTCGGTGTGAAACGTAAAACCGAACGCGTGAGCCACTTGATGTGGCGCGTCGCATACACGCCTGGGACGTTGCGGGCTGTCTCACGTAAGGAAGGCCGCGTCTGGGCAACCGCGGAGGTGAGGACTGCCGGTGCGCCCGGGCGGGTCACGCTGGCGCCCGACCGGGCGCGCATTCGGGCCAATGGCGAGGACCTCTCCTTCGTCACGGTCACCGTTCAAGATCGGGCAGGTACCGCGGTGCCGACGGCGGAGCCGCTCATTCGCTTTCGTCTTAGCGGTGGGGATGCGCGACTCGTCGGCGTCGACAACGGCGATCAGAGTAGCCATACCTCGTTCAAAGCCAACCAGGTCCGGCTCTTCAATGGCAAGGCGCTCGTGATCATTCGCGCCGGCACAAGGCCGGGAATCGTCACGCTAACCGCGGAAGGGGAAGGCCTCGCACCTTCCGCCGTGCCCATTCAGCTCAGATAAGGAACGGTCATCCATGAAGGCTCTTCTCGCGCTTCTGGTTGCGGCACAGCAGGTGGACACGACACTGTGGACGCGGCTGCACTACCGCTTCGTCGGGCCCGAAGGCAATCGCGCCGTCGCCATCGTGGGCGAGCCCGGGAACCCGCTCGTCGCCTACGTCGGCGCCGCGTCGGGCGGCATCTGGAAGACCGAGGACGGCGGCGTGCACTGGCGGGCGGTCTTCGACAGCGAGCCGGCGCAAGCGATCGGCGCGCTCGCCGTGGCGCCTTCGGCGCACAATGTGCTGTGGGCGGGGACGGGCGAAACGTTCTTCATCCGCTCGATGACCGCGCTGGGCAACGGCGTCTACCGTTCCACGGACGCCGGGCGAAGCTGGCAGCACATGGGCCTCGACTCGACCGGGCGCATCGCGCGCATCGTGATCGATCCGGCGAATCCCGACGTGGTGCTCGTCTGCGCGCTGGGCCGCGCCTACGGCCCCGAGCAGCAGCGCGGCGTCTATCGCACCGCGGACGGCGGCCGCACCTGGGCACGCGTGCTGTTCGTAGACCCGAACACTGGATGCTCGGACCTCGCGATCGATCCCGGCGATCCCAATACGCTGTTCGCCGGGATGTGGCAGTTCGAAGTGAAGACGTGGCACCTGCAGAGCGGCGGGCCGGGAAGCGGTCTTTGGGCATCGCGGGACGGCGGTGTCACGTGGAAGCGCCTCGTGGGTCACGGGCTGCCCGACGCCAAGCACATCGTCGGCAAAGTTGCCGTCGCGGTCGCGCCGTCGAACCCGAATACCGTGTACGCGCTCGTGGAGGACCGCGACCCGACGCTTTACCGCAGCGACGACCGCGGCAACTTCTGGCGCGTCGTGTCGCGCAACCACGACATGGCCGAGCGCGCGCCGTACTACGTGCGCTTCGCCGTCGCGCCGGACGATGAAGAGCGGCTCTACTTCGTCTCGGTGCGGTTCAGCATGTCGCGCGACGGGGGCCAGTCGCTCGGGCGCTCCGGCTTCCAGGCCGGCGGGGACAACCACGATATATGGATCGATCCCTCGAACCCCGACCGCATGATGATCGCCCACGACGGTGGCGCGAGTATCACGCTCACGGGCGGTAAGGCCTGGACCCGCGTCGTGCTTCCGATCGCGCAGATGTATCACGTGCACACCGACACGCGCGTGCCCTACAACCTCTACGGCAACCGCCAGGACGGCTCGTCCTACCGCATGCCGAGCCGCAGTCTCTCGGGCGGGTTCAGCGAGGGCCAGTGGCGTCACGTGGGTGGGTGCGAAAGCGGCTTTGCGATTCCCGACACGGTGGACAACAGCACGGTGTGGTCGGGTTGCTACGACGGCGGGCTCGAGGTCTACGACGTCCGGACCGATCACGCGCGGAACGTGCGCATCTGGCCCGAGGCGGGCTACGGCTGGCGGCCCGCGGACATGAAGTACCGCTGGAACTGGACGTTCCCCATCGCCATCTCGCCCCACGACCACACGAAAGTGTACGTCGGCAGCCAGGTCGTGCACGTGACGACGGACGGCGGCGCGAGCTGGCAAGTGATCAGTCCCGATCTCACCCGCAACGACACGACACACCAGCAGAGCTCGGGCGGCGTCACGACAGATAACCTGTACACGTTCGACGGCGCCACCTTGTTTGCGCTCGCCGAGTCGCCGATACGCGCGGGTGTGCTCTGGGTTGGGTCGAACGACGGGCGCGTGAACGTGACGACGGATGGCGGGGCGCACTGGACTGACGTGTCGGGCAACATCCCGAAGCTGTCCCCCTGGGCGAAGATCGTGAACATCGAGCCCTCCCACTTCGATGCCGGCACGGCGTATCTCGCGGCCGACCTGCACGAGCTCGACGATCTCGACCCCTACATCTTCAAGACCACGGACTTCGGGAAGAGCTGGCGAAAGACTTCGGAGACGTTCCCGCGCTCGCCGCTTTCGTTCGTGCACATCGTGCGCGAGGATCCGGTGCGGCGCGGTTTGCTCTTCGCGGGAACAGAGAACGGTCTGTACGTGACGCTGGACGATGGCGCCCGCTGGCTCCCACTCCAGGCCAACCTGCCGCACGCCCCCGTGTCGTGGCTCACCGTGCAGCCGCACTTCCACGATCTCGTGGTGTCGACCTATGGGCGTGGCTTCTACATCCTGGATGATGTTTCGCCGCTCGAGCAGCTCGACGGGGCGGCCCTCGCCGGCAAGGTCGCCCTGTTTGCGCCGCCGCCCGCCTACCGGCTGCGCGACCAGCAGGGCGTCGTGAGCACGCCGAACAGCGCAATACAGGCCGAGAACGCACCGGCCGGCGTACCACTCACCTACTACGTCTCAGCCGCGCTGGCCGACACGACGACGGGTCCCGCCGCCAGTCCGTCCGGCACTCCTGCCGCCCCCGCGACCGCGCCCGGGGATAGCACGCGCCGCCTCAAGGCCGCGAAGGTCATGATTCTCGACGCGCAGGGCGACACGGTGCGCGTGCTCGTAGGAGAGCGGAAGCTTGGGTTGAACCGCGTCTGGTGGGACCTGCGCTATACCGCGCCGACCACACCGAAGCTCCGCACGCCGCCGCCCGGCAAGGCGTTCGTACGCGTCGGGGCGGACGGAACGCGCCCGCTCGTGACCTGGGACCTCGATCTCTCGCTGCGTGGACCACTCGTCCTGCCTGGGACCTACACCGTCCGTGTCGTACTGGAAGATTCTGCCGCTCACGCCGCCCCAGTGACGGCGACACAGTCGCTCACCGTCCTGAAGGATCCCAACACGACCGCAACGGACGCGGACGTCCAGGCGCAGGGGAAGCTCGCGCGCGCGATTCGCGGCGAGCAGGACAGCATCGCGCGCATGATCAACCGGCTCGAGTGGGTGCGCAAACAGGTGCGTGACCTCGCGTCGCAACTCCGCGACTCGGCGCTCGTGACCGACTCCGGGGCTAAGCGGATTGCCAACCTCGCCGACTCACTCGAGCGGCGAATCATCGGAGTCGAAGGCGTGCTGTTCGACGTGAACCTGACGGGCGCGCGGGAGGATGCGTTCCGCAACCCCATGCGGCTCTATGGCCGGCTCGCTTCCCTGCAGTCGGACATGGCGGAGAACGGGGCGGACTTCGCGCCTACCACGCAGCAGCTCGCGGTGCACGACGTGTTGGTGGCACGGCTCGGAGAGGCCACGGCGCGCTTCTCGGATTTGATGACGAAGGCGGTCCCGGCGTTCGCCGCCGAATTGCGGCGGACTCCGCTCCGCGACGTGATCAGCGGTGGCTTGGACACGGGGGGAGGGGCACGGCCATGAAAACGCGACCACTCGGCAACACCGGCTACCGCGTCAGTGAAATCGGCTTTGGCGCCTGGGGTATCGGCGGCGAAATGTGGCGCGGCGTAGACGACAGCGAAGGTCGCAAGGCGCTGCACGAAGCGGTGGAGCAGGGTATCACCTTCTTCGACACCGCGCTGGCGTACGGCAACGGCCATTCCGAGCAGGTGATCGGTGAAGAGCTGAAGCACGAGATCCGCTCCGGCCGCGTGACCGTCGCGACGAAGGTCCCGCCGATGAATCGCCAGTGGCCCGGCAAATCGAGCTACAAGCTCGGCGACGTATTTCCGGCGAAGTACATCGCCGCCAGCACCGAGCAGTCGCTCAAGAATCTCCGCATGGAGGCGCTCCAGCTAGAGCAACTGCACGTCTGGAACGACGCGTGGCTCTCGGATCCCGACTGGGAGGCGTCCTACCAGCAGATCCTGCGCCTTAAAGAAGAAGGAAAGGTCCTGCACTGGGGGATCTCGATCAACGACCACGCACCCGACACGGCGCTCCGCATCCTCACCGATCCGCTCTTCGAAACAGCGCAGGTCATCTACAACATCTACGATCGCTCGCCGGAAAAAGCGCTGTTCGCCCTCGCCCGGAAAAAGCCGCTCGGCATCATTGTACGCGTGCCGTTCGACGAAGGCGCGCTCACCGGTCAGATCACGGCCAACACCGTGTTTCCGGCAGGCGACTGGCGCGCCCAGTATTTCGCCGGCGATCGCAAGGCGGAGGCGGAGCGGAGGGGGAAGGCACTCGCACAGGTGTTGGATCCCGAGGTCGAGACACTGCCCGAGCTCGCCCTGCGATTCTGCCTGTCTACACCGGAGGTCTCGACGGTCATTCCGGGAATGCGCCGGCCGGCGCACGTGCGTCAGAACGCGATGGTGTCGACGAAGGGCGCGCTGCCGGCGGGGATGTTATCGAAGCTCAAGCCCCACGCGTGGGACAAGAACTGGTACGGGGACTAGATGCCCTTTCCCAGCCGAAAGGTTGCCACGATGGCGTATGTCGTCCGTCCCGCGTCGCGCCTCAGAGCTGCTTCAAGCGGCGTTCGAGGAGACGCCGCTCCGGCTCCTCGACGGCCAGCTCCAACGCGCGCGCGTAGGCTAATCGAGCGTCGGCCTTACGGCCGAGTCGCCGCAAAAGATCCGCGCGGGCGGCGTGCGCGAGGTGGTACCCGTGCAAGTCCCCACGCGCGAGAATCGCATCGATGAGCTTCAGGCCGTGCTCGGGGCCATCACGCATCGCGATCGCGGCGGCGCGGTTCAGCTCGATAACCGGTGATGGCTCGGCTCGGAACAGGACGTCGTACAGGCCGGCGATCTGCGCCCAGTCAGTCCCTGCGGAGCTCGGCGCCTCGGCGTGGAGTGCCGCAATGGCGGCCTGCAGCGAAAAGGGTCCAAATCCCCGGGACGTCAACGCGCGCTGCACCAGGGCGACGCCTTCCTTAATCTGCTCCCGGTTCCACTGCGAGCGGTCCTGCTCCTCGAGCGGGATCAGCTCACCGGCGGCGGTCGTGCGTGTGGCGCGGCGCGCGTCGTGCAGCAGCATCAGGGCGAGCAATCCGATGGCCTCGGACTCAGGGAGCAGGTCGACGAGCAGCCGGCCGAGGCGGATCGACTCGACCGCGAGATCGGCGCGGGTGAAGTAGCCCTGATTGAAGACGAGATAGACGACGTGCAGTACGCTGGCGAGACGATCGGGCAGATCCGCGCGCTCGGGCACCTCGTAGGGGATCCGGGCGTCGCGAATCTTGGTCTTCGCGCGGACGATGCGCTGCGCGAGCGTCGGCGCGGTGGTGAGGAAGGCCGCCGCCACTTGCTCGGTGGTGAGGCCACAGATTTCGCGCAGCGTCATGGCGACTTGTGCATCGGGATTCAATGCCGGGTGACAGCAGGTGAAGATCAGGCGGAGGCGGTCATCTACCACGTCGTAGTTCTCTATCTCGGCAGTCTCCTCCGCTACATCGAGTTCACCGGGGACTTCGCGCCGGCGCTTGCGCAGCCGGTCGATCGCGCGGAAGCGTCCCGTGGAAATCAGCCAGGACCGCGGGCTGGCCGGCACACCCTCTACCGGCCAGCGCTCGACCGCCGCGGCGAACGCATCCTGAAGCGCCTCCTCGGCGAGATCGAAGTCGCCGAGGAGGCGGATCAGCGTGGCGAGAACGCGGCGTGATTCCGCGCGGTAGATCGACTCGATCGTGTCTACGGCTGGTCGAACTCCATGATCGGACGGACCTCGATGGTGCCGTGCTTGGCGCCCGGGATCCGCGACGCCACCTGCACCGCGTCGTTCAGGTCCTTCGCCTTGATCAGGTAGTAACCGCCCAGCTGCTCCTTCGTCTCGACGTAGGGTCCATCGGTCGTCGAGACCTTCCCATTCCGCACGCGGACCGAGGTCGCGGTATTGGTCGGTTGGAGCGCTTCGCCTCCCACGTAGTTGCCGGCCTTCTTGATGGCATCCGTAAATGCGTTGTACTCCGCCATGCCCTTCTCCATATCGGCCTGCGACAACTGCTGCCACGCCTTCTCGTTCTCGTAGATCAAGCACAGGTATCTCATGGTTCCCTCGGGATGTGATTACTTGCCGTTTTCCTGCCAGACAGGACGAACTTCGATTGAGCCCCACTTAGCCGACGGGATGCGACTGGCGATCTGAATCGCCTCGGCCCGATCCTTCGCTTCGATGAGGAAGTAGCCGCCGAGTTGCTCTTTGGTTTCGGCGAACGGGCCATCGGTGGCGGAGAGCTTGCCGTTGCGCACGCGGACCGTCGTCGCCTGGTCGGTATGCTGCAGGCCGTGCGAACCGACGTAATTGCCGCTTTTCTTGATGTCTTCGGCGAACGCCCAGTAGTCTTTCTTGGCCTGCTGGATCATCTCGCGCGGGACGTTCACTTCCTCTTTTTCTTCTTGGTATACGAGGCACAGGTATTTCATTGCATCCTCCAGAAGAGTCTGAAATATCGTCCGGACACGAAGTAGTCGCATGGGGAGGGTAGATTTCGACATGCCACGCTATGCGGCTTTCCTCCGGGGCGTAATGCCGATGAACTGCAAGATGCCGGCGCTCAGGGCGGCGTTCGAGGCGGCTGGATTCACCGATGTGAAAACGGTGCTCGGGAGCGGTAACGTGGTGTTCGACGCTCGTAGCACATCGGAACAGACGCTCGAGCAACGCGCCGAAGCGGCCATGCACGAACACCTCGGCCAGGCCTTCTTCACGATCGTGCGGCCGATCGAGCACCTGCGCCAGCTTCTTACCACCGACCCATACAAGCGGTTCAAGGTCGGTCCGAAAGCGAAACGCATCGTCACGTTCTTGCGCGACCTCCCTAAAGCGAAGATCGCATTGCCCGTCGAGCTGGACGGCGCGCGCATTCTGGCGATGAAGGATCGCGAGATCTTCAGCGCATATCTGCCGAATCCCAAGGGCCCCCTGTTCATGACGTTGATCGACAAGACCTTCGGCAAGGATGTTACGACGCGCACGTGGGATACGGTGGCAAAGGTCGCGCGCTGAGCTCGTTGCTGAAGTTCTTCGGCCTTCCGCCACCAGTGTCGGGAAATATTTGGGTGCTGCATGCGTCGCTGGCGCAGTGGTCCACTAGCCTCGTGCGGTACGCCCCTCCAATTTCCAGATCCCCCGCACCGTGAGGTTCGCAATGCCCGCAGAGCAAATAGTCGCCTCGCTCCGTCATCACTGGTGGCTGTTCTTGCTGCGGGGCCTTGCTGCGATCGTATTCGGTGTGCTCGCGCTCATGTGGCCGGGTGCAACGGTCGTCGTGCTGACCGCGTTCATCGCCGCGTACGCGCTGGTGGATGGTGTCGTCGCCATCGCTTCGGCGGTTCGTATGCGCTCCACCTTCGATCGCTGGTGGGTCCTGCTCGTTCAGGGAGTCATCAGCACTGTGTTCGGCGTCTGGGCATTCATCAATCCGCTGCTGTCCGTGCTGTACATCGTGATTTCGGTGGCGCTGTGGATGTTCTTCGCGGCTGTTGTACAGTTCCTGCTGGCGCGGGCCCACAAGGCGATGGGCACCAGTCCGGTCTGGAGCATCGTCGGTGGTATCCTGAGTCTCGTCCTCGCCGTGCTCGCGCTCGCTTATCCCAGGCTGACAGTCGCGTCGGTCGTCTTGTTGGTCGCCTGGTTTGCCCTCGTGACCGGCGCCGTGCAGGTGGCCATTGCATTCCGCGTTCGCTCACTCGCAGTCGCAATTCCAAAGCTTCCATAGGAGATTCGTCATGGCTCGAAGCACCACTACAACTCGCAAAGATGCACGCCGCTCGAAGAATGGCGGCGGCACTCGCGCCCCGGCCGCACGCATCACCGAACAGGCGACCGTGCCGGCGAGCCGCGAGCGCGACTCAGCGCGGCTGTTCTCGACGAAGAACGATCTGCCCGAATCGATACGCGTCGAGGTGATTCCGCTCCTCAACCAGCGCCTCGCCGAGTGCATCGACCTGCAGCTGCAATGCAAGCAGGCGCACTGGAACGTGAAGGGCCCGTCGTTCATCGGACTTCACAAGCTGTTCGACGAGGTCTATGAAGCGGTCGAAGGATACGTCGACTTGATCGCCGAGCGGATCGTCCAGCTCGGCGGGATCGCGGAAGGAACGGTCGGCGCGGTCGAAGGCCGCTCCACGCTCGTCGACTATCCGCTCGCGCTGGCGACCGGAGCGGAGCACGTCGCGGCGTTGTCGGATGCCCTGTCGGGCTTTGCCCGGGCGGCGCGCGTCGGCATCGAGGAGATGCAAGAGCTGAAAGACGCGGACAGTGCCGACGTGCTGACGGAAATCTCGCGCGGCGTGGATAAGTGGCTCTGGTTTGTGGAGGCGCACCAGCAGGCACAAGCGTGACGGCCTAGTGAAACAGGGGTACCGCGCTGCCGAGGTACCCCACGTTGTTGAAGTAGGCGACGTCCGGGACGCCATCAGGCGTCCCGAACGTGCCGTCGCGCAGGCCTTCCCCCCTTCACATCCTGATTATCTTTCCGCCTGACGCGTGAAGCAGCGCGTCCCAGGCTGGGAGCGGTTCGTCGTCCACGACGGATCGAGGCGTTACCCAATCGGCCCCCCAAGCCTCGGCACCATAACAATGGGAGCTGTACCGATGGGCGCCTCCACACTGACGACTGCCACACGCGATCTCATCGCGGAGATCAACGAACTTCGCGTCGCGCGCCGCGCCGCGATCCTCGCACATAACTATCAGCGTCCCGAAATCCAGGACCTGGCCGACGTGGTGGCCGATTCACTTCAGATGGCGCGCCGCGCGACCGAGCTCGACGCGCCCATCCTCGTGATCTGCGGCGTCCACTTCATGGCGGAGACGGCCGCGATCGCGAATCCGGATAAGCGCGTCCTCATTCCCGATCCGACCGCCGGCTGCTCACTCGCGGCGACGATTCAAGCGGCCGACGTGCGCGCGTGGCGCGCCGCGCATCCCGACGGCCTCGTCGTCGCCTATGTGAACACCGCAGCCGAAGTGAAGGCCGAGTCCGACTACTGCTGCACGTCGGGGAACGCCGTCGCGGTGATCGAGTCGCTGCCTCCCGGTGTCCCGGTGCTGTTCCTGCCCGACGTGTTCCTCGGCAACTATCTGCGCAGAGTCACCGGCCGCCCCCTCGACGTCTGGCTTGGCGAGTGTCACGTGCACGCGGGACTCACGCGCGAGACGCTCGCGCAGCGCCGCGCCGAGTATCCCGATGCCGAGTTCCTGGTGCATCCCGAGTGCGGCTGCGTGTCGAGCGCGATGTACTACGCCGAGACCGAGGGCGACGTCGCCGCCGGCCGGATGCAGATCGTCTCGACGGAGCAGATGATGCGCCGCGCTCGCGTCTCACCCGCTCGGCGCTTTGTGGTAGCGACGGAGACGGGCGTGCTGCACCGCCTGCGGCGCGAGAATCCGGGCAAGGAATTCCTGGCGGCGCGGGAGTCCGCCGAGTGCCGCTACATGAAGCAGATCACGCTGGAAAAGCTGCGTGACGCGCTCCGCGACGTGAAGTACGACGTGACCGTCCCCCCGGGAGTGGCCGAACGCGCGCGCGGGGCCATCGACCGGATGCTGGCGATTGGCTGAGCCGTTTGGCTTGGTGGAAGTCCGCCGCGCCCTGGCGGAGGACCGGGCGGCGGACGATGTCACCACGCGATTGCTGGGAGCCGCCGCCGGTCGCACGACGGAAGCCCGCTTCATCGCCGAAGGACGGTTCGTCGTAGCCGGTGGACCTCTGCTGGCGACCGTATTCCAGGAGCTCGATCCCGCCGCCGTCATTACGCCGGTGATCGCAGAGGGATCGTGGGTCGAGCGCGGTGCCACGCTCGCGATCGTACACGGTGTCGCCCGCGGGCTGCTTGCCGGCGAACGCGTTGCGTTGAACTTCCTGCAGCGCCTGTCGGGCGTCGCGACCCTCACCCGCCGGGTGGTGGACGCCGTCGAGGGTACCCGGGCGAAGATCACGCACACCCGCAAGACGACGCCCGGCCTCCGGACCCTCGAGTTGTACGCGGTCAGGATCGGCGGAGGCGTGGACAACCGCGCGTCGTTGGCCGACGCCGTCCTCTGGAAGGACAACCACTGGGCCCTCCTGCACAACGGCCGCTCCCTGCGTGACGCGCTCGGTGCGGCGCCCGCGGGCGTCGCCGTCATCGTCGAAGTCGAATCCGACGATCAACTGGAAACAGCGCTCGCGGTGGGCGTCACGCACCTGCTGGTGGACAACCAGCCGCCCGAGCGGCTAGCAGCATGGGCGCGGCGAGCGGGACCTGGCGTGACCATCCAGGCTTCCGGCGGCATCACGCCTGACACGGCGCGTGCGTATGCGGAGGCGGGCGCCGCATTGATCGCGATCGGTGCGCTCACCCATTCCGCGCCGGCGGCGCCCATCCGCTGCGACATCGGAGGGGGGGCGGTACATTGAGCCCGTGATCGACCGGCGCGAATTCGTTCGCACGACCGCGCGCGCGAGTGCCGCGCTCGCGGGGCTCCGGTTACCGCTCGATCTCGTCGACCCCCCTGCTCCCTTCTCCCCGCTCCCTGCTCCTCGTCAATTAGCCTGGCACGAGCTCGAGTTCTACGGCTTCCTCCATTTCACGGTCAACACCTTCACCAACCGGGAATGGGGTGACGGCGATGAATCGCCGGCACTGTTCAATCCTACCGACTTCGACGCCGACCAGATCGTCGGGGCAGCGAAGGGCGGGGGAATGAAGGGGCTGATTCTCACGTGCAAGCACCACGACGGCTTCTGCCTCTGGCCGTCGCGCTACACCGAGCACTCGGTCAAGAGCAGTCCGTGGCGCGGCGGCCGCGGCGACGTCGTCAAGGAAATCTCGGCGGCGTGCGCCAGGCAGGATGTGAAGTTCGGCGTCTACCTCTCGCCGTGGGACCGCAATCACAAAGACTATGGGCGGCCCGAATACCTCACCTACTACCGCAATCAACTGCGGGAGCTGCTGACCGAGTACGGGCCGATCTTCGAGATCTTCTTCGACGGCGCGAACGGCGGCGCCGGCTACTACGGCGGCGCCTACGAGCGGCGCGAAATCGACAACAAGACCTACTACGACTGGCCGAACACGTGGCGCCTCGTCCGCGAGCTCCAGCCGAACACCGTGCTTTTCAGCGACGCCGGCCCGGACATCCGCTGGGTCGGTAACGAGCGCGGCATCGCGGGCGAAACCTGTTGGGCGACCTCCAACCGCGACGACTTTTCACCGGGCAACGCTGACGCCGCGCGTCTGAACAGCGGCGACCGGCCGGGGACGCACTGGGTGCCGGCCGAATGCGATGTCTCGATCCGTCCCGGCTGGTTCTATCACAAACAGGAAGACGGTCAGGTCAAGACGCCCCAGCAGCTGGTCGATTTGTCCTATTCATCGATCGGGCGCGGCGGGTCGTTCCTGCTCAATCTGCCGCCCGACCGGCGCGGACGGATTCACGACAACGACGTCAGCGCGCTGCGCGAATTCCGGAGCATCATCGACGCCACCTTTGCCACCAACCTCGCCGCGGACGCCCACGTCAGCGCGAGTAATTCACGCGGCGGCGGCAGGGATCGGCGGTTTGTGCCGGGGAACGTCCTGGATGGCAGTCGCATCACCTACTGGGCGACTGACGACGACGAGCGGACCCCGAGCCTCACGCTGGAGTGGCCGCGGGAGGTCTCATTCAACGTCGTGCGCCTTCGCGAATACCTCCCACTTGGCCAGCGGATCGAGTCTGTCGCGCTGGATGAATGGAGACTCCATCACTGGGTGGAATTCGCGACGGCGACGAGCATCGGCAACTGCCGGTTGATCAGAGGCCCGCGCATCACGACGTCGCGGGTGCGACTGCGTGTTACGCGGGCCCCGGTGTGTCCAGCGCTGGCAGAGCTCGGTTTCTTCGCCGAGCCTACATCGCCATTTGCTGCGCCTCCTTCCGAATCAGCGCGTAGCCCAGGCTATTGAAGTTGTAAACCGCGAGCTCGCGGAATATCGGCTTCGCCTTATCGGATTCACCCGATCCGTCCAGCGCCATGGCGTAGTGAAACTTGATGTACGGATCCAGCAAGTTCCCCTGCGCGAAGTGCTCGGCGGCTTGCGCGTTGTGTCCTTGATACAACGCGATGAATCCCTTCAACTGGTGCACCGGCTCCATCTTGCGCGGATTGGCGTCCGGAGTGACGAGCGCCGTCAGACGGGCGGTCTGGCGCTGCGCGGTCCGGTAGTCGCCCTTGCGGGCCGCGACCCACGCATTGAAGTAGGCGACGCCCTGCTCCTGCGCCCGGCGGAAGCCGGCGCTTCCGACCCGCTCGGCCTGCTGCATCATCAGCGGCGTGCGTTGCTTCAGTGCCGCATCGGCGTTAGCGAAATCGCGTATGTCGATCCCGATCAGCGCGACATTCGAGAGCGCATTGATCTTCACCGTGACGGGATCCGGTAGGCCCATCCCGTCCGCCTGCGCGACCAGCTTGTTCAACTCGACGATTGCCCCCGGCGCGTTGCCGGCGTAGACGCTGACGTAGGCGCGGAACGGCGCGAAGAAACCCCGCTCGTTCCCGCGTCCCACCGCCATCGCGGAGTCGTAGTCCGCGCGCGCAGCGTCATAGTAGCCCGCGAACGAATTGACGTGGCCGCGTTGCTGCAGCATCCCGGCATCGCGCGGATTCAGCTCGTGGCCGCGCGTGTACTCGACGCGCGCCTGCGACAGGTTGTTCAACGCGCGCTGTGCGTCACCCAGGAAGTCGTGCATGGACGGCTCGTTGGGCGCGAGGGCTTCGGCGCCCTGGAAGTGCTGTAACGCCTGATTGAAGTCGCGGGGCTCACCGAATAGGTACGACGTGCCGATCGCGATATGGGCGACGGCGAACCGCGGGGCCAGCGACAGCGCCTTCTCGTACGAAGCACGGGCGTCGGCGTTGCTGTTCAGTGCCGTCTGGATATTCCCGAGGGTGAGATAGGCGCGCGGGCTCTCCGGATACTTGGCAACGAGCTGCTGCGCCGCCGCGAGCTGCCCGCTGACGTCATTCTCGAACCCCCTGCGCGCGATCTGAATCTCCAGCTGCTCCGCGTCCGACGCTCCGGAAGCGAACTGTTCGGCGCGCGCGAGGTTGGTCTTGAATTCGTCGAGCGAGTTGCCCGTGTTTGCGACATTCAGATATGCGATCGCGAAAGTGGAATCAGCCGCGACCGCGCGCTGGAAGTGGTCGAGCGCCTCGAAGTTGCGCGCCAGGTCGAGCTCGCGCTGACCCTGAAGGAAATGATTACGGGCGTCGGCGGACGACGTGGTCACGGGAATGCCCATGATGCCGCTCGTGACGGCGTCCAGGGCCACAAGATTGCGACTGGTTGCCGGCGGCGGTGCGGCTCCGCACGCTGACAGCAGGACCGCAGCTGCGACGGCAAGAAGGGGGCGATGGAGGGTCGACATGTCGACTCCTAGTCAGGATATCAGGAGGCTGCGCTGTGGGACTGCCCTTCACAAGGCGAAGGATTGCCCGAGGGGTGTCAGCGTGTTGTCTGGAGATCCTCCTGCCTGAAGAGCAGTCCCACAATCCCGCGGATGGCATCAACTTGCCCTCCCAAATCCTTGAACGTCGCCGCACGTCCGTCTGCGTCCGCACGCACGGTCGAGTTCTCGAACAGCGGGTAGTAGCCGATTGCCATCCGCACGGCGCCGGGCGGCACGCTGCAGCCGCAGCGCATCGATCCAGCCAGTCCTGCGTTCACCGTGATCGCGAGCGGCCGGCCCGTTTCATTAGTAATGAGCGGCGCGAAGTAGGCGCCGTGCGTCGGACGCGCGCTCGCCTGCACCCGCACGGTGCCGCGCGGCCGCGCGATCGCGATCGTGTCGCCGAGAGATACGCCGAGCCGCGAGACGAGCTGCCATGACAGATCGAGCCGGCGCGCGCGATCGAGCTTCAAGGTGAACGAGCCGCCGGGCAGAATGCGCCGCTCCTCGCCACCGACCTGCACCGCGACCATGTCGGTCAGGCGGTTCTCGAACACCAGCGTCGGCTGCCGGAAGAACAGCGCCCCGGCACCGAGTGCCAGCACGGGTAGGGCGATCGCGAGAATGACCCATCCAAGACGGCGTCGGACTGTCGGACTGGCTGACGGCTTGACGGCCCGACGTTTTTCCGTTGCGCCACTAACCAGTAGCTGCGTTGCTGCTTGAGCCGCGGTAGCTCGCGAGCGTTGCGTACTTGGTTTTTGATCGCTCTCGAGCGCCGCGATCACCTCGCCCGCCGATTGGAAGCGATCGCTCGGCTGCTTCTCGAGCAGGCGGAGGATGATGTCGGACAATTCGCGCGGCACCTTCGGATTCACGTCCGAGGCTGCGGGCGGCGGGTCGGCGATGTGCTTGCCGACGACCTGCTGCGACGACTCGCCGTCGAACGGCGGGCTGCCCGTCACCATCTGAAAGAGCACGCAGCCCAGGGAGTAGAGGTCCGACCGCGGGCCGAGGTTCGGGTCGCCGAGTGCCTGCTCGGGACTCATGTAGTGCGGCGTGCCGATCACCAGACCTGTCTGCGTCAGTCCCGCTCCGGCCTCGCTGTCGAGCCGGCGCGCGATCCCGAAGTCCACGAGCAGCGGCCGGCCGCGCGCGGTGTCGAGCATGATGTTGTCGGGCTTGATGTCCCGATGGATCAGGCCGGCCTTGTGCGCGTGATCGAGCGCATCGAGAATCGGGATGATGATCGCGAGCGCGCGGTCGGGCGGCAGCGCACCCGAGCGCTTCAGCAGGTCGCCGAGCGACATCCCATCGACGAACGGCATCGCGTAATAGACGAGGCCTTCGCCGTCGCCCACGAAATGGATCGGCAGGATGTTGGGGTGCTCGAGCCGGGCGGCGGCGCGGGTTTCGCGCTGGAAACGCTCGATCATACCGGCGGTCCAGGCGACGTCAGGCCGCAGCACCTTCACGGCGAGCCGGCGCTCTAAGTCCTTATCCCACACCTCATAGACTTCTGCGAAGCCGCCCGAGCCCACGACGCGGCGCACGTCGTATTTGGGGCCGAGGGCCTTGGCGAGACTCGCGAGGGTGTCAGCCATCGGCGCCAACTATGGGATCCCGACCCCAATGTCCCCAAAACGGTCCCCATTGTGACCATTCTCACCGCACTGACTCTTCAATAGTCCCATGTTGTATCCCGGTAAGGTCCCTTCCGAACGCCTAAAAGAGGATCACTAATGAAGGCCCGTCGCCTCCTAGTCGCGCCCGTTCTCTTGCTGGTGGCCGCCCTCGCTTGTACCGACCGGACCCCGACAGCAGTCCCCGCAGCCCCCGCGCCCGACGCGAGTCTGATCGGCAGCCTCCTGGCGCCGACGGGATTACTCAAGTGCTCCAACCTGCCGTACGCCTCGGACACCAAGACGATCGGTCCGCTGGGCGGCGTCCTCAAGGCCGGTCCGCATTCGCTGGTCATTCCGGCGGGCGCGCTCAGCGCTCCCACGAAGATCACGATGACCGCGCCCACCGGGTTGGGCGTCAACGCCGTCAAGTTCCAGCCCGAGGGTCTGCGGTTCCTGACGCCCGCCGCCCTCACGATGAGCTACGCGAACTGCAGTCTGCTCGGCTACCTGTTGCCGAAGCGCATCGCGTATACGGATGACAATCTCAACATCCTCTCGTATCTGCTGTCGCTCGATAACCTGCTCAGCAAGAACGTCACCGGTAAGGTCAATCACTTCTCCGATTACGTGATCGCATGGTGATCTTGTCGTGACCGCGGTTGCCGTCCCCGGTTCTGCTCGAGTCGCTCCGCCTGCGCCCGCTGTTGGGCGCAGCGCCGCGGAGTTGCTGCATGAAGCGCGCAGCCGCGAGCGTGCGGCGTGTATCCCCGAAGCCATACGCTGCTATGAAGGCGCGATTTCGGCGGCGGAGCGGAGCGGTGAGAAGCCGATCCTCGCCGAGGCGCTGCGGCGGCTCGCCGTCGTCATGCATCACCGCAATGAGTCGGCCCGGGCGCGCGAGCTGTGCAAGCGGAGCTACAAGGTCGCCTGCGATCTCAAGAACGACGTCCTGGCGGCCGAGGCGCTCAACACGCTGGGCGGGCTGGCGGTGCGCATGGGCGACGTCGAGGACGCGCGAGACAACTTCCGCAAAGCGTTGCAGCGGGGCGGTCACGCGCGGGAGCTCCGGGCGCGTGTCGAGCTGAACCTGGGCGTGCTCGCGAACATCAGAGGCGAGCTGGTCGACGCCGTCGCACACTACGAGCGCTCCGTCGAATCGTATCGCGCCACGAACGACGAGCACGGCCGCGCGACGGCGTACGTCAATCTCGGCATCGCCCATACCGACTTGCGGCAGTACGACTGGGCCGACAGCTATTTCAGCAAGAGCTTCGAAATCGCCGAGCGCGCCGGGGACGCCCATCTCCAGGGGATGTGCCTCGTGAACCATGCCGAGGCGCACTTCCTGCGCGATCGCTACGACGAAGCCCGTCGCATGGCCGAAGCGGCGCTCGCGATCTTCGATCAGCTCGACTCCCGCGCCGACAAGTCCGAAGCGTACAAGATGATCGGGATGGTGTACCGCGAAACCGGCCGTCCGGCGCTCGCCGAGTCGCGCCTCCGGACCGCGATCGAGCTGGCCGTCAGTGCCGGCTCGGTGCTGAACGAAGCGGAAGCGGCGCGCGAGCTCGCGCGCCTGATGCAGGCGATGGGCCGGAACCAGGACGCGCTGACGCTGCTCAACACCGCGCATCGCCTGTTCGGCCGGCTCGACGCGCGCGTCGACCTCGTGCACGTCGGCGGCAAGGTGTCGGAGCTCGAAACGACCTACTTCGACGTGGTGCGCGAGTGGGGGCAGTCGATCGAATCAGCGGACAGCTACACGTTCGGCCACTGCGAGCGCGTCGCGCAGAGCGCCCTCGCCGTCGCCCGCGGGCTGGTGCTCGATGAAACTGCCCAGACGGCGATCCGCCTCGGCGCCTATCTCCACGACCTGGGGAAGGTCCGGGTGCCGCACGAGATCCTGAACAAACCGGGCCCGCTGACGCGCGAGGAGTTCGAGGTCGTGCAGATGCACCCGATCTGGGGCCTCGAGCTGCTCGCCGCCGTCGAATTCCCCTGGGACCTGAAGCCCATCATCCGCTGGCACCACGAGCGCTACGACGGCACGGGGTATCCCGACCGGCTGCGCGGCGACGAGATCCCGGTCGCGGCGCAGATCGTCGGCATCGTGGACGTGTACGATGCGCTCACGACCGCGCGCTCGTACCGCCCCGCTGTGTCACACGAAGCAGCGATGGTGGAGATCGAGAAGTGCCGCGGCTGGTGGTCGGAGGCGGTGTACGACGCCTTCTTGAATTCTAGAGGAGCAGCGCTTCAACCCGATACGCGTGCACCATCTTTGCGCGCCGCGACCATCCAAACACCGTAAACCTGCCGTCCTGCGACGCGACGAGCGCCAGCGAGTCGCGCTGCTCGTGGATGAACTGCGCTGCCGACAGATGTCGCGTCCCCCCCAGCTCCGACGCATGCACAATGACTGGCGTGTGACCGAGAATCGGCTCGCGCACGAGCACGCCCTCCACGAATGGCCCCGATTCGGTGCGTCCGATCTTTGCTCCGAACGCCAGCACATCCCAGCGATCGCTCAGCACCACGGCGCCGTCTACGGCAGTCAACCCGCCGATCGCGTCCGTCGCGTCCTTGAATGCGCCCCCCCCGTCGCGCGTGCCGTTGCGCACCAAGTCGCCGAGTTTCGAGAATGGTGGTGCGACGGTGTAGGGGACCGAGACGATCGATTTGCGCCACGACGCCGTTCCGTGCGGCACCACCAGCAATGAGCCGCCGTGGCCGTGCGCGCGCATCGAGAGTGCGAGCGGCAGCAGCACGTTGTCGGAGTCGCCGGACGCGGGATCGAAGCCGAGCAGAGTCGTGACGAAGTCCGGGCACTCGGACGCCAGGGTCCCCTCGGCGTCGACGATCTTGATCACGTCGCCCTCGAGCACCGCGACGTTCGCGAATTTGCCCTCGGGTTCGGCGCGCCGGTGCTTGATCACGAGCAAGCCGGGCTCGATCACTTCCACGACAAAACAGAGCGGCGGGATCGTCCGCGTCGCGCCCCAGACGACCAGGTCTCCGCCATTCCTCCAGACGCCCAGGTGAATGCCGGGCCGTTCGACCGCGGGCGAGAGCTTGGTGAGGTTGGCGGGGTCAAGGGGCAGCGGCCGCTCGACGAACAGCGCGGTGCCGCCGGCCTCTGGCGGGAGGTAGGCCAGCGAGATCGTCGGCTCGCGGCCCTCTTCGCGCCGCAGGCTCGCCCAAAAGGCCGCGTTGATGATGCGCTCGATCGTAGAGGCGTCCGGGACTTCGGCCTTCAGCCCCGCGCGCTCGATGTGGCGACGGAAGTGCTGCTCGACGGTGGTTGCGACCGACTGCGCGGGCGGATAGGCTAGCCTCTGCATGTACAAAAACTACTCTGCTTGGGCGTGACTGTGCTGGCGCCGCTACTGCTCGCGCTCGCTGCAATGGCGGTCGCGCGATACCTCTGACCTAGTGTCTGCGCCCGCCGCCACCACCGCCGCCACGGCTGCCACCGGACGAACGTGGCGCCGGGCGCGAGCCCCCGCCCCCACCGAAGCCGCGCGACACACTCGGCCGGCCGCCGCTCGAGATGCGCGGCTGGGCGCGTGATGGGCCGCTCCCCGTTACGCGCGGAGCAACGTCGGGTCTGCCCGTGTCGCGCGGGCGGACCGGGGTCGGTATGTAGCGGCTCGGCCGGCTCGGAATGACCGTGCGTGGCTGGGCGAACCTCGGACCCGGGATCGCGGTGAAGATGTACGGACGATACGGGCGATACGGCCGATAGATGGGATAGCCGTAGCCGAAGCCGAACCGGTAGCCGCCACCGTACCCCCACCCAATGCCGAACGCATAGCAGCTCGCGCTCCAGCCGTAGAACGGATCGGCGCAGAACGGATCGAAGAACGGGTTGTAGTAGTAGCCCAACCCGAAGCGGGGATAGTAGCCGGCACCGGCACCGTATCCGTAGCGCGCGGCGATTTCCCGCGAATTGACGACGTACGTCGCGTAGTCGTAATCGAAGCGGCCCGCGGAGTCACCCGAGATCTTTTGCACGATGTCGAGCATGCGCGCGAGCGGATCGTCCCGCACCGCCCCGGACGGACTGCCGAGGGCGCGGAAATCCCAATGATCGTTGCGGACGAAGTCGTCGAATTTGAAGGCATCGGGTGAGACGGCGGCGAGCACCGTGCCCGACCCGTCATTGGGTTCCACCTGGAACGCGTCGCGATCGCCGCGGCCGCGCAGCTCGAACTTTTTCCCGCCGCGGACGAAGTCGTCCCCGGTCGGATCGAGCGGGAACAGCACCCGGATTCGGCCTTCCGGGTCGGCGTGCAAAACAACGAGGTACCCGTCCTGCGCGGTCTGGACGTAGACGCGGGCGCGGTCGCCGGGGTCAAACTGATCGTGGTTGATACGAACGGTGACCGGATTCTGAGCGAGCAACAGTAGTGCGAGCAGCATGTCTCAATATACCCCGTCCCGCTTGATGATGGCGGCGAGGCAGTTCAGTTTGAAGCCATCCTGTACGGCCTCGTCGTCATCGTCGCGCTCGCGCAGGGGCGGGACTCGGTCCCCGCCGAGCGGCTGGCGTCTCGTGATTGGTATCGCGACGCCAAGTTCGGAATGTTCGTCCACTGGGGCGTCTACAGCCAACTCGCCCAGGGTGAGTGGGTAATGCAGAACCGCCCTATCTCGGTTCCCGACTACGAGTGGCTCGCCTCGACGTTCAATCCCGTGAAGTTCGACGCCCGCGCCTGGGTTTCTCTCGCCAAGGCGGCCGGCGTCAAATACATCACCATCACGTCGCGGCACCACGATGGCTTCGCAATGTTCGCCACCAAAGCGACGCGCTACAACGTCGTGGATTGGACGCCGTTCCAGCGCGATCCGTTAAAAGAGCTGGCGGACGAATGCCGGCGCCAGGGGATCAAGCTCTTCTTCTATTACTCCCAGCTGGACTGGCATCATCCCGATTACTGGCCGCGCGGCGCGACGGGCCACAACACCGGCCGGCCCGAGAGCGGGGACTGGAATCGCTACCTCGACTTCCTCGACGCCCAGCTCACCGAGCTGCTCACGAATTATGGACCGGTGGGTGGGGTGTGGTTTGATGGGATGTGGGATAAACCGAATGCCGATTGGCGGCTGCCGCAGACCTACGCGCTGATTCATCGGCTCCAGCCTGCGGCGCTGATCGTGCCGAACCATCATCAAACGCCATTGCCCGGCGAAGACGTCCAGACGTTCGAGCAGGATCTGCCGGGCGCGAACACCGCCGGCTTCAATACCAGGACCATCGGCGGCTTGCCGCTCGAGACGTCGCTCACGATGAACGATTCGTGGGGCTTCAATCTCACCGACCACCACTACAAGTCGACGCGCGACCTGATTCACTATCTCGTGCGCGCTGCCGGTGTGGGCGCGAATCTACTCCTCAACATCGGCCCGCGTCCCGACGGGACGATCCCGCCGGAGGCCGAGGAGCGGCTGCGCGAAATCGGGCGGTGGCTCGCGACGAATGGCGGCGCGATCTACGGGACGCGCGCCGGCCCGATTACGCCGCGCAGCTGGGGTGTGACGACGCAGCGCGGCGACACCGTGTTCGTGCACGTGCTCGACTGGACTGATCCGACACTCGCGTTGCCGTCGCTGGGCGCGGGAAGATGGAAGGCGCGCTTGTGGCCGAGTGGTGCGGCGGTGCAGGTGACGACATCGAACGGCGGGATGACGCTCACGTTACCTGCTGACACGGAGAGCTTCGATCGGATTGTGGCACTCACCAATAGGTAGCTCGACCCGTCACCCTGTGACGCGAATCACCCGGAACATCTAAACATCTGGACCCGATCGGGGTCAAAGGAGCGCACAGTCTTTACCAGGAGGTGCGCCTTATGAAACGTGATTTGATCATGCTCGCGGCCACGCTGAGTCTCGCCGGCTGCGCGCCAGGGTACACCAGTGCGGACTTCGTGTACGCCGAGCCGGTCGAGTACGAGTATGTCGTGCCGGTGGATCGCGTCGTCGTCGTGACGCGGGACGTGCTCGTCGCACGTGGCTGGGCAGTGTACCGCGTGCAGCGCTCGGGTCCCAATCGCATCATCTGGGCCCGGCGCGGCGACGATGAGGTCGTGCGCATCTTCGCGACCCCGCGGGGCGAGCGCGGCGAGCGCGTTGCCGTGCGCGGTCTGCGGGAAGAGCGCGAGCGCGGGGAGCACGGCAAGCATAAGGGCTGGGCCAAGCGTGGCCAGCCGCGTGACATCATCACGGACATCGACGTTCGGTTGAAAGCTCGGGGGTAATAGGCGTGGGGCAATTGTAGGGGCGCGGCATGGTGCGCCCCTACATTTGCCGCTCCTGTTTCACCCGTTGCCACTCGAACCACGTTAGCACAATCACGATCACGTCCAGCACCGTCAGCGCAATCAGCCATCCCGAGGGTTCGACGAAGTAGCGATAGATCTGATAGACGCTGAACGCGGCGAAGATGGCGATGGCGATTGGGAACGCCCACAGTTTGTCCTTGAGCAGCGAGTAGACCAGCACCGCCTTGATGACGCCATGCGCCAGCAGATAGATCGCCGCGAAGGTTTGCGCGTGGACCGAGAGGTGCTGCGCCGCGGCGCGGAGGTGCGTGGCGATGAAATCGTTGGGATCTCTGCTGAGCTCGTTGTGTGTGAGTCCGACGACGAATCGTTGGATCGCGCTGGGCGGGAATACCAACAGCAGGATGCCGCCGATCAGCTCGAGGAAGCCGTTCAGGCCTTTGAGGATGACGCCGATTTCGAAGGCAACGTGGAGCCTGGAGCGTTTGACCGGAGGCGGCATGGGCGTCAATCTTACCTCGCACAACCCCACAGCTCGTGCTCATTGAGACCCCCGTCACATCCCCTTGAGAGGACGTCAATTAGCGTAACTCGCTGGGAAACAAGGCATTATGTGATCTGGCCCTCAAATTGCCTTGATCCTAGGATATCTCGGCGAGCGAGCTATGACCGCCTGGCAGGACTCTTGGACGTTCCGAATCGTGGATCAGGACACAGGGGCGGCAGTCCCTGGGGTCCCGGTCAGCGTGCTCGAGAGTGGCGGCCGCGCCGGCGGTTACTGGGTGAGCGACAGCGACGGGCTCGTTCGGATCCCCAAGCACGATCAGCCGCGGCTGCGGCTCCGCGTCGGGTTGCGCAACGAGGAGGCGATCGAGTTCGACGCCCGCTCGCTGCCCGACGATCCCATTCCCCTCACCGCTCCGCGCGACATCTCGGTTCCCGGGACTGCGGCGCCTTCCGCGCCGGCGGTTGTCGCGGACACAACGACGGTGCAGCCCCAGCCGGGGGGCGGGCACCTGATGCGGTTCGCGCGCATCGGCGTGCTCCCCAAAGACCGAGACATCACCGAGGCGTCGAGTCAAGACTCCACCGCCGTACGCTACGGCGTCCTCATCGAGATCGAGCTCGTCTGGCAGTCGCTCGGCGCCGAAGCGGGCGCCACGTTGTACAGCATCTCGCTCGGCCCCGGCGAAGAAGTGAAGCTCGCGATCTCGGACGGGCGCTGGCGCAAGTCGCCCGACGCGCGCGAGCGCCCGCTCCAGATCGTCGCGAAGATGGTCGGCGCGCGCCAGATCGGCGACGGGCTGGATGCGATGCCGCTCGACGCCTGCGTCGCTGCCGACCTGCCGAGCGCCGCCGCCGACACCGTCAAGCTCCTCGCTGAGCGCACCGCGCGCACGTGCGAGGCGCTGCGTCGGCGTGCGCTGGGCGTCACCGAGCTCGACGGCGAGAAAGCCTCGGGCGCTACACTGCGCACCCTGCGCAACATGCGGTCTGAGGGGGTCCTCACTTATCACTTCGTCGAGCCGATCGAACGGCACCGCGTGATCGTGCGGACGCCGCGGTTCCGGCCGGCGCTGCTCGTGCCGTTCCGGCTGCCGAACATCGCCACGCGCGAGGTGGTGCAACGCTTCGGGCACGCGCTGCGTCGCAACCTGTTGGACCGCACCCTCGGCGCCGACTTCGACCTGGTGCGCGGCCCGGACGCCGTGCCGGCGGCGGTGGAACAGCGCGTGTACGCGCACATCGCCGCCCATCTCGCGTACTATTCGGCCACGATCATCGCCGCCGGTGACCCGGCGGAACGGTTCTTTGCCCTCGCCAAGCTGCGCGATCCCCGCGGTCACCCCCTGACTGATCTGATCGAGAACACCGTGGTGGACCGCGTGGGCAATTACGTCGCCTTTCCGCTCCGCTCCGTCGCCCACGCGTCGCCGGAGTGGCGCAGCGCGCTGACCTCGAGCTCGGGGCAACCGCCCCGCACGTCGCAGGAGTTCAGCGTCACGCTGCCGGTCCCGGGGGTGTGGCTTCGCTCGGAGTTGTTCCCGGCCCAGGTCGCCACCGAGCGTGCCCCCGGCGCCGAAGACGTACCGGCGGAGGGACGCACGGAGCGGCGGAAGCGCCGCTAAACTATGTCCACATCTCCCTGAGTTTCGCCGCAACGTTAATCGCCGCGCGCCTCGCCGCATCTGTCGGGTCACTGTCCGACCGTCACACACACGCCTTCGCGCGGTTCGACCAGAGCAGCTGCACCTCGTAGGCGCCGAGCGTCTTGTTCTGCCAGGCACAGAAGTCGCCGATCTCGCCATTGGCGTCGTCGTACCACCCCTGGCCGGGCACCGGATCGGTGATCGCCTCCGCGAGCTCGTGGGAGCAGACGGACGTCAGTGCGTCGAGCGACCCCAGGTTGCCTAGGCACCCCGAGCAATTGGGGTACGGCACGACCGCGTAATACAGCCCGCCGGCGGAGCGGTCGTGATAGCCGCAGAACGCCTGGCAGGAGCGCTCGCTCCCGGCCACTACCGTGACCCCTGGCGGTAAGAAGGTGAAGTAGACGGTGTTCGCCGTCGGCGCGGGGAGCGCCTTGCGCGGCACCTCCGCCTGGAGCAGCTCCTGGATCGCGCTGTCCGTCACGTTGGCGCCGGGCGCGCTGCCCGTAAGACGGGCCGTTCCCACATAGCGCCCCGCGCCGATTTTCTGCTGTGGCGTGTTGTATTCGCCTAGCTGGTCGATGTAAGGACTGGTGACCACGAATTGAAAGAAGGCGTTCAGGCTCTGCGCCGTGGCGTCTGCCGTCGCTTCGTTCCAGGCCGTTCCCCAGAAGACGGTGACGACTTGGACGGCGCTCAACAGCGGCCCACCTCGATAGGTGAGCTGCGCCTTCGCGGGCGCGAGGACCCGGGGCGCGGCGGCGACGAGCGCGCCGCCCCGCATCGGGACGACGCGGATCGGTCGGCCCTGCGCCGCTCCGCTCATTGGCGCCTCCCTGGGGAGTGGTTTCCAGATTCCATGATACGCACCAGCGTCATACCCGGGGTGAACGCGAACGTCACGTCGCTTGACAACGGTTACTGAGCTGTCTAGCTACCTACCTAATGGTCTACACGATGTGCGCGGCTTGTCCCTGTAGCATGCCCCATTTGCCCGGGAGGCGGCCGTAGTGTAAGCGAGGAGTTTCGGAGTGTGACGCGGCTGTGGTCCCGGAGGATTGGGAACCGCAGCCGTTTTGTCTTTGGGACCCCCGGGGCACCGCCCCGGGGTCAGCCGCAAACCAGAAGGAGGAGTCATGGCGCAGACGCTAGCAGCTGTAACGGACATCTCGGCGCGTGGTTACGCGCGTCCCGAAGTGTTGGTCTCCACCCAATGGGTGGAGGAGCATCGTAGCGATCCGAAGGTCCGCCTGGTGGAGTCGAACGAGGACGTGCTGCTCTACGAGACGGGCCACATCCCCGGCGCCGTGAAGATCGACTGGGTGACGGACCTCAACGATCCGTTGGTCCGCGACTACGTGAGCCCCGAGCGCTTCGAGCGGCTGCTGCGGGCCAAGGGGATCGATAACGACACGACGATCGTGTTCTACGGCGACAAGAACAACTGGTGGGCGACGTATGCCTTCTGGGTGTTCCGGCTGTTCGGCGTAGAGAACCTCAAGATCCTCGATGGCGGCCGGCTGCGCTGGGCAGATGAGGGTCGCGAGCTCGTCACCACCGCCGCCAACTACCCCGAGGGCCACATCAAGGTGCGCGAGCGCGACGATTCCAAGATCCGCACGTTCCGCCCCGAGGTAGAGCAGCACGTGAAGCGGCGCGGGAAGCTGGTGGACGTACGTAGCCCCGAGGAGTACCGCGGAGAGCGGCTGCACATGCCGGAGTATCCGAACGAAGGAGCGCTCCGCGGCGGGCATATCCCGGGCGCAAAGAGCATTCCCTGGGGACGTGCCATCACGACCGAGACACACACCTTCCGGCCCGCGGAGGAGCTGCGGACGCTCTATCAGGCAGAGAATGGGCTCGGGGCCAGCGATGACGTGGTGGTCTACTGCCGCATCGGCGAACGCTCCTCGCACACCTGGTTTGCGCTGACCTATCTCCTCGGCTTCGAGAACGTGCGCAATTACGACGGCTCGTGGACCGAGTGGGGCAACCTCGTGCGGGCCCCGATCGAGAAGCCGTAATGGATCGTGAGACTCGGCTCGCCTGGCTGGTCGATCACTACCGCCGCCCGCGTCATCGCGGCGCGTTGCCCGATGCGGACGCGCGCGTGCCGGGCGGCAACCCGGGGTGTGGCGACATTATCACACTGCATCTAAAAGCGGAGCAGGGAGCGGGGAGCGGGGAGCAAGGCCGCATCGCCGCGGTCAGTTTCGAAGGTGTGGGGTGTACGCTCAGCCAGGCGGCGGCGTCGATTCTCGCGGAGCGCATCAATAAGGATCGGCCGAGTTTCGAGGAGATTCTCGAGTATCCGCCGGAGCAGATGATCGATCTCCTGGGCCGCGATATCGCCGAGGCGCGGCCCGGGTGCGCGCTGCTGGCGCTGGGGACGCTGAAGGCCGCGGTGAAGACGGTGGAGATGAATCGGAAATTGCGCGCCGCGGGGCACACGGACGAGCAGATCCGGGAGCTGCGGAAGCTTACCGTCCCTTAGATCCCAAACACCACGCGGTCGAGCGCGTACTTCCCGCCGCCGAGGATCGCGAGCGCCAGCGCGACGACGAGCAGCATGAACTCGAATTCCCACCCGGGCGCGTTCGCCTCTTTGAACTTGCGATGGGCTTTGGTCCGGAGGAACGTGATCGCGCCGACCATCACGATGACCAGGCCCAGGCCGGCGAGCTGGGTGAGAAAGCCGACGATCAGCCCCAGGGCGCCCGCGGGCTCGACGATCGAGAGGATGCGGAGTCTGGTGAGGAGCCCGGCGGGCAGCTGATCCGACGGTTGCGCTTTCCACAGGCCTTTCTTGGGCAAGCCGTGGAAGAGAAAGACGGTGCCGAGGGCGAGGCGGAGGATGAGGAGCGCGAAATCGCTGAATTGGTGGAGCGAGACGAAGAATCCCATCGAGGCCTCCCCGGGGTTGCCAGCTTGCGATGGCGGGGTATCTCTGAAGCACCTATGACTACAATCCTCTTGACCGTTGCGCTACTCGTCTCGGTGCGGAACCAGGCTGCTCCGTCCGACACCGTCCGCTACATCATCCTCTCGGCCGGCAACCCCGCGGGCTCCGAGCTCGCGGTCCGCAATCCCGACGGCAGTCTGTACTTCTTCCAGGAGTACAACGATCGGGGCCGCGGGCCCAGGCTCGAAACGCGCATCACGCTGACGCCGGCGGGGACGTTCCAAACGCTGGCGATCACCGGGCACGACTACTGGAAGCAGCCCGTGGATGAGCGCTTCGCGCTGCGCGGCGACTCGGCCGAGTGGTCGTCGAGCCTCGAGAAGGGCCGCCGGCGGCTCGACGCACCCGCGCTCTA